>SXGQ01398147.1_pt1 | contig 51204 bp, 75 predicted proteins | sample 3178371 | NCBI WGS metagenome assembly SXGQ01 (sample SAMN11356859, study PRJNA531348) | freshwater metagenome | isolation source: freshwater sample F1-20 | place: China: Fuxian Lake, Yuxi | collected 2017-12-25 | reverse complement strand
CCCGGGATGCACACGCCATAGCATCAAGACCTCCAAAAACTGCTACGGGACGCCCGGGAGTTCTACGGGTCGTTTAAGAATACGCTTCGCAGCGACTCTCCCTATAACTGGTACACGGTACGGGAATCGAACCCGTCTTACTGACGTGAAAGGCCAGTGTCCTAAACCGATAGACGAACCGTGCAAAAAAATTGGTGCCCCAGGAGAGACTCGAACTCTCAAAATACGGCTTCTAAGACCGGCATGTATACCAATTCCATCACCGGGGCAATTCTGGTGCTCGAGGCCGGAATCGAACCGGCACACCCTTGCGAGCGAGAGATTTTAAGTCTCTTGTGTCTACCGATTTCACCACTCGAGCCGAGTTTCAACCATATGGAAACACATTGAGAGCGGCTTGGTCAGAGGCGCAACTACCGGCTGTCAACCACGACAGGTGGGCGTTCAATGTGTTTGCATATAGTTGCTGAGCCAAAGACTCAGGCAACTACATGAAGTCAAATTGTAAAAGAACTAGGAAAACTGGACGATGCCTTGTTTCCTTGTAAGCCTCTAGTATAACACTCCAGGCTTTTTGTGTCTACCACAAAAAGAAAAACCCTCCTAGTTGGAGGGTCTTTGTTTTTGTAGTACCTAAGTATTACCCACAAAGACCCCGCGGCCAATCCTCCAGGAGATAGGCAGGTATCGACCAATTGAGCTTGCACGTCATATTTGCATTGTACATGATAGAGTTATTTATGTCAAGAGGTCAATGATCCAAAGGTTAAATAGCTATTTAAGGAGAAGCCGCTGTGAACAAGTGCGTGGTGGCGTTCCTATTCTGCCTAATCAGCACCATAGCCAACGCTCAAATTGGACCAGGATTTCAACAAGTACCCAAATCTGTGGTGTGTGGACCCTTGAGCACTATTCTCAAAAGTTTGGCCGCCAAAGACATTGCCGAGCAACCATTGTGGATTGGCAAAGACGAAAGCGAAAAAACTGACTTTGCAGTGTTTGTGAATGCACAAACTGGGGCCTTTACTATACTGCAATTTGGTCAAGAGATAGGCTGCATACTTGGTCTAGGATACAAATCTGAAACTTTCAAACTGGTGCCCAGAGGGCAACCTTTGTAATAAACAATGAATCAATCTCCTTTGTCGCCTGATGACTGCGTGGTATTTCAAAGCCAGCAGCAATGGTATTGTTATGTGCCTATCACCAAGGTATCCAGCACTTTTTTACGCCGGGCAATCCCTGGACGCCAGTTCAACATCCACGAATGGCAATGGTACCATAATTCACAGGATCCAGTGCCCAGCAGAGATCACATGAATTATTTGGTAATGCTGCGCGATCCTATTGCTAGATGGGTCTCTGGATTGGTAGAGTTTTGGTGCAGAGCCAGGCCTGACCGGCCTTGGCAGCCAGACCAAACACAGGATTGGTTACTGGACACCATTGAATTTGACATTCACACTCGACCGCAAATGGATTTTTTACATGCTGTTGATCTGGATCGTTGTACTTGGTTATGGATGGATCATGCTGTGGAAAATCATATCTGGTTCGGCGACCATGACATTGTACTCAACGCTGTTGATCCTGAGCTACGCAATCGTGTAAATGATCACAGTTTGATCTATTTTGGTCCAGACGGGCAACGTTCACGACAACCTGTGCTAGGTTGGCCAAGCAGTGTGCCTGACCATCAAATCAAGGCAGCCATAGAATATACATTGCAACACAATCCACACGCTGCAACCCTAGTGCAACAATACTATGCAGCTGATTATGAGTTGATACACAGGGTTAATTTTTACTGATCAATATGCAGTCCCCACCATCTGGCAATTTTTTCCAGGCGCGGGTCTTGTGCCACATGCAGTTTGACCTGTGCTAAAAATGGATTGGATCGCAGCAAACACAAATTGTGTAGCAATCGGTGTTGATTGGTAGCCAAAAAGTCACGCACCAAGTCAAAATCTCGAAACAGAGCAATGTTGGCTGTCATAGCAGTGGTACATCTTGAATCGGCCTGCTCTAGTGTACTGTAACTGTGGTCTACAATATCGTCAAAAACATCAAAACCTAGATCTCGCATGACATCAGGCAAGCGCCAACCTCCAATCCAGACAGGTATAGTTCCAGACCAAATGGCCATTAGAGTTTTTTCTGTAATCATGCTTTCGCGTTCATAGTAACAGGGTTCAGTGATTGCGCTCACACAGCTTGGTTCAAACACTGAACGTTGCAACAGCCGTTGATAGATTTCGGCATTGTTGTAAGGTCCATTCAGCACGCCGTGCTCAAGTGGTGTTTCTCCAGGCAAAAATCCACTGGTCACACTGATGCTGTGGCAAGGGCTGTGTTTCCAAGGCAGACTGTGAGTGCGATTGGTCAGCTTTTGTTGATCAACCCAATGCAACAGGCGTAGTCTATTGGGTCTGGGCTTGTTGATCATAAAATTAAAACAGTGACTCTTGTGTTGCCAATCAGGATCAATATTTTGAGAATTGAATTTCTGTGTTTCGCTGGCCAAGTACACTGGCATATGAATGTGCGGGTACTGTGCTAGAATATCATCATGCGCCAAGTGATCAAATACCAACAGAGGCGCTTTGACCGAGGTCTGGATCAAGCTGTGCACAGGAAACTGACCAGTGTACTCATTGTAGTGATGGTCGTCTATGTACACAATGTCATCTGTAAGGCTTTCACCTTGCCAGCGATAACTGGGCCCGTTGATTCTCAACATGATTTGTGGTCAAAAAAAACCCGCCGTAGGCGGCGGGCTTGAGAGCAGGTGCCGATCAGAAGCGATGGGTAATGCCCACACCAACCTGCTGTACATCCTGTGTGCCGCCAACACGGTCAACATTGCGGTAGCTGACCAAAAGGTCAGTGCGCTTGCTGAGTGCATATTCAGCGCCCACGTTGTAGGCTTTGACGTCAGTGTCTGTGCGACCATAGCCAGCTTTGACTGTAACAGCACCCATGCGCTGACTGGCGCCAATCAAATGGCCCTTGCTCACTGCGGCTCCGGCGTTGTCACTGTAGCTGTAAAATACCCCAGTATGACCAAACTTCATACCTGCACTGGCCACTGTGCTTTTTTCTGCGCCCTGTTCAAAGTTGGCCATGCCAACGCTGACGCCAGCCACTTTGCCTGAGACTGAGTACACTGTGGCTTCATTGCCGGCGGCAGTATGCGTACGATCCACGCCCACTGCAAAGCCAGGAATCACTGTGGCACGAGCAAACACACCGTTGCTGAGGCGCAGACCACGCAGATTGTGAACGTCGCCAGCAATGCTGCCGTAGAGTGCACCAAATGCATCACCGTCAGCCAGTGTGGTAAAGATACCATGCACATTGCGACCCACATCAACACTGCCCAGTCGGCCAGACACACCTAGTGTGCTTTGGCGATCGCCCAATTGTGTGTTGCCACCGTTGACAGGGTCTTGTGCAGCAATACCAGTTTCAATCACGGCACGAGCAGTAAGACCATTGCCAAGGTTTTCTTGCACACGCACGCCGATGTGGCTGATATCGTTGACAATGCTGTCAACACGAGCTGTGCCGGTCTTGGTGCTATCAACGGTAGCATTCATGCGTCCATAAATGTTTACCTGCGCCATAGCAAGTCCGGTACTGGCCAACAAGGCGGCTGTTACAATAATTTTTTTCATTAGAAGATTTCCTTTCGAAAGTAATGGTTAAAAACAAACCATAGATAGTATATAGCAAAAAAAATGCTAATTGCAAGTTTTCCGGCAAATCACACGGGGTTTTTGAATGGTTTAAAGTCTTGGCCAGTAACCCGAGACACATCAGCCAGTTCGTCTTGTAGACGTCGCTGATAATCTGTTTGCCGATATGGCTGGTATTGATAGGCCAACAGTTCACGGTAGCTGGTGCCCATGCGATACAGCAAACGTTGTTTTACGTCACCCAGCCTACGATGCTGAGTAATAGAGTTATCAAATAACAACAAGTCCCCGCTTTGGGTTTGATACCAATGATCGTGAACATTGTTGGGAGCAAATAGTTCGTCTTTGAGTTTTTGTAACAAACTGTCGCTTTCACTTTGACTCATGCCCTCAAAGCCTACCACTGTGTTTGGACTAAAGTGCAGGCCGGTTATACCGCCAGGACTGTCAATGACCAAAGGCAAGGTGTTGGGCCGTGGACAAAAGTTGTGTTTGAACATATAGTCCTGTGTGGCATTCAGGCCTGGGTTGATTTTGCCTGGCTGAAATTCGTGTCTACATATCAGTTGGTCAAGTTCACTGCGAAATGATTCAGTCTGTTCTTGATACCAACGTGCTGTGGTGCTGAATCCTGTGCTGGTACCTACCACATGATTGATAGCCAGCAATCCCACACCAGGAGTGAATGCCAAATGGCCTGATTCATTGCTGTGCCATAGTAGTTCGCCTTCGGCAAATATCCCCATACGCCTACCTTGGGCATCTCTCATGCCAGTGACACGTTGTGCCTGGCCATTTTTAACTTCGGCGCGAGTGGTCTCGGCCTCATACACAAATTCCATATCCTCGGCGGTAACGGGATATTTGCCTGACTTGAGATCATTCCAAACTGTGTTCCAGGCCTCATGGGTAGGTAGTTCACTGTCAATTGCTATGTTGTATTTTTTCAGCAAAGTGTATGGACTCATGGCGTTGCTACGCCCAAAAGCAACCATGAGTTCTGCCCATCGATTTGGTGTAAGATTGGTGTTTCTAAAGATTGTTACCAAAGTATCAAGGTGTAACTTTCCATAAACTTCTTTCCACTCTTGTACACTGATATGTTCCAAGTCGGCGCCATCGACATAGACACCAAAGTCACCTAGCCCGGGAATTTTTGTGATAGTTACCATGTAGGATGCTCGTAAAGATGTGATAGGTTATTCTGTTACGAGGAAACCTATCGAAACCCTAGGCAGTGTTTAGGCCGCCAATGCGAACTGTTCGTCGTTTGCGTTTACGTTGTTTTGCTTTTTACGTCTACTCCTGACGTGCTGTCTGCTTTGATACTCTGTGCCCTGTCGAAACTGGTCAGGCCCAGCAAAAGAAAACTTGAAACCTTTCACGGTCGGCTCCATCACTGGTTGGCCACAGTATGCATCCTGTCAAATTTTCTTTTGGTGGACCTGGGGGGATTCGCACCCCCGTCCAGAACCTTTTTCTCTCGGCTTCATACAGCAATAATTGTATTTACTTCAAACTGACACCTTGCGTAAGTTTGCGCCAGTCTTGAGTTTGTTTGACGTACCAAGGTTGTAGATCTTTGTCGGACATTTGGTTGTTGCTTTGACACTGATCGCGTTGATAACTGTCCAACACTGCTCGACTCTGACCAGCTTGCCTAAAGATTTCTCTGATGTCTGCGGCCTTGGCATCTGGAAATGATGCCGGCACCAATAGCTGCGCAGGCACTGTCATGGATTCAAGGTTCTTGGTAAAGCCTTGTGCCGTCAGCGTTCTGTGGCCGGCCACAGAACGCGATCCTGTGATGCCCAACACAGACAGGCGTCCCTGCTCAACGTACTGTGCCGAGTCTCCTATAAAGTTTACTGCTAGATCAGTGCTGTCTGACAGCACACTAAGAATGGCTTCTGAGGTACTGCGAAAAGGCACAATAGTTAACTGTGGGAAGCGAGAAGTCAACTGATGAGCAATGAGGTGGGTGGTAGTGCCCATCCCACTCATGCCAATGGTGATGGGACGATCTGTGGGCACATCTGCCCATGAACGGTATTTTTTACTGGTGATAGCAGCAGGTGCATCACACTGCGGGAACAGAGTCTTGAACTGACCTATGTCATGACTTTCATTGGGAAAAAAGTTTGGACGTATAAAAAAAGCCGAAGCAGTGGCCAACACTGTGTTGGGATTGTTGGCCACGTGGTTGGCAGCAATGCTGCCACCAGCACCGGGTTTGACATCAAACACAAAATTGTATCGTGTTTGAATGCGATTGGCTTCTTCGGCTAAGGTTCTGTGAAAGCCGGCTGCAGTGTCGGCTGCGGTCCAGCTGTAGTAGATAACAATGTTTTCGCGGGCCGAGGCCAGCGCGGTCATGCTGGTAATCAGCAATGCTGCAAGAATTTTTTTCATAGGATCTCCAAAAATAAAGTGTACACTTTTTTCAAGTGTGTGTCAATGTCTTTGGCTTGGCACAGAATTGTGCTTACGGAAATCGGCGTTCCAAACGTATCACGTTGGTAAAGGAGTTTCACTACTCCAGGCGTCAATGTTGAGTCCGGCGTCGGCCCCTGCCGGCGCTGCAAGGATATTTATGTTAGAATTTGAAGTGAGTATTGATTCCTGAATCCTGAAACACAGCATCACCTAGACAGTAAAACGGGGATATAAAACTCACAAATCCTACTGGTCGGCCCATTTCGTTGTTGAAGTATTTGGGGTCAATGTGTTTGATCAAATAGTCAAGGCCAGCACGCCACATGGTCCAGGCTCTAGTTTCTCTGAAGTTGGTATAAAACCAGTGATCCATTTCGTTGTAAAAACTGTTGGTAGGCTTAGACGTTTGAAAAGTTGTGGGATCGTAGTCTGGGTACAACAAGGGTTTCACAATGTGCTCAAAGGTAGTGCGCTGAGCAAAACTGTAGTTGGGCCAACGGGCCAAGTGTTGTAGGTATGTGTTCGACGGCAGATCAAACCACCTACGAATCACATGCGCCTGCTTGCACAGCAGTTCGGGCAGGTCTGGCGTCCAGTAAAAATATTCGTTGGTCACGTTGTCCCACTGGCCTACTTCGGGGTTGGCATTGTTGGCCTGCACATCCATAAAGTAAAGATACCATTTAGAGTCTTTGATACAGACCTTGGGCTTGTCTACACCCCACAACATGCAGACTTTTTTGCCTTGATCTAGAGTTTGCTTGTGGCTGTCCACAGCGTCCACAGTGTGTTTGAACGCATGCCCGGGCTGAAAATAGTCTTTGGTTCTAAAAATCCAATCTTCATCGTGTCCAGAACGCAGCATGTCTTCACTGTAGTCGTGGACAGTAATTTTAGTTCGAGGCGCATGATCTGCAATCCATTTCAACAATGGCTGCGCTGCATATCGCCATTCGCTGAGAGTGTTTTCGGGTTTGGTATTGAACGGATCGTCTGTAACATTTTTTTCCCCAGTTTTAGGATAACGAAACACCACTTCGTCAAGATGTATGCCGTTCATGATGAAACTGTAGGCAGCAGTTGAGCTGTCACCGCCGCCGCTGACTTCTAGTCTAATATAATCATAGCGGTCGCGCAATTGCTGAGCACGCAGTCTGTATAGTTCACGCAAAGACACTGCTGGCTCAGTGGTCCATGTATAGCTATCAAAAATATCTCGATTGAAGTTCCACTCAGGAAAAAGACCAGTGGTAGTGGCAGCAATCAACGCCTGTGGTTTGATGTAATAACGTTGATTACCTACGGTGTAGAAACCAAGTTTGGGATTATTTTCTAAGCGTATCATGATATGTTTGAACTGTGATACCCGCGATGTATCACAGTGGAGTCTTTGACATATTGTTGCCACTTGCTGTGATACTTACTGCTCAACTCATGATCCGCAAAGATTTCTCGCAACATGCGATTGACCTCTTGCCCGTTTACTGTGCTGTGCGTGTACAGTTCCAGCAACAGTTTGACAAAGTGTTTTTTCTCCCACTGCTGCGGTATGTGATAATTGAACTGTTGGAATTCCTGCTCGGTCACGTCAAACCAACTCAGCATGCGATAGGTTATCTGAGTAAACAAAAAATAGGCCAAGTCCATTTCATCAAAACTGTAACTGCCACTGACCATTTGATGACTGAAATTTTTGGTTGGTCTAGTGCGCACTTTAAATTTGGCCATGTAGTCCGGATCATACACAGCCGGAGCATTGGGTATGATGATCCAGGTATAAAATTCCAGTTTGAGTTTGAGTGCATAGGCTTCGCTTAACAAATACTGCCAACTGGATCTGGTCTGTCCTGGCAGTCCCTTTATGCCCTCCAGGGAAAATATCTTGTCAGGAAAACGACGTTGTAGGTCCTGTATAAAAACCTTGTGTTCCGACCATGGTATGTCAGGTCGGTCAATGTTGGCCAACACAGTGGGATCAATGTCTTGCACAGCAAATTTACCTGCATCACACACACCAGATTCCAACCAAATGGCCAGAATTTCATAGGCTCGAGATTTTTTGTTTTTGCTGAGATTGGGACTTTGAGTTTTGACACCATAGCGTGGTAGGATGTCGGCCATCATGTGTGCAATTTCCACATCAATGGGCCATTGTCCAAAATTGGCATCACTGATATGCAGCTGAGCAATGCCAAGACTACACAGCAGTTCCAGCTCGGCTCTATAGTCCACACGCCTTTTGACCGTGGTAGGGCCTAGACCCGAAGTCCAGTCACAGAAGCTGCAACTGTAAGGGCAGCCTCTAGACGTTTCATAGCTGACTTCAAATTCACAGCCCTGGTATTCAGGATCGGCCACAACCTGTTGCAGCAAATGCCGACTTTCTAGATAGGGGCTGTATTGAGAATTTTTGATATAGGCTGCAGGAGCTTTTTCAATGTGACCATCTTTCAACCACAGCAGATTGTTGGTCATCAGCACATTGAGACTGCGATTTCTAAAGTGATGGCACAAGATGTCATGAAAGGCTTTTTCTCCGTCGCTGAACACTGCATAGTCTGCATCGGGAAAATGCTGTCGCCAGTCATATACCCCGTGAGCTTCTATGCTGGGTCCGCCTACCACCACAATCACCGGATGATCGATCTGCCTTTTGAGATTGCGGCATATCTGCATGATGGTGTTGCGATTCCAGTTGTACACACTGAAACACAACACATTGCACTGATGTTGGTTTACATATTCTATGACCTGTGTCTGCGTCCAGGTATTGACACTGATTTTGCTCCACTCTATATCTTTGTAAAGTTCAGGATTGTGTTGCTTGATATAGCTGTCAAGATAACAGGGCACAGTGCTGATATAAAGAGCGTTTTGAATCTGAAAATCTTGATCCTGAATATTGCGCTCGGCTCGTTGGCGAGCCCCACTGAGAACACTGGGACTGCTGAAAAAGATTTTGATAGCAGGCATCAGTTTGGCAGCAAATGTCTATACTGTTGAAAAAGACTGCGTCGAGAATCGTAATAGCTGTTGTAGTAGTGCCGAGCCTGTTCCACACTGCCGCCTAGGGGCACATTGTGTCTGGCCACAAGCGATGTGTGCACACTGGGATCTGCCACAGCCTGTGCCCAGGCCCAGTTGAGATAGTTCACAATGTGTAGAGGGGTGCCGCGCGGAGCAAACACACCATTGTAGTTTACGGTTACAAAACCAGGATAGATTTCTGTCAAGGCAGGCACTGTTGGCAACAGCGGTGATCGGACCCGACTACCCACTGCCAAGACCTTGAGGCGACCAGCATCAATCAAGCTCTGGGCATCGCCCACACTGGCAAGCACAAACGCAGTTTCGCCTGATACTACCGACCGCAAGGTTTCGGCCTGACTTTTGTAAGTCACACCCCGCACTGATCGTACTTTGGCAGTATCTAGCAGTGCTTCGGTCATCAGCGTTTGAATGCCGCCCACAGTGGCATAGTTGGCACGATCTTTTTGTTGCAGCCACCGCATGAAATCCTGCACTGAACCAATGGCCACATCTGCTGACACAATCAATGCCAAGCTGCTTTCTATACTGGCTGACACAGGAATCAGCTGTTCTCGACTGGGTGCATTGGGCAGACCCTGTATGGCATTGACCATGGCTGGCCCAGTTTCAAACTGTCCCAGAGTGAGCCCATTGGGTTCGGCCTGCAGCAGTTGTTGTGTGCCCACTATGCCACTGGCCCCGGGTCGGTTGACCACAATCACTGACAGGCCAGTGGTTTGCTCTACACCACGCGCCAGCTGCCTGGCCGTGATGTCGCTGTTACCGCCTGGACCATAGGGCACAATCACTGTGATGTTGCGACCAACTAGTTCGGCCGGCACTTCTTTGGCTTGCACACTCAATGCCAAACTGGCCATCAAGACCATTACAAACTTTTTCATACATACTCCAATTGAAATTTGTTGCCAGCGTCAAACCACTGGTTCCACTTGTGTGTGACCATACCACTGACTCGCAGCAATGGTCTTGGCCAATAGCCATTGTTAAAAGTGGCATGTATGGTGGTAGGCCAGTCCCAGGCAAAAACATCGCCGCGCCTCCAGTGAGTGATTGCCCCGTGTTCGGTAGTAAATCCCTGTCCTATTCGCCAATGTTCCAGCATGATCAACACTCGCGTGGCCGATCTAGGATCTTGTGCAAATCTTGCGTGATCTTGATCGGTAAGAGTGACATTGTAGTAATGCTCTATTTCACTCACTTCACCCATGTAGCTCTTGGTCAAGTCGTCTCGATGCGGCATAACCATTTGCCCTGGTTGCTGAATTTGTACACGCCCTATGCCCTTTGTCAGTCCCAGCATGTTAGAAATTTTTTCTACCACTGATCTGTCTGTGATACGCCATTTTACAAAATCCAAGGGATCATCCCCAATCACATTGGTGTCACGGTAGCCATATTTGCTGGCCAAGTCTTGAGCACATTTGGTGCGCACACGGATTCTCACTTCGCGTGATGCTGGCGACATCAAGGCAGTGTTTACATTGCTGGGTGCTGCCTGTGACTGTGACCAGGTGCTGTAATCTGGAATGTTGGCAATGTTACCAATACATGCGAATTTGTCAATTACCATTCAACTGTTCCTATGGCATGAAAGTTTTTAAATGTTGTGAGATCACTGCGAATCGACTGCCTGTCATTGAAAGCCAATTGTGGATCAAGTTGTCGCACAGTGTTTAGCGCACAATAAGCCCAGCTCTGGTAAAACTTTTCTTTGTTATAGCGTTGAGTGAGACGATCAAAATGATAGTTGGCAAAAATGCCGCTTTTGTCTACTTGAATTTTACTAAAGTCCCAGTGCGGATAGCAAATGGTTTTGATCAAGTGATCAAACCATTTTTTCCTTTGGTGTATTTCTGCGCCGTGTCTATTTAGCACAGTTTTTGTTTGTTCAGGCATGTTTTTCAAAACATCCCAGACTCTGTGAGCCTGCTCTGTAACAATCTCGGGCAGGTCCGGAGTCCAGTAAAAATATTCCACATTGCGATATTCAGTGCCTTGAGCATGAGTTTTGAAGATACAGGCATTGTCCACAAATTGAAATCCGTATTGATTTCCTTGCAATGCCGGTTGTACTTTGTCCATGCCTGCAATCACGGCCACTGATTGCCCACGATCCACAAACTGCTGTAGGTATTTGGTTATGTAACGATAACGTTTGATCGAAGTGTAGACAGTAGGCACAGATATCACAGTCATGCTGTCTTCGGCATCTTCCAGTGTTTGTCCATCAAAGGCATCACTGACATGTATTTTGATCTCAGGATTGGTCTGTGCCAACTGCTTCAATTCGGGTTTGATCACAGCCAACCACTCAATGGGCATGTTTTCAGGTTCAGTGCTGGCAGTGGCAACATAGCCGCTGCGCTCCACCAAACTGTGAGGCCAATCACACCACACTTCATCTAGTCTGATTCCGTGGTGTTGAAAAACTTTCAATATATTGTCACTGTCGGCACCACCACTGTAGGCCAGTATCAAGTAGTCATATTGATCACGCAATTGCAAGGCACGTTGACGATAGAGGTCCCACAAACTCATACCCAATCGCGGTTTTTGAGCTTGGTTTGCAAACACTGTGTGGTTGAAGTTCCACTGAACTGGATTTCTACTGGCAGTGGCCTCAAGCAGTGCATTGAGTTTTTTGTCAAACAATTTGTTGCCAACCTGATAGTAACCCTGTTTGGCTTGCATGGGACTCAAAGTGCTGTCTTCGAATCTATGCATGTGGAGCACTCAGATAGTAAGGTCTGCTGGATATAATTTTCAAACCAGAACTGAGATCCTGGCTCTCTTTCTTGGCCCAGTCTGGCATGGTTTGCCAAAAATATTGCAGTCCGTTGCGCCAGGCCACCTTGGACGGATCATTGTCGGGCAAATCAAAAAACCACTGATCTCTGGGACTGAAAATCAAACTATAGGGTTTGACCTGAAATGGTCTTGGATGCCATTTGGGGTAGAGTGCAAGATGTATGCCATCACTGGTCAGCCAGCGTATTTTGCCATTGATCACTGTGCTGGGATTACGGTCGTTGTATTGAGATGACAACCATGGTGAGTCCAGTGTCAAACTCTCCATAAATCGTTTCAACACATGTGCCTGTTTGACAATTAATTGGGGCATGTCAGGCGACCAGTAGAACATCTCGTCAAATTGACCATCCAAGGGGTCGATTTGCTGAGCAGTAATTGCAGCAGCATCTAGCACATCTCTAAACACGCACATCCATGTGTGGCCTAGATGCACAATTTTTGGTTTGTCAATGCCCCAAACAAATGCCACTTTTTTGCCGGCGTTGATAAGATTCATCCAGTGTGAATTAGATCTTACCACCTGAGATCTGGCCAAATAGTTTGGATTCACATATTGACTGACCTTGTGCACCCAATCAAAACGATTAGTTCGGTTGGCAAAAAAATCCATGGTAGGTCGACAAAGATCAATCACTGAATGCCTGAGTTGTGGTTGTTTTGTTCTAGCCTGTGCAAGTTTGGGCTTGACCACATTGTAAATTTCCCCGTTGAGATAGCCATTGGGGTCAGTATCTGCTTCAATGTTGACCACACTGGCAGCTTCGTCTAACTTGATATCATTGTCAATAAAAGTGTTCAGTATGTTGTCGCAATCAGCACCACCACTGTACCACAACACCACGTAATCATAGGTATCTCTAATTTGTTGTGCTCTGATCCGATATAGATTGGCCAAATCCAACCCAGGCTCCTGGCTCCAGTCCACAGCCGCAAACACTTCGTCGTTGTAGATCCATTGGATTTTTTGTGCCAACCTGGCAGCTGCCACTGATGCATCCAGTTTGCTGTAAAATTTTAGGTCGGCTACCCGATAGTAACCATATTTGTCAAGGTCACTGGACAGCATGAGTCCTGCTGATAATTTGTCGAAACTTGATTTCTTGTTGTTGAAGGAAATCAGCTGGCATGGTTTGCCCCACACCCAACAACCCTAGGTCCGCGAGCTGTTTGCGAAAATCTGAGTTTAGCATGAGTCGATTCATGACCTGCTGGATCACAGTGATATCGGCAGCGGTAGCAGCAGAGTTTGCTAACAACACGAACCAGTTGTAGAAGTCAAAATCTCTATAACCGATGTCGGCCAGGCCGGGTATGGATTGATAACCTTTACGATCCACTGACAGCAGAACCCTCACAGATCCGTTGTCTATCAAGGGTCGGGCACTGGCCACAAAATCAACCACAATGTCAATGTGTTGTCCCAACAAGTCTACCATGGCCGGGCCAACTCCTTTGTAGGGCACATGATTTGATTTGCAGTTTAGATGCTGCAATACCAACGCAGTAGCTATGTGTGTGGCTGACCCTAAGCCGGCACTGCCATAAGACACTGTGTTTATGGCACAATGGCCACGCAGGTCTTGCCAGGTTTTGATTCGGCTCTGTGCGTTGACCATCAACAACATAGGAGCATGACCAAGATAGGCCACTGGCACAAAATCTCTGGACAAGGAATAGTTGGCAGCCTGAGGATTTACAATGGCTGCAGTTACCACAGCATTGGGAGCCAAAAAAATCTGCAATCGATCCGCGCGAGCCACTGCCGCAGCAGCCAAGGCACCACCTGCGCCTGGCCGATAGGTCAGCATAGGTGTGATGCCATGGGGAGCCAATTCGGTCTTGAGCCATGGCATCAAAAACAGTGCCAGGCGGTCAGCAGTGCCACCCGGGGCAAATGGGATCACGAAATCCACTGATCTCTGCGCCAGTGCTGACCCAGCAATGGTCAGAGCCAAAAGGCCTGCCAACAGTCTACACAAGATCTGGCTCCTGTACCGGTATCCAGCCCAGCCGAAAAAAGTCTTCACGCACTTCGTCAGTGACCACACCTTCGCTCACAAAGTGCTGGTCGTACCACTGGGCTCGAGCCTGCTGTTCGGGCGTCAAGTTGTCGTCCTGGTCCAGCCCGCCGCGTATGCCCGAACAATACCAGTCCATGTAGTCACCGGTTTCACGCATGTCGGCCACAACACCGCCGGCATAACGCCAACTGCAACTCCAGTGTTGACCTTTCAGCAACGGCCATACCTCATTGCGTTGCCAGCTCTGATTGCACAGAGCAGCATAGATATTTTGAGCGTATTCTTCTCGAGCCTTGGCCTTGTTGCAGATCCAGGCGGTGCTGCGCAGATCATATTCTAGGTTGTTTTGTTGCCACTCTTTGTCGGCTTCTTTGGCAAGGTCACGTGCCTTGGCATCTTCGTACATGGCCAAATAATCTTCATTGGGATCTTCGCCAGCTTCTTGGCAGCGTTTGATATAAGCTTCGGCCTGAAAAGTGTGACGTTGTCGACTACGGTTCATAAAAATTCTTGGCCCGGCGTGCAGGAATCGAACCCACATTCGGGGCTTAGAAGACCCCTGTATTCTCCATTATACGAACGCCAGTGATTGGTGGGCCCACTAGGAATTGAACCTAGACTCAATGGATTATGAGTCCACTGCTTTACCATTAAGCTATAGGCCCTTGATTCTATTTTAGCAGAACAACTATTTATAGTCAAGCATTGTTGTCTCCAGTCAAAGCCAACTGTGGCAACTGTATTGATTGATGTATCTCACACTGGCCCGCAGTGACCCAAAGTGTTTGACATAAAAATTCTTGTATATTGGCCGCCAACGGCGCTGCACTGGTTCAGGAGCATGACAGGCCAAGTAGTGCATGCGAGCATGCATGCGAGCAATGGTCTGCTGATTGAATTTCCACCCCACAGGATACCAGCGTTCGCGTCTCACAAAGTTCCAATTCACGCTATCTCCCAGGCGACGCTTTTTGAGGCGCCAGCGATCAGGCAAGGCCAGCGGTCTAAACATGGTGTGGTTCATGCCTGAATCCAGTCATTGGTTTCTTTGTATTCCACGCTTTCATTGCCATCGTATTCGCGCACTCGAAACCAGATGCCCTGCGGAACCCACTTAACAGTCAAATCATCAAGACCGCCCAAATACAGCTCGGGATATTTGAGGCGGCAATGTGCCAAAATCTGTTGGTGTTTTTGTTTTTTGCGATATTGATCACTGAGCAGCAGGTCCACAATCCAAGGATCAAACAGCACTGCAGGCATGTATTCAGGGTCAGCCCAGGTTGACCACCCTGCACCAAAGCCGGGCGAGATCAGCACTGCTACCTGCCCGTCGCGAACTACCCGATCAGTCATTGCAAATCGCCGCGCAGGGTGTGCCACATCCGGGGATCACAGCCCAGATAGATACGATACTTTTGATAGTTGCGCCAGCGGCTGAGCTGGTTCACACGCCGTTCCACAAACTCAAACATGGCATTGCGGAACCAAAATGGATTGATCACAGCCACCAGCAACACTGCAATCACAGGCACAATCAGCAGCGCCACAATCACCCAGTGAAACGTCATGGCACGATAGTAGTTGCCACCCTGGGGCGTGAGTTCGATTTCTTTGTTCATGGTTCTACTTTCAACTGTTTTTTCAACCGACGAATTTCTGCTTTGAGATTACGATTTTCAAGATCAGCCCAACCTGCTCGTTCCTGCATCTCTTTCATTTGAGCAGCAAAATCGCGGTCGCTGGGTGTGAGAGGTTCTTCAGTGGTAAAGATAAACTTGCCAGAATCCCAATCAAATCCCATTTGAGCATTCTTGATCTTCACAGTGGGCATGCCACCCACAGTTGAATATGGTAGTTTGATTTGAATCACAACCTCTGGATCTTCGTGGTGACCATCACGGTGATACAAATCAACCAATCGTTTTAGTTCACTGAATTTCATTGTTCAACTCCGAAATGATTCTTGATCTGGCCAATACAATACACTAATTGAGCCATCTCAATCTGGTCACGATAGTCGCCATACTGTGGTTTGATATTTTGAATCACATCAACGCATTCTTGAACAATGGACTGGCCATACTTTTTGTAGGCAGCATCGGCTTCTTCCGCACTCATGACTCGAGGATATGGCCGGCCGTAAAGGTCAACATAGAGTTCGGCCTGGTTGGCCAGGGCCTGTAGCCTATTATTCATCATGGAGTGCTTCTTCTTGAGCATCAGTTTCAATGGCCACTGCGCCAAACTGTATCACACCGCCCCAATGAGCCGTGCCGCGGCCACCGCCAGTCACAAAGTCTGTACCAAATTCGTGGATGGTTCCTGCGTCAACGTCACGGAGCTTTTCTGCCCGGATATCTTCCACACGGATACAGCCAATGAGGCCAGCGTCTACTGGATACTGATTGCCATGCTGATCTGAGTAAACACCATCGCCCCAGGCAGTGCCGTAGGTAGCAAAACGCCGGCCATCCGCAAACTCAAACTCACCGTCTAAACAATTGTGGCCTTTGATGGTGATGGCACAGAATTCGTCCCATTCTGAATCAGTCATCACATAGCACAAATCACCCACATAGTAGCGGCCGGCGGGCATGGTCATTGCGGTCTCCAATCAAATGTCAGCGGTTATTGAATCATTTTCGGCGTCGTAGGTCAAGAATACCTTGCCCTGCGGCAGTCGGCCCAGATCGGGATCGTCTGCCACAGTCACAGTATAACAGAACTGGCCGCCGTTGGTCAAGCCCAGGAATTTGGCAGTTTTGATCTTGACCCTGTGGCCTGAGATTGACAGCATTCGGTTGAGATCTCGAGCCCCATAGCTGGATAGATTTTTCAAGTGTTCAGCAGTGATCATTCTTCGTCCATTCCAAACCGTGCGTAAATCTGTCGGGGCACTTCATAGTTGCCATCGGCATACTGTTCGCCAACATCGGCACATTCCCGAACAATCAACTCGGCGAACTTTTCCAACTCATCGTATGTTATTGTAATTGCAGGTTTACTACCAAGCCATTGGTTAGATTCTGCTTTAGCCTGTATAGCAAGTTCCTTGATTCGTTCGTTCATTGTTCAAACTCCGCGTCCACAGTGCCACAGGCCACAAACATCAACTCTGCCCATGCTTCTTCCACGGTGTCAAAGCCCACAGCATCGTAGGAGCCGTCATAGAGTTTGACATAGAATTTGCCGTTGCCAGCACTGGCTTCGGTGTCAATGCCCACTTCACCGTAGGCAGTAGCACGAATCATCCGGTCCATGATCAACCCCAATCTTTGCGTTCAGTGGTGCCGTTGTAGCCTGCGGTGTAGGCAGTGATTTCTGCCGCAGTCATGTCAGCCAGGCCCACACGGTGGGATTGATATGTGGCACCACGGTAGTAGTGCGGATCAAACAGCCTGCCATAGTAGGCGTCGGCAGATCCGCGATCGTAGGCCCCGCCATGACGCTGGTCATAGCCCAGGTCTTGTTGAGTGTAGTCAATCAGCATATTACTCCTTAAACAGTGATTTCGTTAACAGGAAAGACGATCCGGCCTTCATATTCCAGCTGGCTCCGCTCAAACTCAGTGAGATAGTCGTCAGCAACCACGCGATAGCCAATGATGTGTTCTTGAAAAGCATCATTGTCAGTCTCAATCTTGCCGCGTACACGGTCCACAATGACATCAATCATGTCGCACTCATCCACACCCTTGACCACATAGTCCGAGCCGCCTTTGGCCTTCCAGTAGGCTTTGTCGCCAGTGCCCAAGGTGCCGTCTAGCCAGGCATAGTTCTCGTAGACTTGAGTGCTAATCAGCAGTTTGGCCATTTGTCAGCTCCGTGTTGTTCACTATAACCATATTATAGCAAATTGGCAAATTCTGGTCAACCGGCCCAGTATTCCAAGAGATCCGCGGTGTGGTCACTGTACAGCCAGGCCAGGGTAAACCGTACACTGTCGCGCACTGAAAAACTGCTACGGTTTAGAGTGTAAACCTCTCTGAACCAGTTGTCGTCGCCACGAGCATGGGCATAGTCTTGGGCACGTTTGAGAAAGGTCATTGAGTCCATTTTGATCTCCAGGTTCAAGCCGCTGTTCTAACGTCGGTATTGAGCTCAGGCGCATGCTCACGTATCAGATCACGTTCCAACTTGTGAGCCACGTCTTTGCCACGCACAATGTCAACGATGGTATAGTTGATGGCACCCTCACCGGCCGCACGAATGGCTTCATACAGACGCCAAGATTTGTCTTCGGTGCGGCTGCGATAGATGTGTTTGTTGATACGCGAGCGCAGACTCATGTTGATGGTGCGTTGAGTCTTGGCTGTCACACCAATGTAGCTCTCCAGTCCAATCTGGATGCAGTACACAATGTGCAGTCGATCCGAACGTTTTTTTCTTAACATGCCCATATTATAGCATTTTGGCAAATTTTGGTCAACCTATGAGATTTGTGGGTTTTTTGCCACAAAAACACATAATTAATGGTTGACCAAAAAATATCCATAATTAACACTATGACAGATCCCTATCATCACATCTATCAAGGTGAAATATTTCAGCAAAGCCAGTGCATTTGGCACGAAAACACACTGATGGATTTTTTTCGCAGTCAGCTCCAGTGCCTGGGCTACACAGCAATCGATGACAGCAACAAGGTGTGGCAGCGTGACAACCGCACTGTGGTAGTGTGTTTGGCTGACGATTTTTCTACTTGCCGTCAGCACCAGGACAGCAGATTCAGCTATCAATTCAGTACTGATACCACAGTAATCACTGACAATCATGCCACAGTGCCCACACAATACCGAATCTGTCAGCTGCCCGCATCTTACTTTGGAATCTATAGCCACAGTCCGAGTCAATCCCAATGGATGCCAGACAGACGTTTCAATTTCAGTGTTAACCGCATAGACCCCAAACGACTGTTGTTGATGTTGGAAATTTGGAATCGCACCATGTTGTGGCAGTTGGAGAACAATCTACAACCTCAAGATCACAGAGATTACATCAATTTCAACTGCTGGAGTTGGCAAGGACAAAATACCACACCCTCGGCTCTGCAACAAAACTTTATGGATTTGTGGGAGCAGCTGGATGTCAGTTATCACAGAGTGTATCAACATGTTTTTGATGATCTCTGGTCGCGCATGCCCTGGCGAAATCATGACCTATCGCACGAACTGAGTCATGTGAGAGCCTGGTGTAATTTGGTAGTGGAAACCTACAGTTCCGACAACAACATTGCACTGAGTGAAAAAACTTTTAGAGCTCTTTGTTTGCCTGTGCCCTGGATGATCTACAGTGGACGGCACACTGTGGCATATCTTCATGCACTGGGCTTTGACACACTGCAAGATCTGTTTGCTCACAGCTATGACAGTTTGATAGAAAACAACACTGCTGCCTACGGCGACAAAATGGTTGTGTGGGGCATCGAAGCCGACGAAACGGTGGCTGCGCTCAAGACCAGAATTTTTGGCGATTTACAGCAAAGACTTGACCAAGCAGCTCTACACAACCAAAAACTATTGCATCAGTTTAGGCAGCAGTGGCCCCAACAGTTTGCACAATGGTGGCCTGCAGTTTTGCAGCACATTCAATGACTCTATCACTCTGTCTTGGTCAGCAGTGGTGTTTGCTGTACTCGCCTGCTCAGCCAATCAACAGCTTGATTCCAGGACAAACCGCGCAACAAACCATTGACTGGGTGAACCACTGCCTGATGACCCATGGCCCAGAAATTTCACAATGGCGTTGGGGCGATCAAAATCAAGCAGCCAAATTGGTCAGGATCAACTGGATATATCAAAGATTAGACCATGAACCAATTCGCAAACCTTTGGTCATTGATCAACACCGCAGAGTGTTGTGTGGCGACACAAGATTGGCCAGTGTTGGGCTGGGCACCAGTGTGGTGACCCTGGCTGTGTTGATGTCAGTGCCCAGTGAGCATAGAAGTAACTTTGCTGATTGGCAAACAGTGGCCAACGAACAAGAGTTGATTTCAGTGTGTGGTTTTGAACCCGGTACACAAGTGCTGTTTAGGGTTGGTGATCAAGGTCTAGACTGGCTGGAGATTGGTGATGCTACCACTGCACATCATTTGCATGATCAAGATCTTAGAGTCAAGATGCTGCATCGGTATTTGCAAACGCAACCACCACAGTTCAGATTTGACCTTGACTGGTGTAGGTCCTGTATTGATTGGCAGTTATTTGTTTGACAGGAACAGCATCCATTTTTCTAGATCGCCGTACAGTGCAAACAGCACTGCTTGCTCACTGCCAAACAATGAGATCTGTGGTTGTTTGGTCAACGACATGTAGTAGGGACAATCTAGCTTGCGATCCAGCAGCAGCAAAAATTTTGCTGTACGTGGCAACGCCACAGGCATATCAAAACTGTGATGAGGAAGCCCATGTTGCACAAATGCCTGGTATCCTGACTTGGTCAATCTTAGGCCGCTGTTGGGCCTAAGGTCAATCCACCATTGTTGCATGGCCTGCTCAAGGGTCAAAGAGTCAGTGTGAGAATTATCAAACACCTGTTGTGAAATTCGATGTTTGACAGACATTGCTAATCACTGGTTGTCTGTTGTTGCCATTTGGACACAAATTTATCTGGCCAAACTTCAAAAACTTGTTTTTGCTGCAGACGATCTGGCCAATGGCCGTTGCCGCACATATCTTTACAAATTTCCATGGGTTCATGTTGCCAACGATCACTGACCTTGCGAAAAAGACCCAAAGCATTGTCAATACCATGTCGTGCATGGTATTGGTCCAATGGGCCCAGCACTTGATGTATCTGCTCGCGTGATCCTGGCATGTGTGGACCCCAGGCATTTTCATTCATAAAACAACAAGGCATATAGAGTCCATTGGCATTTATAAAAAGTTCGTCAAACTGTTTGCCAATACAATTGATTTTGACTGTGCCAGTGCCAGTATTTTCCTTCCATGTGCGTGGTTGTTTAAGCCAGGAGATAGGACGAATGAGATTGCGTTGTGTGACTTTTACGCCAAATGACCAAAAACCCATTTGCTTGGCCAGTTTTCTGGCCTTTAACACCTGATGCTCGTTGTGTTCGAATACCAGCATGTCCCACACAGCCAATCCACCTGCTGCAATGAAAGCACTGGCATTGTCCATGATTTTTGACCAGACAGTTCTACGTCTGTAAATGTGATTGGTATCTTCCAGCCCATCTAGACTAAATGTCACTGTGCTTCGCTGTTCAGGATGATACTGAAAATACTGTGCTAGCTCACGCCACCAATCTGCGGTTCGAGTACTGCCGTTGGTATGTAGAGCAAATGTAATTTGTGGATTGAGCTTTCTAAACCACGCCAGTATTTCTATGCAGTCTTTGGCCATGGTTGGTTCGCCATGGGTGCCCTCCAACTTAATGTGTTTGGCCTGTCTCAGCCATTGATGATCCAAAAGATTCTGTACTTCGGCCAAGGTCAATGTATGCTGCGGTAGATCGGGATTTTCAACTATGCCTAATTCCGGATCATCGTTGTGATATCTTGCACACTGTGGGCAGGCTGCATTACAAGCCGTGCTCAATTCAATGTTGAGTCGTTGCGGCCATTGATCAAACATTTCAGGGATAAATCCGATCGCCCTGAGTCAACAATACCACAGCAAACTTGTCGGTTCGAAATTGGTTGTTGAGTTTTTTGGCCAGATTTTTGGCATGACCGGGATTGGAAAAACTCACTTTTTTGTACTTGGGCCCAGGATACTGAGTGAGCATGTTGGAAGTTTTGAGGTTGATAGGTTTGGAATCGTAGAACACAGCCCACACACCCTCCGACGCCAACACCTGTTCGGTTTTGTAGGTCTGCTTGTCTGTGTGCTCAATCAGCACTCGGGGTTTGGGTCTTGACATTGATAAACTCCAAGTTTATTTATCCCAAAAACTAGGTAGATTTAAAACTGCCCCCGGATATCTGCACTTCCACCACGCTGTCTTGTGTTGTGGAAGTTGACCGCAGTTGCTCCAGTGTGACCAAAAGTTTGGTGATGTCACTGTGTAGATCCTTGGCTTCTCGCACTGTCATTATGAGATCACGACTACCGCGAGACTCGGCTGCCTTGATTGAGTCAATGAATCGGTGTATGTGAAGGCTCATGAAAATTTATTAAAAGTTGCAGTTTTTTTTAGAAATGGTTTTAGATTGGGAGCAGTCCAGCCCTGGGGTTTGAGAACCTTGCCGTCGTCTCGCTTGCTGACTTTGCCATTGTCTCCAATTTTTGCAAAGTTGGAGCGCATGACTTCTCGCCAAGCGCCTTCGGCGTCTGCGCCCATGGAGTGAATGGCACCAATGGTCACAACCAAAATATCAATCAAGGCATCCAGTTGTTCAACAGCATCAGCATCTAGCATGGCACTCACTAATTCGTCATATTCCTCGCGAATCAATTTGAGATACATGTCGTACTGAATTTGGTTATATTCACCTATGGTTTGATCACAGGCTTGCATAAATTTTTCTTGATCACTAAACGGGTTGGCCACGTGCCTGCTCCTCCAAATGAAATGGGCCATGATAGGCATAGCGTTCCAGCACAATCAGTTTGGGATTGTGCACTACCCGCCAGCTGCGATGCTGTTTCACAGCATACCAACCGGCTGCAAACCAACTCTTGCTCTTGGCAGTTTTGGTAAACAGTGGCAGCTTCATCTGCACATTCCACATGCCATTGTGAGCACGGCATCCAGTATCAAAACCATGAACCTGGTGCGTTGATGGTTTGCTGATTTTTTCTGCTGGTTCGAACTCAATGTTGGTCTTGCGACGAATCATGGGTATGGTTTTGTAACTGGCCAGTTCGTTTTGAATTTTGACCACAAAGCCGTCGGCACTGGCTTGAATGTTGCCAATCTTTTGATTGTTTTCTTTGAGAATCCAATACTGATTGGCAATAACAGGTTTAGCTACAATCATGTCAATACACCTCGATAAGTTTGGTTAAGCCAGCGACCCACTGCTTCGGCTTGGTCACTGAGTTTGGTCAGTTCGTAACGTCCACAGAAACGCAGGAATTGAGTGCCCACTTGCCCTACGTCTTTGTGTGAAATCTGTTCGCGAATACAGGCATCCACAGTAGCTTTTACTGAGTCAGGCTGTGCGGTGAGATCAATCAAAATTCGATTGCGTTCATAGTCGTCCAACACTCTGTGTTCGGCACCATTGTGGTCAGTCCAGCGTTGCAACATCATGTTGTTCCAGTTGTACCCGCGACGGTCTCGGTCGCCAAAGGCCTCACGGAGACCAACTTTATTCTTTGTGCCTTTTTCACGAACTCCAGGATATGCACTGAATACATTGTCGGAGGTGTCCCCACGCATACACTTTTCAAATAGCAGCCAGGCCGGATCCGGCGTGGCTTTTGGCTGACGAGTTTTTTTATCAATGACAGGGTTACCTTTGGCATCAAAAATACCGTCCACAGTGATAAGCTCATCGGCAATGCCATTGTACTGAGATACATTGGCGGCGACTAGCTGCACAAAATCAGTGTCAGAACTCACAATAACATGTTGGTCTTGGGGGTGTAGTGCAATCCAGCGAGCAATTACGTCATCTGCTTCGGCAGTGGCACAACGAATCACACTACAATTGGTTCGTTCAGATAGATATTTAGTGAGATTGTCATAGGTCTCCCAAAATAAACGATCTTCTTCGGCTTCGGTTTCTGTCAACGCTGCCCGTGCTTCTGTGCGGTTGGCCTTGTAGGGTTGATAAAAATCCTTGCGCCAGCTACGCCCCTCCAGGGCAAAAACCACATGATCCACGTCAAATCTACGAGCCACTTTGTTGGCGCTCATCATGGTTAGATGCAGAGCAAAGCCCAGCCGAGTCCAGGTATCAGCTGCCCTATGCGCTTGATGCCGGGCGCGGAAAAACATGTTGGCAGTGTCAATCAGAAGATATTTCATTGTTGGGCTCAAGAATACGGTTACGATCTATGTATTGTAACACATAATCAGCCCAAAGTCTATGGCTTTTGGCATCAAAATGATAGCTTTGGGCGTTGGCGTAATTTCCACCATTGGCCAGCAACCAATTGTGATAGCTTTGATCACGTTCGTAGGGTGCCAAGTAATACCGACCCCAAGGTAGCTTCTCTTGCACATCACTGAAAGTGCTGTGCCCGCTAAAAAACATGTGTCTAATTCCCCGGTGCTTTAACCATTGATGCAGTGACCAAGCCTGTTGATGACAGTGTTTGGTAGCGTGATCCCAATCCACATCCAGCACAAACTGTTTGTAGCGAGATTGCAGCTCGTTGGGCACCCAGTCTATACCAGAAGCGTTGACCTGATACCAGATACCTTTGTGAAGCCATTCTTGGCGTTCCCATGTGGTCCATTGAATAATCACCACCAGGTCGCGCCATTGATCCGTGTGTTGTTCGATCCATTGTTGGGTGGTGCGCACAATTCTAGGATTGCTTCCACCCGATTCGGCTTCACACACCAGTGTGGCGTCTAGTTGATTGGCCACATGTGTGCACCAGCTCGCTGCTAGATTTACAGGATGTGGACGTCGATCAATACCGTGACGACCATCGTCCTCAGCAAAACAAGCTGATATCACTGCGTCAGTGCCTGCAGTATGACTACACCCGTTTACATACAAAATCATTGTTGACAACCTTAGTGGCTAAGTATTTTTATGAAAAATAATATTGACGCTGTGTATGAAAAATTCGGCAAAGATTTTTGTATCTGTCCGTTTCTTGGTGGCTTTTATCAATCGCACCGTGTGATGCCACACGATCAAAATACCAGCGTCAGCACCATAACTCCATGCAGTCTTACTTATTGGCATGGAGATGGTGAGTTTGATGTTGTTGACAACAGCATTGAAAAAAGCATCAATTCGCCGGTTTGGAAAAACATGCGGAGAGCCTTTGTGGCCGGACAATACCAATCCATACCGCAGTGTAAAATTTGTCAAGATACCGAACGAGTGGGCGGGCAAGCAGCAAGATTTGGTGCCAATCGGCATTTTGCCACCAATTGTCATCAGGCAGATCTAGTGGCCGAAATACAAAAAGTCATTGACAACGACTACACCGCCACACGGCTGCTGAGCCTTGATTGGTTTCCCAGCAACTACTGCAACTTCAGTTGTGTAATGTGCGCCGGGGGTGCCAGCAGTTCTAGGCTCACGTTTGAAATTGCTTTGACCAATGTCAAAAAACACATTGTGCAAAATGATCTTGCGCATGACTTTGACAAATTCATAGATGGCGTAGAAGTTATCAACTTTACCGGCGGTGAAACCACGATGCAACGTCAGGTTATTGACACCATACATCGAATGGCTCAACTACCCAATGCCAAAGAAAAAACCATATTTTTGTTGACCAATGCCAGCTCGTATCCAGAGCACCTAGAGTCCAGTTTCCAACAATTCTACCGTGTGATATACATGTGCAGCATTGATGGCATTGGACCTGTCATTGAATACCAGCGCAGAAACGCAGTATGGAGTGAAGTTGAATCCAACAGTCTGCGTCTGATACATCATGACACAATCAGTACAGTGGTCAACTATGTGCTGACTGCAATCAATGTGTTGAGCTTTATGCAATTTGTGGATTGGATCTACACCAACAATGTTGCCATCGGTATTACTATCAGTCCAGTGTTTCGCAACGAATATCTTGGAGTAAGCGCAGTGCCAGATTCACTTAGAGCCTGTATCAGCGATGATCTGCACCAAGGCCTCACACGGTATCAATGCATTGACGGTGCTGTGGCGCAACGTTGTGTTGAACTAATTCAAACCGTGCAGTCTGTGCTGAGCACCACGCCGTTTTGCCCTGCTGATCTTGAAAAATTTGTAGCTCACATCAGACAGGAGGACCAGGTCAGCGCACAACCATTTGTGTCAGTGGTTCCGCAGTGGGCGCCGTATTTCAGTCAGTGATGATTGGGTTGTACCAGCAACTTTTCAGTCTCTGCTGCTACCACTCGTTTGCGTAGACTGCTGCTTGAGAACGAGTGATCACGACGATTGAACACAATTTCTATGTTACGACCTGAACATTCGTTGCGTCCAGTAAAGTTCTTATCTTCGTATTCCACGCCCAGGATGCGCACATCCACTGGTAATATCAACAACAGGTCAATGAGATCCTGTTCGGTTTGGTAAACCACAACTTCATCAACGTGACGGCATGCTGCCAACTGGATCTGTCGCTCCACCACACTTTGGATAGGCTTGTTTTTGGTCTCAGGTCTATCGATAGTTGGGTCAGTTTGTAGTCCTGCAATGAGATAATCACAGTGATTTCGGGCTTCAGACAGCATTGCAATATGGCCTGCATGCAACATGTCAAAGGTCGAGAAAGTGATGCCAATGCGTTTGCCTTCGGCTTTGAGTTGTTTGATGTGATTGAATATCATGATACTTCTGAACGCCCGTCTCCGATGTTTCTGCTCTGCACGTAGATACCGCTTTTGCGAATGGCCTGTTCTTGTTCCCATGTCTCCATCACAACATGGCGACAAACATTTTGAAACCAGCGATCCACAATTTCTGCATCGGTGTCTTCGCGTTTGATCATGTAGCCGGCCTTGACCAATCGAGCCACAAAGATTTCATTCCAATCTAGCTCAAATGCACCTTGATGCAGATTGGCAGGATCTACTTCTATGCGCAGTACCTGTACCCAGGGTTCGCCGGCCTCGGTAGCCAACTCTTTTTCGGTTTTGACAGGCTCTTTCTTAGAGGGTGGCGCAGCAGACAGTTCTTTCACTGCCTGCGTCACCTTTTTCTTTTTCTTAAACCAATCAAACATATCAATTACTCCTAGCATGACATCGGGGGTCACTTCAGCCCCCATTTGATCTTGAGCCAAATTCTTTCATGAATGTAATAGTCCACACTGAGAAGAATATGCAGCGCAGTGGCAAAGCCAGTGGCATTGCCTATGTCGCCGGTGAACATATAGGTCCAAACTATGGTAAACAGCCAGGCGGTGAGCCTATAGGTGATCATACGAACCAATGTTCGCTGTTGTGTTTCTATCATTCATTTGCCCCATCCATTACCCCATAGATCCACATGCAGTCTTGGACTGTAGTTGTATCCACGCTGCAAGGCCCAGTCTGCCACTCTAACGCGATTTTGTTCATAAGGAGTGACCACGCCGCCTTGCGGCATCACATAAACTTTGCCTGTGAATCCAACTGCACGGTATTCACTCACGGCTTGATCAACTTCTTGAAAGTGCTGTTCGCTGTCTATCACAAATTTCAAATATGCTGTGCCATGATCTTGATAACTGACCACTGTGTTGGGCCGGATTGCGTCTGACCAGGATTCGCCCGAAGCTGACAGTTTGGGACTGATTGAAAATGTTATTTCTCTGCCGGCCTTGTTCCAGTCATAGAGATAGTCAGAAAAACCTGGTTGCAAACTTTGAGTACCGTTGGTCTCAAAGGTGAGATTCTCTAAATCTTGCATGCTGTCGTGGTTCAGCAGTTCCTGGTATGTTCGCTGCCAACCCAGCAAGGGTTCACCACCAGTGATCACAAGATGCACATCATTGCCGTTGTGCTGTGCCCAGTGATGATTGGGAGTAAGAGCCAACATCTTGTGTATTAGATCCTCTGTCTCCAAAGACGAGCTTAGATCTTTGAATGCTGGATGCCAGGAAGCATACGAATCACATCCAGTGGTGACCAGTGGAAGGCTAGCAAAGTCTTTATACAAATGGACGTTCTTCGCAACAGCGTCCGCCTCCTGGGATTTTTCGCCCGGTCCACAGCCAAATCCTGAACAAGTAAAATTACACCCGAAGGTTCGTAAGAATACAGAAGGAACTCCAACAAAACGGCCTTCGCCCTGTGCACTGTAGAATATTTCACTGACTTTGATCTTCATATTTTCTTTGCTTTGACTAGTAGATGCCAACCAAGATATTCTCTCACAGCCTGTCGGTGAGCTTCGGTCATGGCTTCAAACCAAGGCTCCAATTCATAGCGTCCTTGTTTGTAGGCATCTACATTGTACATGAAACAATGATCCTGCCGCAACCTTTCAATGTGCCAACCTGAGCCCAAAAGGCGATGAATATCATCTTTTGAATAGGCCTGTGCATAAGGGCAGCCAGCCTGAGCTTCAAATTGATCCAGGCCTCGCTGTATCATGGCATACTTCCAACTATTTTTGGCATAGACCATGAAACGAAATTCGCCACCCAGAGTCAATGACTCATGTACATTGTTGATAATGGTTTCAATGCCGGGAAAATGATGAATCACACCATAGCTGTAGACCAGGTCAAATTGACCAAGGTCGACAAAACTTTGACTGGCATCCTTGACGTAGAATTCGCCTTCTAGATCCAACACTTGAAATCGCTGTTGACACAGACCAATGCTCTGTTCGCTGAGATCAATGCCCACATAGTCAGCGCCGGCCTTTACAAACTCTTCGGCGTCGCTGCCGATGCCACAACCAATTTCTAGCACACGTTTGCCGGCCCACAAATGAAAGCCGGCAAATTCTGCAATGTGCGGTTCTACACGATAGCGGCGTTCAGAAACTTCTCGAAAGAATTCTGGAGTACCAAGATCACTCTGTCCGTGTTTGATGTTACAGGGCTGGGTGTTCCAATACCGGCGAATACGATCTTCCAAATTAGACTGTGACATTTTTCTTCAACGCTGGGTGCATGAATTGAATCATTTGACGGTTGACATCATTGGCTTTGAGTTTTTCCCAGGGATCTTGCTTGCCATTGAACACATCTGCAAACCATTTCATGCTGATACCACACTGGTTTTGCAGATAGTCGGCAATCTTTGCACAGTCGCGATAGCGTAGTTGAGACTGCTCAATGCTGTGGAAATCTATGGGATCCATGGGGTTACCTTCCAGCATGGGACGATTCAAAAACGTGGTGTCTCGATTGTTGCCAGTGAGATCATGACGATCGTGCAGCACTTCTACCGGTATGCGTTCCATGATGTCTAACAGATAGGCCTGTTGGCTCAACCAAGCATCGGAAATCTGATGCGGACTGAGATAGCCCAAGAGTTCCAGCCATTTGCGAGGCACTATGGGAAAAATTGAGTAAGGGTGCAGATTGTGTGTGAGAAAAGCCAGTAACCTAAACTGGCCGTCCCACTTCATGATTTCGCTATCCCAGTTCTGGGTCTGCATCACAGCATCGTCATTCCAAAACACCAGCCAGCGAGCATTGGCATTGCGAGCCAGTTCGTTGACATATTCGTTCAATCGAATATATCCCATGGGTTCAAAACTCATGGCAGTGTAGCAGACATTGTGGTCATCCAACCAGGGCTGAATCACTTGTGCAAAATGTTCCAGCCCCACAGGATCGTCGTTGTCAAAGGCCAACATGATTTGGATTCGGCTGCTGTCGTGAGCCAGGTCAACCAAACTTTGCAGGCTACGATCCAGCATGTGGGCTCGGCCACGAGTGGGCAACAGTATGGCAATATCAAATTCAGGAGTCATGAACAAATCTTTCGCATGGTAGCATTATGTACCATGATTTGAGTTTACAACAACAATTTTATCACAGGTGGCAAATAGATAATGGTTATCACAGTCTGCACCACCAGCAAACTCCATTTGCGCCACAGCACTCCCAGCACTGCCCAGCCAAGATTGGCCACAAACAAAAACCAAATGTTGGCCGGGTAGATGTTGAGTGAAGTCAACACAGCACCGGTGATCAGCACTGCTGTGATGCTCCACTCAAACCAGAATTGCCAGGGTTGGCGTAGAATCCCTATCACTTCATGGCCCGGGCTTCTTCGCGCCAGGGAGCCAGGCTCACCAAGGGTGTCAGAGCCAAGATCACTGCCAGTTTGAACAAGGTAGATCCTGACACAATTCTAGCAATGGCCTTGTTGATATCCATGGCATCGCCGCCCAGCAATGGAGGAATAAACACAAAAGCAAACAGCACAAACAGCACAGCATCAACTGGCAGACTGGCCAGATTGCTCACAAAAGTTCGGCTCCAGCTGCCCCAGTCGCGCTCCCATAACACCTGATACACCCAAGTGTTGACCCACTGTGACACAATGGTTGCAATTTCTGAACCAATCACAATGCCCAGGCTCATTTTCCATACAGCATCAAAATGCACACTGGGCCTAAACGCCGGTGCAGGAATGAATGTCATGAGATACATGAAGCCGGCTATCACCAAATTCAACACCACGCCAATCAAGATCACTCGCTGAGTGACCGCAGCACCAGCCAGCTTGTGCAGCATGTCTCGCACCACAAACACCACGGCAAACAGCAAGGCGCCGGCAGGTGTAACTACCCAGCCAAAGTCCAAGAACTTGGCAGCGGCAAAGTCGGCCACGGTCATGGCCATGATTAAGGTGGCACTAAGGCCAATGATCCAGTACAGAGTCTTGGTGTCTAGACTCAGCAAAGGGTTTTCATGAAACTTGTCATGCAAGATAGTGGTTGTGTTCATAGGGGTCTCTTTCAAAGTTTATGCAAACAGATCTTCCATCCATTCGCGATGGCCTTCTCGAAAGGCCATGTTTGCCTGTGTTTCCCGAACTTCTACTCGCCAGCACCAAAGGCGCTGAGCTTCGCTGGGTCCCCACATGTCGGGTATGTAGACACCGTTGACATACCGATACAGCATGTCAGCCAGCCCTTCACAGCCCAGTCTTGGCAGCACTGTGAGTTTGGCCAGCTTGCGTTCTTGCAACAGTTGAAAAGTTGCCAATTCAGGATCATCTTGAGCCACCAACAAGGTGTGGTCAAATTGATCTTCCAGAGTTTTTTTGAGTTCTTTGAGCCCGCCGTAGTCGGCCACCCAGTTGCGCACATCCAAATGGTCTGTGCCAAAATAGAACTTCATGGAAAATGAGTATCCGTGTATGAGATTGCAGTGTGAGTCGGCGCGCCATTGTCGATATGCGCAGGGGAAAGCATCATGGTACTCTTTGGTGCTGGTATATTTGTAAACTACAGGTTGCATTTTGTCCTCCTAGGCTATTGTAGCATAGGCAGCAGAGTTTGTATAGCGGGATGATGCCGGACAGGCCGCTGAAAGAAATATTTATTCAGGGCTTTGGTAGCCCTGAGTTTTGTAGTTTTGTTGACTGGCGATCACTCCCCGTACTCCGCCTGTGGGGTCGGCACAGTCTCCGGTTCGACGAGGAATCAAATGTACATGGGGATACATCACAGTTTGACCAGCAGCCAAACCGCAGTTCATGCCCACATTGAAAGCATCGCATTGGCCGCTCAACATCATGTCATGCCCATGTCGAATAGCCGAATCAAAACAATCTCTGATTACACCTTCGGTTTGGTATCTAGGCACAAACAGCAGATGCCCTGGTGTCACAGGATAGCGATCTCGAAACACAGCAACGTGAAAGTCACTGAGTTCATCGACTAGGTTGGTCCAAGGGGCAACGCCTTGTTTCTGTGCGTGTTCTAAATCATCCATAAAAACTATTGATTACCTCCTGTTTGCTGGACCATTGATGCGCAGCACTGTCAATCACTGAAGTTGCATGAATGGCACTGATTTTTTCTATTTTGCTGGATAGAGTGCGTAGGTCAGCCACATAATTCATTTTGGGTCTTGGGCTCACCGAAAAAAGTTTCACTTTGTTATACTGTTCATCTAGATTCATATCAAAGGCATTGATATAGGCTGCTGCCATGTCGGCTGTGGCCATGAAAAATCCTGGAGGATGTTGCCCAGGTCTAAAATAATCCAGACAAAAGTCCACAATGTTGCAGTAGAATCCTGGATAACAAAGATTGACATCGCCCAATCCGGTCAAAAGTCTACCGCCTAACTGGTGCACTTGGTCAGCAATATATAGAATCACAGCTATGCCACACTGATGCGAATAGCGTAGCATGGCCAAATATCTTCCCCAAAAAGTTTCTACAGTGGCAATGTCTATGGTTATTCTCATTGGCACAATGTCACGCATATGACACCAGTATTCAGCATACCATTTTTCCTCTTGGTTGATATCAGCAATTGAAGCAATCACTGGTACAAACGGAATTTTCAAGTGCCACAAGGTATTGGCCACCAGCTCGCTGTCTACACCGCCGCTGAGGCTTAGATAAAGGGGTTGATGTGTCTGTTGATGGTATATTTGTTCTGCTGTAATTGCACACGCATCAGCAAAGTCCAACAATCTATCTGTTTTTGATTGCGCTTGGAATTGAAATTTTTGGTCAGCGAATCTCACCCGACTCCAGTGATCAATTCCACAATCAATCCAATCATTGAGCCTGGGCAGGGAGTTTACCATGGTAAAGATATTTGCTGAAACAGATTCTGTTGGTGTCGACACTGCCGCGATTGTACTGATCATAGAGATGCTGGGTGTCAATGCCAAAAATCACTGTGTTGCTGGGAACCAGACGCATCTGGATACAAAAATCAAGTTGACGTTGACGCCAAGTGACAAAGTTGCTATCAGGATCCAGCTGATTCAAAATAGACAAACCCACTGCTGCTCCCAGTTTGTTCACATATTGCGCTCGATGGTGCACCTGTAGGCTGTCATCAAAACCAGGACGTGAGCAACGCAATCCTATTCTGTGCAGTGACACAGGAGCAGTTTTGCTAAGACTGAAACAAATAGCGGTTATAGCAGGGTGATCAAAATCAAAACTAACCGAACCACAAATACCAAAAAATGCACAGTCAATCAAGACCGGAATACCCAGTTCGTGGCAACGGTCCAACAGCATGCTGCTGTAGTCATTGTGTGGTTCCCCGGTGTCTGCAAATGGCAAACTAATGACCACAGCATCATTGACAGCCAATGGAGCATCGTCAAGATATTGCCATGCAAATCCATGAGTGTGCCAGGCCAAACTGTGATACAGGTACTCACCTCTAAAACATCTAAACCGACGTGAACGATGTTGCAGGTAAAATTTGTCAAAAGATTCGCTGGTGCCGTTGCTGTAGGCCAAAGTGCTGAATTGCTCTAGTCCTCGAACAGTGTTGATTTTGCTGGATGTGATCCAATCACGATATTGTTCACAAAAGTGTTGTACCACAGTGGGATTGTCCATGCAGCGGTCAACAATGGCCCTGACAGCAGCCAGCTCAACAAAATTGATCATGTCAGGATCTACCACAGCCTGTGCAGGAGCCATGGCCAAATTCACTAGGTTAGCTTGCAATGGCTGTGTCATAGTGACCCAGTCAATCGTCTAGATCCATTGTCATAACTTCTTTGATTGTTTCAATCAGTTCAGCTTCTGTGGTGCACATGATTTTGGCTGTTTTGTAGTCATTGTTTTTGTCGCGCCCGCTGACTTCAATCATGAATCCATTGTCATAGCGATTCACAGTGAAAGATTCACTTACCTTGTTTAGTTTTGTAATTTTTTTTGCCATTTTGTGCTCCTTTTGGTTAGGCATAATCGGCTTCCCAATCATCTTGACCATACCACACTACCAGTTCATCTCTAAAATCATTATCAATGTTGACATAGTGAAGTATATGTTGTTTTGTGTCGTCGTCTAGGTTGTCAAATTCTTCTCTAAAATATCTTGCTTGTTGGGCGCTGGCCTGGTCGCGCAGATCCTCGGCCCTCTCCCAATCGTCTTCGTCGTCGGAATCTGCAAGATCATCTGCTTCGCACCAGGTATCCCAACTGCGTTCATGTGCAGTTTCGTTGATGCCACAAATTATATCGTATGCTTGATCTCTAGTTATCATGTACTATCCTTGATCACCGTGGTGCCCAATCTTGCTGCAATTTGACGTTGTCAAAAAATTCCTTTTTCACAGATGGGTCTGTTTTGAAGGCGCCCTTTAACACTGTGGTCTGTGTGAGACTTGAATGTGCCATAATGCCGCGATTTTCACAGCATCCATGCGTGGCCTGTATGTACACACCTATGTCTTGAGATCCTGTGGCTTTTTCAATTTCCCTAGCAATATCATTACAAAGCTCCTCCTGGAGAGTACCTCTCCGGGCGCACCACTGGGCAATTCTTGTGTATTTTGATAGTCCAATAAGTTTTTCAGCAGCCAAAATGCCAATATAAGCCACACCAGCCACGGGTTGGTGATGATGACTGCAAACACTGCGCAGCTCACTGCGCACAACCAACATGCCTTCATATCTGTCCTTGCTTTCGTTTGGAAATGCTGTGGCACAAGGCCCTTCTTCGTAGCGCCCTGCCATAATTTCATACACATACATCTTGGCCAGCCTGCGAGCAGTTTCTTTGCTGTTGGGATCTGTGTGTCGATCAATAACAAGGCTATCCAATACACCTTCGAATTTTGTTGTTATTTCATCTACCAGAAGATCACGTTCTTTGTTGGTAATCCACTGACTGATATTGTCACCGGCCCAGAATCGGCCGCCTTCGTTTTGAATACGCTTGCGAATCACTTGCGATAGATTTAAACTGTTGTCTGTCAATTTTTGCTCCAAGTCGGTGTGGGTGTATGTAGAGTTACTATACAACTATTTAGAAAAAAGTCAAATTTTATTGATTTTTTTAGCTGGATACCATAGGCTGTTGGGTGCAACATTTTTGATCACTGGCATGTCAGTCCTGTATCTCAATGAGACGTAGATCTGGATATTGAACTTTTTTAGGCGGAGGGCAGTAATCTCGTAGGCCTTCTAGCAACGCAAGACCTTGCATTGCTTCCTCGGGCGTGGGCCGATAATGGTAACCAACCGAAAATTTTTTTTGTTCTTGCCATGGTGATATATTTAGATCGCGTCCATCGTATCGCATACGAATCAGCCTGTGATATGCATCTACGTCATCTAACAAGATAGCACCACCACGACCTATGTGTAAAGGCTTGTCATGCCCAAAACTTAAACACTGACGCATTCCTGCGCGATACATACCAGATTCCAGTCTTCGAGCTGAATCCCAAATACGAGTGCCATGAAACTGATACTCACCGATCCATTCTTCTTCTCGAAAGTAGTATTTTATACCCAGCTTGTGCATGGTCATAGGTATGCTGAGATAGGTATAAGGAGTCATTACAACCTCTCTCACACGGTCATGCCGCAAACACAGCTCAATGGCATGGGTACAGGTGTCGGTCATCACCGCATACGGGGCACCGGTAAATTGAGCCAGCACCTGTTCAAACTTAAGAATTTTGTCGAACACACCAGTTCCATGCATGTTGGATCATGTGGTCTAGGTTGTACTGACGCCATGACACCAGCGAATTGAACTTGTCAGCACTGGCTGTGAGCATGGCAGGATCGCCTTCACGACGCGATGCCACACAGACATTTAATTGCTGATCAGTTATACGTTGTGCTGCCACAATGATCTCATGGTTGCTGGTCCCTGTATTTGATCCAAGGTTATAGATCCCACTAGGAACCACTGAAGACAGCGCCAAAACATGTGCCCTTGCAATATCATCAACGTGTACATAATCGCGCACACATGTACCATCAGAAGTGGAATAGTTATTTCCATACAATGTGAACTCCTGCCCGTCCCTAATGCTTTCTAGCACTCTAGCAATGATGTGTGTAGCACCTGGTTCTTGGCCGTGCCGACCTTGAGGATCGGCACCGCAGGCGTTGAAGTATCTAAAACTCACATAATCTAGTGCATAGGCCCGATGATACGACTGCAACATTGTGTCAATCATCAACTTGGATTCACCATATGGACTCAGAGGCAAACAGGGGTCTACTTCGTGACATTGACCCAGCAATGGTTCACCATAGGTTGCTGCACTGCTACTGAAAACAAATCGTATTCTAGGCAGTGCTCGCTTCACAATGTCCAACAGTTTCAGTGTTTTAATCACGTTGTTGTTGTAGTATTCGCTAGGGTCGGCCATGCTGGGCCCAACCAAGCTGGTACCTGCACAGTGTACAATGGCATCGGGCTGTTTGCTCACAATCCAGGCCAAGGCCACATCCGAGCCAAAGTCTTGACTGAGGTATCCATCACAAACGCTGACTAGATGTCGTGGCGGTTGTCTACGATCAATGCCATATACTGTATGCCCTGCGTCTTTCAACAGCAGAGCAGTTTGGCCACCAATGTAGCCCGATGAACCGGTAACAATTACTACACTCATCCTTCAATCTTTACCACTTGATATTTTTCGTGAGCAGCGTGGTCACGATAGCGATTGCCCGCTCTATTCCATTGCCCACCCCGGCCCAACATAATATCAACAATGCGATCCACAGTGGCATCGTTCCATCTGGAAATAAGTCCCATGTTGTGGTGCGGTGCTCGCAAGAGGTTTTGTAGTTTGTGGTAGGCATCATCTATTGACCAGGGAACATAAAGACGGTTGGGGTCATTGGCAAAAGTTTCAGGAAAGCTACGATAGGCCGGATACAGCACATTACAGCCCAAGGTATCTGCTTCGCTTACTGTATTTGATACCCAATCTTGCAGAGCACAGTTAAACAGCACACGAGTATTGTTGAGAAGAGCATAGTATTCGTCCTTCTTCAAGTTGTCGTAAATTTTAAGTTTGCCTTCTGCCTCCATACGGCGGGCACGTTCAACATATTCTGGATTGTTGCTTCGGAGAGGTCCGCCACTGTAAATTGCAAACTCACATGGTTCTGTGGTGAGTTCACCATACATTTCAACGAGGTCCATAAAGAAGCCAGGTTGCTTTTCCTGGTCGAAGCGAGCTGCGAAACCCACCCTCCGGGGGCGCGAATCAAACGGCGTGATGTTTTGCTTTCCACCAATTCTTTCCAGGACTTCTTCTCGTCCAAATGCCAAGCCGGAAATGTTGTAGATCGGAGCAGTCCAACCAGCGATGCGCATATGAGCGACCATTTCCTCATTGGTGGCGAGTACCGCCCCACCTGAGAACGCGACCATTTCATTGACCATTTGCTCATACAAGCTCATCCACTTTGCCATACCCCATACATGCACAAAGTCATCAGGGTCAATGGCCTGTGCCAAACAACGAACATAGATCCGAGGACACTGTTCACGTGGAATCTGATTCATGATGTAGCCAAGACTTTCAAAGCCAGGCTGGAACATGTCTTCAAAGTAGATTACGTCTTCGCCAGTGACAGCACCGTTCTTCATCAGCTGAACCAAATTCATCATTTGGCTCATGGCAAAATAACTGCGACCGTGTGCGTCCAGCACCTGGCCCACTGAGATAGCTTGTGTGTTGTCAATGGTTGAGCCTGGCACATATACCACATCCAGTCCACGACGTTCAAACACACGCCGATTCCACTCTGTGAGTTGCAGTGTGTAGCGGGCTTCATATGATTCTAGCCCCATGTAAAACAGTTTTCTCATACTCGATGACCCGCTAGTCTGCGAGTGTCTTCGTCCCACATGTTTTTGGTATTTTTGCCTTGCGCAAATTTGCTGTACTGCTGCCAGGCATAGCTCTTGAAGTTGTGTAGATCGGCTTCGTTGTATCTGTAACCAAAGTCACGGCAAAAATTCAAGAACCGGTCAAGTTCGTCAAAAATTTCGGCCACACGCGGGTTGGAACGAAGTACTGGCTTTCCCATGATATTCCTCAAACGTTGATAGATAGGCTAGGTTGGTGAGTGTCATATTTGATGAAGGCTCCGTTTTCACCGTCTTCGGAGACTTCAATCCAGACCGAACGGTCAGGATATCGAGCAGCAATCTCAATATAGAGATCATCCGCAATCATTTCACAGCTCTTGAAATCTAGCGACAGTACACCTTGGTTGCCACTATACAAGGCTTCGAGCCAGCGTTTGAACTGTATAAACTCCACATCTCGGTCGTCATGGAATACGTCAATCCAAACCCGGAAATGAAAAATATGCCTATGAGGATAGGCCAAAAAAGATACATCATAATGGTCACCTGTGGCCAGCGCAGGATCTGTGGCGGCGGCTGGATATTTATGTATGCCTTCTTTCTCAAAGGTCACCCAGATCTTGCGTTGAGCCTGTGTTTTGATACGGTCAGCAGTTTGGCGTTGTTGTTGATTCATTTGACTAGTTCGTCCTTGGTGTATTGATCCCATGATGTAAATGCTTCCCGGCTCATGAGATTGTGCAAGCTGTGACACCAAACACCGGGATTGGTGGCAGCAAAATCTTGATCGTCAATTTTTACAGTGGCGTTGTAGCCCAGCAATCTTGTATAGGGCATCTTGACCGAAATCATGGGAATAAACTGACCATGCTCACACAAAGCACCTTCACACAGTGCAGCCACAGCTGACACATCAAGGTCCAGTGTGCACCAGTAACCCTGTTCCAGCCAAGGTTCAATCATCTGTTCCCAGGCTTGCCAAGTGGCTGCGTCTGAGATATCCGGATTGGGAAAACTTTGATTGGCACCAAAGTAGATGTGTGTGATTGGATGTTTGGATCTAGCATTGATCTCACCCAGTTTCCAGTCAATGTCTCCGCGGCTTTGCCAACCAACCACAAACAGTGTGCGTTGACCCTGCACCGGACTGTGTTCAATTTCGTTGCCAACAAAAAATTGGGCAGTGTCGTGTCCTTGGCGTTTCATTTGGTGTGCTCTGATTCAAGTTGTTGCAATGCATCAGAGTTTAACTGATCAGAGTCGGTGTTGTCAACTTCTGGTTCGTCGAAAGAAAACAAATTATTGAATTGTGATCTGGCATTCACAGTTTTTTTGCCTTTAAATCCGCGAGTGCCCACAATGTCCATCCAATATCGACTGTAGTGTTCAATAATTGCTTCGCTCTCTTGTCTGGTGTCAGCAGCAAAGATTGCATCCACAATGTCCTTGAATCGAGCATGGTCACCGTTTTCATACCACATCATGTTGGGCCATGTTCCTGCGTCATAGGTTCGATTGGCTCTTTGCACTGCTTCGAGATGTGTCCACACATTGTGCCCCATCAACAGGGCATAGCTAAAACTGTCCCACGATGTCTTGCCTTCCTTGCCAATCTTGTTGAGATCGCCAGGCGCATAGTAGCAGATATCACCCAGTGTGAGCATGCGGCTGATTGGAGATTCGTCAAAGTGCGGCACCCAACCTTGTTGCACTGCCGTGGCACCATAGGGTCTTGGATCGCCAGCATATTTTTTATCGTCTACAATGGGACTCATTCTATAACACCACTTGTCATTGTGCGGTAGATCAATGTGATGATAGACCTGACCGTTGGCAGTGGCCAGAAATGGGCTCGCACAATCAAAACTGATGGTGAAGTTGGGGTTGACATGTCGGCGTACAGCTCGTTGTATGTCGGTGAGTAGCACTGCCCATTCCAGTTTTGAAGTGCCCAGAAAGTGCATCCAGTCATGTAGACCTTGCTGTAACAAGTTGTCGTAACGCAAGGCCACCAAGCGTTTCAACACCAAGTGAACGTCACACATGTTCTGTCCGCCCATGGCCCAGCCATCAAAATGGCGACCTGGGTACTGAGCAGGATCACAGTAGTGTTTCATGGTCTGGTACCATGTTTCTGCCGATCCATGATTGTCGCCCTGCAACACATTCAAGAATCTTGCTCCGCCTGCGTCTACGCCACGGCGGTTGGCAATAAAATATTCGTTGTTGAACTTGGTTGCATCCACTGCTTCTTGTAGTGTGGTAATTTGACAGGCCTTTGAAGCTTTTTTATCGTGAATGACCCAGGTTGGAATATCCAGGATCATGCCATAGTCGGCCACTGTATCCAACCAGTTTAGAATGAGGCTTCGCTTTTTTTGAGCCTTGGGACAACCCGAGTGTGCTTTCCAATCGCCTTCCCAAAGACCCTTGGCAATCTGGAAACCTCCCGAGTCGCCGAGAATAAATGTGCCTGGCTCCCGGTTTCGCACCATGTCCTCCGACCAGTCTTGCTTGGAGAGATCGAGGTTGGCATGTCCTCCAGAGTATAGACTCCAACGATAGGGAAAAAGACCCTTGGTGCTGTTGAGCCAATTAAGCTGCTCCATATCAGTAAGGCCCTGAGGCAATCGTGCCGGATCGACATAGTGTTCATTCCTTTGCTTTCCTATGAATGTAGCATAGAACCCGCTGATGGCCGGAAGGAACACAGCATAGTCATTCTGTTTGGCGGTTAAGTTATCTTGTAGCATTTAATAGATAGATGTGATCATTGATTTTAGACCATTGCAACCGGTCGGTTTCAAAGTCTTTGTTATTGACTAATTGATTATCTGATTTGACAAATCCCCAATCTGCTGCGTAAAAATTAAATTGTTTTAATTTTGACAGATTGACAAGACCCAGAGGTCGATAATGAACACATATTTGCCAAGCGGCCCCAACTACCAACCAATCTTTTATGTGTGGAACTAGTTTGTTCACATGTTTGATAAAACTTTCAATTGAATACAGTGCAAAAGTGTTTTTGCCAAACACTTCTCTTTGAATATGTTGTGACATGGTGTAATTGTTGGAGTTCTTGATGAGTTCTAACATGATATCTTGATCAAAGTCTGCCCAATTATAGGCAATTAGTGTGTTATAGATACTTGGGTCATTGTAGTCAATTTTGGTAAAATACGAAGCATTTATAACGCTGTCAAATTTGAATTGAGCAAGATTACCTGATAATTTTTCCAACCAGGCCTGGTAATTTTTGTCCTTGATCAGTTCATTCTGGAAATCATTTTCCCAGAGATCAATGCAAATCAATCCTTTGGCACAGTTTGCAAAATGCAAATCCTTTGTCATTTGGTCTGAGCAGGTAAAATATAGTTGTATACAGCAGTGCCTGAATCCACAGTGATCATGGCAGTTAAGTTATCTTGAGTCATTGTGTTCTAGCCAACATTCGTAATAGGGATCCCAGGCCCAACCCGCAGGTGGTTGTAACGGATCAAACTGTTCAGGGTGCGTGGCGGGAGTCACACTGGGTTTGTAAATTGCATTGTAGCGTTGCACTATCTGCTGTCTTGCCTCAAGGTCTGTGTATTGATGTGCCAGCCGACCTTCTACCAAGTAGCCATCTTTGGTCAAGCTGATTACCCATTCCAACCATTTCATTTGGTCTGAGCAGGTAAAATATAGTTGTATACAGCAGTGCCTGAATCCACAGTGATCATGGCAGCACCGTCGTCGGAGATTCTTATGGTTTTGTCACCGGTTAGACTCAAAATACTCATGAACTGTGCCACGGGCCAAGACCAAGCACGTTTGAGCTGACCTTTCACAGCGGCATGGAACACAAAGTTGCCGGCGTGAGTTGAGTGATCGCCAAAGAAAAATTTCAAGTCTCCATTTTCAGTTTTGGCTTGGAAATGTGGTTCTTCGGCATTGGCCTGGGCCTGCATGCGTAGACGCTGAATGGCTGCCACAGTGGGTTCGAATTCAATGTGCCATGTCACACCTTTGAATTTGGCTACCGGCAGTTTGACTGTGACCACGCTTTCTGACATGAATCTGTAGTGATTGCGAAAATCACCCAGAGCGTTTTCAAAGTCAATGCCTACCGCGGTGCTGTCAGACTTGCGACTTATTGTGAGTTTGGCGTCTTCGCGATACTCTTGTAGATTCAGCAAAGTCTTGAGCTTGTTGACATTGGGCATGCCAAACACGCCCATAAAGTCTGGATGTGGATTTTTGAACTCGCCTTCAATGACCACACTGTTGTCTTCGGCACGAGCCGAAATCTGCGTGGCTTTGTCGGTGCCAGTGACTTTGATTAAATCTATGCAGCCCAGATCGTGTGTGTGTTCTACCAAGTCTAAAAGATAATCTCTCATTGTATACTCCTATGGTGTATTGTAACAGGTTATTTAGAATTGCGCAATTACTTTCGAACAATTCTGGCCAGCGTTTGCCCGCCTTTCATTGAAGTTATGTCTCCGGGTTTTTTGAGTTCTAACCAACTGACATCATTTGGCCCTTGTTGATCATGTAGATTTTCAAAACCAAACTGCATGGCAATGTCCAAGACCCGATGTCCAGGTGTGTAACACATGAAATATTTTTCGGCCAAACCCATGCCTTGAGATAGATCGCAGTTGTTGAAAGTAAACAAAACCACACCTCCTGGTCGCAGTTTTCTATAAAAATCTCTGAGATAACGTTGGACGACTTCAATGGGTTTGTAGTTTAAAAAATTGTAGGCAAAAATCAAACCAAATTGTTGGTCCGGCAAATCATGCAGCGGTTCTTCATTGGTGTAGTCGTTTATCACATATGGACGCAAACGTCGTTGATATTCGGCTGTGAATTTGGTAATAGCAGGCATGATCAAATCTTCATGCTGATCCAAAACATACAACGGATCCAAAGGCACCAGATCTTCAATGTGCGTTTCCAGTGCCGGTCTGATAATCATGCCTGGCAAACGCCAATCGGTGTAGAGTTTGATTCTGTTGCGCAGCATGAGATTGCTGTCATGATCAATGACCAAACGCCTATTCAGTATATGATCATTGGTATCCCAGCGCATTTCTTCTTCATACAGGCGTGAACTGTTGGCATAATATTCAGGTTCACCCTGCACAATGACCTGTCGAAGCTGCGCTTCTAGATAGGCCAAGGCACTGGTAAAATTTCTGTTGGCGGCCACAGTATCGTTGAAACTGGCAGTGAGATCGTGACTCACTGTGCCGATCTGCAGACTGTGATTGATCAAATGATTGTGAATGTTGTAGAGTTTGTTGAAATATTCAAGGTAGGCCGGATCAGGGTTGGCCTGCTTGAGAAAATCCAACAAAATTGATATTTCACTCAGTTTCATTGAAAAGAAAACAAGGTTTGAAAAGTATTTTCGGTATTGGTGGCCGCCGCCAGATCCCAATCCAGTACTGACAGTAGATTGTCAATTTTTTGATCAACCACTGTGGATTCCATCTCAGCATCGTCAAAGGGCAGTTCTGTGAACCAGGCAGGCAGACGTAACTCATCTGTGGGATAACCAATACTGGTCCATCCTAGAGCGTTGCTTTTGAGTTTGCACACAATGGTTTTCATGCCGTCTACAATCTGCATGGAATAGTTGTCAGAGTTCATTTTTCTCAGTGTGTTCCAGTTGATAGCAGCACGCACATGCCCGGGCATGTTGGCCTTGCCCAGCCTGACTTCTTCTGCAGCATACTTGGTTAGATTGTTCACACGCTTGGGTGATCCTTTTTCCCAGCCAGGTCGATCGGCAAATTCATACTTGAATTCACGTATGCGTTCAATAACTTCATCACGTTGCGCACCGCCCAGTACTTTATTTAGAATTTCCAACAGAAATTCCTGGATCACTCGCGGAGTGTCTGATCGTTTGAGATCTAGACCTGTGGCCTTGGTCTTGCCAATCTTACCTTCCACATCCAGTCGCTTGCCTTCAATGTCGATGGCATTGACAGCATAGCGTTTCTTTGTGATAAACAGGCCTCGGTCAGCCACAGTTTCTCTACCACACTTGATCAGTGATCCCATGTCTCTGGGACAGTGAAAGGCCTGTTCCATGAATGCAGGGAAACTGGCGTTGACCTGTTCAGCAAGACTATCATAGAGTTGAATACAGGTCTCTTTTGACCATGACATGTGACCTTGCTTGACTTCACTTTCCAATGCGGGCCAGGCCGAAAAGTAACACGAGTCTGTGTCGCCATAGATTATGGCCTTGCCTACGTGATCATATTCGCCTGTGATGCATTCGTTGAGATAAGCATCCATGTGCTTGGCAATGGTGCGTCCGGTGAGTGTGGTGCTTTGCCCAATGCGCTTGTCAAAGAAGCGACAGCCTGGATTGAGAATGGCCCCGTACAAACTGTTGAGGTTAATTTTCTTAACCAACTGCCGCTTGTCCCAAAAAGCAATGTCTTTGGCCGTGGTGGCATCTTTTTTGCGAGCCTGTAGTTCTTTGCGTTCGGCATACCAGCGTTCTAGCAGTCCGGGTATGATACCTTTTTTCTCATAGGAAATAATGGTACCGTTGGCACTCAAGATCCAAGGATGGTTAGAGTCAAAGATCAACTGCCATACTTCGGCCGCTGAATGCACAGATTCTTCACCTGATTCCCAATCGATAGTAATTTCAGTGCCGCGTTGCTGCTCCATCACGGCTGTGTATTCAAGACAGGCAAACAAGCCCTCCCATGCAGCCGCAAAAGAATCTCCGCGGCTCATCTTGTCTTTGATCAAACGATTGGTCATGGTCTGGCGTAGCTGACCCACAATGGTTTCGGGGCCCATGTTTAACGCCCGAATTGCTGATGGGTATAGACTGTTGATGTCAACTGATCCAATCCACTCGTGCAGACCTTTTTTGGGATAGGCCACGTAGGCACCTGCGGCCTGGGTGTCTTCGTCTGTGAGTCTTTGCTTGCGGTTGGGCACCACCATGCCGCGTTCGTGTGCTTCGTTGATGATGGCCTGTTCGGTCACTGCCACCGCACCCATTGTGGTCTGCAGCAGCACAGTGTTGGCATGAGCCAGTTCGTTGGCCAGGTCCAAGAATCTCAGTTTTTTGTCCATCTGTGCAATGCCGTTGACGTCTTGGCGATTGTACTGAATAAAAGTGCGCCAGTTTTGATTGTACAGTTGATCCAGGGTACCTTCGTATTTGGTTTTGCCTTCTAGTCCTTCGTATTCAAGAATACTGTCAAGGCTGTAGCTGTGACGCTCTTCGTAGGTATACTTGCGATAGAGCTGCATGTAATCCATGTGCACTCGCCCTACCAAATCATAGGTCTGTGCTTCAGCTCCGTAGCGTTCAAAAGTACGTTGTTTGGGCAGTTGCCCCCAGAGACAAAATCGCCTGGTATCGTCTTTGCTGAGCACACGAGTGCAGCGATTGATAGTGTAGGGAATATCATAGCCTTCTGAATTCCAGCCTGTGAGCACGTCAGCATCTTCTATGAGATCAAGAAAAGTCTTGATCATTTCGCCTTCGTCAGTGAACACCATGGTATTTTCAAATTCGGCAGCAATTTCCTGCGCAGTGTCCATGCTCATGTGGCGGGGTGGAATGACCAAAGTGACCAGCTGGTCCAACCAGTCTAGATACACTGATATGGCTGTGATTGGATTGAACGGATCTTCTACCGGAGAAAATCCGCGCTCTTGGTCAAAAGCAACTTCGATGTCAAAAATTGCAGTGTGTAGAGTGGGGGCGTCAATGTCTTTGTAGTTTTCTTCCAAGCAACGGAATATTGGATTGATGTCTGATTCATACAGTGACTTGCCACTTTGTATGCGAACTTCTTTGCGAAATTCTTTGTTGTTGCGAGTAGAAAATCTAGACACAGGTGTGCCATAGATCGATCGAAACTTACCCCTAGGGTCGTCGTAGTAGAAAATATAGTTGGCTGGATATTCTTGATATCGGCGTTCGCCGTTGCGGCGTTCAACAACATGAATGCGATCGTGTTCACGATCAAATAGGGCGTCTACGTAACTCATTGTTCTCCACTTATGGCTGGCGGGCCATGATACATGCTGCTTACGGCAGCGACTCGCAATTACTTAGTCAGCAGTTCTTGCATGCTTGATTTTAGCACATCGTCGACATAACGTTGGTGCGATTGGGTCAACGGATGATGCTGATCGAGAAAAGGCAACTGATTTTCACGGCAAAAATTATAGAATCCCTGCGTCTCACTGTTTTTGACAAAAGTTGTGAGATCAATGCGACTGTAAATTTCCGTTTGTATCCAAAATTTGTTGTGGTGATAATGTATGGGGTTCAACAACGGAAATGCCGAGCACATCAAGTATTTGATATTTTTGTTAGACAGATAGAGCTGTGCTGTGATAATATCAATATACCACCTGTGCACTGCTTGGTGTGCAGTGTAAAAAAATTTGTAAAAGTGATTTTTGTATCCGCGTGGCATACTGCCATTGAGATTAAACCCTAGATCATTTCTATAGTTGCCATAAAAGTCCACCAATTGCGCACTTTTGCCATCGGGCCAACTGGCGTATTCACGATCAGACAAAAGGTGCGGCACAGTGTGGTCGCTCCACAAGTCAATGCGATCAGCACTGGGCCACATCACTGCCACAAAGTCTTTGTCAGTTATATTTTCAGTAAGCAATCGATTGATTGCAAACAAAGATCCTGCTCCACGTTCTGCACAGTTGACCAAAACTAAATTGTATTGCTTTGCCAGTAAATCTGCCCAGGTCTTTTGATAGTTGTCTTTGGTAAAACTACATCCAAACACAAAAAAATTCTTTTTTTCAGGCATAAAGTTTTTCAACAGCTTTGGCTATCACAGCATCAAAGTCTTGTTCCCAAGTTTCAAAAAATTGTTTTAAGATCTTTTGATTGTGTTTGGCTGCGCTGTGTAACCTGATCCAATTGTGGTCAATGTCAATTTCCACCAGTTGTTGAAGCATGTCTAATATCATGACTTGCCGATCAACCGGGGATTCAATTTGGTCGTACTTGACATGATCAACAATGTCATCTAATAAATCAAATCCCATTTCGCGCAGGTGTTTGACAGCATTGCAATGTGAAAACAGTATCCAGGGCCGTGCAATCTGTAGACACCGAAATATTTTTTCAGAGTAAGTGACAATTTGATTGTTGTCAAAATAAGTTTCCAATACTAAACTGATCTTGCTGTCAAGAATAACATTGGTAAGATCTCCATTGTCCTGAAAATTTTTATAGGGCACTAGATTTTTGACCTGCTCATGTTCTTGGGCAAAAATTGAACAATGTTGTGTGAATTGTTTTTCGAATGCTTCGCGCTGAGTCAGACCTTGATTGAATGGCATGTGAGTTAGATCCATATTGAATGAAATATACCCACGATCAAACAATCTGCGTCTTACCAATTGATACAGCCAACTCTGGCGAAATATATCCATACGATTGATAAAACAATTAAAGTCTTTGTTGGGTCTATGATACTCTAAGGGATATGGATTGTAATACACACCATAAAAACTATCCTTTGTTCTCAGTATAGATTCTAAATTGCCAAAACATTGGTCTACAATGCTGTTGGTTATTGCAATTAAATTGTTTTCTTGGACCAATCTTATTTTAGATTCCGGCATTGCGTCAATGAAATAACTCTTGAGTCTTGGGTGCGTTGTGCGAATCTTTCGATGGCACATGGCTTCCACTGTATTCCATGTGCGAAAAATAGGATCAGTTCTGTATTGCGGTCTAGACACTTACAGTGTTTTCCTTACAGTTTCAAGATACATGCTGCTTACGGCAGCGACTCACTGTTACTTATGTCAAGCAGTTTCTGATACATAGGTTTCGTATATTCAAACGCAGCCATATGAGCTGCTTCCAAAGGATGACCAGCAGAGCCCTTGGCGTAGCCGTGCCTGTCTGCCCACTGGTGAAACGGTAGACCATCAAAGTCGTGAATGAATGACCGGCATTGGTTCTGCAGAAATCCAATGTAACTGGGATTGTGAAAATCAGTAGCAAACAAAAAATCATCCACAGTGGTCATGGAAAATGCATGACTGGTCTGTTTCAGTGCCAACACAGCAGCAAATATCATCAACAAGGCCTGCCACTTGTCACCCAACAGGCTGTTTACCAGTTGGTAGTGCGTTTTTTGAACTTGGTCTGATCCCTGGGTGCCATGTATGATAGCATTGGGATTGATCTGTACCCAGTCGTCAGTGACGCGATTGACATATTCAAATCTCATAGCACTGGGCCAGTGCAGCACAAAAAGGCAGGTCAGTGGTTCTTTGTGCAGGCATTCATACAGAGTTCGCAGAACATACTGCATGCTGTGCCCTGATCTAGCCAGGCATTGATACTGCAAGTGCTGTTCTGCGGCAAACAAGGCTGGCCAAGTGGCATGGCTGTTGCCTAATTCTGCTCCAGCCAAAAAACTGTCGCCGATGGCAACCACCTTTTTTATCAATGGCATTACAGTGTTTTGCCCACTGTTTCCAAAATAGTTTCCAGCGTTTCGTGATCTTGTTTTTCGCGCCCAAATTCAGCTTTATGGGCCAGCTTGATGGCCTTTTTCAAGATAGCTGGTTTGACTTCCAGTTCTTCGGCCACGGCCTTGATGGTGTCTGTGAGTCCGCCTTGCAGAGTTTCAATTTCATGCATGACCTGCATGCCTTCGTTGATGATTTGAGTAAGTTTGGCTTTTTGCTCGCCAGTGAAAGTTTTGCTCATGGAGCCTCCGTAAAACACAAGTATATGAGATTGTGAGGCTCGGTGTCAACCAGTTTGAGCCGGTCAGCGTTCCTCGATATAGTCAGCCGAGCTGTGTTTTTGCTTTTGCTTGTGGCGAGCCTGAAACAGTTTCATGGCAATGTCTGCATCGTCGCTGCTGCGAAACTTGGTTGGCAGTGCATGGCCTTGATGTCTGATTTCAAATTGATCTTGGCCAATTTGGTGTACTTCAAATATTTTGCCTGCTGCCAGTTCCATAACCTTGACTGGTTGCTGAGGTTGGCTGGCCGTGGTATCCAGTGTGTCCTGCACTGCATGCACTGTTTCAGGTTCGGTAAGGTTGTAGTCGTTTTCGTTGATATCTTCTTCGGCTTTTCGGCGTTCAATGGCATCCACGGCTTTTTGTATGAGATCTCGATCAATTTTTTCTTTTTTGGCCAAACGATCCAGTTCAGGAGTGTCACGATCGCGTTGACCGTCGTCGTTGTGTTTTTTGTCCAGCATGTTGAGATAGGACGTCAAGTCTTTTTTGACTCGGCCCAACATGTCTTCCTCAACTTCCTGCATGGCTTCGCCTAGAGCCGTGGTTGCCGGCTGAGCTGATTCATTGGCACCCACTGCGTAGCCTTTGAAAGGGTGCTGAGGATCCTTGGGTGAGCCTAACACACTGATCTTTTTGGCTTTCAACAATGCAGGCAGCTGAGGTACTCGCTGTTGCTGTGCAGTCATACTGCCTTGTGGGCTCACAGGCACTGTTTTGCCTTCCACTGCGGACAGACGCTCGAGTATGGTGCGGATGTCAGAGGTCATGCTCTATTATCTTTCAAGAAACTTTTCAACATCCAGCCATGTTTGCCATGTGCGTCCAGACGTTCGGCTATGAAATTAGCTATTCCTTCCTGACGCTGGCCTTGCGCAATTTCAAATGTGCGATTCAGCAGTTCAATCATTTGCCCATTGTTGGCCAGCAGTTCTTCGATCATGAGACGTGCGCGAGGAATTTTGGTCTGACCAGTTATTTCGCTGAGCTCTTGAAAGCGCTCGAAACTGCCCGGTGTGTAGTCGTCCAAGGTACGAATGTATTCGGCTGTTTTGTCAATGGCATTGTCGTACACTTCTTGATAGATGTTGCCAAAAAATTCATGCAGTTGTGCAAAGTCAGGACCCTCCACGTTCCAGTGAAACAGTTGGGCTTTGACCACAAAAGCGTATTCAGTGGCCAGGAGAGTTTTCAAAGCGTCGGCGAGCATGCTTGTTCCTTTTGTATTCCCGGGGCGTGTTGGGAGTGGGATCCGTAGAGTATTTACCGCTGAGCATGGATCCACCAGATCTTGACTGGATTCCTAGCCCGCCATTGGTTGGAGCAATGCTGCCAGCTGATGTTGCACCAACCGATGCTGATTCCACAATTTCTTGCATTTTCATGGCGTAATTTCCAACATGAGTTTGGGATGCATAACACCAGGACCTTGTTCTACTCGAGCATTTTTAATTTTCAAACTGGCATTGGCTGTGTCCAACAATTGATAGTCAATTTTGTAGTGTCCTGGCAGAGCACTGATATGTATGGCTTCTTCTAGATAAAAATCTGTCCAAATATAGCTGCGTTCGGTAAACAATTCCCCATCGACATACAGTCGATACCGCGGAGGCACGTCAGTCCAGTTACAATGGACCTCGCACAGTATTCGCACGGATTTGGGCTTCTTCATAATACTATTTAGCATTAACGGCAACTATAAATATTGCATGCTCAAACTGGCAGACATCCGTCGCCTGCACATTGAATTGACCACAAGATGCAATGCCAGGTGTCCTATGTGTATGCGTAACTATCGAGGATCGGACTACAATTCCGGTTATCCTTTGTGCGAACTCACGCTGCAAAACTTCAAACACATTGTGACTCCAGATCTATTGATGCAGTTGATCAGACCAGATCCGGCTGTGAATGGCCGCACGCCTGTGGTTTGGGATTTTAGAGGCATCAACTTCAATGGCAATCTTGGAGATTTTGCATCGGCCAAAGATGCACTGGAAATTGTGCAGTATGTAAATCAATATCATGTACCTGTGGCCATCAACACCAATGGCAGTGTGCGCAACACAGCTTGGTGGCAGGCTTTGGCCATGCCTGGAGTCACAGTGGGATTTGCCTTGGATGGCCTAGCAGACACGCATCATCTTTACCGTCAAGACACAGATTGGCACAGAATCATTGAAAATGCCAAAGCATTTATTGCTGCTGGCGGTCAAGCTGTGTGGAGATTTGTGCCATTTGATCACAATCGACATCAAGAATCTACATGCAAGCAAATGGCAGCAGATCTTGGATTTGCAAGATTTGAAAATATCTACGATGGTCGAGACACTGGACCAGTGTTTTCACGATCAGGACAATACAGTCATTATCTTGGCAAGGCCAATGCTGATTGGTCAAAGCATAGCTATCAAGAGCTTTTGACCAGCCATATCAATTGGCACCGAAAAATTCCTGACAGTGTTAACGACGTTGATCACATTGAGTATCACTGCCTGCACAAAAAGAACAGAGAAATTTATATTGCAGCCGACGGATCTGTGTATCCTTGTTGTTTTTTAGGGTTCTACCCTGGACAGATGAATCACCCTGGCAACACAGAGTTGGCTCAAATGGTAAGAGAAAACAACGCTTTGCACTATCCCTTGGAACAGTGTTTGCAATGGTTTGACAGCATTGAGTCAGCCTGGAGCAAGGCCAGTGTTGCTCAAGGTCGTCCCTGGCAATGTGTACAAACTTGTGGTCGCGCCCGAGTCAATGTGTGAAGTTTGCAACCCAATGCTGATAGAAATTATCTGCAATTATTTGTTGACCCTGTGCATTTGAATGATAGCCAGGGTCTTCGCCTACAAATCTATTGTTGCCACACACTGACTGCGGACTCTTGCTCCAGTCAAGCATGATGTAGTGATCTGGTATCATTTCTGGAAAAGCCTGTCGCCATATGTCAGGCTGTTGTGCATCGTGCGGCCACAACAGACTAGGTAGAACCAAAAATCTAAGTCCCTGAAGGTACATCATCATGATGCCTTCGCGAATGATCCATTCGTCACATTGTTTTTTCCAGGCATTG
>SXGQ01315338.1_pt1 | contig 51285 bp, 49 predicted proteins | sample 3178371 | NCBI WGS metagenome assembly SXGQ01 (sample SAMN11356859, study PRJNA531348) | freshwater metagenome | isolation source: freshwater sample F1-20 | place: China: Fuxian Lake, Yuxi | collected 2017-12-25 | reverse complement strand
TGCCTGGCCCTGATCGACGTCAACGAGGCCTGCAACCTCACCTGCCCGGTCTGTTTCTCCGACTCGTCGCCCCAGCGGTCACTCCACCGGCCGCTCGCCGAGATCGAGCGGATGATGGACACGCTCGTGCGCAGCGAGGGGGAGCCCGACCTGCTGCAGCTCTCCGGCGGGGAGCCGACGATCCACCCGCAGATCATCGAGATCATCGCCGCGGCCAAGCGACGGCCGATCCGCCACGTGATGCTCAACACCAACGGCATCCGTATCGCCGAGGATCAGGAGTTCGTCCGCCGGCTGGCGGAGTTTCGCCCCGGCTTCGAGGTCTACCAGCAGTTCGACTCGCTGCGGCCGGAGGCCCACCTCAACCTCCGCGGGGCCGATCTCACCCGCATCCGGCGGCAGGCCCTCGAGAACCTCGAGCGGGCCGGCATCTCCACGACGCTCGTGGTCGTGGTCAAGCAGGGCGTCAACGACGACGAGATTCCGGCGCTCATCGACCACGCCCTCCAGTGGCGGTGCGTCCGCGGCGTCGTCCTCCAGCCCATCCAGGACGCCGGCCGCAACGAGGGTTTCGATGCGTCGCAGGACCGCTTTCCCCTGTCGGCGATCAGGCGGCGGATCGTCGACTCCGGCGGCCCGTTCGCCGCAGGCGACATCATCCCGCTCCCCTGCAACCCGGAGAGCATCGCCATCGGCTATGCCCTGCGGAAGGGAACCAAGATCGCCCCGGTGACGTCGTTCTTCCCGCGAGAACTACTCGTCGAGGCCCTCCCCAACGCGATCACGTTCGAGAAGTATCCCGACCTGCACCGCAGAGTGCTCGAGTTCTTCTCGCTGGCGACCGCCGAATGCAACAATGAGAAGAAGCTGGCCGAATTGCTCTGCTGCCTGCCGGAGGTGCCGCTGCCGGCGGGGCTCGGCTACGAGGACACCTTCCGGGTGGTGATCGTGGAGTTCATGGACGCCCACAACTTTTGCGTGGGCCGCGTGAAGCGGTCGTGCATCCACTTCGTCACGCCCGACGAGACGATCATTCCGTTCGAGACCTACAACCTGTTCTACCGCGACGCCGCCGCCCGGGCCCGGATGCGGCGGTCGCTGGAGGGACCATGAGAGGCCTGCTGATCGTGATCTGTGCGCTCGCGACGTCCGCCGCGGCGCTGGCGGGGGGCTGCGCCTTCCTGTTCACGGGGCTGGGGGTGGCCTTCGCCCCGAATCAGAACCAGGCCGCCGACCTGCTGAAGACCACCGTGCCGGTGATCGCCGTCACGGCGGCGCTGGTGGCCGTCAACGTCGCCCTCATCGTCGCCCTCGCCCGTGGCCGGGCGCCCCGCCGCAACGCGTGGTTTCTGCTGCTCGCCGTGGTGGACTTCGCGGTCGCCGCGCTCCTCGTGGTGGCCGGCGTCGCCGGGCAGGGGCCCGTCGCCGCCGACGCGTCGATGTTATTCCTCCCGGCGGCACTCTTCCTCAAGGGCCTGCTCACGCTCCTGCTCCCCGCCGAGCCGCCGCCACTCCCGCCGGCGAGCCGGGGGACATAATGGCGATTCTCTGGCCGCGATATTCAACGCGTCTGTGGATGAACGAACGATGAAAGCCCTGCTCATCCTCTTGGCCGTGGTTACGCTGCTGGCGGCCCTGTTCCTGGGGGGCTGTGCGGTGTCCGGCATCCACGCCTACGTGACGATGCCTGCGAACGCCGTCATGTATCGCGGCCTGTACCGAGACATCGCCGTGATGTCGACCTACTTTCTCGCCGGAGCCGTCGCGATCCTGATCGCGAACGGCTTCGTGTTGCCGGGGCTGTTTCGGAACTCGACGCCGCGGCGCCGCCTCGTGGCCCGAGTGCTGGGGGCCTGCGACGTGGTGTTGGCCGGCGCCGCCTTGGCGTGGCTGGTCTGGGCCGACAGGGGGTGGGCCGCATGGCCGTGGACGTGGCTGGCCAAGGCGGGAGCCGTGGCGCTCGCCCTGAAGGGCGTGCTCATCTGGAGACTGGTCGGCAGATCGGCGACGGCCGCCACGGATACTCGTGCAGGATGAACGTCCACGCCTGGTTCGACATTGCGGCCGCCACGGCTGCGGCGGCCATGACGGTGGGCTGCTACTTCTGGCGGCTCAAGGACGCCGCGGCGCGGATCGACCAGGCGGGCTTCGGCTACGCGATCGCCCTCGTGGCCGGGGCCGTGCTCGGCGGCTATGCGGCCGGGACAACGAACCTCCGTCTCGCGGGTGAGCCGGGTGTGGCCCGGAGCATCGTGGGGGCGCTCGCCGGGGCGATCGTCGCGATCGAACTCTTCAAGCGGGCCCGTGGCATCACCGGCTCGACGGGCATCATCTTCGTGCCGGCCTTCTGCACGAGCGTGGCCATCGGCCGCTGGGGCTGTTTCTATTCCGGGCTCACCGACCATACCCACGGCGCACCGACGGCGTTCCCCTGGGGTCACGACTTCGGCGACCACGTGCCCCGCCACCCCGTGCAACTCTACGAGTCGGCCGCGATGGCGGCGTTTCTCGTCGTCGCCCTCGTGATGCTCGCCCGCCGCGACGCCTTCTTCCTGCGCAACGGCTTCTACCTGATGGTGCTCTGGTACGCGGCGCAGCGGTTCTGCTGGGAGTTCCTCAAGCCCTACGCCCCGGTGCTCGGGCCGCTCAACCTGTTCCACCTCGTCTGCCTGGGCCTGATGGGGTACGCGGTGTGGATGCTGGCGGAGGGGAGGGCAGCGCGGGAGCGTCAGGATTGATGCGCTGCTGCCGGGTGCAAGTCCGCCACGTGCTGCCGCGGCACAAAGCCGCCAACTGGGTCGGGCCCGGCCGCGGCCGAAAATCCACGCAGCCGGGAGCCAACAGCGTCGTCGAGCTCACGCCGTATGAGTTCCTCGACCGGCTCGCCGATCTCGTCCCGCCGCCGCGGAAACATCGGCATCGGCCAGCCGGAGGCTGGCGCGGCGGGAGAGCCAAACCTTGGCTTTGGCTCCGACGCGCGAAAAACGCCACCGCAGGGGGATGAGCGGCGTTTTGGCGAACCGCCTCCGGATGGCCGAAACGCTCAACCCTCAATGTCGTTGCTCAAGGGCAGTTGCCGGATCGAAATGACGCTTGGTACGGCTTTCCCGACACCAGACCACCGGAAGATCTTTGGATATGAGCGACGATGGACAATCCTTGTCCTCCGGCAGCCCCCCCCGACATACTGGCAGGCTCATTCAGGAGTTGAACATGCGGAGTACGCCTATTACCGCTCATAAGCATTGCTGCTGCGCTGGCCGAGCCTCGAAACGGCAAGGGAAACAGCGCCATGAGACTCACGCTCAACACCGTGCAAGAAATCGGTGCCGATGCTGCCCGTGAACTCGCCAAACACTCCGGTGTCGTAAGCCTTCCCGCAGTCGAGTCGCTTTCGGCTGAGGCAGCCAAGGAACTTGTCACCCCGAATGGGACACTGCTCTCGCTCCGAGGGCTAACGGATCTGTCGCCGGAAGTTGCGCGAGCAATGACCGGGTGGGGCCGAACTTGGCTGGAGCTTGGGATCAACGATCTGCCGGCGGATATCGCAGCGATTTTGGCGGCATGTAGAGGAAGTCTGTCATTTCCCAACCTGAAGTCGTTGTCGATGGAGTCTGCCGAAGCTTTGCAGGCACACTCGGGGCAGTTCGCCGCGCTCGACTTTGGCAGGGCGATTATCACGCAGCAGGTCGCCGAGACGCTGCTGGGCCACGAGGGTCCTTTGGGTCTTTCGGATGCCGACCGGCTTGAGCCGGGGGTGGAGGACGTTTTTGCGAGGCATAAAGCTTCGGTGAATGTCATGCTTGTTGAAATCCACTCAGTGCCGCTTGCACGAAAGCTATTCTGCAAGAACATGAGTGCATCATCGAGTGTTTGTCGTCTGCGGACGATGTCGCCGGAGATTGCGGCAGAATACGTACGGTGTCAGCCCGGCTACCTCATCAGCCTCGATACTCTGCCTGCGGACACCGCAAGGGAGTTCGCCAAAGACACCCAAGATATCGACCTGCCAGCACTCACCCAGCTGACTCCGGAGGTCGCTACAGCTCTCACCGATCGACAGCCCGCGGTTTATCTGCGCGGACTCAAAACACTCGACGGCCCCGATGCCGTCGCTGTCGCAGAGGCGTTGGCCAGCACGCCCGCTCCGGTGTACATGCCATTTCTCGAGCGCGTCTCAGACGCCGCCCTCGCCGCACTCCGAAAGAAGGCGACGATCACGATTCCGCCCGACGAGAAGCTGACGATCGTTCCGTCGGCGCCATGAACACGCCGGTGACCCGTAAGGGACAGCGGTCGCTCGATCCGGGCCCGCCTCAGACGAGGCCCTGACGCTTGCGGCCAATCCAGAAGAGGCCACGGAGCGGCTGGCCAGGAAGTCGCGGTGGGCGGACATGATCACGATCTCGTTCCGGCCGGAGTCGTAGCGGCTCCGCCAGGGCGGGCCGTGTTCCGCCTCGAGCCGGTAGCCGGGCAGGCCCCGGCCGCCGGCGGCGTCGGCGTCGGCGAGCGCATCGTCGACAAACTTGAGCTCCACCTCAGGGGTCACACGGTCTGTCGGTTTTCACGCCGGCCCGGTCTTCACCCGGCGGAACGGGGCATTTCCAGTCGCTCGAGCACCGCGGGAAGCTCCGCTCGGAGCGGCGAGTCGCGGAGAAAATCCGCCGCGAGTTGCCGCTGACCACGGGCCCGCAGCGTCGCATAGACGTGGAGCTCGAAATGCAGCCGAAACCGGTCCGCAGCCCGCGTGTCTCCGAGTGCACGCATGACGCCGAGCAGCGCCTCGGCCGTCGAGAGGTGGCCGGTGGCATGCTGATCCCGCAGCCAGAAACGGCTCACACCGCCGGCAGGTAGCCGCACGCACCTGCCGAGCCGCTCGACCGCACGGAGCATGTGGTTGGCCTGCCGCCAGTTGCCGTCGAGCAACAGCACCTGCGGCGTCGCCGCCCCACCGCCCGCCGGCAGCTCCTCGCCGCGGGGATGGAGCACCCAGAGCTCGTGGCCCGGGAGCCGAAGGGCCTCGGGCTGAAACACGCCGGCGTGAAAGCGGTCCTCCCGCTGATAGACATGGCACCTCGCGGCCGCGACAGCGCGGGCGACGAGGCCGCCGGTGCTCGAGGGCCGCCACTGTTCGCTGCGGTGAATCAACACGTCCACCCGGACGGTGGTCTCGACCGGGGGCACCGCGCCGCAGACGCACCACCGGGGCGGCAGACGGCAGACGTCGCAGCGGGGCGTACCTGCGAGGACGACGCTGCGGGCCATTGACCACTCCTCTCCGGACCGGGGCGGACTTCAGGACAGCCGCCGCCTACGAACGCTTCCGGCCCCGGGGCCCGAACTTCCTCGGCTTCCCCGGCCGTCCGCCGCCCCCGCGGTTCTGAAACCGGGCCGGCGGCTGGCGGTGTTTCCGCGGCTCGTCACGGGCCGGCGGCATGTCATCGGCAGCCGACCGGGTGATCGCCGGCGGCGAGAAGTGGTGCAGGATCGCGGCGGCGACCTCGGTGGGCGTGTAGCCCTGCTCCAGCAGCCGCTCCACCAGCAACGACTGCCGCGGAAACTCCCCCGCCTCCAACGTGGTGCGGAGCTTGTCGAACAGCGCGTCGGACCGACGGCTCTCGACCGCCTCGGCCGAGGGCACCTGCTCCCGACGAATCTTGGCCTTCGTGAACCGTTCGATCGACTGCAGTTTGTAGATGCCCGCCCCAGAGACGAGCGTGACCGCCCGGCCCTTCCGGCCCGCCCGGCCCGTGCGGCCGATCCGATGGACGTAGTCCTCGGCGTCGTAGGGCAGGTCGTAGTTGACCACGAGCTCGAGGTCGTTGACGTCGATCCCACGGGCGGCGACGTCGGTCGCCACGAGGAAGGCGAACGCCGCCTTCTTGAAATTGTTCATGACCCGCGGTCGCTGGGCCTGGGCCATGCCGCCGTGAAGCCGCTCGGCCGCACACCCCCGGGCCACGAGTGAATCGGCGAGTTCCTCCACCATCTGCTGCGTGTTGCAGAAGATCACGCCGCTCTTCACGTCGTAGAAATCGATCAGCCGCGCCAGGGCGTCGAACTTGGCGTGATGCCGCACCTCGTAATAGATCTGATCGACCAGCGGCGGGCCGACGACGACCCGCTGCTCGATCTTCACCACCTTGGCGTCACGCGAGTGTCCGCGGACCAGCGACTGGATGGGGGGCGAGATCGTCGCCGAGAAGAAGACCGTCTGCCGGTCGGCGGGGGCCGCGGCGAGGATCTTCTCGATGTCCTCTCGGAAACCCATGTCGAGCATCCGGTCGGCCTCGTCGAGCACCACCATCTTCACCCCCGAGAGGTCGAGGGTGTTGCGGGCGAGATGATCCGCCAGCCGTCCGGGGGTGCCCACGACGATGTGGGCCCCACGCTTCAACTCGACGAACTGCCGCTCATAGGGCGCTCCGCCGTAGATCGGCACGGATCGCACGCCTTTCTTGCAGACCGCGAGTTTGTGCACCTCATCGGCGACCTGGGTGGCCAGCTCGCGGGTGGGAGCGAGAATCAGCACCTGCGTGACGGGCTTCGTGGCCTCGACCCGCTCGATCGCCGGAATGCAGAACGCGGCCGTCTTGCCCGAGCCCGTCTCCGACTGGCCGATCACGTCGTGCCCCTTCATGATCAGCGGGATCGTCGCCGATTGGATCGGCGAGGTCTCCTCGAAACCGAGCCGCTCGACGGCCTCGATCACCTCGGGCGACAGGCCGAGAGTGGCGAAGGGCACGTGACCGGGGCGTGACTGCGGGGCGGCGGAGCTGGGCATGCGAAAGACTGCTCTGGGGAGTTGATGGAGAACCGTATGACAAAAAAGAGGGCCGGAGGGCGCCTTCACGACGCGCTCCGGCCCTGACAACGTGTTTGGTTTTCAGACGCTGCTGCCGAGCAGGCCATGGACCCGGGAAACCCTCGGGTTTCCCGCGATCCACGGACGACTAGTAGCGCCGACCGCCGCCGCCGCCGTAACCACCGCGACCGCCGCCACCGCCGCTCTCACGGGGCTTGGCTTCGTTGACGGTGAGGGGCCGGCCGTCGAACTCCTTCTCGTGCATGCCGCTGATCGCCCGCTGCGCGGCGTCGTCGGCCTGCATCTCCACGAATCCGAAGCCCTTGCTGCGGCCCGTCTCACGATCCTGGATGACCTGAGCACTCACGACCGTGCCGAACTCGAGGAACATCTGCTCGAGCGCCTCGCTCGTGACGCTATATGCGAGGTTACCGACGTACAGTTTCTTACCCATGAACAAAACACTCCTACCGATGACCCAATTGTGCTTTCGGGGTCATATCGAAAGGGCCAGAGATTGGCAGCCCGCCAGAGGGTAAAGGCGAGGATAAAGAAGCAGCGGACGCGGCCGTTCGGCCACCGCGGAACCTCTAGCGTCGTCCAGCACCAACGCCGCTACTCTAGATCGGAATCTGGCGAAAAGCAACGCCGTTTCCGGGACCGGCGAGCGCTGAACCGAGCCGGCGGCCCACGCATGCGGCGGCGGACGGCTCGGGAAAACCGCCGCATTTCCTGCCATCGGCGGCGGGCAAAAGGCTGCACGCCGCTCGGTGGCTGCGGGGCCCCGGCCCCTTTTCCCCAAAACTGCTACAGCGTGGGGTAGAGGCCCTCCAACTGCTCCAGGTAGGTGAGAATGTGGGCCCGGGCGGCCCGCAGCTCCTGTTTTGCGTGGGCGTCCCGCGGTGGTGAGCCGGGTGGCTCACTCATGGCTCCGGCCGCTTCCCGCAAGGCGGGCCACAGGAACCGCTGTTCGCAATCGGTTTGGACGGCCCGCTTTCTGCCGATGCCGCACTCGTGGGCGTCGTGGCTGATGTCGCTCTTCAGCGAGGCCAGCCGTCGCTTGGCGGCCACCGCGTCGGGTCCGGCCGGCACGGGCCCGTCGTCGCCAGTCGTGATCTCCTCGATCCGGTCCCGATAACGCCGCAATCGCAGGATCACACTGCGGGCCTCGTTTCGCTCGTTGCTGCTCATCCGACGTCCGCTCCAGTCCGAAGGGGGAAATGGCGGCGGTCCGTACCGATGCCGATGCCGAGACCCTGCACGCCACCCCCGCATGGGGTCGCGGAGGATTCATGGGGCAGCATCCTACCAGACAGGGGCCGCGCCCCGCTTTTTCCGCCGGAAGCTCGCTCGTCGGCTCTGGTCGGCGGCGGCCGCAGCGGGTGGTTCCCCGCGGCCGGCGGTCAGGCGATGCCTTCCGCCCTCATGGCCTGCCAATCGGCGTCGGACGCCTTGGCCATGGTGCCGAAGAGGTAGTCGCCGGCCAGGAGGGCGACGTTGAAGTTTTTGTCGGGATAGCGGTGGTGGAGATAGTGGTGCCGCGCTAACGACTTGTAGATCGGCCATTTGGCGAAGAACCGGTTCGCCGGTTTGTGCATCTCCATGTGGATCAGATTCCACATCAGGTGATGCAGACAGACGATGATGGGAAACATGATCGCGCCGGTCGTCGAGAAGAATGCGAGGAGCAGGCTCACCGGCAGCGACTCGATGAGTCCCTCCCGGAGGTTGAGCCGAATCCCGCGATCCTCCCCATGCGGCACGGGCTCGTCATGGAACTTCCTGCGATACTGCCGGTGATGCTCGACGGCATGGCTGTCGAAGATTTTCTTGCGGGCGGCGAGATTCCGCAGGAAGAGAAACTTGGGCCGACGGTGCATCAGGCGGCTGTGCACCTGATGCTCGATGAGCGACATCACCACGGCGAGTCCCACGAACCACGCGGCAGTCTGGAGCGACAGCAGAACCATTGGCATCTTCCCACCTCGTGAATCGGTGACTTTGGTCTTGAAATCCCGCCGGCGGCGACGGACGAACGTCCGAACCCACTCTGGCCCTTCCAGACCAAGTGGGGGGACGATAGCCCGTCCTGCCGCAGGGCGATAGGCCGATCCGGCGAGGGTTTTCCACGACCCGCTCAGCACCGTTCGCCGCGGGCGGCCGCCGCCGACCACCGGCCAACGGGCTCCGACCGCCGTTGCGAAAAATCGGGGGGAGTCGTTAGGATCCGCCCAGATTTCGTTTCATCACTCGACGCCATCATCACTCGACGCCAGGAGATCCGGCCATGGGCAAGGGAAACAACTCGCAGAAGAACGACAAGAAAAACAAGAAGCCCAAGCAGGACAAGACGAAGGCCCCGGTCAAGAAGTAACCGGCCCGCCGGCCGCTGCGGCCAAGAGGTCGGGATCACCGGGACCACCCGGTTCAACCGGGACCACCGGCATCAGGTCGAGGACGGCCTTTTCCGGCGAGCGAGCCGCATTCCCGCGCCGACGGACAGGGCCGCAATCCCGATCGCGATCGTGGACGGCTCGGGCACCGCGAAGACGGTGATGACGTCCTGCCGGAACGTGCCCGTGTAGCCGTTCGCGTCGAGATCCGCGAACGTGAGGGTCGGCTGCCGCCGCACGTTGAGCCACGTGTTGGCCAGCACCTGCAGATCGACGAGATCGACGATGTTCGCGTCGGCGGCATTGGCGGCGTAGGTCGTTGCCAAGGGGTCCATGCTCGCAAAATCCCCCGTGGCCCAGGTCTTGCCTCCGGTACCTGACGCCATGGTGTGGTAGTTGTCGCGGACGATGTTGAGGTCGAGGAGGTCGATCTCGAGATCCATGTTGGCGTCGCCGTCGCGGAGAGCGGGCAGAAACGTCTGCAGGATCTTGACGTCCTTCCAGTCCACGGCGTTGTTGCCGTTGAGGTCGAACTTGTAGCTGCCGGAGCCGATGGCGGCACCACGCACGCCGACGACCGACCGCAGCAGCGACAGATCATTGAGATCGACGTCGTCGTCCCGGTCGAAGTCGCCGACTTTGAAGTCGTAGGCGCCGGCGATCAGGCTCGCGGTCCCCGACTCGACGTACATCACCTGGGCAACCTCGAACCCGTTGGGATGCTGCACCGTCCGCGGCTGCATCCGCAGGGTGTTGGCCGTGGGGTTCGCGATGCCGAGAGTGGCGGCCCGCTCGTCGCGGGTCACGACCTTGGAAAGCCGCCCCTGCGGGTCGATTTTGTAGATGCCTCGGCGATCCGGGCTGCTCAGGGTGTTGTTGAAATAGAGCTCGCCCCCGGGGCCGGCCGCCATCGCGGTGTTGCCGATGCCGCTCGTCCCGGATTCCATGAAGTCGGCCAACGTCGCCGCCGGGACATGGACCGTGCGGCTCGAGACCGTGCCGTTGAAGACGACCTTGTCGATCCCGCCCACGTTGTTCGTGGCCTGGCTGCCGTTGAAGAAGATCGTGTCGGTTCCCGATGACGAGAGGACGGCGACCTCCGTGTTGAGGCTCGAGTCGGCGAACAGGCGGCCGACCGTGCCCGCCGCGACGTCAGCGCGGTAAAGCCCGCCGTAGGCGGTGCTCGTGTCGATGATGTAAATCGCCTGCCCGTCGCCGGAATAGGCGAACTGCCGGGAGAAGTTGCTGTTGCTCCCGGTGGTGACGGGATTGGCCAGGCCGCTCGCAGACGCCAGTTCGGCCTGCGTGACGAGCGACGCGAACGGACCGGTGCCGGTGGCGACGTTGTAGCTGTAGAGTCGCTGGGTCAGGTCATTGCGGCGGCCACTGGAAACGGTCACCGCCCCGCCGCCGTCGGAGATCACCGCGAGCGAGTAGGCCGGCTGGCTGCCGATGGCGACGGGATTGAGGAGAAATCCGCCGACCACGGGGCTTCCGCCGCCGTTGTTGGGATCGCCGTTCTTGAGAAAGAGCGTCCACTCGGTCAGTGCCGCCAGTGGGGTGACGACCTGGGTGCCCCCCACGTTTGCGATCCGCCGGATCTCAGCCCCCGCCCCGAACCCGGCGGTGTAGATGGTGCCCCCATTCGCCCCGGTCGGATCGTAGCCGAAGGTCGAGAGCGTCGTCCCGCCGAGGGCGTTCGCCTTGGACACGACCGTGGTGACGACGTCCTGCGCGTTCGCCCAGCCGTGGAGCGTCGCGAGCAGGACGGCGACCGCAAACCGCCGGAGGTTCTGCCAGCGCCCGGGATAGCGATTGAGTGTCATGGGCAAGGGACTCTGTTGCGAGAAGGGAGAGTTCAGTTGCCGGGCTCGAAATAAGCCGTGTGGCCGTCGAGATAGAGCGCGTTGTAGCCCACCTTGCCCGGGCCGGCACCGCGGTGCGCGTAGATCCGCTGGGTCTGGGGAATCGTGTATCCCGCGAAGGGCCCGCGAAATCCGCTCAGGCCCGGGTGGAGGTTGTAGTTGTCCCACGCAAAGAGCGTGGTCGATTGGTTGGCGGGGTTTTTCTTGTCGAGTGCCGCCGCCACGCTGAAGGCGTAGGTGTTGCGGTGGGCCCGCTGGGCGTCGTCCCTGCCGGGACAGATCCAGACCCCGCTGTCGGACGACAGCATTCCGAGGCGGACGAGCAACGCCTCGAGTCCGTACACTTCCGGAAGGGCCTTGGGATCACCGGCCGAGCGCATGCCGGGAGCCATGCGGTAGGAATGGTTGCCGGTCTTGTACGCGTTGGGGAACCACCCGTTGCGGCTGTCGCGGTAGAGGTGGGTGGCCAGCCCGATTTCACGGAGGTTGACGGAGCACTGCAGCAACCGGGCCCGGTCCCGCAGAAACTGGACTGCCGGAAACAGCACGGCGACCAGCATGCAGACGACGGCGACCACGGTCAGCAGCTCCACCATCGAGAAGGCGGCCCGCGAACAAAACGGCTGACGCTGCGGACCCCGGGCAGGCGAGCGGCGGCTTTCGTCGTTCGTCAGCATCAAACGACCGCATCCATACCAGGGCGTGAAGCAAATTTTTTTCCGAGCATAGCGGAGTTCCCCCCCGTCTGCGAGCCATTGGCTGGGGGGGAAGGGAGGGGATGGAAGGGAGAGAGGGAGGGGATGGGGGGCAAAGCCCCGCCGCCTCCCGCGATCTTCGCGTAACCTCTCCGGCGGGGGCGGTGTCATACTGACGTCGGCCCCGCGTGGGCCAATGCCCTGGCCCCTTCCCTCGCCTCCCCCGGAGATTTGCCCATGCGACGCATTGGCCTTGCCCGACTGTTCGCCGTTCTCGCCCTCACATGCCCGGCCGTCGCCCCGCTCGCGGCCGCCCCGCTCGATCTCGCCGCCGTGCCGGCCGACGCGAAGTGGGTCATGCACCTCGACATGGACGCGGCCCGCGCGTCCACGGTGATGGAGCGTGCCATGGCCAAGGCGATGAAGATGCATCCGCATGCCGGCGGCATGATGGACATGGTCGCCAAGATGTCGGGCATGGATCCGCGGACCGACCTCAAGGACGCGACCGCCTACGGTCCCGACACCGACAAGAAGAACGGCGTGCTCATCGTGCGGGGCAAGGCCAACCGTGAGTTTCTGACCCGCATGGTGGAGAAGGCTCCGGACCACAAGACGATGACCCACGAGGGGCACACGATGCATGCCTGGACCCACAAGCGCGGCCGGCATGGCGGCACGGTCGTCGGAGCCTTCTACAAGGACGACGTGATGGTCTTCTCGCGGACCGAAGAGGCCACGAAGGCCGCTCTCGACGTGCTCGACGGCCGAAAGCCCTCGACCCCTGCCGAGAGCCCGCTCAGCGGCCGCGTCCGCCCGGGCTCGATCGTCGTGGCCAGGGCGGCCGCAATCGATCCCAACACGAAGTGCCCCGTGCTCCGCAAGGGCGACGGCTACCGCGTGGCTCTCGGCGAGGAAGAGGGCAAGGTGTTTTACCGGGCACGGCTCGACATGCAGTCGGCGGAGGCTGCCGGAGAGGTACGGGACGTCGTCAAGGGCCTGACCTCGCTGGCGTCGCTCCGCTGGGGCTCGGAAGAGGCGGTCATGGGGCTCGTGAAGACCATGAAGATGGATGTCGAGGGGGACACCTGCAGCATCGCCTGGGATGCCTCGGCCGACGACGTGTGGAGCGTGGTTGACAAGGCGATGACCCGCTGCGAATCGAAGCAGTATCGCGGCCGCTCGTCCTGCAAGAGCTGCGACAAAGGCTCGTGCGACGAGGGTTGCCCGATGAAGAAGAAGGAAGGCGAGTCGGCCAAGAAGCCCCTTGGCGACGACGAGTTCTGATCTCCTCAGGCCGCTCTCCGGGGGTGACGGAACAATGGGTGTCCGCGGGCAAGACGACGTCGAACTCGTCGAGCTGGCGATCAGTGGCTGCGAGGCGAGCCTCGCAGCCCTGATCGCGCGGCATCAGACGGCGATCGTCCACTACGCCGCCCAGATCCTCGCCCGTGGGGGGCGGCGGGCCGATGCGGAGGACGTGGCCCAGGAGACCTTCATCCGGGCCTGCCGGAGCCTCGGGGAATACCGGTCGTCAGGGCCCTTCGGGGCCTGGTTGTTCGCCATCGCCCGGCGGACGTGCCTGAATCACCTGCGGAAGGAGCGGCGACACGCACGGCGAACCGCGGTCGTCGCGGATCGGACCAGCGGCATCCCGCGGCCCGACGACACCGCGATCGCGGCGGAACAGCGAATCCGGCTCTGGGAAGTGGCGCGGGAAACGCTGCCGGAGAATCAGTTCACCGCCCTCTGGCTGCGGTATGTCGAGGAGATGCCGCTGACCGACATCGGCGGCGTGCTCCGGCGCTCGCCCGCGGCCGTAAAACTCCTGCTCGTCCGGGGCCGGCGGCGTCTGGAGCCGGTGCTTGCCGAGTTTGCCCCGGGCAGACCGCTCGGCGAAGTTCGAATCATCGTGGAGGGTGCCATATGAATGACGTGGATCGACTGACCGACGACGCCTTGGCCTCGGTCTTGCGGCATGAGGCCCACCATGACCGCCCCGGCTTCTCGCCGGACCTCCACGCGAGGATTCTGGCGTCGGTCAAGGACGGCACCCCCCTTCCCGTCCACGTTCCGCCTCGGGGACGGGCCACCATGGGGATTGCCGCAGGCATCGCCGCAACCGCCGCCCTGCTGGCGATCGCCATCGCAGCCCGGCCCACCCGGCAGCCGACGGTCGAGGTGGTGGACATGGTGGACATGGTGGACGTAGCGGACATGGCGAAAGTGGCAGATGCGTCAGGCATGCGCGGCATACCTGACACGGCTGCGACCATCCCGCCGGCGCGGGAGCCGGGGCTCTCCAGCGACGGGATTCCGCCGCTCAGCGGGATTCCCACGCTCGATGAGATCGGCGAGGCGTTGCTCGCGGAAACGACATCGCTGGCGGCTGATGCCGCCGGCCTGCCCCGCTGGAACGAGCTCGTGGAGTCTGCGCCTTGGCAGCTGCCGCCGCGGGAGACGCCCTGACCGACCCCGACGACATCAGCCCACGCCGGGACAACGCCGCGATCGTGGGCTGACGGCCAGCCGCGTCACGCCGGCTTTGCCGGAGCGTGCCCGCGGGGTCCGAAGGCCAGCACCGTCGCGGCGCCGACCGCGACGACCAGCATGCCCGCGAGGAAGAACGGGCTCACGCTCGACAGCGGCGTCTCGTGGAGGGCCAGCGTGGTGAGCGTGTTGATCACCGGCGCACAGCCAAACACGACCGGCATCACCGTGAAGGGCTTGCCACCGAGCGTGAATGCCAGGATCGTGCCGAGGGCCCCGATGGCGCCGAGCGAGCCCGCCCCGAGGCTCCAGAGCATCCCCGCCATGTTCCACTGGCCGGTGTCACCCAGCGGCCCGAGCAGGGCCAGCGGTACGAGCACGGCGATCAGAAAATACGCCGCTCCGATGCAGATCAGCGGCCGGAGCCGGCTCCCCTGCATGCCCGCCTGACCGCGGTGCAGCACCGGGCCGTACGACCCCCAGGAGAGCATCGCCAGCGCGATCGAGAGGAGAACCGCGACGAGCCGCTCCGCCCTCTGCTCGACCGACCGCTTTGGAGCGTCGGCAGGTGCCGCCGTCTCCACGGCGGCGGTCGCCGCCGGCCGTGCCGGCTGCGGCTTGAACACCAGCACCGTGACGGCCCCCGCGATCACGAGGAGCAGACCGGCGAGGAAAGGGGCCTTCAGCTGGCCGAAGCCCCGGTTCATCGCGGCGGTCAGGAGGGTGTTGATCACCGGCGCGCCGCCGAAGACGAGCGGCATGACGTAGATCGGCTGCCCGCCGAAGTGGAGCGCGAGGATCACGCCGAGGGCCCCAAGCGCGCCCGCCGCACCGGCCAGCAGGCTCCAGACCACGCCCCGCGTCGTCCAACTCCCCTTTTCCCCCTTGAGGAGCAGGGCCAGCGGCACGATGACGGCGATCACGAAGTAGGCGATGCCGACACAGACGAAGGGCCGCAGCGGCGAGTGCATGTCGTCGCGGCCGAAGTGGAGCACGGGGCCGTACATGCCCCAACACAGTGCCGTGAGCCCGATGGCGGCCAACATCCCGAGAAACTGAAACATCACCTGTCTCCTCGTGGCATCACCAGGGGAATCGTCACGGGCCAGCCGGGAAACTGCCGCGGCACGCCATCGGGGCCGGTGGCCGGAAACCGCGGCCAGCACTCCAACGTGATCGCCTCCTTCACGAAATCGAACCGGGCCATCCCGTAGCCGTCGGCACGCCGCTTCTCGTCGGCCCCATCCTGGGGATTCGCGTAGGCCGCGACCGTGATCTTGTTGCCGAGGCCGTCTTCGTAGTCGCCGGTCCACGGCAGCGGACTGTCCGGCACGGGATTGGCCCCCGGCCGCTCGTCGAGCGGATGCCACCAACGACCGTAGATCGTGTTGATGAGCGCGGGGGCCGTGAACGCCCAGGGGCCGTCCCCGTGCGCGTCGATGCCGTGCCTGACGACCGTGGCGAGGTGCTGGTCGCCGCAGAAATGGGTGGCGTTTGCCGCCGCGAGCAGCCGGAGCGCCGCGTTGCGGCCGCTCTGCGGCCAGCCGTTGCAGTCGAGATCGGCGAGCAGCCGGTTGTCGGGAGTGCCGTGGAGATGGACGGCGCCGCAGAAGGCCGTGGCTGAAAGCGCCGCTTTCGCACGGATACCATCGCGTTGGCGGCTCCACCGTTCCAGCCAGGCCAGCTGCCTGCCGCCGAGGAGCTCGAGCCCCGGCTTGTCGATGCTCGCTCGATCGTAGGCCGGATCGGTGATGTGGTCGGGCCGCGGACCCATCTCCGGGATGCTGCCATACGGCCCCGTCTTGAACTTGCGATCCTCGATGATCGCGCAATCGAGACCGCCGACCACGAGCCGCGTGAAGAAGACGCCGATGCCCTGCTCGATCGGCGCGGGATCGACCGGATCGGGGAGGTGCCAGGTCTGCTGCCGCTGCACCATGTTGACGTAGCCGGCCGGATAGAAATAGCCGCCGTCGGCGCCGTCGATCCGCTCGGCCCGGCGGCCGCCGGCTCCCCAGAGATTCGCATGGCCGACGTCGTGATCGTCCGGAATCGTCACGGTGGGTCGATCGCGGATCACGTCGCGGAACTGCAGCCCGAACTCGATCCAGCCGACCGTGTGCTGCGTGTGCCGGTAGGTCTGGTCGCCGGCGAAGAAGAGCAGGTCGGGATCGGCCTTCACGAGGCTCGCCACGAGTTCGGCACGCGGCCCCGGGGTGAGCGACGAGTTGCACGACATCACGCCGAGCGTGAGCGTCGGCTTGTCCGCCGGATCGCGCCGCACGAGTCCGGCGAAAACGGCCTCGTCGCCGTGTCGCACCCGGTAGGGCCAGTCGCGGGAGGAATCCCAGTTCTCGACCCGGAAGTTGGCATCCCAGCCCGGATAGTGCACCTCCGCCCGCGCGGCCTCGATCCAGGCGTCACCGCGGAGGATTTCAAGCCGCGCCTCGCCGGCCTCGCCCGGCTTGAGGGGGAAGAGCTGCGCCGAGAGCTTCAGGGTGCCCCGTGCCTCGGGCCTGACCGTCACCGTGTAGAGCGCGAAGGCGATGACGTCGGCACGCGGCACGTCGAGCGCGAACGGGCGGCCGTCCGCGCCCCGCGTGCCTGACTTCCACCAGGCACCGGTCGCCCACCCGTCGAGATCGGGAGCCGCGTCGCCGAACGGCCGCGGGTCTGGTTCGGCGGGGACGACCGCTGCCTGCAGCGGTGAGCGAAACCCCGCCGCCATGACCATTGCGACGCCGACAAGCACGGGACCGACACTCGACCGTTGCCTGATCATTGAAAAACGACCCTCACGGGGACGATCCGTCGGCACAAACGCCGAAGGACCAGGCGGAGACTCCGGGTCACAATGTCGTGCCTGGACGTGATGGTCGCAAGCGGTGGCCGCGGCCGACGGCGATCTCCGGACGTGGCGGCGCTCCTGCGATGCATCAATCATCGACGGCGGGCGGTGTGCCGTTCGGGACCCCGTCATGCTCCGCCAACAGCCAGGGCAGGTTGAACCGTGCCAACGAAATCCGGGCGTATGGGAAGCTCTTCTCACCGGCCGGGGCATCGCGTCCCCGCTCGAAGATGCAGAGCATCGTCCCATCGGGCAGCACGGCGAGGTCGCTGTAGGCGCTCGGCCCGGGCTCGAGAACCCGGCTCACGGGCCAGGTCAGGCCGTTGTCGCGGCTGAGTTTCACCGAGAGATTCCGGCGGTCGCGACGCTTGCCAGGCTTCGGCTGGACGGCGGCGCCTCCGAGCGAGTCGGGCCCCGAAAAGAGCAGCCACCGCCGCCGGTCGCCGGCGGCGCCGACATCGACCGAGGCCAGTCCCGCCATACAGATGGGCTCGGGCAGATCGTTCACCGCCGCGGGCCGCGTCCATCCCGTGGCCCCGTCGTCGCTGAAGGCCACGAACTTCCGATGCACGACCGCGTGGTTGCGGATCAGACAAAAGACCCGGCCGTCGGCACATTGGGCCACGGCCGACTCGGTGGGGCTCGGCGTATCGTCGCCATTGCTGCAGATGATCTCACCGTGTTCCCAGGTCGCCCCCCGATCGTCGCTGAAGATCGTGGCCACGGCGGCACCGTGGTGGGCCGAGCCCCTGGAGGTGGCGAGCCAGACGGGCACGACGAGCCGCCCGCCGTGGAGTTGGATGCCGTGTCCGGGGCCGGTCGCGATCACCCGCCACGGCCATTCATCCCGAAACCCGGCGAACGTGGCCGTGATGTCGACGGGATCGCTCCAGGTGACGCCGTCGTCCGTGCTGCGCAGATGGAAGCAGCGCATGTATTCGACACAGTAGAGGAGATGCACCGTCCCGTCGCGCTCGACGATGGCGACCGGATTGTTGACGGTCTGCTCCCCGTCGCGGCCGATGGCCTTGCCGTCGGGCTGCTCCGCGTTGGCCGGGTTCCGCGGAAGTCGCGGCCCGAGATGGGCCACCTGCCGCGGCGGGGAAAAGCTGCGTCCGCCATCGGTGCTCCGCCGCATGTGCACCTCGATCTCCCCCCAGTCGGCACACGAGGTCGTCCGGGCCTCGCAGTAGACGAGCACGGTGCCGCGGGGGGTGACGACGATCCCCGGAATCCGGTGGCAGAAGACGCCGCCGGTTCGCCCCCCGAAAAGATCGCTCGTCTCGTGAACCGGCACCGGCTCCGACGCGGCGGCCGCTGCCGCCATCACGGCGAGCAAGAGGCAGGCGGCGGGCCAGACGCGGCCGCCGGCGGTCATTCCCATGAAGTGTTCGCCTTCCCAAGCCCGAAGCGGCTCCCACGGGCCGACCGGAAAAGCCGCGGAACGGTGCCCGATCACGGCCCCGTTCCGCTCCTGTCTCGATGAACGTCGGCCGTGCTACATTCTGCCGGGGTCAGGGCCTGGCCGCAATGTCCCCGGGCACGCCGGTGGGCCACGCAGGGCGGTCACCGATCCGCCCACGGAGATCGTCAAGGAACCGACGTGAAACAATCATGAAGAACCGCTTTCGAGGGTTGATCCCCGCCACCTACACCCCGCTGACCTCGAAGGGCGAGGTCGATCTCGACGCCATCCGGCCGCTGGTCGAGCGGCTGCTGGCCGACGGCGTGGACGGGCTCTATGTCTGCGGCAGCACCGGAGAGGGCGTGTCGCTGCGGGTGGACGAACGGAAGGCGGTCACCGAGGCCTTCAGCGCCGCCGTCAACGAACGGGTGCCTGTGATCGTGCACGTCGGGCACAATTCGCTGACGGAGGCCTGCCATTTGGCCGCCCACGCCGCAACGGTCGGCGCGGCCGCGACGTCGGCCATGCCGCCGACCTACTTTCGGATCGGCGACGTCCGCATCGTGGCCGACTGCTGTGCGGAGATTGCCGCCGCCGCCCCCGGCCTGCCCTTCTACTACTACCACATCCCGATCATGTCGGGCGTCGCCCTCGACGTGGTGTCGCTGCTCGGGCAGGTCGCCGACCGGATCCCGAACTTCGACGGCGTGAAGTACACCGCCAACACGATCCACGAATATCAGGAATGCGTCGCCTTCGATGGCGGACGGTTCGACATGCTCTACGGCTACGACGAGCTGCTCCTGCCGGCGCTCGCCGTGGGGGCCCGCGGGGCCGTGGGCTCGACGTTCAACATCGCCGCGCCCCTCTACCGGCGGGTCATGCAGGCCTTCGACGCCGGCAGGCTCGGCGAGGCCCGGGAGGAGCAGTTGCGGGCCATCCGGATGATCCGGGTGGTCATGAAGTGGCCCTTCCACCCGGCGATGAAGGCGGTCCTGGAGATGCTGGAGACGCCCTGCGGCCCCTGCCGGCTCCCGTTGCCGACGCTCACCGCCGCCGACACGCTCGCGCTCGGCGAGGAGCTCCGGCAGATCGGCTTCTTCGAGTGGGCCCGGCCCACGCCCCCGATGGCCAAGCGGTAGGCCCGATCGATGCGTTCCACGAATGAATCCGATGCGACGAGGGCCCTGCGGACCGCATGGATCGTGGTCGCGCTGCTCGTGCCGGTGGCCATGCTCAACTATCTCGACCGGCAGATGCTGGCCGCGATGAAGACCTCGATGATGTCCGACATCCCCGACATCGGAAGCCGTGCCAACTGGGGCATCGTGCTGGGGTCGTTCAAGTGGGTCTACGCCCTGTGCAGCCCATTCGGCGGCTACGTCGCCGACCGCTTCAGCCGTCGGCACGTGATCGCGGCGAGCCTGCTGGTCTGGTCGGCCGTCACCTGGTGGACGGGCCTCGTCGACACGTTCGCGGAGTTGATCGCGGCCCGGGCCATCATGGGCATCAGCGAGGCGATCTACATTCCCGCGGCCCTGGCGATGATCACCGACTTCCACCACGGCTCGACGCGTTCGCGTGCGGTGGGCGTTCACCAGATGGGCATCTACGCGGGCATCATCATCGGCGGATTCTCCGGATACGCGGCCGACAATCCCGACATCGGATGGCGGAAGGCATTCATGGCCTGCGGGCTCGTCGGCATCGCCTATGCCCTGCCCCTGTTCTTCCTGCTGCGAAACCCGTCGCGGCCCAAAGACTCCGCGTCCGGGCCGTCACTCGGGGCGGCCGCCCGTGAGCTCTTCTCGAATCCCGGATTCCTCCTGATGATGCTCGCCTTCACCCTCCCCGGCATCGCGGGCTGGGTGGTGAAGGACTGGATGCCCGACATCCTCAAGGAGAAGTTCGCCCTCGGGCAGGGCAAGGCGGGCGTGACGGCGGTGCTCTACGTGCAGATCGCCTCGGTCATCGGGGTGCTCGTCGGCGGCTGGCTTGCCGACGGCCTGATGAAGCGGACCCCCCGGGGCCGGATCTTCACCAGCGCGCTCGGCATGAGTTTTTTCCTGCCCGCGCTCTTCGGCGTGGGGAACGCGGGCACGCTGACGATCGCGATCGGCTGCCTGATGCTCTACGGGCTCGGCTGGGGATTCTTCGACTGCAACAACATGCCGATCCTCTGCCAGGTGGTGCGGCCGCAGCTCCGGGCGACCGGCTACGGGTTCATGAACATGATCAGCATCGCCATCGGGGGCGTGGCGGACTGGGGCTTCGGCGCGCTCCGCGACATGGACATCCCCCTGAACCTGATCTTCAGCGCCTTCGGGGCCGTCGCGATCATCTCGGTCGCGGTGGTGCTTGCGATCCGTCCTCGAGAGGCGTGATCAGCCAGCCGGCCGGCGTGCGGACCCGCGGCCGCACCTCGCCCGTGACCAGCGCATGGCCGCCGTCCCAGGGCACGATCGTCGTCGCGAGCTGACAGGTCGGCGAATCGCCCGCGACGCTCCAGGCATCGGCCCCGGCGTCGTGCACCAAACACCCGCGGGGAAACCCGGGGTGCTCATCCTTGAGCGTGCTGGTCTGGCTGAAGAGCCGTCCGTCGTCACCTGAGAGGACCGCGATCCGCGCTCCCGGGAGCGGCACCGCGGTGCCCGCCATCCGCGGCGCCGGCATGTCGGCCAGCCGCTTCCAGCCCGCTGCCGTCAGGCCTCGGCCGGCCGCCTCCCAGACCGCCGGATCAAACTCATGGGCATCGCAAAGCGGCTCGATCGCCGCGTCGCCGTTGGCCTGGTCGGGCCGGCGGCCGCTCAACACGCACAGCCGCGGGCCGGTCTGCGCCGCTCGCGAGACCACCACCGGGGCCGTCCGCGGGCCGCCCGGCACATCGGGCAGTCGTTCCCATTTCGGGCCCCGCGGCCCATCGGCAGCCGGGTCGAAGCCGGTGAGATCGAGCCGATAGACGGTCGCGTCGGCCGTCAGGCGATTCGCCCCATGCTGGCCGCATGCGACGTAGACGGTGGAGCCGATCGCGGCGGCTCCGCCGAAACACCTGGGCTCCGGCAGCGCGGGGAGCGGATGACGCTCGAGCCGCCGCAGCGCAGGATTCCACGCCAGGAGCGTGACCGTGTCGAAGACTTCGCTGCCATCCTCACCGCCGATCATGACGACGCCGAGCGGCGTGCTTGCCGTCGCCCCATATCCCATCGGGCGTGACAGGGGCGGCTGGGCGATCCACTCGTGGCCCCCCTGGTCGTCGGTCGCCAGCACCCAGACGGCGGCGTGCCAGATCTTGATCGCCGTCCAGCGGTCGCCCCCGCCGGGTGTGGGGAAGTTCGCGCCCCCCGCGACGACCAGGGCTCCCTTGTGGGTGCCGACGTAGCAACCGGCGACGCCGAGCGGGTCGGGGAGATCGGGCAGCCGACGCCATTCCAGGCGGCCGCCGGGCACCGTGGTGAATGCGTTTTGCATCGTGCTGCTTCCTTCCCGGCTGATCGGAGTGGCAGGCGCCGCCGCCCGGGCCGACGAGGCGGCAAGCGCGATGGCGAGCACGGCTGCCAGGGCCGGGCCGGTTGTCATGGGAGTTCCTTCCGAGCGGATCGCGACATCGCGACGCCCAACAGCGTATCATCCGCCACGGCAGGCACTCCCCGGAGACCCACGATCATGCCACGTTTTGCCACGGTGCTCTGGCTGCTCGCCGCCCTTGTCGTCGGGAGAACGGCCGCGGCCGCCGCCGTTGATCAGCCCGCGGCGGCGACCGTGTTCACCAGCGGCGAGGGGGGCTACAGCACGTACCGGATTCCGGCGGTCACGGTCACCGGGAAGGGCACCGTGCTGGCATTCGCCGAGGGGCGGAAGCATGGCGGGGGCGATTCCGGAAAGATCGATCTGGTGCTGAAACGATCCACGGACGGCGGGGACAGCTGGAGCGATCTGCAGGTCGTCTGGGCCGACGGCGACAACACCTGCGGCAATCCCTCCCCGGTCGTCGATCGCGACACGGGCGTGATCTGGCTGCCGATGACCTGGAACCGGGGCGACGATCGGGAGGCCGAAATCATCGCGGGCAAGAGCACGGACACGCGGCGGGTGTTCGTCACCTGCTCGCGGGACGACGGCCTGACGTGGGACGAGCCGCGTGAAGTGACCTCCACGACCAAACGGGAGGGCTGGAGATGGTATGCCACGGGTCCGGGCAGCGGCATTCAGCTCGAACATGGCCCGCATGCGGGCCGGATGCTGGTGGCGTGCGACCACAGCCGGGCCGGCGACGGCCGCTTCGGTTCCCACGCCATCGTCTCGGACGATCACGGCGAGACCTGGATGCTCGCCGGGATCGTGCCGGGGCCCGACGTCAATGAATGCACCGCCGCCGAACTGACGAAGGGGGCGGTGCTGATCAACATGCGAAACTACGACAAGTCGAGGAAGGCCCGGCAGGTGGCCGTGAGCGACGACGGGGGGACGACGTGGCGTGACCAGCGGTTTGCGGAGGCGCTGGTCGAGCCGATCTGCCAGGCGGCGATCGAGCGGTGCCGCTGGCCCGGGGAGGGAAAGCCGGGCGTGCTGCTGTTCAGCAATCCCGCCAGCACGTCGAAGCGGGAGCGGATGACGATCCGGGCGAGCTTCGACGATGGGAACACCTGGCCGGGGGAGCTGCTGATCCACGCCGGCCCCGCCGCCTATTCCGATCTCGCGATCCTCGCGGACGGCCGGGTCGCCTGCCTCTACGAGGCCGGCGCCCGCAAGCCGTACGAGACGATCCGGCTCACGCGGATTCCGCTTGAGGCCGTGACCGGAACATCCCGCTGAATGATCACGCCTTTGGGAGGGTCGCTCCTGCCGCCGGGGCCGGACGTCGGCGGCGAAGCCGACCTCCCGCCCCTGTGGCGCCTGCCGCGGGCACGGTAGGATTGCGGCCGCTGCGACGTTCCGACGCAAACCTCCCCCCGCCCGCACGAGCCCGCCACCAACTCCCATGTTCGACCCCGTCCGCGGCCAACCCGACTTCCCCGCTCTCGAAGCCTCGATCGCCGCCTGGTGGCGGGAGCGCGGCACGTATGAACAGTCGCTCGAACGCCGCCGCGGAGCCCCACGGTTCGTCTTCTTCGAAGGTCCGCCGACCGCCAATGGGATGCCGCACCCCGGCCACTGCCTGACGCGGACGATCAAGGACCTCTATCCCCGGTATCGCACGATGCGGGGGCAGTATTGCGAGCGGAAGGCCGGCTGGGACACGCACGGCCTCCCCGTCGAAGTCGAGGTCTGCAAGGAGCTCGGCATCCATTCGAAGGCCGAGATCGAGGCCTACGGCGTCGAGCCCTTCATCCACAAATGCCAGGAGAGCGTCTGGCGCTACATGAAGGAGTGGGAAACGCTCACCGAGCGGATCGGCTTCTGGATCGACCTCTCCACGGCCTACGTCACCTACCATCAATCCTATGTCGAGAGCGTGTGGTGGGCGCTCGCCGAGCTCTTCGACAAGGGGCTGCTCTATCAGGGGCACAAGATCGTCTGGTGGTGGGCCCAGGGGGGCACCGCGCTCTCCAGCGGCGAGGTGGGCCAGGGCTACAAGGAGGTCGCGGACCCGAGCGTCTACGTGGCCTTCCCCCTGCTCGACGCCGCCGGTGCTGCGACCAACCGCAGCCTCGTCGCCTGGACGACCACTCCCTGGACGCTGCCCGCCAACCAGTTCGCCGCGGTGAAGGCCGATCTCGGGTATGTCGTGCTGCGTGAAAGCGGCGTCGCCGCAGCCCCGGAATACATCGTGGCCGAGCCGCTCGCCGCCGGCCTCGGCGAGAAGCTCAAGAAGGAGTTCGAGGTCGTCGAGCGGCTCCCTGGCTCCACGCTCGTCGGCCTCTCCTATCTGCCCCCGTTCGACACGTTTCGTCCGGCCGGCCCCCCGGCCACCGCGCCGCTCGCCGCGGGCGGCACGGAAGCGGTCGCCTGGCGGGTGGTCGCCGCCGACTTCGTGACCACCGACTCGGGCACCGGCATCGTCCACATCGCGCCCGCCTTTGGCGAGGTGGACTACACCGTCCTCGTCGCGGAACAGGGACGGTTTGCCCCCGGACTCGGCCCGGCGCTCCTCAACCCCGTCGCCCCCGACGGCACGTTCACCGACGTCTTCGGGATGGGCAGCGGCCGGTTCGTGAAGGACTGCGACCGCGACATCACCCGCGATCTCCGCGGCCGCGGCCTGCTCGTCCACCAGGAGCAGTACGTCCACGATTATCCCTTCTGCTGGCGGGCCGACGCCGATCCGCTCATCCAATACCCGCGACAGAGCTGGTTCATCCGCACCAGCCAGTTCCGCGGGCAGATGCTCGCCAACAACGCCCATATCGACTGGCTGCCGGAGCACATCAAGGACGGCCGGTTCGGCAACTTTCTCGAGACCAACGTCGACTGGGCGCTGTCGCGGGAGCGCTATTGGGGCACGCCGCTGCCAATCTGGGTGTGCGAGGAGACCGGCAGGGCGGAAGCCGTCCGCTCCCATGCCGACCTGCTCGCCAAGCCGGGCGTGCAGGGGGCCGACGTGTTTGCGAAGGCCAAGGCGGCCAACCCCGATCTCTCCGACGACCTCAAGGTCCACAAGCCCTACATCGACGCGGTCAGCTACGACTCGCCGTTCGCGCCGGGGGCGAGGATGCGGCGGGTGACGGAGGTGATCGACTGCTGGTTCGACTCCGGCGCGATGCCTTTTGCCCAGTGGGGCTGGCCGCATCGCGGGCAGGCCGAGTTCGAGGCCCAGTTCCCGGCCGATTTCATTTCGGAGGCGATCGATCAGACGCGGGGCTGGTTCTACAGCCAGGTCGCGATCAGCACGCTCCTGTTCGGAGACGACGCGGGCGCCGCGGCGCGACCCGCGCCGCACCCCTTCAAAACCTGCATCGTCCTCGGTCACATGCTCGGCGAAGACGGCCAGAAGATGAGCAAGAGCAAGCGGAACTACCGCGAGCCCGCCGAGATCTTCGACAAGTTCGGCGCCGACGCGCTCCGCTGGTTTTTCCTCGCCGGCCAGGCCCCCTGGACGAGCATTCGCTACAGCGAACGGGCCATCAAGGAGAGCATCCCCGAGTTTCTCCTGCGGCTCTGGAACGTCTACTCCTTCTTCGTGATCTACGCGCGGATCGACGGCTTCGATCCCGGTGCGGCACTCGAGGAGCCCGGCATGCTCGACCATGCCGATCTGGCGGCGGCCCGGGGGGCGAGGCCGGTCTCCGAGCGGTGCGAACTCGACCGCTGGATGCTCTCCGAGCTCAACGCCGTCGCCGCCGCGATGACGGCGAAGATGGACGCGTACGACCACTTCGGCGCCGCCCAGCAGCTCACCGGGCTCGTCGACGCCGTGAGCAACTGGTTCGTGCGTCGCAGCCGCGACCGCTTCTGGGCGGCGGGCAGGGCCGATGGCGGTCCGGAGACGAACCAGGCGAAACTCGACGCCTACTGGACGCTCTACGAGACGCTCGTGACGATCACCAAGCTCGCCGCGCCGTTCGTGCCGTTCACGACCGAGGCGATCTGGCGGAATCTTGCCGGCGCGGCCTGCGGAGGCCGTGCCCCGGAGAGCGTGCATCTCACCGACTATCCCGCCGGCGACGCCCGGCTCGTCGATCAGGATCTGATCCGGCGGATGGCGGTGGTTCGCGACGTGGCCTCGCTGGGCCGGGCGGCCCGGGCCGCCGAGAAGCTCAAGGTGCGTCAGCCCCTGCAGAAGGTGGAGGTGATCCTCTCCGATTCGCGGCCCGACGACGCCGCCTGGCTCGGGGCCCATGCCGATCTCGTCTGCGACGAGCTCAATGTCAAGCAGTTCGAGGTCTGCGGCCAGCCCGATCGCTACATCACGCGATCCATCCTTCCCGACCTCAAGAAGCTCGGTCCCAAGCTCGGCAAGGATCTGCCGAAGGCCCGCGACGCGCTGGCCAAGGCCGACGCCGCGGCCCTGCTTGCCGCGCTGACCCGTGACGGCCGCGCGGAGATCCCCCTCGCCGGCGGCGGCACGGCCGTGGTGGATCAGGACGACGTGCTCGTGCGGACGACCGCGAAGCCCGGCTGGGCCGCGGCCGAGGGGCCCCGCGCGGTGGTCGTGATCGCGAAGGAACTCACCCCCGAACTCGTGGCGGAGGGCCTTGTCCGCGAGGTCGTCCATGTGATCCAGACGCAGCGGAAGGTGCTCGACCTCGAGTTCACCGATCGCATCGACCTCGTCTTCGCGACGGAGTCGGCCGAACTGCGGGCGGCGCTCGAGCGGCACCGCGACTTCGTCGCCGGCGAAACGCTCGCCGCGTCGCTGCACTTCGGCACCCCCCCCTCCGACTCCGAGCCCCACGACATCGACGGCCACCCCCTGGCCATCTCCCTCACCAAAAAGGTGCCCGACACCGACTCCGGGAAACCCGTTCCCATCCCCGGATTCCGCTGAAGATCTTCTCATGAACACCCTGCGAATCGCCGTGCTGCTGTCCGGCTCGGGCCGGACGCTGGAGAATCTGCTGGACCGGATCGCGGCCGGCCGGCTCGCGGCGACCGTGGTGACGGTCGTGTCGAGTCGGGCCGATGTCCGCGGCGTGCGGATCGCCGAGACCGCGCGGATCCCGGTGCAGGTCCTCGCCCCGGCCGGGCGACCGCTCGCCGCGTGGAGCGACGACATCTTCGCCGCGTGTCGCGCGGCGAAGCCCGACCTGGTCGTGATGGCGGGATTCCTGCATCTCGTCGAAATCCCCCCCGACTTCGCCGGCCGCGTCATCAATATCCATCCCTCGCTGCTGCCCGCCTTCGGGGGCAAGGGGTTTCACGGCATGCACGTTCACAAGGCGGTCATCGACCGGGGCTGCACCGTGTCGGGATGCACGGTGCATCTCGTGGACGGTGAATACGACCACGGCCGGATTCTCCTGCAGAAGACCGTGCCGGTGCTGCCCGGCGACACGCCCGATGCGCTGGCCGCGCGGGTGTTTGCGGCCGAATGTGACGCTCTTCCGGAGGCGATCAACCGGTTCGCCTCCGGGTCCCTGCCCTGACCACCACGTCTTCAAGGAGGTCCCTCATGCATCGCTCCCTCGGCAACGTGATCGCCGACACGCTCACCCTCTCGCTCGGCTACGCCGAACGCCTGCTCAAAGGCGTGCCGGCGGACCGATTCCCCCGCTTCGCCGCCCCGGGGGGCGTCGTGATCGATTCGAATCACCCGGCCTTCATCTACGGCCACCTCAGCCTCTACGCACCGAAGATCCTCCGGCTGATCGGCCATCCCGCGCCGGCGATCCCCGAGGGTTTCGAGCTGCGGTTTTCGAAGGACGCGAAATGCGTGGATGACGCCGACTGCGATCTCTACCCCGGCCGGGACGAGGTCGTCGCCTTCTTTCTGGAGGGTCACCGGATGGTCACGGCGGCGCTGCGCAGCACCGAGGACGCGGCGTTCGACCAGCCGAATCCGGCCGAGGGACGAATGAAGGAACTCTTCCCCACGGTCGGGTCGGCACAGACCTTCTACTGCGGCGGCCACCTGATGATGCACCTCGGCCAGATGAGCGCGTGGCGCCGCATGGAGGGTCTCGGCGTGGCCTGACGCCTCCGGGATCGCGTACACTTCATGCTCCCGCCGCCCGCGGGGCCGGGCCTTTCCCTTCTTTCCGCAGGAGTCCTCGTCATGAACCACGCCCAGGTCGGACCGATCTCCCAGCTCAAGTCGGGCCTGCTCTGGCTCGGGGGCACGCTGGCCATCCTCGGCATCCTGGCGATTGCCGCGCCCTGGGCCGCGTCCACCGTGGTGGACTACATGGTCGGCGGCTCGCTGATCGCGGCCGGGGTGACCCAGCTCGGCATGACGGCCAGCACGCTCACCTGGCGGGGTTTCTGGTTGACGCTGGCCTGCGGGGCGCTCTCCCTGGTCGCGGGCACCGCGATGCTCGCGATCCCGGTGGAAGGCGTTCACGCGATGGCGACGTTTCTGGGATTGGTGCTGCTGTTCGAGGCCGCCGCGAAACTGACGGCGGCGTTCTCGGTGCAGCGGGATTTCCCCTGGGGATGGATCCTGGCCGACGGGCTGCTCACCGCCGTGCTCGGCGGCATCCTGCTCACGAGCCCGACACAACAGACCGGTCTCTACCTCGGCATGTTGATCGGCATCAACCTGCTTTCGAGCGGCCTGTCCTTCCTCGCCTCGGGCCTGTGGATCAAACGCGAACTCGGCTGAGCGGCCCGTGCGGTGGAGCGGATCATCCGGCCCGGTCTTCCCCGCTCCCATCCTGCCGCGGGCCCGTCGCAGGAGCGTCGGGCGGCGACAGATCGCGGAAGCTCCGCAGCATCATGCCAATGCCCGCCGCGATCATGCCCAGCATGAGGAGCAGGTTGCTCGTCCGCATGTCCATGTGAAACTGAATGCGGCTGAGGATTTCGATCACGATCACCGCCAAGCCGACGTAGAAGAGCGCCCAGCCCCACTTCAGCCGCGCGTCGTAGAACAGCAGCACGAGCCCTAGGAAGACGGGGGCGAAAACGATCCCGGTGCTCATCGCGGCCTGACCGCCGCCGAACACGCCACGGCTGAACATCCCCGAGACCATTCCGAAGGGGTTGGTCATCACGTGGACGTTGCTCAGGAAAAACCACAGCCCGGCGGCCGCCAGCACGAGTCCGGTGAAGAACAGCCAGGTGCCCCCCGGCGTGCCGCCGGCACCCCGGACGAGCTCCTCGTGGATCGACCGAACGTTGTCGATGTCCTTCTCGAACTGCCGCCGCGATGAATCCGCCATGATGGCTCCCCTGTACCGAGTTCGTCCCGTGGCGGACCGTGCCCGCCGGCGGATCACCGCCCGCCGTCAGCATATCAATCCTGCCGCCTGCATCTGCCGTCGAGACTTCGCCAAAACGCCTCGGCATCGGCCCAGCTTTCCCGCGTCTCCACGTGGACCACCGCGGCCCCCGCGTGGCGTGCCTGCGTGAGAGCGTGGTGGACCAACGCCGTGGCCACCCCGCGGCGGCGGGCGACCGGAGAAACGACGAGCCAGCCGATCGAAAACCGCCTCGATTCCCCCGATCCGGCAACCGTCAGCGTGACCATTCCGGCCGGCTGGACGCCGTCGATCCGGGCGAGCGATACCAACACGTCGCGGCCCGGCCGCGGCGAGCACTCGCCGAGGAGCCCCGCCGCGTTCAGGCCCGCCGCCATGCCCCCCCGGCTGTCCCGGCAGTCATCGACGAGAGCCCGGATCGCCGCGGCATCCCGGCCGGCGTGGAACGAATCGATCGCGATCCCAGCCGGACCGGCCCCGCGGTCAGGGCAGGCCAGCGGGCCAACGACGTCGAAGGTGTAGCGAACAACGCTCATCACAGGCCGATTTCAGCAAAAAAACGCTCGAAAACCAAAAAATCGCTTTTTTTGACGTTTGCTGACTCTTTGATGATCGTTTTCTGGCTTTTTATGCCGCAAAATGGCTGTTTTCACTTACTGCTTGCGTGAACGGCGACCTAAACCTATCATCGAATGTGCATCACGCTGACGGATCGAAGAGAGAAAACGTGCAGAATCACGATCGTCGTGGCCGCTTGCTCGACCTGATCCGCGTCCGCGGGTTCGCCGCTCTCGAGGAGTTGGTGCGGGAGCTCGGCGTTTCGGAATCGACGGTCCGGCGGGATCTCGACGCCCTGGAGGAACAGGGTTCTGCCCGGAGAACCCATGGCGGCGTGCTCTATGCCGGCGGCGTGCCACGACTGGCCGAGTTTGACGAGCGACAGCCGGCTCACTGGGCCGCCAAGCGGGCCATTGCGGCCAGGGCCGCCGCCATCATCGGCGACGGGGAGACCGTCCTGCTCGACGGCGGGACCACCACCTACGAGGTCGCACGACTGCTCGTGGGCCGGTCGCTGCAGGTCGTCACCAACAGCCTGCCGGTCGCCAATCTCTTCGCGACCGAATCGCGGACCGACCTCGTGCTCCTCGGCGGCTACGTGTCACCGCGGACCGGCGTCTGCCTGGGCCCCTACGCCAACGAGCTGCTCGGCCGTCTCCATGTCACGACCACGGTGCTCTCGGCCGCCGGCATCGCCGAGGAGGGCCTGTTCAACGCCCACCTGCTCCTCGCCGAAACCGAACAGGCCATGCTCAAGGCCGCCGGCCGGGTGATCGTCGTCGCCGACAGTTCGAAGTTCGGCCACAAAAGCCTGACCCTCGTCTCCGGACTCGATGCCATCGACGTCTTCGTCTCCGACGAGGGCCTCTCCGAAAGTTGGCGGCAGAAAATTGCCGCCGCCAAATCCGAAGTTATTGTCGCACAGATCCCCGCGGGCGACGACGTCCAGGGGGCCACCGGATCTCTCCCGACACGACGTCATCCCGCATGATCACCCCAACCATGACCGCTCCTGCCGCCGCATCCACGGGCCTCGATCGCTCTTCCGTCGAACGGATCGTGCGCGAGATCGTGCTCGCATCCGCCGGCATTCCCCCGTCGCAGGCCGCCGCGGCTGCACGGCAGGTCGAGCCGAAACTCGTGGTGAGCATCTCGGCCCGGCATTGCCACCTCACGGACGAACATGTCGAGAAGCTCTTCGGCCCCGGCCGGAAACTCACCCCCATGAAGGGCCTCTACCAGGACGGCTTCTACGCCGCCGAGGAGACCGTGATGCTCGTCGGGCCCAAGCGCAAGATGCTGCCGACGGTCCGCGTGCTCGGCCCCACCCGCAAGGCCTCCCAGGTGGAGCTCGCCTTCACCGACGGAATCTCCCTCGGCATCGACCTGCCCGTTCGGGCCAGCGGCAAGATCGCGGGCACCCCGGGATGCGTCCTGGTGGGCCCGGCCGGCGCGATCGAACTCGGCGAGGGCGTGATCCGTGCCGAGCGGCACGTCCACATGAGCTTTGCCGACGCCGAGCACTTCGGCGTCAAGGATGGCGATCGCATGAGCCTGGCCATCAAGGGCTCCTGCGGCACCGTGTTTCGCGACCTGCTCGTGCGGGCCGATGCCACCAGCAAACTCGAGGTGCACATCGACACCGACGAGGGCAATGCCGCCGACCTCGACCACGCCGAGAGCGTGGAACTCGTGAGGCAGTCATGACCAAGAAACGAGCCGCCCGGGCGAAGTCGCCCCGGCCGCGGCGGACGCAGACGCGACAAGACAAGACCGTTCAGCCGGCGCGTGCCGGTGCGGTCGGCGGGGACGGCCCCGCCAAGGCTGGTTGGTTGTTCGAGACAGGAGCGGTGCAACAGATGGCCAAGAACGTCGAAGCCCTCGGGATGATCGAGGTGAAGGGGTTCGTCACGCTCGTCGAAGCGGTTGACGCGATGATGAAGGCGGCGAACGTGACTTTCATGGGTTGGGACAAGATCGGCAGCGGGCTCGTCACGGCATTCGTGTCGGGTGACGTGGCCGCGGTGAAGGCGGCGACCGACGCGGGTGCGGCGGCCGGCGGCCGGATCGGCGAGGTCGTGAGCGTGCAGGTGATCGCGCGGCCGCACGAGGACCTGCAGGTCGTGCTGCCCGTGGGCGGCTGATCGTGATTCTGGATCGGGACCGGATTTTTCACTTCGTTGATCAGTGTCATTTCTCTCAAAGTTTTCTCTCTCACAAGGACATCAGATGAACACGGCGATCGGACTTCTGGAGACCAAGGGACTCGTGGGCCTGATCGAGGCCACCGACGCGATGGCCAAGGCGGCCAACGTGAAGATCCTCAAGCGGGTGAGCATCGGCAACGCCTACGTGGCGACGGTCGTGCAGGGTGATGTGGGCAGCGTGCGTGCGGCCGTCGAGGCCGGTGCCAATGCTGCCCAGCAGGTCGGCGAACTCATCGCCAGCCATGTGATTCCGCGTCCGGCAGAGACCCTCGTGGCCTCGTTCTTCGCCTGATGCACTTTCTCAATGACGGATCGACGGCCCCCGCCCCAGGCATGCCAGGAGCGCACGCGTAGGAAACGCGCACGGTTTCAACCATGAAAATCCTCGTCGCCAATCTCGGGTCCACCAGCTTCAAGTACCGGCTCTTCGACCTGCCCGAAAGGGCGGGCGAATCCGGTGCCGAGCGGGAACTGGCCCGAGGTGCCGTTGATCGCATCGGAGCGGCCGAGAGCCGTGTCTCTTCGATGGCCGGGAATCGGGCGGTCGAGGCGGTGATGCCGGTGCCCGATCATGCCGTCGCCCTGCAGGCGGCGCTCGAGCAACTGACAGCCGAGGGGGGGCCGCTGACGAGCGTGGATGAGGTGGCGGCGGTGGGCTTCAAGGCCGTGCACGGCGGCCGCGTCAGCGGCGTCGTGCGGGTCGGCCCGGATGTCCTCGCCGCCATGGAGGAGATGGCGGCCGTGGCCCCGGCCCACAACCCGCCGTATGTGCGGGCGATGCGGCTGCTCGGGGAACGGATGCCGGGCGTGCCGTTGATCGCGGCGTTCGAGACGGGGTTTCACGCGACCATCCCCGACAGAAACGCCCTCTACGCGGTGCCGACCGACTGGGTCGAGAAGCATCGCGTGCGGCGGTGGGGCTTCCACGGGGCGAGTCATCGCTTCGTGGCGGAACGGTTGGGGGCCCTCGTGCCCCGATCCGGCGCCCCCCTGGGGCCGTCCGCGAAACCCCTGCGGGCGATCTCCTGCCATCTGGGCGGGTCGAGCAGCGTCTGCTGGATCCGGGACGGCAGGAGCGTGGGAACCTCGATGGGGATGAGTCCGCAGTCGGGTCTTCCCCAGAACAACCGGGCCGGCGACTTCGATCCCTTCGCGCTGCTCCACGTGGCGAAGCACACGGGTCGCGGATTCGAGGAGCTGCTTGCCGAGCTTTCGGGCAAAGCCGGCCTGGCCGGCATGTCGGGGACATCGGGCGACATGCGGGACCTCGAGCAGGCGGCCGCGGAGGGCAACGAGCGGGCCCGCACCGCGATCGACGTCTACGTGGCGTCGATCCGGCACTGGCTGGGCGGGGGCATCGTGGAACTCGGCGGCCTCGACGCCATCGGCTTCGCGGGGGGCATCGGTGAAAACTCGCCGCTCACGCGGACCGAGGTGCTCGCCGGGCTCGAGGATCTCGGGATCGTGATCGACCCGGTGAAGAACGACGCGAAGGCCTCCGGTGAGCGGTCGATCCATGCCGCCTCCTCACGGGTCGCCGTCTGGGTGATTCCCACGAATGAAGAGCTCATCGTCGCGCGGCAGGCACGTGACCTGCTGGTTGACGTCGCATCCAAGAACGGGAAAGGTGCCTGATGTTCGTCGCCCTGGTGACCGGCTCCGTGGTGGCCACGCAGAAAACCGCTTCGATGACCGGCCACAGGCTGCTCGTCGTCGAGCCCTACCGTCTTGACGAGAAAACACGGACCCAACTCGTCTCGACGGGACGCACCTTCATCGCCGTCGACACGCTCGGGGCCGGCGAGGGGCAGTTCGTGCTCGTCACGCAGGGCTCGAGCGCCCGTCTGACCCCAGAAACCAAGTCTCTTCCGATCGACGCGGTGGTGATCGGCCTGATCGACACCGTTCGCGTCGAGGGCACCGAAGTCTTCAGCAGAAAGTAATGGAACCCAACCCATGAGCACCGCCTCGGCCCCCGACATCGCCGCCATTGTCCGCCAGGTGATCGCAGAGATCGCCGGCAACAACGCCCGGCCAGCCCCCGCCACCGCCCCGGCTCCGGCCCCGGCCGCCTCCGGCTCACTGACCGGCGCCAACGGCGTCTTCGGCGGCGTCGATGAGGCCGTCCGCGCGGCCACCGAAGCCTTCGAGCAGCTCGAGAGGCTCGGCGTCGAGGGCCGCCGCAGGGCGATCTCCCACGTGCGGCGGATCGCGATCGACGACGCCGAGGAACTCGGCCGCATGGAGTTTGCCGAGACGAAGATCGGCCGACTCGACCACAAGATCGGCAAGCTCAAGGTGCTCGGCGAAAAGGTTCCGGGCGTGGAGTTCATGCAGAGCGAGGTGTTCAGCGGGGACCACGGGCTGGCGGTGATCGAGCACGCCCCGTTCGGCGTCATCGGCGCGATCACCCCCGTCACCCACTCGCTCCCCACGATCGCCTGCAACGCGATCAACATGATCGCCGGCGGCAACACCGTGGTGGTCAATCCGCACCCGAGCGGCCGGAAGGTGGCGGCGGAGGGCGTGCGCCGGTTCAACGCGGCGATCCACCGCGACATCGGCATCGACAACCTGATCTCGCTCGTCGCCGAGCCCTCGCTCGAATCGGCCGGCGCGCTCTTCAATCACCGCGGGGTGAAGCTGATCTGCGTGACCGGCGGCCCCGCGGTGGCCAGGGCGGCGCTCCAGTCGAGCAAGCGGGCGATCGTGGCCGGCCCCGGCAATCCGCCGGTGGTCGTGGACGAGACCGCGGACCTCGACAACGCGGCCCGGTCGATCATCGCGGGCGCGGCCTTCGACAACAACCTGCTCTGCATCGGCGAGAAGCAGGTCTTCGTGGTGGCGGGGGTTTTCGACAGGATGATGGCCGCGATGGAGCGGGCCGGCGGGCTGCGGCTCAATGCGTCGCAGGTCGACGCGCTCACGAAGCGGGCCATCGTGATGACCGGCGAGGGCGCGCACCGTCACTGGGTGCCCTGCAAGGATCTCCTCGGCCAGGATGCGTCGTTGCTCGCCCAGGCGGCCGGGGCGACGGGTCGCGACGGGCTCGAGCTCGTGTTCGGTGAGACCGACAACGACAACCCCTTCGTGCCGACCGAGCAGATGATGCCCTTCCTGCCGTTCGTTCGCTGCAAGGACGCCGACGAGGCGATCCGCCTGGCGTACGAGAGCGAGCACGGCTTCCGCCACACGGCGATCATCCACTCCAACGACGTCCGTACGATGACGACGATGGGCCGGCTCCTCGACACGACGCTGTTCGTCAAGAACGGCCCGAGCGTCGCGGGCCTCGGCCTCGGTGGCGAGGGCTACCTCTCGTTCTCGATCGCCACGCCGACCGGTGAGGGCGTCACCACGCCGCTCACGTTCACCCGGCAGCGGCGTTGCACGCTCGTCGACGACCTGCGGATCCTCGGCAGCCCGGCGGCCGTTCGCTCTTGATCGATTGGTTTCCCGACCGGTTTCCCGACCGATTGCCTCCCCCGATTCAGACCACCGACCGCACCTCCGACCCCGACCCTCACCTCCATGCAACTGGCCCGGATCATCGGCACGGCGACGGCGACGGTAAAGCACCGCTCGCTCAACGGCACGCGCATGCTCGTCGTCCAGCCGCTCCTCGCCGATCGCCGCTCGCCCGACGGCGACCCCCAGATCGCCATCGACACCCTGGGTGCGGCGGTCGGCGACACGGTCGTGATCACGAGCGATGGCCGGCTGCTCCGGGACCTTCTCAAGAGCGATGCGACACCGGCCCGCTGGAGCACCCTGGCCCTGGTTGACAACCGATGAACACGTCCCCACTCGACGCAACCGCCGTGCAAGCCCTCGTCGCCGAGGTGATCCGTCGCATCGGCGCGGCGCAATCCCCTCCGCATCGGACACCGGCTGCGAGCCCGGCCCCGAACGGGGCGGCCGTCGCCCCGCCGGCCGCCGCCGCCAATCCGGGCTTCACGATCACCGAACGGGTGGTCACGCTCGCCCTGCTGGAGCAGATTCCTCCGGGAGTGAGCCGGGTCGCCATCCATGCCGCCGCGGTGATCACGCCCTCCGCCCGCGATCATGCGCGGGATGCGGGCATCGAGCTGGTCCGCGGTTTGGGGGCCACGCCGGCCGCGTCTGCCGGCCGGCCCTTCATCATCGCCCAGGCGGCCTGCCGCGGTGACGCCTCCGGCCGCGCCGCGGCCATCGCCCGGGCCGTTCCCCACGCCCAGCACCTCCCCTCGTCGGGGCTCACCGACGTGATCGCGGCCCTGGCCGGACACGCCTCGAAGGACGGTGCCGTGGGCGTGCTGCTGACGGGCAGGCCGGCGGTGGCCGTGATCCTCGCCAACCGGTCGTCCAGCCTGCGGGCGGTGACGGCCCGCGATGCCGCCGGACTCGCCGCCGCGGCCGGCGAGACCGCTGCCAACCTGCTCGTGGTCGATCCGGCCGCCTTCCCGGCCGCGGCGCTCGAGCGGATCTGCGCCGACCTGCACCGCACCCCGGCGGCTTCCCTGCCGGAGGAACTCGCCGCCGCCCCCGCGGGCTGCGGCTGCAAGGGCCACACGCACTGACCGCCGACCACCCCCCTGCTCCAGACAGCGTCGACAGAACGCCGACAAAAACACGACAGAACCAGAACATCATGCGACTCGGCAAGACCATCGGTACGGTGACGCTCGTCGAACCCCATCCCACGATGCGGGGCGGGGTGCTGCGGCTCGTCGTGCCGCTGGCCACGAGCGACCTCGCCGCCGGTGACGGCCCGGCCGAGCCGCTCGTCGCCTGGGACGACCTCGGTGCCGGCGACGGCCAGCTCGTCGCCTTCAGCGAGGGGGGCGAAGCGGCCCAGCCGTTCCGTCCCGACGACAAGCCCGTGGACGCCTACATCGCCGCCCTCATCGACCGCCTCGACACCCCGTCATGACCGCCACGACCCGCACCACCGGCAGCCACGACCCAGCCCGGCGGGATTTCGCGACCCGCAGGGCGACCGCGACCGTCAACGTGGGCAAGAATCGTCAGGAAGCGCACGTCGCAGCCACCCCCCGACACACTCGACTCGACTGACCACCGCCACAAGAAGGAGCATCCATGGCAACCATCGCCCCGAAGACCACCGACAAGTCCCTCTCCCAGCTCAAGGAGGAGATCTGCGACATCGGTCGGCGGATCTACAACAAGGGCTTCGCCGCCGGCAACGACGGCAACATCTCCTTCCGGCTCGGACCCAACGAGGTGCTCTGCACCCCGACCATGATCTCGAAGGGCTTCATGAAGCCCTCCGATCTCTGCATCGTGGACATGGAGGGCAACCAGATCGGCGGCAACCGCAAGCGGTCGAGCGAGATCCTCCTGCATCTCACGATCATGAAGGAGCGGCCCGAGATCAAGTCGGTCGTCCACTGCCACCCGCCGCATGCCACCGCCTTCGCCGTGGCCCGTGAGCCGATTCCGCAGTGCGTGCTCCCCGAGGTCGAGGTGTTTCTCGGCGACGTGCCGATCACCCGCTACGAGACCCCCGGCGGCCAGAAGTTCGCCGACACCGTCAAGCCGTTCGTGAAGCAGGCCAACGTCGTGATCCTCGCCAACCACGGCACCGTCAGCTTCGGCGAGACGGTCGAGAAGGCCTACTGGTGGACGGAGATTCTCGACGCCTACTGCCGCATCCTCATGCTCTCCAAGGATCTCGGCCGGGTGACCTACCTGACCAAGCAGGAGACGAAGGAACTGCTCGACCTCAAGGCCAAGTGGGGCTACACCGACCCGCGGCTCGAAAAGAACATGGAGAACTGCGACATCTGTGCCAACGACGTCTTCCGCGCCAGTTGGGGCACGACCGGCGTGGCCCGCAAGGCCTTCGACGCCCCCCACCCGATGGGCGCCGATCCGGAGAACGCCACCCGTCCGATCACCCCGGCCGGGCTCGACACCGAGTCGCTCGTGAAGATCGTCACGGAACAGGTCTGCAAGCAACTGGGCATCGCGGCGGCCTGACCCGCCCGCACAACGGCATCACCAGAAAAAGGAGCTCGAGAGCATGAAGGTCGGCATCATCGGCGGCGGCGGCATCGTGGGTTCTTCGGCGGGCTTCGCGCTCCAGCTGGGCGGTCTCGTCCACGAGATCGTGATCGTTGACGCCAATGCGGACCTCGCCGACGGCCAGGCGCTCGACATGATGCACGGCGCGCCTGCGATCGCCGACCAGGTGATCCACGCGGGCGGCTACGAGGCCCTCGCCGACGCCGACGTGATCTGCATCACGGCGGGCCTGCGGCGGAAGCCCGACGAGAGCCGGCTGGCGCTCATCAACCGCAACGTCGTGCTCTTCCGCTCGATTCTGGGCGAGATCAAGGCGAAGGGCATGCGGGCCGATGCGATCGTGCTGGTGGTGTCCAACCCCGTCGACATCCTCACCTACCTCGCAGAGAAGGAACTGAACCTGCCGAAGGGCCGCGTGATCGGCCTCGGCACGCTGCTCGACACCCTCCGGTTCCGCAGCCTCCTCGCCATGAACCTCCAGGCTCCCGCCACGCAGGTGCAGGCGATGATTCTGGGCGAGCATGGCGACAGCATGGTGCCCGTCTGGAGCAGCGCCAGCGTCGCCGGCCTGCCGCTCGAAAAGTATCCGGGCTACACGCAGAAACTCGGCGCGGATGTCTTCCAGCGTGCGAAGACATCGGGCGCCGAGATGATCAAGAAGAAGACCGGCGCGGGATTCGCGGTGGGCGTCTCGATCGCCGAGGTGATCCATGCGATCACGCTCGACGCGAAGCGGGTGCTCCCGGTCTCGACCGTCCAGACCGGCTGCTACGGCATCCGCGACGTGGCTCTCTCCGTGCCGACCATCGTGGGCCGCGCCGGGGCCGAGAAAACGCTCGAAATCGACCTCTGGCCGAAAGAGGTGCAGGGGCTCAAGGCCAGCGCCGGCGTCCTGCAGAAAACGCTCGGCGACGTGCTCGCTTCGGTCTGACGCGGCCTACCGTTCGGCCGCGCGGAGCCTGGCGATCTCGGCGACCGCCACCCCCCAGATCCGCGCGGTGCCGTCCCACGACCCGGTGAACAGGCTTTTTCCGTCCGGCGCGAAGGCGATGCCCCACACCTGATCGCCGTGCCCGCGGAGCGCCGGAGTGGCCCGCCCGGTCGCGACGTCCCAGATCCGCGCCGTGCCGTCGGCCGACGCCGCCGCGATCCGCCGACCGTCGGGCGAGAAGGCGACCTTCCAGACCTGGTGGGCCGGCCCCGTCAGCACCCCCGCGGACATGCCGTCAGCCACGTGCCAGAGCCGCACCGCGCCATCCGAACCCGCCGTCGCGAGGAGCGATCCGTCGGCTGAAAATGCCACCCAGTTGACCGGCCCCTCGTGCCCGCGGAACTGCCGCTGCTCCACGCCGTCGGCGACCCGCCAGAGTCGCGCGACACGGTCCTCGCAGGCCGTCGCCACGAGCGTGCCATCGGGGGAAAACGCCGCGCAGAAGGGGCGCCGTGGATGCTTCAGCGGCGGACCATGGGGGCGTGATGCCTTCAGGTCCCAGAGGCGGGCGGTCCGGTCGTCGGCGGCTGTCGCCATCAGCCGGCCGTCGGATGAGACGTCGATCGAGTAGATGCGGCGCTCGTGCTGCTCGATCGGGGCTTCCTGCTCGAGGTCGTCCAACGCCCAGATCCTCACCCCGCCATCGTCACAGCCGCCGGCCACGCGGCGGCCGTCGTCGAGGAAGCGAACGGCGCTCACGCGTCCCACGGCCCCGTCGAGCAATCCCCTGGGCAGCAAGGTCGCCGCGTCCCAGAGTCGGATGGTCGAGTCGGCCAGGCCGGTGGCCACGAGCCGACCGTCGGGCGAACAGCCCACGGCGAGCACCTTGTCGCCGCAGGCCATCCTCGACGACACCGCGAAGTCGACGTCCCAGGTGCGGGCCGTTCCGTCGGCCGATCCGGTCGCCACGCTGCCGCTGCCGGGCACGCTGTCCACCGACCAGACGGCCGCCGAGTGCCCGCGCAGCCGTGCCACCTCGACGCCGCCCGACGTGCTCCAGACCCGCAGCACGCCGTCGCCCGACGCCGTTGCGAGGCGGCCGCCGTCACCGACGAACGACAACGCGTTGACCCGGAACGGATGCCTGAGTTCGAGCCCCTGGCCGCCGTCGACCGCATTCCAGAGCCGGGCCGATCCGTCTTCGCTGGCCGTGGCGACCGTCCGCCCGTCGGGGGCGAACTCCACGTCGAACACCCGACCCCCGTGCCCCCTCAGGGTGCAGCGCACCTCGCCCCGTGCCACGTCCCAGACCCGGGCGGTGGCGTCGAGCGATCCGGTGGCGACCGCCCCGTCATCCGGCGAGAAACAGGCCGCGTAGACCGTGCCTTTGTGCCCCTCGAGTCGCCGACGTTCCTGCCCGGTCGCCACGTCCCAGATCCGGGCCGTTCCATCCCGCCCGCCGGTGACGAGCGAACGGCCGTCGTGGGAAAAACTCGCGGCGTAGACCCCGCGATCGTGCCCGGTGAACCGGCGGGCCAGCGTGCCATCGGCGGCGTTCCAGATTCGCACCTCGCCATCGGCGGCACCGGAAGCGATCCTCGCGCCATCGGGGGAGAAGTCGAGCGTCCACACGCAGCCGGCGTGGCCCGGGAGCACGAGTGCGTCGGCGGCCGGAGCCGATTCATCGAGCGACTGCACCCGCAGGCTCCCGTCGGCCGAGCCCATGGCGATCCGGCCGCCATCCCCCGCCCACGCCACCGCAGTGACCGTCGTGCCGTTCCCCTCCAGCACCCTCAACGACTCGTCCAGCGAGGCCGCGACGCAGTCGAGCTCGATCGGCCGCGACGTGCCCGCATCACCCACGAGCCCCCGGGCCGCATCCAGCAGCCGCCGGGCTTCGCCCACGTTGTCGCGATCCCGCGCCTCGGCGGCCAGCAGCACGTTGGAACCATAGAGCTGGCTCCGCGCGAGGGCCGCCTGCCGCTCCGCCTCCGACTCGCGAAGTTCCGCGATCCGCCGGGCGTCGTCGGCGAGCGCCCGCTGCCGCTCGGAACGCAGGAAGAAGAAGGAGATGCCCGCCACGGCGGCGACGAGCGACAACAACACCCCCGCCGCCGCCAGCGAGGCCACGCGGTGGCGGCGGGCAAGACGCATCAGCGTCTCCCAGGAGGTCGGGGGCCGCGCCAGGATCGGCTCGCCGGCCAGCCAGCGATCGAGGTCAGCCTCCAGTTCGACCGCGGTGGAGTAACGATCCGCGGCCCGCTTCTCGAGGCACTTGCCCGTGATGGTCGCCAGCGTCCTGGCATCGATGCGGCCGAGCCGCCCGGCCCGGGCCGCCGACTCGACCGCGTCGAGCGGCACGCCGGCGGGGTCGCCGAGGATTCGCGCCACCTCGACGACCGACTTGCCGCTCACGTCGTAGGGCAGCGTTCCCGAGATCAGTTCGTGGAGCACGAGGCCCAGTGCGTACACGTCGGTGCGGGCATCGACGTCGCCCTCATCGACGCCGAACTGCTCGGGGCTCATGTACCGCAGCGTGCCGATGACGTCGCCCGCGCGGGTCATCGCCGTCGCCTCCCCCGGCTCCGCATCGATCGACCTGGCCACCCCGAAATCGATGACCTTCGGTTCCCCGTCGCCATCGACGAGCATGTTGCCCGGTTTGAGGTCGCGGTGAATCACCCCCTTGCGATGGCCGTGGGCCACCGCCCCGCAGATCTTCCTGAAGAGGAGCACGCGGTCGCGCATCGGCACCGCATGCATCCGCACGTGCTCGATGATCGTGCGGGCGTCCTCGACGAGTTCCATCACGAAAAAGGGAACGGTGCCGCTCGCATCCACATGGACGCCGAAGGTGTGGATCTGGGCGATGTTGGGATGCCGCAACCGGGCCAGCACCTGCGCCTCGTATTCGAAACGTCGAGCGAGCGCCGCCGACGCCAGACCTCCCCGGATCACCTTCACCGCGACGCTCCGAACGGGCGACTCCTGCCGCGCCTCGTAGACGCGGCCCATTCCCCCTTCGGCCAGGAGGCGGACGATCGTCACGCCGCCGAGTTGGCAGCCCGGTTTCAGTTGCCCGTTGGATGAGTCCGCATCGCCCCCGGTCCAACCGAGGCCGAAGTGCTCGTCGCATCTGCTGAGGCCCGATGCGTCGCCAACGCCGGCGGATCCGCCGACCGGTTCTGAGGGCTCACGATCGGCGCCGGAGGGGCTCATCCCTCCGTTATACCGCCGAGAAGTGGCCCCCCGGACACCACGGAACTCCTGCTAACAAACCTCGCCCGGCCCCTCGGAGGGAGTGACGGCGGACCGGCGGTAGGACTTTTCCAACAGGGCATCCCGGGCACGCGTAATCCGCTGAACGCGACCAACGGTGCCGGCCGACTGATCGGACCCTCCAAGCAACCGCCACCGCCGGAGACGAATGTGCGCGGCCAGGATAATCCGGACCGGATCGACTTCCCCGGCGGGTAATCCAAGCACCCGACGGGCCGAATCCGCTGACGGAAATCGCGCACGCACCCGCAGCGAGGACGGAGCAGTTCCGGCACCCTGATCGAATAATTTCATGACTCTTGAAGCCCGTTTCCCACGACGCACTCCCTCTGCCTGTTTAGACGAGCGGGAGCCTGCAGAAGGGCAAAAAAATCTTTTAGACTCCTGCGGAGCAGGCTCTCGGCGAGGAACGGCCATGGACACGGATGACTCAATCGCGTTCGAAATCGCCTCCTGCCTCGATCGTCTCGCCGCCGGTGACCTGGCCGCCCGCGACACCATCCTCGAGATCTGCAGCAGCCGGCTGCGGGCCCTCGCCAGCCGGATGCTCACGCGGTTTCCCAACGTCCGCCGCTGGGACGACACCGACGATGTCTTCCAGAATGCGGCGATGCGACTGCACCGCGCGCTGGGGCAGATGCGGCTCGAATCGCCACGGTCGGTGATGGCACTGGCGGCGACGCAGATTCACCGTGAGCTCATCGACCTCGCCCGCCACCATGCCGGCCCCATGTCATTTGCCGCCAATCACGCGTCGAGTTTCCCGCGACCGACCAACGACGACGGTGCGGCGGCGGCTCAGCCGATCGAGGGCGTGGAACATCCCACGGAGGAACTCGACCGCTGGACGCTCTTTCACGAGGCGATCGGCAACCTCTGCGACGATCACCGGGAGGTCTTCCAGCTCGTCTGGTATCTCGGGGCCGATCAGAAGACGATCGCCGCGCTCCTCGACGTCTCCGAAAGGACCGTGAAGAGCCGCTGGCGTGAGGCCCGCGAGACGGTGCGGGCCGCGCTCGACGGCCATCGGCCCGAGTGACCGGCGGACCGGGGCCCGCTCAGGGTGATTCCGCGGCGGCGACCGGCCTCCAGCGGATGCCGCGGACCTCGCCCGTCGTGGCGTAGGTGGCGATTCCCAGCGGCTTCGAGGGCATCACCTCGTCGCGGATCGAGATTCGGCGACCCGTGGTGTCTTGATCGATGATCGATTCCCCGTCCAGAAAGCACTCGATCCGACCCCGGGTCACCCGCACCTTCACGCCGTACCAGCGTCCCTTCTCGAAGACGCGGGTGTCGGTCGTCTCGTTGTCGGCCGCATCCCGGCCATCGATGCTCGACAGCCCGGTGACGGCGCCTCCCCATCCGCCGAGGATCAGGCTGCAGGAATCGTCCCCCACGGGAAACGTGAGACCGCAGAAGAAGTCGCTCCCTTCGACCCGCCGGGCGTCGAGGGTGAGCTCGTAGTCGAGCCGCGGAAAGTCACCCGACCAGGTGATGCCGCTCATGTCGCCCCCCCTGGGGATCCGGATGACGCCATCGGCCACGGTCGGCTCCCCCTCGGCGCCGAACGGCGTCTGCTTCCAGGCACCGAGGGCCCGGCCGTCGAAGAGCGACTGCCAGCCCGGCTCATCGGCCGCCGGCGGCGACGCGTCGGCGGCGATCGCACCGGCGGCGATTCCCAGCGGGATGATCAGCGCCAGCAGCGGGCTGACCAGACGGATCGGCAAGCGTCCTGCAGCGTGCATCAGGGCGTCGCGGTCGCTTCCGCGCCGAACTCCCGCGCGATCTTCCCGGCTTTTTCGGCGTAGGTCGAACCGGGATACAGTTCCTGCACCGACCCGGCGAGCTCCCGAACCTGCTTCCGAACCGCGGTCGGCACCCTCGCGAGAACGTCGGGGCCGGCAATCTCCGCGACGCCCAGCGTCTTCAGGATTTTCTCCCGCATCGATTCGAGCACGGCACACTGCTGCGCCGACTTCACGGCGTCGGTAAAGGCCTTGTCCTTCTTCCACTCGCGGATGAGCTTCTTCGCCTCCGTGCCGACGTCGGTGCCCTTGAAATCGACCGCGGACCGCTGCAGGAGGTTTGCGGCGGCCACGGGATCCGACGACTTCGCGGCGATCGCCCGATCGAGCGACTGCCGGGCATGGGCCTCGAGTTTGCCGATCACGAATCGCGCCTCGTCGGCCAGCTCCTCGTCTTTCGACGTCGTCAGTTCCTTCATCTTGCGGAATACGGTGGGAATGACGGACTCATCTTTCAGGGTCGTCGCCAGCGAGGCGAGCTTGACGAGTTGCCTGCCCTCCAGAAGCGGCGGCGGTGCGGCCTTGAGGGCCTCCACGACGGCGTTGTGCGCCTCACCGGGTGATCCACGGAAAACGCATTTGCCGGTGTGGTCGAAGACCATGCAGTGGGGAATCCCCCTGAAGTCCATGCCGCCGGCCACGTTGGCGTTCTCGACGATGGGGAACGTGACCCCGAGGGCATCGACCGTCTTCTTGATTTCGGCGGGCGGACCTCCCTGGGCATGCGCGCCCACGACGACGAGGCCTTTTCCGGAGAACGACCGGTGAAGCTCCTCCAACTTCGGCATGCTGGCGATGCACGGCGGGCAGTGCACCCCCCAGAAATCGAGCACGACCACCTGGCGGGCGAACGCCTGCGGGGCCAGCGGCGGCCCGGATACCTGCGGGCCGAGCTGGATGCCGGCCACGGAGATGTCCATGTTTTGAGCGACTGCCACGCCCGCCGACCCGAGGAGGCAGGCTCCCCAGGCCGCGACCACCACCAACCAACGAGCCCGCGTGCTCGGTGCCGGGGGACGGAGGGAACAACGCATCGTGTCGCGACCGCTCATGCGGGGGATTTCCAGGAACAGGCCGTTGCCGGGAAGAGAGCAACGCTCGTGGGGAGGGAATCGGCAGCGTTCGCCGCCCGGTGACCCCGGCCGCGGAGCACGAAGTTTAGCGTCCCGCGGGAACCGTCGCCAATACTTCTTTCACGAGGCTTTCCGCCCGGTAGACCTTGCGGAGCGCGGCGAGGATTCCGGTGGCATCGACCGAGATCGCTCGGGCACGTCGGTCGTCGTAGGCGACGTCGAGCACCAGCGACTCGATGTTGCCGTCGAAGATCACGCCCACGAGCCGGCCGTGGCGGTCCACGACGGGGCTCCCCGAGTTGCCGCCGATGATGTCGGCGGTCGAGGCGAAGTTGAACGGCGTCGCCATGAAGCCGGCATCGGCCTGGAGCGCGTCGCGCATCGCCTGCCAGCGTGGCGGCAGGTCGAAGGGGGGCGTGTCCCGCTTGGCCGCGGCCCGGGCGAACAGTCCGGCGTAGGTCGTGATCGGGTCGATGCGTCCCGGCCCTGGACCGCCGTAGCCCCGCACGGTGCCGAAGGCGAGCCGCAGCGTGAAGGTGGCATCCGGATACATCGCCGTGCCTTCGGTGGCAAAACGGGCCGCCGCAATTTCGGCGTGCGCCTGACGTTTCACCTCCTCGGCCTCCTCGGCGATCCGCCGCAGCGACCGCGATTCCCCATCCACGAGCCTGGCCAGCGCGAGCATCGTGTCGGAGGACGCGGCCAGCGCCGCCGCGCCGCCCTCGTACAGCGGGCGGCGGTTGTCGGGAGGGGCCCCCGCCCCGCCGGCCGACCGGCGGCCGAGGCCCGTTCCGGCGATCAACTCAGCGGCCCGGTCGCGGGGCGATTTGCCCGCGAGCACGCTCGTCAGCAGTTCGTCGTCTCCGCCGAAGGCGGTGGCCAGCCAGGTCAACGAATCGGCGAGCGTGACGGCCTCGAGTTCGTCATACAAAGGCTCGGCTGAGAACAGCCCGATCTCGAGCGACTCGCGGTTGGAGTCGCGGTATTCCCGCAGTCGTTCACCGCTGGGCTTGGACCGCTCCTCGACGGCCCGCAGGATCGTCCGTGCACGACCGAAGAAACCGCTGTTGAAAGCCAGGCCGCCCTCGAGCGCGCGAAGCCGCAGGGCGATTCCGTCGAGCGTCGCCTGAGCCTGCTCGATGCGGACGTACGGCGACGTGCCGCCGGCGGGCCGCTGCTCGAGGGTCTTGCGCCTCTCGTGCTCCTCCGCGCGCTTGGCCGCGAGGATTTGCGGATCGAGCAAGCCGGCGAGCACGCCCTGCCTGGCCTTGCGGCCATTCTGCACGCCGAACAGATCGCCCATCGCCTGCCGTCGCTCCTCGGGGCCGCGGGCCGAAAAGGCACCGTAGACGGCCTCGAGCCGGTTGAGCGTCGCGAGCTGGAAGGGGATCGAACGGTCGCGCATCGAGACGAGTTCCGCGACGGTTCTGCCCCGGTCGGTATTTCCCGGATGACCGGAGACGAACACCAGATCGCCCTCGGCCACGGCCTCCGTGCCCCAGGCGAGATGATGCGGCACGCGGGCGGGCCTGCCCTCCTCGTAGGCTCGAAAGAAGCAGATGTCGAGGTTGTATCGCGGAAACTCGAAGTTGTCGGCGTCACCGCCGAAGAAGGCGATCTGCTGCTCCGGGGCAAACACGAGCCGCACGTCGGTGTATTTCTTGGAGCGATAGAGATGATACGCGCCGCCCTGATACAGGGTGACGACGTCGCTGCGCAAACCGGTGGCGGCCAACGATTCCTGTTCGATCGCCGCCATCGCGGCCCGCCGCGCCGGAAAAGCCTCGTCGGGCGGCATGTCGGCCGCGACGGCCGCCTGCACGCGGGCCGTCACGTCCTCGATCGAGACCAGCACATTCAGCTCGAGATCGTGGCATTTGAGTTCGTCTGCCGGAGTCGCGGCGACGAAACCGTCGCGGGCGTAGTCGTGTGTCGCATCGCCGAGCTTGTGGATGCTGTCGGCGCCGACGTGATGGTTGGTGATCACCAGCCCGTCGGCCGACACGAACGAGCCGGAGCCGCCGGAGTTGAACCGCACGCTCGACTGCTGCAGGTGCAGCAGCCACTCCGGCGTCAGCGCCGCGTTGTGGTCCTGCTGGAGGCGATCCAGCGGAGGCGAGCTGAAGAGCCACATTCCCTCGTCGGCCCGGATCGGGGCTGCGACGAGCGCGCAAGAGATCGCCGAAAGCCAGAACCTTGACATCTGCATATACATCTGTACACTCCTTGTCAGCGGGCCGTCGCGGAGGCATCCACGACACCACCCGCATGTCACCAACCGCGTCACCTTCCACGTGCCGTCCCTCCAATGGAGCAGATCACATGCTTGCCCGTCTTCAGACTTTTTCCCTGGTCGGCATCGAGGCGGTGCCGGTCGATGTGGAAGTCGATGTTTCCGGCGGCGCCCTGCCCGCCACCGTGCTCGTCGGCATGCCGGACGCCGCGATCCGCGAGAGCACCCACCGGGTCGCGAGGGCGATGGTCAACTCGGGTTTCACCAGGCCCAACGACCGCATCGTCGTCAATCTCGCCCCCGCCGCCCTCCCCAAGCAGGCCGCCACGTTCGACCTGCCGATCACGCTGGGGATCCTCGCCGGAAGCGGCCAGTTCTCGTCCGACCGGCTTCTCGACTATGCGGTCATCGGGGAGTTGTCGCTGGAGGGATCGACCCGCCCGGCTCGCGGCGCACTGTCGATCGCGATCGCCGCGGCGCGGCAGAAATGCGAACATTCCCGGGCCGGACGACCGCTGAAGGGCGTGGTGGTGCCGGCCGCCAGCGCGATGGAGGCCGCCGTCGTCCAAGACATCGAGGTGATCCCGGTTTCGTCGCTGACGGAGGCGGTGCAGTTTTTTGCCGGCAACCTCGAGATCGCCCCCACGCCGGCCCGGGTCTCTGAATGGTTCGACCGCTTCGCCTTCTACGACATCGACTTCGCCGATGTCCGCGGCCAGGAGGCCGCGAAACGGGCGATCTGCGTCGCGGCCGCAGGCAACCACAACTGTTTGATGGTCGGCCCGCCGGGGGGCGGCAAGACGATGCTGGCGAAGCGGGTGCCCACGATCCTGCCACAGCTTTCGTCGGCCGAGTCGATCGAAACGACGCGGATCTACAGCGCGCTTGGCCTCATGCAGCCTGGCCAACCCCTGATGGTCACGAGGCCCTTTCGCGCACCGCACCACACGATTTCCGAAGCCGGGCTCGTCGGCGGCAGATCGATCCCCATGCCCGGTGAGATCTCGCTCGCCCACAAGGGCGTGTTGTTTCTCGACGAACTTCCGGAGTTCAACCGTCGCACGCTGGAGGTGCTGCGTCAGCCGCTCGAGGATGGCGAGGTGACGATCAGCCGGGCGAAATCGACCACCCGTTTTCCTGCCGATTTCATGCTGGTGGCCGCGATGAATCCCTGCCCGTGCGGATACCGCGGCGAACCGCGACGGACCTGCCAGTGCACCGCGCCTCAGGTGGAAAAATACATGAGCAAGATTTCCGGGCCGCTGCTCGATCGGATCGACATCCACCTGGAGGTGCCGGCGGTTCCCTTCCGCGAACTCTCGGCCTCACGCTCCGGCACATCGAGCGGCCAGATGCGTGAGGCGGTGCTGGCGGCCCGAATCAGGCAGGCGGAGCGGTTCGGCGAGGCGGGCGGCGGCACCACCCGGTGCAATGCCCGAATGACGAGCAGGGAGATCCGCCAGTTTTGCCGGACGGAGCCCGCCGCCGCCGAATTGCTGCAGGCCGCCGTGGGCGACTTGGGCCTCTCCGCCCGGGCGCACGACAAGGTGCTCCGCGTGGCGCGAACGGTCGCGGACCTGGACGGGGCCGACACGATCGCCTGCAGCCACATCAGCGAAGCCATCAACTACCGCCTGCTCGATCGCGGCCTGTGGCAGTGATCGCCGCCGATCGTTCGCGATCAGCAGATCGCGACGTTGGGCGATCCATCAGGGTCGACCGTCGCGCCGAATAACGGCCGTGTGAGGGTTCGCGGTCATTTAAGGCTCCAGTTGAGGGCCTGAGCGAGACGTCAGGACACCGTGTTGGGGCTACCACACACGGCATCGCCTTGGCACGAGCGAACGACTAAGTTGAGCAGCTCGCAGCCAACAACCTCACCATACCGCAGGACGCTATCGCGAGTCTGCTGCATCGCTTGGTTCGGCCTGCTCGGGCTTTTACTCTCGACTCTGCCACACAGCAGCGTCACGGTTGCCCTGGACTACGGCCATCACCTCCAGACGATCTTCGTGGACACGGTAATAGACGACATAGGTGAAGCGCCGCAGTCGCGCTGCACGCAAATTCCGCCAGATGATGCCATGTAACTCGGGCATACCTGAAATCCGAAGCAGGACATCTTGAACTTGAATCAAGAAGGCCTGCCCCAAGCCAGGTCGCAGTGCATCGAAGTAACCAATCGCCTCTGCCGCGTCCTTCGTGGCTTCTGGACGCAGGACGACGGGCAAGCTCATGAACTCCTCGACAATCGCGCCAGCACCGTTTCCCAAGGTTCAGCGGCCCCAGGATTGGCGTCAGCCGCTGCGATTCGCCGCTCTAGTTCTTGGATATGCCAGTCGGGAGGTGTGTATGGCGCATCGTCGGGAAGGCTGTCCCAGATCAGACCGATCAACTCCACCCGCTGCTGTGCGTCGAGGCGGTCGATGCCAAATTGCGATAAGGTCAGGCTCATTGACGATGTCCTCCGCAGTTGGAAGCAGCCTCCATTCATCATACCGGGCGGCAATCACACGAGGAAGTCAGCGTAGTGGCCGAACGGCCCCGATCGATGGCTCGCGACCAAGAGATTATCCACACCGCCGGGCTTCATCGCGAGTCCATTGCATCGGGTGGTTCGGCAGGCTCTTACATAAACTCCTGCCACTTCTCTAAGACTGGCTCTAGGAGAACACGGGATTCAGCATCAGACGCATCTCAGGGTCGCGAAATCCCCGAAAGAAATGCAGCGTCAACCGCTGACGCCAAGTCGCCTGTTGGACTAGCGTGTCAGATAGTGCCCCACACCGCCGCAACGTAGCAGGCCACCTGACACCCTGTCAGCGCGCATCCGATGGTCGAGATGCCAATGCCACATACTCGCTCGCGCACCGCCTTCGTGGTAACTACGGTCCAGATGCTACCAATGAGAGCCACGGCAATCGGTAAGGCGATTGCGAGGATCAAAAAGGCAGACTTTTCAGGGATTGGATCTGCGGACAACACAACGATACTGAGCGATTGATACAGCAATAGTACGAGGATAACGGGGGCGAGAGTCCTATGGCGACGGAAAACAACGAAGGCGCTGGTGGCCGTAAAAGCAAGTGGTATGGCGCCAAAGAAGAGCGCCGTCACCAGGTACATGAGAAGTGTTTCCATCTCGGTGCCGTGCTCCAGTTGTCGGGGCTCCGTCGCCCGCCGAACGACAAAGTTGAGCAGCTCGCAGCCAACCCGCTCACCATACCGCAGGATGCTATCGCGAGTCCGCTGCATCGCGTGGTTCTGCGTCCCCTGAACCGCAGTCGTCGCTCCGATGCTCTTTTGGCTCCTCGGAAAGCATTCGGATTATGCGTCGCGCGAGAGACACCTGTGACTGGGTTGCGATACCAATCATGCCTGCCACCGTGCCTCACCAACACGCAACCGCTCGCCTCGATTGCCTTGATCAGATCGACACGCTTCATGGCATGACGAGCTCACCAACCTTGCGAGCGACTGGAATATGTCCGCCCGACAGATCAAGGTACAGATCCTTCAAGTGCTCGACCAAATCCTGCAAGGTCTCGCCTTGCGTCCAGTAATCCGGATATTCCTCAAGGTAGCCAAGCCACCAGTTGTCTTCTTGCCAGTGAACGTACTTAACCGAGTGCATGAGACACCTCACCAAACGCCGCGACGGAGATCACTGTCACGTCAAGTCTACCGCGGCGGTCGCGTCGAAGGCCAGCCGCGCGCCTACGGCGAAGCCGAGGTGTATTTCACGCAGAACGTCCCCGATCAATGGCTCGTGGCCGCAGGATTATCCATACCGCTGGGCTTCATCGCGAGTCCATTGCATCGGGTGGTTCGACAGCGGGCGTGTCATCGATCCAATAGTGCTCGACGGAGCAATT
>SXGQ01270786.1_pt1 | contig 51306 bp, 56 predicted proteins | sample 3178371 | NCBI WGS metagenome assembly SXGQ01 (sample SAMN11356859, study PRJNA531348) | freshwater metagenome | isolation source: freshwater sample F1-20 | place: China: Fuxian Lake, Yuxi | collected 2017-12-25 | reverse complement strand
AGCCCGGTTCGCGCCATTCAAAACCTGCTGCACGAAACAACTGATCCAAGCCCTCCTGTTCCGCCGCCCTTGCCACCTGCTCAGAACCCGGCACCACAAATGCCTTAATACCTGCTGCCACATGGCCCCCTTTTGCCACCGCAGCGGCAGCGCGCAAATCACTGAGCCTTCCGTTTGTGCAACTACCGATAAAACACACATCCACTGGCGTGCCTGCTATCGCTGCTCCAGCATGGAGATCCATGTAGCGGTAGGCCTCCTCCGCCAAGGGCCTTTCCTCTTCTGCGATCTGCTCAAGGGTTGGGATCGTTTCATCCACCCCCACCCCCTGCCCTGGGCTGATGCCCCAGGTAACAGTGGGGGCAATGTTGCTGGCATCCACAACCACCTCATCATCAAAAATCGCATCGCTGCCGCTTGCCAACTGGCTCCACCAGGCCACCGCCCTGCCCCAGGCTTCCCCGCTGGGGGAATATTCACGGTTTTTTAGGTAGGTAAATGTGGTGGCATCAGGATTTACGTAGCCACATCGGGCACCGCCCTCAATCGCCATATTGCAGATCGTCATGCGTTCCTCCATGGAGAGTGCATCGATTGCGGGGCCTGCAAATTCATGGGCATAGCCCACACCTTTTTGCACCCCCAGGAGGCGAATGATGTGCAGCACTAAATCCTTGGCATAAACCCCCGCTTGCAAGCTGCCATCAACCCAGATGCGCCGTACTTTTAACTTCGCCATCGCCAAGCTTTGGCTTGCCAACACATCGCGCACTTGGCTGGTGCCAATGCCGAAGGCGATTGCCCCAAAGGCCCCATGGGTTGAGGTGTGGGAATCGCCGCAGGCCACGGTCATACCCGGTTGGGTGAGCCCCAATTCCGGGGCGATCACATGCACGATCCCTTGGCGGCCGCTACCTAAGCCATGCAAGGTGATGCCATTTTCGCTGCAATTGCGCTCGAGGGTGGCAAGCATTTCCTCCGCCAATGGATCGGCAAAGGGCCTTGCTTGGGAGCTGGTGGGAACGATGTGATCAACGGTTGCCACCGTGCGTTCCGGGTGGCGCACCTGCAGATTTAATTCCTTCAGGCCAGCAAAAGCCTGGGGGCTTGTTACCTCATGGATTAAATGCAAACCGATAAATAGTTGGGTTGCACCATCGGCTAATTCAGCCACCTGATGCAATTGCCAAACCTTGTCGTAGAGGGTGCCTGCGCTCAAGATCTTTACCTATCTATGGCTGCAGCCTAAAACTTCAACTAGGCCACTCCAACTAAGCAAGGGCTAAGCGCAATTGATCCAAGGCATCACCAACGCTCAGCCCGCGGATCCATTCGCGGCCGCGGCTAGCGCCATATAAACGCATAAAGCCAAAGCTTTTTTCAGGGCCCGCCACGCCGAAATGCACCAAACCCACCGGTTTGCTGGCACTGCCACCAGCGGGGCCGGCGATGCCGGTAACGGCCACACCCCAATCGGCGCCAGTGGTTTGCCGCACCCCCTCGGCCATGGCAATGGCCACCGCTTCACTAACAGCCCCATGGCTGGCCAAGGTGTTGGCCGGCACCCCCAGCAATGCTTGTTTGATCCCATTGGCGTAGGCGATCACACCACCAAGAAACACATCGGAGGCACCAGGCACCGCTCCAAGGGCTGCCCCCACCCCACCTGAGGTGCAGCTCTCAGCTACTGCAAGGGTTTCACCCCTTTGCCGCAGGCAAGCAAGCACCACAGAAGCAAGGCTGTCGCCATCGGCGCCGAAATAATTACTGCCGCCGATTTGGCGTAATTGCTGCTCCACCGGCGCAATCAAAGCATCAGCGGCTTCGCCGTTATCAGCCCAGGCCGTAATCCTTAATTTCACCTCACCGCGGCCGGCATAGGGGGCAACGGTGGGATTTTGCTGTTCCAAAAATGGCGCCACCTGTTCCGCCAAGCTGGATTCAGCAATGCCCCAAAAGCGCAGCAGGCGGCTGCGAAAGATGCCGCTGGTGAGCCCCTGCTGCTGTAGCCAGGGCACCGCCGTTTGCTCCCACATCGCCTGCATTTCAGCTGGCACACCTGGGAAGGTGAGCAACGAAAAATTGTCCAGGGGCGACCAGATCATGCCCGGAGCGGTGCCGAGGGGATTGCTAAGCACCGTTGCACCTGCTGGCAGCAGCGCCTGCTTGCAATTGTTGGCGGCCATCGGTCTACCCCTGGCGCTCAGTTTTGCTTTGATATCTGCCAACACTTCGCTGCGTTCCTCAAGGGGTGCATTAAAGGCAGCGGCCAGGGTTTCTGTGGTGAGATCATCGGGGGTGGGGCCCAAACCACCGGTGCAGATCAACACGCGGCAGCGACGGGAAGCCTCAAGCACCACTTCCATCAACCTTTCGCGGTTATCACCCACCACCGTTTGGCGAAAGTGGGGGATGCCAAGCCGGGCTAATTCCTCAGCCAGCCAGCGGGCATTGCCATTAACGATGTTGCCCAGCAGCAGCTCGGTGCCGATGCAAAGCAGCTCAATTTGATTGTTTGTTTTATTACTCACCTTGATCGAGGGGTTCGTCCCCCTGGCTGCGGTGGCTGCGCACCACCACCCAGATCAACACCCCAGTGGCAAGGGCAAGCCATAGAAAACGCAGCTCTGCATTGGCTGCCACCAGGGCGATGGCAGCAAACCACTGGGTGAAGGCATAGATCAACACCACGGTGCGCCGGTGGCTGAAGCCAGCCCGCAGCAGGCGGTGGTGCAGGTGGCGCCGGTCGGGATAAAAAGGCGAGCGGCCAGAGCTTACGCGGCCCATAATCACCGCCGACATGTCAGCAAGCGGCAAAGACAAATTCAGTAAAGGTAAAAGCAAACTCACCGTTGTGAGTTCCTTTGCCGGACCCACCAGGCTGATGGCCGCCAGGCTGAAACCAAGAAAATAGGAACCACCATCACCCATAAAGATGCGGGCGGGGTTGAAATTATCCCTTAGAAAACCGAGGCAGGCGCCAGCTAAGGCAGCAGCCAGCAGGCCGGCGCCGGTTTGATGCAAGCTAAAACTCACCGACAACAAACCCACTGCAGCAATGCCGCTCACGCCAGCGGCGAGGCCATCAAGGCCATCAAGCCAATTGATTGCATTGGTGATTCCCACCAACCAAATCACCGTAACGAAAAGGCTCAACCAATCCGGCAGGGTGAGCGAGAGGTTGCTATCGAAGGGCAGGGTGATCGAGCCAATCTTCACCCCTTGGCTCCAAACAACCGTTGCAACAGCGATCTGTAGGGCTAGCCGCGGCAGCGGGGGCAATTGAAATAGATCATCGCTTAAACCCACCGCAAAAAAGGCCACCCCACCGAGCAAGGTGCTCCAAATCAATTGGTCGCGGCTGGCGGGCAAGCTGCCAAAGCCCCCCAGTTGCCAGGTAATAAAAAGGGCAAGGCAAAACCCCATCACGATGCCGATGCCACCAAGGCGCACCATCGGTTCGTTGTGTTGCTTACGGGGATCAGGTTGATCGATCAAACCCCAACGCAAGCCAAGGTGCCGCACCAGCGGCACGATGGCAGCCGTGAACAGACCGGCACCCACCATGGTGGCGATCGCAGGGATCAGGGGGCTGGAATTCACAGGAGGCCAGGGCCTACGGCGGCAGCTTACCCGCAGCTGCCATATAAGGGGAATTCTTGGCAAAGGCTCGCCACCCGTTCACGGCAGCGCTGCTCGATTTGATCGCTCTCTGGATTGATCAAGCGATCGGCGATCACATCCGCCACTTCCCTGAAAGCTTCAGCTGTAAAGCCTCGGCTGGTGAGGGCAGCACTACCCAAACGCAGGCCGCTGGTAACAAATGGTGATTCCGGATCAAAGGGCACGGTGTTTTTATTGGCGGTGATGTTCACATCGCTCACCAGCAGGTCGGCCACTTTGCCGGTGAGGCCCACTGAACGCAGATCCAGCAGCACGATGTGGTTATCGGTGCCGCCACTCACCACGGCAATGCCGCGCTCCTGCAACCTTTCAGCCATTGCCTTGGCATTGATGATGACCTGTTCGCAATAGCTTTTAAAACTGGGCTGTAGCGCTTCGCCAAAGGCCACCGCCTTTGCTGCGATCACATGTTCTAAGGGACCCCCCTGGTTGCCCGGAAACACTGCCTTATCAAATTGTTTGCCGAATTCAGCATCAGCGCAAAGGATTAGGCCGCCCCTAGGGCCTCGCAGGGTTTTGTGGGTGGTGGTGGTTACCACATGGCAATGGGGCACTGGGTTTGGATGCACACCAGCGGCCACTAGGCCAGCGATATGGGCCATGTCTGCCAGCAGATAGGCCCCCACCTCATCGGCAATGGCGCGGAAAGCAGCGAAATCAATCCTGCGTGGATAGGCGGAAAACCCACAAATAATTAGCTTTGGCCGTTCTTTTAGGGCTAATTCACGGATGCTTTCGAGATTCAATTGGGCAGTGCTGGGATCAACGCCGTAGTGCACAGCCTCGAACCATTTGCCGCTCACATTCACAGGTGAGCCATGGCTTAGGTGCCCGCCATGGGAGAGGTCCATCCCCATGATCTTGTCGCCCGGTTGGAGCAGGGCAAGAAAAACAGCGAAATTTGCCTGGGCGCCGCTATGGGGCTGCACATTTGCCCAGGCGGCACCAAACAGTTGCTTGGCCCGCTCGATCGCTAATTCCTCAATGGCATCAACGTGTTCACAACCGCCGTAGTAGCGCTTGTGGGGCAAACCCTCGGCGTATTTATTGGTTAATACCGAACCCTGGGCTGCCATCACCGCAGCTGAAGTGAAATTTTCGCTGGCGATCAACTCCAGGTGGCTTTGTTGGCGTTCAAGCTCCTTATCGATCAATGCCGCCACTTGGGGATCCCCCTCCAGCAGGGCATTGGGCATCCTTTGGCTGGTTTGAATCACGGCTGCTGGCCCCTGAGTAAAAGTTGCAACGATCGTAGAAAGCCAGGGGCCAAAAAAAACCGCCCTTTCAGGCGGCAATTTGAGAGATAAAAAAAGCGCGCCTGGAGAGATTCGAACTCCCGACCCTCTGATCCGTAGTCAGATGCTCTAATCCGCTGAGCTACAAGCGCTTGAACTATCCATTCTGCCCAGCAGCAACCGGGTTTCGTCAAGTGCCCTTGGTTTTCGTTCAGAATCATCTGAGCGTTGGTTTTGCCTTGCCCCTTGTTGCCACCAGGCCCCCAAATCCCCAAGATCCCGCCTACCAACAGCTGGAGCGTTGGATTAATTTCGCTGTGCATGGGGCCCTATTCGCTGCCCTAAACAGCGGTTTATGGCTCTGGCGCGGTTTGAGGCCAGAAAGCTTGGCCCCGCTGCCGCTGCTCAGTTTGGGTTGGGGAGCGCTTTTGCTTTTGCACCTAGCTTGGTGCTGCAACAAAGCACTTAAATCGGCGTGACCCTTTCTGCTGCCCAGCTGGGGGACCTCAGCGATGCAATCGCCGATCGCATTTATGTGCAGGTGGCTGGTTGGCATTTGTATTTGGGTGATGCCAAGTTGGCCAGGCCCTTGGCGGAAGAGTTGGCAGGCCTGTTAAGCCAAGGCCCTGCAGCGGCTGTGAGGATGGCACTGGAGCGGCTCCAGGTGCCAATTGGTGCTGGCAGCACCCGCCTACCCCTGGCCCGTTTGATTCCCCCCGGCCAACTCCTCGATCTTGAGGAAATTCTTGAACCCTTCTGCAGCGATACTGGAAGACCGCCGCTGGCGACGGATGCTCGTGATTGAAGTAACCAACGCCCGTGAAGTGGTGCGTAAACGGGTGGGGCGCCTTGGCGAAAGGCTGTTGGGAACTGTGGTGGATGCGGAAGCGCAGGTGGAGAGGGCCCTACTGCAGGAGCTGGAAACAGCCTTTCGAGAATTTGGCATCCAGGCCCGCATCTATTCGGTGGAGGGCATGCAGATGATTGGCCGCAGCCATTTGGAGTTGCCAGTTACGGTGCGGGATCAACGCACTGTTGATTAATTAGTTTTTTAAGAAAGGTAATTTTGCCGCCAGGGTGCGGCCCAGTTCCCGTGCTTCTGCAACGCCAAGGCCACCGGCGATCAGGCCGTAGCTAACGGCGCCCACACCACCGCAGATAGAAACCTGCAGCAATTTGCCGAGCAGGTTTGGCGGCCAGGCCACAGCTGTTGCAAGCAGCCAAGCAAGCAAACCACCCACCAAGGCGGCAATAGTTAATAAACCCGTGTCTTTTGCCCAAGGGCCAATCGGTAGGGCGCCCAGCTTGCTTCTTAGGGCAAGCAATAGGGCAATGCAGCTCACCACATTCACGCCAACCGTTGCTAACACCAAGCCCGGCGCTTGAAAATTCAATTGGGGCAGCAATAAGCCAGCAGGGGTGGGGCAACCCACCAGTAACCAATCAAGAGCTGCGTTTAAACCAATCCCTGCCATTGAGATGCGAAAGGGGGTGTTGCCATCGCCGAGGGCATAAAAAACCCGCACCAGCACATCCCTGCCCAGATAGGCGGGCATGCCAACTCCATAGGCCATGAGGATGCCCACCACCAAGCTGGCGGCGCTGGCATTAAACGCGCCCCGCTCATACACCAAAGCAACGATCGGCCCGGCAAGGGCCACCATCAAAGCGCCCAGGGGCAGCATGCTGGCATTGCTGAGCATCACCCCCTGGCGAATGCGTTGCAGCAGTTGATCGCGATCTTCCGGCGCCGTGAGCCTGGCAAATACCGGCAGCAGCGGCACCAGCAACATGTTGGAGAGGATCCCTAAAGGGGTTTGCACAAGCAAGCCTGCATAACCAAGCCCTGCAGCGGCGCCGCTGATGCCACTGGCAAAGAAGAGATCCACATACACATTGATCTGCAACATGCCGGATGAAAGGGTTGCTGGGCCCATCACCCGCAGCACCTCTGCCACTCCAGGTTGTTTCCAGTTGAAACTCAAGCGCAGTTGGCCCAGGCCCTGGCGCGCTAGTGCCGGCAGCTGGATCAACCATTGCAGGATTGCTCCCCCCAAGGTGCTTAGGGCTAACACCGCCCCACCGGCTAGGGCCCATGGGGCCGTGCCGATCGCAGGGCCTGCTTGGAACCAGAGCAGGCCAAGCCCCAGCAACACAGCCAGGCTGGAAAGCAATGGGCTAATCGCCGGCAGCCAATATTCATCGGCGGCATTTAAGGCGCCAAAGCCAAGGCCGATTAAGCCGGCAAATAGGGCCATAGGTGCCATCAGCCGCAACTGCAATGCGGCGAGATCGTGCAGTTCTTGATCTAAGCCAGGTCCCACAAGGGTGATTAAGGGATCAGCCAGCAACACCAATAAAACGGTGGCCCCGAGTAAACCCAAACCCACCAAGGTGTTGATTGCAGCCAGCAGCCGGGCGCTTTCGGCCCGCTCCTGCTTTGCCATCACACTCACCACAGCGCTGTGGAAGGGTCCGTTGATGCCGCCTAGGAGGATTAATAAGAAGCCAGGCAACACATAGGCGTAGTTGTAGGCGTCGTAGGCGGCGCCAACCCCAAAGGCAGCTGCGATCGCCTGTTGGCGCACAAGCCCCGCCACCTTGCTGAGGGCAGTGGCAACAGCCACCACCAGGGCGATCTGCCGCAGGTTTTTGCTTTCAGCCATGGGTGCCGCCGATTGTGGGGGAGTATGGCCCAGTAGTTGACCAGCCCCGATGCCTGCCGTTGAGGTGCATAGCTTTGAACCGCTGCTGGAAGGCGTTTTGGTTAAACGCTGGAAGCGCTTTCTTTGCGAAGTGGAACTTGCTGATGGGGAGGTGGTTACCGCCCATTGCGCCAACACCGGCCCCATGGCTGGGGTGTTGTTGCCGGGGGGGCGGGTGCGCATTCGCCACGATCCCTCGCCAACACGCAAACTTGCTTACACCTGGGAACAGGCGGAAGTGCCTGCAGCCGGTGGCGGAAATTGTTGGGTAGGAGTTAACACAGCCCTGCCCAATCGTTTATTACGGGCAACCCTGGAAGCTGGCTTACTGGAGCCCTGGCTGGGCAAGATTGAAGCGATCAAAGCTGAGGTGCCCTACGGCTTAAATCGCCGCAGCCGCATTGATTTATTGCTTACTCCTGCTTCAGGTGCCTCAGATGCACGTATGATTTATGTGGAGGTGAAAAACACCACTTGGAGTGATGGGGATCTGGCTTTATTTCCAGACACCGTAACGGAAAGAGGCCAAAAACACCTTGAGGAACTGATGGGGTTATTGCCAGAAGCAAGGGGGGTGTTGATTCCATGCTTAAGCCGGGCTGATGTGGATAGTTTTGCTCCCGGTGATAAAGCTGATCCCCGCTATGGGCAGTTATTTCGCCAGGCCCTTGCCGCCGGGGTGGAGGTGTTGCCCTGCAGGTTTGAATTCACTGCCACCAGCATTCTTTGGCTTGGGCTGGCGGCAATAAAGGAATACCAATAATGAATTTGGTAGCAACCCTTACAAGTTGAATTTCTGCATTTAGCCATGGTGATTGGGGTTATGCAGGATTTTTAAGTTCATGTCACTACCGAGCAGTTTTTCAACAAGGGTGCGACGCCCTTCAGTTGGCTTTCCGCCATCTGCCATTCAAACGGTTGCAAATTGGCGGCAGAAACAATCTGGCCTTTTGCAGGCACTGCGCAATACCAGCAGTATGCAACGCAGTGGGGTGATGCTCCTCGCTGCTGGAGCTGGCTTATTGCCGATGATGGCCGGCGCTGCGAATGCAGCTTTGGCACCAGGCAAAACCGATGGAGCAGACACCTTACTAATGCTGATTGGTTCAGCAATGGTGTTACTGATGACTCCTGGTTTGGCCTTCTTCTATGGCGGTTTCACCCGCGCTAAGAATGTGCTCAACACCATGATGATGAGTTTCTTTTTGATGGGGCTTATCGGTGTTGTTTGGGTGGTGATTGGCTATAGCTTGTCTTTTGATGGTGGCTTTAAAAGTCCATTTATTGGTGGCCTCGGCCAAATGTGGCTTAACGGAGTAGGGGGAGAGCTTGGTGATGCAGCTTTAGCACCAGGATTCAATATCTCTGCCTCTTCCTTTGCTTTATTTCAAGGGATGTTTGCGATTATTACCCCAGCTCTGATTTCCGGTGCCCTCGTGGAGCGGATTAATTTCAAAGCTTGGTTTTGGTTTTCCTTGCTATGGAGCATATTTATCTATTGCCCGATGGCAAAAATGGTATGGGGAGGCGGATATATCGGACCATTTGGTGAAATTGGAGCCATCGATTTTGCTGGTGGCACTGTTGTTCATATTGCAGCAGGCGTGGCTGCCCTTGTTTCCGCTGCAATCGTTGGACCCCGCACCGGCTGGCCCAATAGCAAGCGCCCTCCCCATAATGTGCCTTTCATTCTTTTAGGCGCAGGTTTGCTTTGGTTTGGTTGGTTTGGTTTTAATGGTGCAAGCTATTTCGCTGCAAAAGGCGCTGGATTCTCTTTTGTTACCACAACTTTTTCCGCCTCTGCTGCCCTGCTCACTTGGTGTTTAATCGAATGGTTTAGGGATGGCAAACCAACAGCAGTTGGCGCTGCAACTGGTGCGGTTGCTGGTCTTGTTGGGATTACTCCTGCTGCTGGATTTGTTTATATGCCCCAGGCTTTTTTGATTGGGGTAGTTGCATCTGCAGCATGCTACATCGCAGTTCAAGTGAAGATGGCAATCAAATTTGATGATTCTTTAGATGCTTTTGCGGTTCATGGTGTTGGTGGAACTGTTGGGGCATTGTTAACAGGTTTACTTGCGGTTCCAGCCTTGGTGCCTGCAGATTATTTCCCTAAATCTGCGGAGATTCTTGCTAAAAGTGGCAATTTAGGTTTGTTTGTGGCCCATATCAAAGCCGTCTTGATTTCCTATGGGTTTGTGGGTATTGGCACGGCCATAATCCTTTGGATTGTTGGTGCAGTGGTTGGCCTCAGGGTTACGCCACAAGAAGAGGAGCGCGGGCTTGACTTTGTTGCCCACGGTGAAGAGGGTTATGAACCGATGACCTATTGATTTTGAGATTTGTTTTTTCCTAAGTCCCGTTGCTGTATTGCTATGAAATTGATCACTGCGGTTATTCGTCCATCCCGTTTAGATGAGGTGAAAACAGCTCTTGTTGATGCCTCAATCATTGGCATGACGGTTTCTGAAGTTAGGGGCTTCGGTCGCCAAAAAGGCCAGGTTGAGCGTTATCGAGGTTCTGAATTCACTGTGGATTTTTTGCCAAAAGCAAAAATTGATGTGTTGCTAGACGACCATCAAGTGGAAACAGCGCTTTCAATTATTGAAAGCGTTGCCCGCAGTGGGGACATCGGTGATGGCAAGATTTTTGTTACTCCGGTGGAACAGGTGGTGCGGGTGCGCACCGGCGAAAGGGGCCCTGAGGCGATCTGAGCCAATAGATTGATAAGGCCCGGCGCTTTTTCCTGCCATGGACACCCGCGCCTTTAAGCGCTCCCTCCACCATTCGGAGCGTTATAACCGCCGCGGGTTTGGCCGGGCAGAAGAGGTTGCCAGCAGCCTTGAGGAGGCTTACCAGAGCGATCTGATTCAAAGCCTTCGCGATAACGGGCATCAGCTTCAACAGGGTCGGGTAACGATCCGTTTAGCCCAGGCCTTTGGTTTTTGTTGGGGCGTTGAGCGGGCCGTGGCAATCGCCTACGAAACCCGTCGCCACTACCCCACCGAACGGATCTGGATTACCAACGAAATCATCCATAACCCGTCCGTTAACGCCCACCTGCGCCAGATGGATGTGCTTTTCATCCCTGTGGAAGGAGGCGTAAAGGATTTTTCGGCTGTTGATAAGGGTGACGTGGTGATCCTGCCGGCCTTTGGTGCCACCGTGCAGGAGATGCAGCTTTTAAATGAGCTGGGCTGCCACATTGTGGACACCACCTGCCCTTGGGTTTCAAAGGTGTGGAACAGTGTTGAACGCCATAAAAAGGAATCATTCACCTCTGTTATTCACGGCAAGGTGAAGCACGAGGAAACCCTTGCCACCAGCTCTTTTGCTGGCACCTATCTGGTGGTGCTTGATTTGGCGGAAGCCCAATTGGTTTGCGACTACATCCTTGGCAATGGCAACCGCAGCAGCTTTTTAGAGAAGTTTGCCGGTGCCACCTCCCCTGGATTTGATCCCGATCTTGATTTGGTGCGCATTGGCGTTGCAAATCAAACCACCATGCTCAAAAGTGAAACGGAAGAGATCGGCCGCCTATTTGAACGCACCTTGCTGCGTCGTTATGGCCCCACCGAGCTGAACAACCATTTCCTCGCCTTCAACACCATCTGTGATGCCACCCAAGAGCGCCAAGATGCGATGTTTTCCCTGGTGGACGAACCCTTGGATTTGATGGTGGTGATCGGTGGTTACAACTCCTCAAACACCACCCACCTGCAGGAAATCGCCATCAGCCGCGGCATTGCATCGGTGCATATCGATGCGCCCGAACGGATCGGCCCAGGTAATTGCGTTGAGCACAAACCATTGGGTGGTGAGCTCACCACCATGAGCCCATTTCTGCCCCAGGGGCCCCTACGCATCGGCATTACTTCTGGGGCATCCACCCCTGATCGGGTGGTGGAAGGCGTGATCGAGCGATTGTTGCAACTCTCTGAGCTTTAACGCCCGTTAGATTGGTTGAACCAAGGGTGGATAAAGAGAAGTTGCGCCGTTATGTGAGCAATTTTGCTGATGTGATGGAGATGCGGGCCACGGCAGTAGCAGTGGCTTCCTACCTCGATGTGCATCAGGGCTGGTTTGTTAGGTGCGCTGCACCGATGCAGGTTGAACCGGTGGGGCAGAACGGCTACCACCTGATCTTGGGTAAGTTTGGCAATTTTGGCTTTGAACTTGAGCCAAGTATTGATCTCGAACTGCTCCCTCAAGCGGAGGGGATTTATCGGATTGAAACGATTCCCGCCTCCCGTTTAGCGGTGGAAAAAGATGGCTATGCCGTTGATTTTCAAGCCAGCCTTCAACTTGTTCCAGAAGGCGAATACACCTTGGTTGAGTGGGAGCTCGACCTTGAGGTGGCAATTCGTTTGCCCGCCTTTATCGACCTGTTGCCCGATGGCTTGGTGCAATCGAGCGGCGACCATCTGCTACGACAAATTGTGCGTCAGGTTTCCCGGCGGCTCACCTGGAAGGTGCAGGAAGACTTTCACTCCCAGGCTGGGCTTGTGTGCCCTCCCCAAAAAACAGCTTTGTTTTAAGCCCTAACGGTTGGTCCAGATCTTGTTAACGATCTGCACACCGCTCACCGCCTGCCAAAGGAAAAGGGTCATCACCAGCATGTTCATGCCCACGTGGGCTTTACGGGCAATCAAATTGCCCTGCTGCATCAAAGGTGCAAGCGAGGCTGCTATGGCGATCAAAGCAGTCATGCCAAGGCCCGCTAATAGGTGGGGCCCCACAAATAATTTGCCGTTGTTTAGGTAAGTAACCGCCATCCCGCCGATGCTGCCCAGCACCATCACCGCCAGCACCAGGCTGCCCATGAAGTAATGCCGTTGGGCGAATTTGCCTTTAATCAGTTCCTTGCGTTGTTCTGGGGTGCCGGTGCGGGTTTTCTTTGCCTTGATGCCAAGAAATAGGGCATAGGCAGAAGCCGCCAGCAGACTCCACATCAGCAGGGGATGCACAAAATTGAGATTAAAGGCAAGGGCCTCAGGCATGGGAAATAACGAAACTGATTTCAACTGTATGGGTAGGGGGCGGCTAAAAATCGGCTTAATGCAAAAAATGACGGCGCCCCGTGAACACCATCGTTAAACCGGCAGCGTTGCAGGCTGCTATCGAATCGCCATCCCGTTTGCTGCCCCCGGGTTGGATAAAGGCGCTAATGCCATGCTGAGCAGCCTTTTCCACGGTGTCGCTAAAGGGGAAAAAGCCATCGCTTGCCAAGCTTGCAGCCTTTGCTGCTTCCCCAGCGGCCTCAAGGGCGATAGCCGCTGAACCCACCCTGTTCATTTGGCCAGCGCCAATGCCAAGGGTTACCCCCTGGCGGGCAATAACAATTGCATTGGAGTGCACATGCCGCACCACCCGCCAGGCAAAGCGCAGATCAAGCCATTCCTCTGGGCTGGGGGAGCGTTCTGTAACCACTTGCCATTGCTGCTCCTGTTGAGGTTCATGGTCTTGTTGCTGGGCCAGCACACCACCTAAAACGGACCGCAGTTGTAGATCAGCGGCTGGGTTGCATAGCTCCGCCGGTAGTTCCAGCAGGCGCAAATTTGGTTTTGCCGCCAGTATTTGCCTTGCTTCTTGGCTGATGGCGGGCGCCACTAAACATTCCAGAAATAAACCTTCCAAGCTGGCGCAGGCAGCGGCATCGAGGCGTTGATTAACTGCCACGATGCCGCCAAAGGCTGATATGGGATCAGCGCCAATCGCTTTTGCTAGGGCTTCAGCCAAATTTTCAGCGATGGCAACACCACAGGGGTTGGTGTGCTTCACCACCACAGCGGCCGCGGCTTCAGCCGCGGGGAAGCGCAGCAGCGCCCCTTGGGCAGCATCGAGATCCAACAAATTATTGAAGCTCAAGGCCTTGCCTTGCAGTTGCAGTGCTGCCCCCCAGCCCTGCGCTGGCTTGCTAAACCAATTAGCTGCCTGATGGGGGTTTTCGCCGTAACGCAAACTTTCGCGCAGGGGCAAGCAAAGCTGCAGCTGCGCTGGTTCCCCCAATTGAGTTGCAAGCCAGGTGCTGATGGCAGCGTCGTAGGCGGCCGTGTGGCGGAAGGCTTCAAGGGCAAGTTTTTGACGTTCCTCAAGGCCAATGGGCCAGGCCGCCAGGAAGGCTTCGTATTGGTTGGGATTGGTTAAAACCGCTGTGTGCTGATGGTTCTTTGCCGCGGCCCTCACCATGGCTGGCCCGCCGATATCAATGGTTTCGATCGCCGTTGCCCAACTCACATCAGCCTGGGCAATGGTTTTTTCAAACGGATAGAGATTCACCACCACCAGATCGATTTTTGCTATTTGCTGGGCTTCTAAATCAGCCAGATCAGCCGCTTCATCCATGCGGGCCAAGATGCCGCCATGGATACGGGGATGGAGGGTTTTAACCCTGCCCCCCAACATTTCAGCAGCTCCGGTGTGGTCTGCCACTTTGGTAACGGGAAGCCCAGCTGCAGCAAGGGCAGCGGCGGTGCCGCCGCTGGAGATCAAGGAAAATCCATGCTTTTCCACCAGGGACCTGGCAAATTCCACCACCCCTTGCTTATCGGAAACGCTGATTAGGGCTAAAGGGGCCATGGCCAGTGCTTAAGGGAAAACCGCAATAGGAATGGTATGGGTAGAAGCTGCAGTGGCAGCTTGAACCATGCGGCTAATCCTTTTGCACGGTTGGGGGGCCAGCGGCAATGATCTGGAGCCGCTGGGGGAAAACCTGTTGCAATTGCTGGGGTTAAACCCTGCTGTTGCAACTCTGCGCTGCCTGGAGGCACCGGATCCGCACCCTGCCGGTGCTGGCGCACGCCAGTGGTACAACCTGCAGCAGCCGGGTTGGCCTGAGCTGCCAGCGGCAGTGCAGGCTTTGAAACTGAGGTTGGAGCAGGAAATATTGGCTGCTGGCAGCGATCCCGTGGTGGTGTTGGGTTTTTCGCAAGGGGGCGCCATGGCCTTGGAGGTGGCCACACCAATGCCTGTGGCTGCCGTTTTGGCATTTAGCGGTTATCCCCATCCTGATTGGCAGCCTGGAACAGATGGATTGGCGCCCGTGTTTCTGGCCCATGGCAGCAATGATCCTGTGGTGCCCCTAGGGGCCCATCAAGAAATCTGCAAACGATTGGAAGCAGCTGGCGCTACGCCGGTTTCCTATGTGTTTAACGGTGAGCACAGCATTCCCCCTGGGGCCCTGGCGGCGGCGGCCAAATTCCTCAAGGGGTGCCTTTAATTCAAACGAAAGCGTATTCGTACTCTTCCATTTCTTCCCAATCGTCGGCAACGGCCTCTAGGCCGGCAAACAGGGTTTCTTCACCCACCGAGTCAACGATGGAGCGCAAAGAGGGAAAGAGGAAATGATTTTCTTCAGCGTATTGAGCGCTAAACAATCCCTTTTCGCCCCAAAAGAAGCGATCGGTGGTGTGCTCATTACGGCGCACATTGATTAGAGCCGGCGGCATCAAGCTTGATTCAGCGATGTAGCGCCGCGCGGCTGTAACCGGTTTGTGTTCACCGGTTTCAAGGTTGAAAGTTGGCACGTGAGCTAAAACCCGCTGGCCTGCTAGGCGGCGGCGGCTGACGCGTTTGCGCTTCTTCGACATAACAAAACCCCCCAACTTGGTGGAGGCGTAATCGGAACGGGATTTTCAAGTCGCTCGGGGCCGCTAAGGCGGACCGGTTTCGGCTTGGGAGCAGGTGGGCCTGCGGCGCCCAAACGTCTGTTGTGCGGAAATTGATCAAAAGATCAAAACCCAGGGGGGTGGAGCGAATCCGCCCGTTGCTGCCGTAAAACGGCGAACAACAGAGAGTGAACTACATCTGGTGTAGCCTTTTCGAGAGAAAAGCGCCACAAAAGCTGCAGTGTGTGCTGGATCCAACTCCACGGCACCAGGCTTTCGGCACTGTGAAGTGTTGGTCGTAAAGATGATCTTAAGACTTTCTCCAGATTTTGCAACCCCCTTGGGTCACTTGTTTTTTGATCTTTTTTCGGCTTTGAGCGGCTGTGGCTTCTGTGATTTCTGAGGGCTTTCGCCGCTTGGTAAGCCAGCAATTAGTCCAATTTTTAGACCGGCCTGAATTGATTTCCCTAGGGGTTTACCTGGCGGTGCCCGATGCCTCCGGGGAATTGCAATTGGAGCCCGTGGAGGTTTGGCCCGCCAACGCTGAGCGGCTTAGCCCCGCCGCAAGCGATGAATCCCTGCTACTCGCCGAGCAGCAGCGGCGTTGGTTACCCCTAAGGCGGGAATCCCTGGTGATTGGTGCCCTGAGAGTTGATAGCAACATCAACCCTTGGCCCCAGTTGCTACAGGAGCGCCTGCTGGGGGCGGCCCAGCTGCTCACGGAAGCGCGGCTATTGGATCTTGAGCAGCAGCGCTGCCAGGCCCAGCTCCAGCAAGATCGGCGCCAGCGCTCCCTTCTGGTGCATCAGATGCGCAATCCCCTTGCGGCTTTGCGCACCTTCACCCAGCTGCTCTTAAGAAGGCTCGATCCCGCCGATGAACGTCGCGATCTGGTGGAACACCTGCTGCAGGAGGAACTCGCCCTCGACCGTTATCTCGAGGCCCTAGCCCAACCGGAAGCCAGCCCCAGCCTCTCAGCTGAACCGGAAGCTCCCTTGTTATTGCCGCCGGCCCTCACCCCCGATAGGGCTGAACCCCTTAGTGCTGCTTTGCAACCCCTCATGGCCCGGGCCAGCGCTACCGCCAGCCTCCAGGGGCGCCCTTGGCATGGGCCCCAGCAGTTGCCTCAGCTCAATCTCCCCGGCGCAGCAGCGGTGGCCGAAATCCTTGCCAATTTGCTCGAAAATGCCTTTCGCTACAGCGATTCCCAAGCACCACTTGGGCTTTGGTGCCAACGGCGCGAACAATCACTTGCCCTTGCCATCTGGGATAGCGGCCCAGCTATTGCCTTGGCTGAGCGGGAACGTATTTTTCAGCGGGGCCAACGGGGCAGCAGCAGCCAGCAGCAGCCAGGTTCAGGCCTCGGTTTGGCCCTGGCCCGCGACCAGGCCCAGGCACGGGGCGGCTCCCTTGAGTTGATTGTTCCCGCCAGCAAGCTTGATCCGAAACTGCCCGCTGCCGGCAATGCATTTCTGCTGGTGCTTCCCCTCAACCCAAACCGGGCAAACCAATAAGCCAAATCAGCCATAGGGCTAGGGCTTCTGTCCATTCAACACAGGCGCCATAGCTATCACCGCTGTGGCCCCCGAGGCGCTTGCCAAGCCAAAATGGCACTGCCACAGCTGGAATTAGGCCGCTGATGCCCGCCCCCAGGGGCAGGCTGGGAACAGCAAGGCTGAAGCCCACCATCAGGGCAAAGGCACAGCCGCTTGGCCGTAGTTCACGGCTGAGGCCTTGGCTATGTTCCCGGTGAAAGCCAGCGCTGCCGCCGGGCCTTAGGTAAGGGAAATGGGCAATCGCCAGCAATGGCGAAACTCTGCCCCAAAAGGCGCTCCACAGCAGCGCTGCAGCCGCAGCTCCTGGGGCTAAAGCGATCAGGGCAGCACCCTTGAGCAGCAGCAGGATCAACCCAGCCACCAGGCCACTGGCGCCGATGCGGCTGTCGGCCATGGCTTCCATTTGGCGTTTGCCAGCGCCTAGGCCATCGCCGCAATCGAGCACTCCATCAAAATGCAAGCCACCGCTAAGCCAAAGGCCAAAGGCAATCACAAGGGCTGCCAGGCTTGCGGTTGGTAGCCCTAGGGCGCTTCCAGCTAGCCATAGGCAGGCCTGGGCGCCACCTATGAGCAGGCCAATCCAGGGGGCAAACCTGGCGATCCGTTCAAAGCGCGGTTGCAGATTTTTGGCTGCCGGTAGGCAGCTGTAGTAGATCCAGCTGCCAAGCAGATCGGGCCACCATTGGGGCACGGCCGCGCCATGCGATTACCACCATCCTGGCGGCCCATAGGGTTGGGTAATTCGACGGCATCAATGTGACCAGCAGCGCCGCTCCGTTTAGCTACGAAGTGCTGCATCAATGCCCCCATACCAAAGCCCGCGTGGGCCGTTTTCACACCCCCCATGGGGTTGTTGATACGCCGCGCTTTATGCCCGTGGGCACTGCCGCCACGGTGAAGGGAATCAGCATTGATCAATTGCGCAGCACCGGAGCGCAGATGGTGCTCAGCAACACCTTTCACCTGCACCTGCAGCCGGGGGAGGCAATTGTTGCCGCCGCCGGAGGCCTGCATCGCTTCATGGGTTGGCAGGCACCAATGCTCACCGATTCCGGCGGCTTTCAGGTTTTTAGCTTGGCCAGCCTCAATGCCATCTCCGAGCTGGGGGTAACTTTTAAATCCCCCAGAGATGGCCTGGTGGTTGAACTCACCCCAGAGCGGGTGATGGCGATTCAAAACAGCCTTGGCGCTGATGTGGCAATGGCTTTTGATCAATGCCCGCCCTATCCGGCCAGCCATGCTGATGTGCAGGAGGCAACGGAGCGCACCCATCGCTGGCTTGAGCGTTGTGTTGCCGCCCACAACTGCGCAAACCAGGCCCTGTTTGGCATCGTGCAGGGCGGCTGTTACGAGGATTTGCGTAAGGAATCGGCCCGGGTGGTGGCTGGTTTCAACCTGCCTGGTGTGGCGATTGGTGGGGTGAGTGTGGGGGAGCCTGCCCTTGCAATGCATGAGGTGGTGCGCTGGGTGGCACCGCTGCTGCCGTTCCACAAACCCCGCTATTTGATGGGGGTGGGCACCTTGCCGGAGATGGCCCAGGCGGTGGCCGAGGGGGTGGATTTATTTGATTGTGTGCTGCCCACCCGCCTTGGTCGCCATGGGGCCGCCCTGGTGGGTGGTGAGCGCTGGAATTTAAAAAATGCCCGCTTCCGCAACGACCACAGCCCCTTAGACAGCACATGCACCTGCCCCACCTGCCAGCAGCACAGCAGGGCCTATTTGCATCACCTAATCAAGAGCGATGAAATCCTTGGGCTCACCCTATTGAGCCTCCACAACCTCAGCCAGCTTTTGCGCTTTACCAATGCCATGGCCATGGCCATCAGGGATGGTTGTTTTGCAGAGCATTTCGCTCCGTGGGAGCAGGGCTCAGCGGCTGCTCACACGTGGTAGCGTCGCTTGGTTTCACCCCCTGATGGTGACTGCTGTTATGCCACTGGCTGTTCTTACCCACCTGGCCCAGCTGCCTGAGGCCTATCGCGCCTTCGCACCCCTGGTGGATATCTTGCCGATCATCCCCTTGTTTTTCCTATTGCTTGCTTTTGTTTGGCAGGCTTCGGTGGGTTTCCGCTAAGCACCGCTAAGGCGAATTGGGGCAAGGCCAACATGCGGCGCCAACGGCTTGGTTCTTGAACGAGTCGGTATAGCCATTCGATTTGTAGGGCCCCCATCCAACGGGGAGCCCTTTTCTTTTGGCCACTCCACACATCAAAACTGCCGCCAACCCCCATCCATAGGCCCGCCTGGCCCTGATGTAGGTGATTGATCCAGGTTTCTTGGCGCGGGATGCCAAGGGCCACCAGCACTAGATCTGGCTGCAATTGCAGCAGTTGTTGCTCCAATTGCGGCCAACGCTCCCTGGGTTGGTAGCCATCAATTGTTAATACAAGTTGGAGGCCAGGGTGTTTTTGGGGCAACTGTTTTTTTAGTAGCTCCATTACCGCTGCTGAACTACCCACCAGGGCCACCCGCCAGTTGCTGCGAGCGCTATGGGCCAACAGCTGATCCGCCAATTCAATGCCGGGGCTGCGTTTTACGCGAATGCCTTGACGCCTCAGGGCCCACACCACCCCAGCGCCATCGGGAATCACCAGCTCCGCTTGGCTGATCGCAGCCCCCAGCTCCGTTTGGGCCAGGGCGGCCATGGTCATCTCAGCGTTCAGCGTTACCAGTTGGCCACCACCTCTGCTGTGCAAAGCAACAGCTGCTGCCAACACATCAGCGCTCACATCAACTGGCAAGCCGAGCACTTGGCAGCGTTGGGGGATTGTGGGAATGGCTGCCATGGAATTTGGAGTTACCGGAGAGAATCTGGCGGATGACATCACCACTGACAACAAAACAGCTCGCTGCCCTGGGTCAAATCGATGCAGCCGTTGAGCGGGTGTTGCTGCAAAGGCAGCATCCCGTTTCTGGTTTGCTGCCCGCCAGCACCGCCCACAACATCCACGGCAATTACGGCGACGCTTGGGTGCGGGATGGGGTTTATACGATCCAGGCGGTGTGGGGGCTGGCAATCGCCTGGCGCCGGGAGGGTTCCAGGCGCCAGCGGGTATTTGAACTAGAGCAAAGCGTATTGGCTTTGATGCGCGGCTTGTTGCGGGCCTTGATGGGCCAGGCGGCCAAGGTGGAACGCTTCAAGCAAAGCCTTAAACCCCTAGATGCCCTCCACGCCAAATACAACACAGCCACTGGTTTGCCTGTGGTTGCCGATAACGCTTGGGGGCACTTGCAGCTTGATGCCACCGCCCTGTTTTTGTTGCAGCTGGCCCAATTCAGCCGTGCCGGTTTGGTGGTGGTAACCAATCGCGCCCAGGTGGCCTTTGTGCAAAACCTGGTTTTTTACCTCAGTCGCGCCTATCGGGTGGCCGACTACGGCATCTGGGAGCGGGGCGATAAGGGCAATAACGGTGCTCCAGAACGCAATGCCAGCTCGATTGGTTTGGTGAAAGCTGCCCTGGAGGCGGCCCAAGGTTTGGATCTCTATGGGCCCGAAGGAGATGGCAGTGCCCTGCTTTGGGTGCCACCGGATGCAATCGTGCGGTTGAGGCGGGCCCTGGAGGGCTTGCTGCCGCGGGAATCCGCCAGCAAGGAGGTTGATAGCGCTTGCCTCACTACCGTTGGTTATCCCGCCTGGGCCGTTGATCGCCCCGACCTGCGCCAACGCACCTTGGAGGTGATCAGGCGCCAATTGGCCGGCAACTATGGCTACGCCCGCTTTCGCCGCGATGGCCATCAAACGGTGCTGGAAGACAGCAGCCGTTTGCACTACGAACCGGAAGAACTGGCCTGTTTTGAAGCGATTGAGTGCCAATGGCCCCTGTTTCTTGCCTTTGAACTGCTCAGTGCCTGCATGGAAGAGCGCTGGGAAGAGGCCAGCGCCTTTCAGCAACGGCTCACCGCCCTGGCCTTGCCCCAGGGCAATGAGTTGCTATTGCCTGAGCTCTACAGGGTTCCCTTGGAATTTGTTGATGCCGAACGCCGCTATCCGGGCAGCCAACCGCGCCAACCGAATGAAAACCTGCCCCTGTTTTGGACCCAAAGCCTTTGGTTGTTGGGGCAATTATTGCTAGAGGGTTTGGTGCTGCCTGAACAGCTCGATCCCTGCGGTAGGCGCCTGCCCCGGGTGTTGGGTTGCACAAAGGTGAGGATTGTTTTGGTGCCAGGCGATCAAAGCGTTGCTGCAGCTCTGGCGGCAGAGGGCATCCCCATGGCCACACCAGGGGATGCTGGGGTGGAAGTGCAGCCCTCGGCCCGTTTGGCTGAGGCCTTGGCTGGGGTTGGGGCATGGCCGGCCCTGGGCCTATCCGGGCCAGGGGTTGGTGGGGTGGCCACCTTGGCCGTAACAAGGCTTTATCGCTGCGGTGGCGTGCCCACAGCATTTCTGCCGCCCGTGTTGGAGGAGGGCATTTTTTATCTGGCCGACGACCCGGAACAGCTGGCTGATGCGGTGCTGGGCGAATTGCGCATGTTGCAACGCCATTGGCGTGATCAAGGCGATCCCTTATTGCTTGTGCCCCTGGCGGCAACTGCATTTGCCAGGCAGCCAGCCGGTTTTATGGCCCTGGCGCGGCAATTGCACAGCGGATCCCTTGATGGAGTGGCCGTAGCTGTGGGCACCTTGGCGGAACACTTGCCGGCTTTGTGCTGGGAGCCGATCCAGTTGCCAGCCCTATCGCGGGTAATGCCAGCGCGGGTAAGCCCGCTGCGGTTAGCGGAAGCGCGCGGCCACCGCTCCCTCTCCGTTGCCCAAGAACAACAACTAGAGCTTGAAACCACCTCCGTGCTTGATCTGGCGGCTCAGTTGTGGAGCAGCACCCTGTTGCGGGAACAGGCGGAATTACTGGAGCAATTGCAATTGCGCCTAGGCCCAAGCGGACAACTACAGGCCCCCGACCAGGGCCTGCCCGTTGCCCTATCGCAACTGTTGGAGGCCGTTTATCACCGCAGTTTGGAGGCGGGCGATTGGGAGCCGGTGCGCCGCTGCGCCGGTTTACTCGGTTTGGTGCACCCCCACCTGGAGGATGCCTTAGATGATCTATTAGCCCGCCATAAACAATTGGTGGTGGGCCGTAATTACACGCACCAATCGCGGATTAAAGAACCCCTTGATAGCGCTGGCATTGCAGCCCGCATCAGGCGTTTCAGCGGTGAGGACGGCCGCGAAACGATCCTGCAGCAGGAATTGCTTTTGGCCCTTGAGGGCTTAGCAAGGCAAAGGCCAGCCCTATTGCAAGGCACGCTCACATTTCAACTGGGCCAGTTGCTTTTGTTACTTACCAGTGAACTTGCTACAGAACGCCAACTCACCCCCTCGGAAGCCTTTGAAGCCCTCTGCGCTCTGCCACCCCATGGCATTTCACGGCGCTTGGGGGTGGTGCTAGCCGACCTGGAACGAGCCAGGGCTGCTTTGGATCGTTGCGAGCAGTTGCATGTGAGTGGCCAGGTGCTCTGGCAAGCGCCGGCTCCAGCGGATGAAAAACCGATGGGGGGCTGCTGGTTGCAACACCGCATGCGCCAGGGGGCACTCCAACGGGTGCCAAGGGATTTTTATCCAGGTGTGTGGGGGCTATTGCAACACTGCCGCGGCCTATTAATTGGAGATAAATTAGAGCGACGCAATCGCTTAGATAGTGATTTATTAGCTGAAAAAACACCGGGAGAACATAATTTTGCTGTTCTTGTGGATCACTTGCTAAGCAAGATAGAAGCACCTGAATATCGTCAACTTACGATTGAAGCACTGCTTTCTTTAATGGCATTTTTCGAGGCAAACCCAAAGGTTCGCTTTGAAGATCAGTTGGCCCTTGATGTGGTGATTGGCCATGGCGTGAGGCTTGGCTGGCTAGATGCAAACCAACAACTTCCTGCAGTTGCCTACGGTTCCCATAAAGCTGCTGCCTGGCAATCTTTTTACCGTTATTCCCCCACCCGCTGCCGTGAGTTGGTGGTGGCAGCATTGCGGGAATTAACTGGCGTTTAGTTCAAAGGGGTTGGGGTAGTTGTTGCAAACTTTGTTGCGGTTGCTCCACCGCTTTTTCGATTAGATCGGCCAGCTGTAGGGCCCTTGAAGCCTGCAAACCATCCACCGCTGGGATTTCAAGGCCCCTCACGCATTGGAGGAAATGCTCCAGTTCTGCATAAAGCGGTTCGGTTGGGGTGATGCTTACCTCTTCAATAAAGCCATCGTGGCGATATAGCAGTTCACCCCTGTTGGCTGAATACGACTCCTGGGCGCGGCGATGAATGCGTAGGTTGCGATGTAAAAAATCAGCTTCGATCAAGCTGCCGCGGCAATGGGCGCTCAAACTACGCACTTTGCGGTGGCTCATCTTGCTGGCGGTGAGGCTGGCGGCCACCCCATTGGCAAAGGAAAGGGTGGCGGTTACATAGTCGATTGGACCTTCGGTACTACGGCCGCCGGCCGCGGCAAAACCCACCACAGGCGCCTGGGCTAGTTCCAGCACTAGATCAATGTCGTGAATCATTAAATCCAGCACAACCGACACATCATTGGCCCGATCGGCATGGGGGCTATGGCGCCTGCTTTCAAGCACCATTACCTCCTCGTTTGCAACCACATTCAGCAATTCGCGAAATGCGGGGTTAAAGCGTTCGATATGTCCCACCTGCAATAGGCGTGAGGCCGCACTGGCGGCAGCGATTAGTTCTGAGGCTTCCTGCTGGCTGGCGGCAATTGGTTTTTCAATCAGCACATGCACCCCAGCCTTGAGGCAGGCCATACCCACCGGGTGATGCAACAGGGTGGGAACAGCGATGCAAACCGCCTCCACTTCATTGATCAAGCTGCTGTAATCGGCATACCAACGGCAGTTGAATTGGGTGCTGGCAAGGCGTCCCCGCGCTTCATCAGGGTCGGCAACACCAATTAACTCTGCATCACGCAACAGGCTCAGCACCCGGGCGTGGTGCCAACCCATGTTGCCAATACCGATCACACCTACCTTTACCGGTTTCATGGGCGGGTGTGGGTGCAGGGTTGTGAGTGCAAGGTATCTAGTCCTTCTGGGGGGTCATTATCGCTGCATTCTCGCGGTGGCCTAGCCAGATCTTCACTTCTTCGATACGGGGCCCATCCATGGTTAGCACTTCGAAGTGATGGCCCCCCCATCGCAAGGCCTCACCGGGGGTGGGGATGTGTTGCAACCTCTCTAAGAGAAAACCAGCCAAAGTGTGATGTCCATCGGCTTCAGGCAGCTTTAACCCCAGCTGACGGTTGAGTTCAAAAATCTCCAGATCGCCTGCCACCAACCAAAGATCTTTGCCAAGGGGTTGTAGATCTGGTGGACTGCCGTCGTCTTCCAACAATTCATCACCAACGATTTCACCGGTGAGATCGGCAATTGTGACGAGCCCTTCGGTGCCGCCGTGTTCATCAACCACCACCAGCAGGGGTTCGCCATTGCGGATCACCGGCAGCAATTCAGCCAGGGAAGCACTCTCTTGAATCCGTTCCACATTGCGGATGTAGGCGGCCAATGGGGTGTGTGGTTGCAGTTCACCGCGGGAAAGTGGTTCCGCCAACAGCCTTAGGTCGAGCAGGCCGCGCACATCATCCAAGGAATCACCGATCACAGGGAAACGGGCATGGTTGGTGCTGAGCACCGCCTGCATCAATTCGGCAAAGCTCACCCCGAGCGGGAGAGTAACCATGCCATTGCGGGGCACCATCACCTCCCGCACCTGGGTGTCACGCAGCGAAAACACCCCCTCAAGAATGTTGCGTTCATCCGGTTCTAAACCGGTTACTGCATCGTTTTCAATCAAATTTTCCAATTCACCCGCCGACAGCGCTGGCACTAAACGGTCCCATTCCCGCGGTAGGCCAGTGAAAAGCAAGAGTATTTCCGCCAGCCGCTCCAGCGGCGCCAATAGCGGCGTTAAGCATCGATTAACCGCCTCCAGCAAGGGGCCTATCCGCAGGGCTGAAGCCTCTGGATCCTGAAGCACCCAAGCCTTTGGCAGCACGCCACCCAACAGGGTGGCAACGATGGCAAGGCTTAAAAAAACCAACAGCTCCAAGAAGGGATGAAGGCCATTGCTTGCCAGGCCCACCAACAATTTGTGAACGCCCCAGCCGAGGGCCAATAGAGAAAGGCTTACCCCTAATTGGGTTGCCACCAGGGCGCGCCGCAGGTGCCTTTGTAAGCGTTCAACGGCAAGGGCCCCGTAACTGCCATTTTCAGCTAATTCCTGCACCCGGGTGGGCCGCAGGCGAATTAGGGCAAATTCCGAGGCAACAAAAAATGCCAGCAATGCCAGCAGCAGCACCAGGCCAAGCAACCGCAGGCTTAAACCCATGGAAACCGCTTACCGCAATAACGAACTAAGTGAATTATGGATGTAGAGCGAAAAATTGGAATGGGGGTCCCGAGGATCGAACTCGGCTAAGGCGAATTATGAGTTCGCTGCATTCACCAGATTGCTAGACCCCCAAATTGCTAGACCCCCAAGTTTCTAGTCTTCCCGATTCTATTTACTCATGTTGTTGGGGCTATCAGCTACCCGCAGGGGAATCGGTTTGCTTTGCTCCTGCATGAGGGCCTTGGTGGTGTTTTCAACGGCACTGCCGTCCCAAACGATGGTTTGATCGGGAAAACCAAAACCCATCACCTTGGTGCCATCGCCACCACCCATGCTGATGCCGAGGATATCGGTGATTTGATGGGTGATATCAATGCCTCTGGCATAGGGGGAGCTGTAGGAGAAAAAGCGTTGTTCGATTAATTCATTGCTGGTTTGCACGGCACCGCAACGGGTTACCTCCACAGGCATCAGTTTTGAATCAACGCTGCTGGCGGATGGTGCTTCAAAACTGGTGGTGCACACCACAGGGCCTGCAATTGCACTGGAGCTGTTAGTAATGGCTACTAGGCCAAGCAGTCCCAACAGGGTGCAGCGGGAGCTGAAATTCATGCTTGGTGCCACCTTGCCTACGGGCCAGGTTAAAAACAAAGCATCCATTTCGCCAGTGAGCAATTTTGAGCGCTGATCCCCTACTTCAACTATTGGCGATCCATGCCTATCGCCGTGGCCAGTTCACCCTGGCTTCTGGCGCCAGCAGTGAGCACTATGTGAATTGCAAACCAGTAACCCTTAGCGGAAGAGGCGCCCTGCTTTTGGCGCCGCGGCTGTTGGAGCTGGTGGAGCCTGAAGCGTTAGCGGTGGCAGGGCTCACCCTTGGGGCTGATCCAATGGTGAGCTGGGTTGCCCATGCTGCTGCCTTAGCCGGCCGCAACCTCGATGCATTGATTGTGCGTAAAGAAGCAAAGGGCCATGGCACCGGCGCTTGGCTTGAAGGCCCCCTACCCCCAACGGGTTCATTGATCACCCTTTTGGAAGATGTTGTTACCACTGGTGGCTCAGCCCTTAAGGCGGTGCATCAATTGCGGGCGGCAGGTTATGTGGTGCAACGGGTGGTGGCGATTGTTGATCGAGAGGAGGGTGGTGAAGCAGCCCTAGGGGCCGAGGCTTTGCAATTGCATTCGCTGTATCGCCTCACTGAGGTGGCTGCCGCCCATGGCTAGTGAAGATTTGAATCCATGGGCCTTAATGCCATTGCCCTGGCGGTTTTGTTTTGAAGTAACCCGCTTGCCAATGCAGGGCCCGGGCAGCTTGCGCTTACTACACGGCCAAACCAGCCAAGCCCTTTTGGATTTAGCGCCTGGGCAGCAGCGTTCCACCTGTTGCCTCAATGCCACAGCCTGGTTGTTTGCCGTTGGAGAGGTGCTAGCAACAGTTGATGGAGCGGAATTGTTGATTACCGCAGGTGTGGGTGCTGAGGTTTATCGCGCTTTGGATCGGGTTATTTTTCCGGCGGATCAGGTGCACTTGCAACAGCCGCAGCAATTGATTTGGCATGGCTTAGTGGAAGCGGAAGGGCCCCCAAATCAAGCGGGTTGGGGTTTGCCGGGCCGCCATTGGCTGCTGCCACCAGAAGCGCCCCTGCCGGAAGCGCTGCAGCAGGTGAAGCAATTAACTGCGCCTGAGCAGGAATGGTTGCGCTTTCGCCAGGGCATTCCAGCCGTACCTGGCGAACTAAATGCGGGCTTAAATCCATTTGAATTGGGCCTTGCTGAGCGGGTAAGCCTTGAAAAAGGTTGTTATTTAGGCCAAGAAACCCTTGCAAAATTGCAATCCAGATCTGGACTAAAGCAGCAACTACGCCGTTTTTATGCACCACCAGGGGTACATATCCCAGAAGCGGGAGCCAAGCTCTATGGCCCCGGCGGTGAACGGGCTGGCACGGTGAGTTCCCGCCAGGCCAATTGGGGCCTTGCCCTAATTCGCCGTGATTGGTGGCAATGCCAGGAATTGGCAGGTGTTCAGTTGTCGCTGCCGGAGGCGGTGCTGTTCAACAGCCAGTGAGCCACTGCCCAAGTTGCAAGGCAGTCGTCGCGGTTGTATTGAAATATGCGTTTTAGTTGGTGACGATTACCGCGAGCTAACCATTGGCGCCACCAGAGCACGCAACGGGCGCCCTCCGCTGTTGGTTGGCTCCAACGAAAACCTCGCCAGCTGGCTACGGCCTTGAGGCCGTAGCTATCCACGGGTAAACGCCAATGTTGACGCACCCTTTTATGGAGGTCGATCAACCCCAGCGGCGCTTCAGCACCCTGCCTTGCGGCTAAACGCCTCAGGGCAATGGCCTCTGTTTCGCCGTAGTGCAGCACCGGCCAGCCGGGGTAGGCGGCAAAAAGGCGTTGCAGCCGCAGCCATAGGCGAGCTTCGCCATGGTGTTGGAGGGCGAGCAGGGGCCGGTAGGAGGCGTTAGCCGCGCTGGGCCATTCAGGCTTGGCACCCCTGCGCAGGATTAAAAAACCGTGTAAGAAATCATCTCTGGCATCGGGGTCGGATTCGATGTCGTAGATCAAAACACCTGGTGCCGTAGCTAATTCAGGCAAGCCATTTTCATCAGCTTGGCTTAAGCGTTCAGCCTGGCCTGCTTCCTGCACCCTGGCCTGGGCAATCAATTCCAGCGCTAATTCCGGGCGTTGTTCACCATTGGCTTCCAATTGGGCCATCAAGCGATTGGGATCGATGGCGGCAAGGGCGGCGCGGTTGGCAATACCCAGTTGATGTAATAGCTCTTGACGCTTACCGCCAATCCCGCTCACTTGGCTCAACTCCCCTGCGGCCTCTGCCACTTGGTTGCAACTGCGGCGCCAGCAGCAAAGGGTGCACTTTTTGCGGTCTTGGGTGAGGGGTGGTGCTTGCTTTTGTTGAAGGTCGATGGCAACGCGGCTTAGGGCTTGATCCAGTTGACGGCTGATTTGGCCGCTTAAGTTCACAGGCTCCTGTTGCCCTTGGGGGGTGATAAGTAGTCCGTGGGATACGGCAGCGCCCTGGTGGTGTTCCACTAAACGACCCCAAAAAGCAAGGGTGAGCCGATGTTCGCGGGTGCCGTGGCGGCCAGGCTGCAGGAGTGCAGGTTGATAACAGAAGTTGCCCAGTTTGCTGGCTTTTGGCCTACGCAAGAGCAAGGTGGGTCTACCGAGCAATCGGCCGTGCTGCAGCAGCATTTGCCTGATGGCGCCTGGATTTTGCATTTGCGCTTGCAAGCGCATTTCCTGGTCGGCTAACTGCAGAGCCCGATGGGGGTTCCAGATTTTTTCATTGGGGTTGCCGTGGCGATCGAGCCAAGCTTTGCGGTGGCAGCGCAGCCAGCTACGCAATTGCCGGTCGGTAAGCAGCTGGGTCTCCGGCACCTGCCAACCCCTAGCGGCGGTATTGATCACCCACACTATGGCCAGCTGAATCCAGCCTGATGGCCTCTGTTCCTCTGCCGTTGGAGGCAGCTCCAATCGCCTTTGGCACCGATGGCTGGCGCGGCATCCTTGGCGTAGACATAACCCTGGAGCGTTTATTGCGGGTAGCTGCAGCCGCAGCAGCGGAATTGGCCCATTCCGCCCCCGCAGGGCTTGATAGCCGCACGGTGATAATTGGTTTCGATCGGCGTTTCCTTGCCCCCGAATTAGGGGCTGCCATTGCAGCGGCAGTGCGCGGTGTGGGTTTAGAGCCGCTGCTGGCCCAAGAGCCCCTACCCACCCCCGCGGTTAGTTGGGCGGTGGTGGAGCGTAAAGCCTTGGGCGGTTTAGTGATTACGGCAAGCCATAACCCCGCTGAATGGTTGGGTTTAAAGATCAAGGGCCATTTTGGTGGTTCGGTGGAGCCGGAATTCACCGCCAGGGTGGAAAAACGTTTAGCTGCTGGTGGCATCAGCGTGGCGGAAGCGGGAGAAACCGAATGCTTCGATGGTTGGGCTGAATATTTAAAGGGCCTGCGCAGCAAAATAGATCTCAATGCCTTAAGCCACGGCCTAGAAGCAATGAATATTGCCGTGATTGTTGATCCAATGCACGGTTCTGCCGCCGGTGGTTTACCTGCATTGCTTGGCAATAATGTGCAGGAAATACGTTCAAATCGCGATCCATTATTTGGCGGGAACCCCCCTGAACCATTAGCGCCTTATCTGAGTGAATTAATAACAGCTGTAAAGCAATCCACGGCTGCTGCTAAACCGGCAGTGGGCATTGTATTTGATGGTGATGGTGATCGAATTGCCGCAATTGATGAACGGGGACGATATTGCAGTACGCAATTATTAATGCCCTTATTTATCGACCATCTCGCCAGGGCAAGGAATCTACCAGGCAAGGTGGTGAAAACGGTTAGTGGATCGGATTTAATGCAGTTGGTGGCTGAAGATTTGGGTAGGGAAGTTTTGGAGATGCCGGTGGGATTTAAATATATAGCCACTGAAATGTTGAGCTCTGAGGTGTTGGTTGGCGGCGAGGAATCCGGCGGGGTTGGTTTTGGCATGCACCTGCCAGAACGGGACGCCCCCTTTGCGGCACTGCTGTTGCTTGAGGCTTTGGTGGAGGGCGGCAAGCCCCTGGGTGAAAGGTTGGATCAATTGCAAGCCCGTTGCGGCGGGGCCAGTTTTTACGATCGCTTAGATCTACGCCTCAAAGATATGGCTAGTAGGCGGCGGCTTGAGCAGCAATTGGCCGAGGCACCACCCGCTGTGGTGGCTGGTGTTGCAGTTAAGGAATACATCCGCACCGATGGCTTGAAATTAAGGTTGGGCTTAAACCATTGGTTGATGCTGCGTTTTTCAGGTACGGAACCTTTGCTCAGGCTTTATTGCGAAGCGCCAGATCCTGAAAGGGTTGCGCTTGTATTGAAATGGGCTCAGCAGTTTGCAGAGGCGTGATTTAAAGTTGGAATTGAGCCGATTATTGCTGAGCCAGTTGTTACTGAACCAGTTGTTACCGATGCATTTGAGATTGATTTATTTGATTGCTTGATGATATGTTCACCCCTTGCCCAAGCGGCATTGCGGGATAGAAGTTCTAATTCATCAAACCAAGTGGTTTTAGTCATTTGGCCAGGGTGAATGCGTATGTGGTACACATATGAATCAACAATAATACCCGGTGCGGTTGATGTTACTGCGATCATCATGCCTATATCTTCCCCCTGGGGAAGCCCCATCCAGCCGCCCACACTTCTTAAAAGGTTTGATTCAACCAGCAGGGTTGTGGGGCCGAGCGGAATACTCGCTTTTGGTGTGGGCCAAGCCCGCCAAACATCCCCGGCGGAGCTGGGGCCGCCGCTTGTCCGATGGGCCTGGCGGTTGAAATGATGGTTGCTTTTTTGGCGAGATCACCAGGTAAATTAGTGGCGTCTTTACCGTCTATTACAATTACATGCTCAATTTCGCAGTTATTACTGCTGAGGCTCGCGTTTAGCGCCACCAGCATATTAAGCCGATCAGGCAAAAGCCTGGTGGGTGTGATCACGCTAACGCTCATTTATTTGTTTGAAAAGTAGTTAGAAGTAAAAAATTAAATATGTTTACAGCTAAACAAGCCTTTGCTCATAAGCCCAACAAAAGTATAGTGCATTTTTTGCTAAAATTGCCCGTGATATGCATTAGAATTCAAATTCATTGCTCAAAACCTACCCTTGGCTGATAACAACAAAAAATCTGCCCCCTGGGCTGGCCCCTTGATTGCCCTGGCTGGATTGGGTGGTTTTGCTCTACTGGCCTGGCTAAGCATTGTGATGCTTGATCTAAAGCACCTCAATACCTCTGGCTTTACACTGCCTTGATAATAGCTTACCTTGGCAAATAGCTAACCTTGATGAAATGATTGAAGCAAGTTCATTTGATTTTAATAAACTTATCATTGCAACTAATAACATCGGTAAGCTCAGGGAGTTTGAGGCGTTGCTAGTTGATTTGCCGCTAGTGATTGCAGGGCAACCTCAGGATTTAGATGTGGATGAATCAGGCAATAGCTTTGCAGCTAATGCACGCATAAAAGCGGTAGCGGCAGCCCTTGCCACAGGGGAATGGGCCCTCGCCGATGATTCGGGGCTTAGCGTAAACGCTCTTAGCGGTGCACCTGGCATATATTCGGCCCGTTATGCAAATACCGATTCAGAAAGAATCAACCGCTTGTTAATAGAACTTGAGCAGGCCCAAATTTTAAATCCAGAATTTGACCGCACAGCCCAATTTGTTGCTGCTTTAGCCATTTCAGATCCCAGCGGTAGAGTTGTTTTGGAGGTGGAAGGTTGCTGTTATGGTGAAATTCTTAATCAGCCAATAGGTGAGGGCGGTTTTGGTTATGACCCAATATTTTTAGTGCCTGAATTGGCTTTAAGCTATGGACAATTAGATAAAGAAACAAAAGCGATTGTTGGCCATCGCGGCAAAGCTTTTGCTCAATTATTGCCAGAATTGCAAAAACTATTAAGCATCAACCCAGCTACCATGTAAGCCATAGGGAATTGCTAGTGGTAATTCCACAATTGCCTCTTCACTTAAATCAGCGGCATTGAGAATTACCAGGTCGCTGGCGCAGCGTGCACCATTCCACACGATGCACAATACCCAGCCGTCATCTTCTTTGGCTGAATCAGGCCTTGGCACCATAATAGGTTCACTAACAAAACCCTTCGGCCCAGCACTCCAAATATGCTTGGAGCCATTAAATAAATCAAGCTTTTTAATTGCCTGTAAAGGGGCATTGCCCTGTTCCCTTTCGGCTATTGCCATCCATCCATAGCGGGCTTTTTCACCTTCTTTGTGTGGATTAACCATTGCAAATTCGCAGCAGCGTTCACTTAATCTTTCGGTTTCAACGCTGTTGGTTTCTAGATTGATACTGCAACGCTCTAAAAGGCCCTCTGGGATTAAATCAAAATCAACCTCTCGGAAATCTTGATCTGGGCCAATCGAGGGAAAGTCTGCGTAGTAAATACTTTCAATAACTAAATTATTTCCATCTTCCCATGCATTTAGGTGGTGAAAAACAAACCCAGCTGGTGCGGGTATCAGCCTTGGCTGCTCACCGGCATGGTTTCCTTCCGCCCTTGGAATTAACCAGAATTGGGCCTCACCGCCATCTTTTGATTGCAAGCATTGGGCGGCACCCTTTTGGCCAAAAACAAAAGGCAATGGATTAAATGAAATCGCATTTTGTAGAAATATTGCCCAATTTGGAGTAATTGCAAAATCATGCAGGAAGGCAAAACCTGGAAATGTGTCTTGGCGATCATGTAGTAATTGCCCAGCTTTAATTCCCTTGCTTGGGTCAGCTTTGCAGGCGAATTCCATTAAACGTATGGAACTGCGTGGGCCGGTTTTTACACCAAATGTAACCATCTTTTCTTTGCCATGGTGGCCTGGATCAAAGCGGGGATGGGCGCTGAATGCCTCTCCGGGTTTGAGCACTCCATCAAGCAAACTTATTCCTTTTGTTTCTAAGCTAACTGGATCAAGGGCATAGGGCTCAGCTGCTTCCCAAAGGGCTAAAAGTTGATCACCTAGGCGTACAACATGGGTATTAGCAATATTTTTTAAGCGTAGATCGAATGCATTTGCTAGCAAACCGCCGGGTTTTTGGCTGCCAAATACGCCCCGATATAAAACTTTGTTCGCTTTTTCTTCCGCCAGCCAGCCTTCCGTTCGCACAAAGCGATTGCTTAATTCAAGCCCTTGCTGGTGAAAGCGCAGGGCGGTAACCATGCCATCACCATCAAAGGGATGATGCACCCAATGGCCGCCGCGCTCTAAACGGCCAGGGCCATTGCGGTAGAGGGTGCCCTCTAGTTCCTTGGGTATGGAGCCGCTAGTTGCTTTAAGGGGCGCGGCAGTGAGCTCTTGGCCAACGTTGCGAAAGGCACTGGCCCAATCGGCACGGCTATAGGCAACTGTCATGGCGAGCTCAAAGCTGACGCCATCCTCGCGTAACGGAGTGTTAAGTGTGGGCTTTGCCGGCCTGCTCCAAAACCCCTTTGCTGCTTGGCACGGCCCCTGCTCGACGTGGATCAATTTCAACCGCCAGACGCAAGGCCCTTGCGAAAGCTTTAAAGCAGGCTTCCACGATGTGGTGTGAATTAACGCCAGCCAACTGGCGGATGTGCAGGGTTAGGCCGGAATTGTTTACTACGGCTACAAAAAATTCCTTCACCAATTCGGTGTCGTAGCTGCCGATTTTGGCGGCGGGTATTTGCAGGCCATAGCTGAGGTGGGGCCTACCACTGCAATCAAGGGCCACCTGCACAAGGGCCTCATCGAGGGGGGCCACAAAGTGACCAAAACGCTGGATGCCGCGCCGATCGCCCAGGGCTTGGCTTAGGGCTTGCCCCACGGCAATACCAACATCTTCATTGCTGTGGTGATCATCAATATGGGTGTCGCCAACGGCAGTGATCTCCAGATCCAGCAGGCCGTGGCTGGCGAGCTGGTTAAGCATGTGATCAAGAAAAGCCACCCCAGTGTTCACTTGGCAGCGGCCAGTGCCATCAAGATTTAGCTGCACTTGCACATTCGTTTCAGCGGTTGTGCGATGCACCTGGCCCTGGCGGTTTTTGGTCATGGTGTTAGGTCCAGATGAGTGCAGATTGATTTTGCGGCGGTGTGGCAAGCGGGTGATTAGCAGTTAACAGATTACTGCTAATCGTGGCACAAATGCGATTCATGGGTAGGCCAAATATTCCATCAACAAATGGATTTTCTGTGTAGGCACCAAGCCTTTCTGCCAAAACAAAACCAAATAGGCAAAGAAAACCAATAATGGCGCCACCTGGATCGTGCATGGAATCAAGGCGAATAAATAATAAATAACCAAATATCCACACAATTGCTTTTATGAAAAGATCGTAGGATACGGGTAGTGGCTGATTGCGAATGCGCTCAAGCCCACCCAAGGAGTTGCATGTTTCTTTCTGAACATTTAGTAAGTTGAGCCTCCCCAGGCCATCAATGCGGCCAAGCTCGCACAACTTAAGAAGCTCAGCAGACAATAATTGCAATAAATCCTGACTGCTGCTGTGTTTGCCAAGGCCAAGCTCTTGGCGAAGATCATCTATTTTGCGGGCACAATTGGGATGATAAGAGCCTCGGAGCTCTCCGTTTAAGGTCCAAACAAGTAACACTTGTAGCCCAAAAAGTTTATTTAATTCCGCTGTTCTATCGCTGTCGTTTGGTAGTAGCGCCAGCAAGCCGTTGCGCCAGTTGCGGCTGCCGTTAACCAGGCCGCCCCAAAGGGTTCGTGCTTCCCACCAGCGGTTGTAGGCCTGAGTGTTTCTAAATGCAGTAAATACTGAAACTGATATGCCCAGCACCGGTAAAAGTATTTCAGGCAATATTTGTTTAGCCAGATTGGGAGCTATTGGAAAGCTGATAAAGCAAAGCACTAGGGCAAATAATATTTCTTTGCCCATCGATTTAACTATCCACCAAGCCATCACAAGGAACGACCAGCGGCCAACGGGATGAAGCACGGGGGATAATCGTTTACACAAAGATTATCTCCCTATGGTCGCCGCTTCCCCCTTGCAACAAAATCCCCAGCAAGTTTTTGAATTGCTGTTGGAGGGCCATCAACGCTTTTTGGATGGTCATTCGCTTCATCCCCACTCCAGTGTTGAGCGTTTACATCAAGTGGCTGCAGGGCAACACCCCATGGCAGCGGTGCTGGGCTGCGCTGATTCACGGGTGCCGTTGGAATTGTTATTTGATGCGGGCCTTGGAGATTTATTTGTGGTTCGCAGTGCTGGTAATACGGTTTTCACTTCAGCGATCGGCTCTTTGGAGTATGCCGTGGCGCATTTGGGTATTGGTTTAATAATTGTGTTGGGCCATGAACGCTGTGGTGCGGTTTCTGCTGCCCTTGATTTTTCAACACATTTGCCCCCTGCCCTCGGCCAGGTTGTGGGCCAGGTGCGGATGCAATTAATGGCGGGCGGAGTGCTACCTGAAAATCAAGCTTCTCAAGATCAAACCTCAAAGGATATCCTTCTTGATAGGGCATGCAGAGCTAATGCAGTGCAATCCGGTTGTAATTTGGTTAATTCCAGTGTGTTGTTAACAGATCGGGTGCGCGCTGGTTCACTTTTAGTGAAAACAGGCCACTACGACCTTGATACAGGTGAAATTGACTGGCTGGATTCAGTTCAAGCTTAGTTTTATTAAAAACTATTTCTGCCCATTTCACATTCCTGTGATGCAGTAACCAGCATCCACATAGACCACTTGGCCTGTAATTCCTGAACTCAATGGGCTAGCCAAAAAGACTGCAGTGTTGCCAACTTCCTCTTGGCTAACTGTGCGGCGTAGGGGTGCCTTCTCTTCAACATTGTGAATCATGTCGAGGATGCCGCCGATGGCACTACTGGCCAATGTGCGGATTGGGCCTGCACTGATTGCATTCACCCGCACCTGTTTTTCCGGCCCCAATTCAGCAGCTAGATAGCGCACAGATGCCTCTAGGGCTGCTTTAGCAACACCCATCACGTTGTAATTGGGGATTGCCCGCTCAGAACCCAAATAACTCAAGGTGATCACACTCCCACCGGGATTAAAAAGTGGTTTGGCATAGCGGCATAGGGGTGCCAATGAATAGGCGCTCACCTCTAGGGCTCGGCTAAAACCCTCAGGGCTGATGGCGCTGTAATCACCAATCAATTCCTCCTTGCCAGCAAAGGCAAGGCAGTGCACCAGCACATCAATGGAGCCCCATTGTTCGGCAACCCGCTTGAATACGGCCTCAATTTGGGCTGGATCCTGCACATTGAGGGGTTCAAACAAGCTTGGTGCCAGTGGTGCTGTGAGTTCACGCACCTTGCCTTCAAATCGCCCCTTTTCATCTGGTAAGTAGGTAACCCCTAATTCGCAGCCGGCCCCATGCAACTGCTGGGCAATACCCCAGGCGATTGATTTGTTGTTTGCAATGCCAGTAACTAGGGCTTTTTTGCCGCGGAGATCAAGGAGCATGGAAAAGACACCAACTATTAGGCGATTCTCCCCCAGCGGCGGCAGCATGGGGAAATGGCCCTGCATCGATCCCTGCCTCTACCCGAAGAGGGCGACTTAACCCGGGGCTTCCCCGATCGCAATTGCCTGCTGCAATACCTGCGCCAGGAATTTCCAGCTGCGGCTGCCATTGATGGCCAGCTGAGCCCAGTGATTGGTGGCCGCAAGGCGGCGGAACTAGCCCTGCGCCGGGTGGATCCTTTGGCCTATGGCCGCAGCCGTAATTTTTTAAAAGGGGCGGTTACGCAACTCTCGCCATATATCCGCCACGGCCTGTTGGGTTTAGCTGAATTAAAGCAATGGTTGGTTGAGCAAAAGCGACCCTGGCGGGATCAAGAAAAATTAATTAGCGAGTTGGCTTGGCGGGATTTTTGGCAGCGGGTATGGCAACAATTTGGAAACGGCATTTGGCAAAATATTGAAGCGCTTAAAACAGGTCATTTAGCCGAAAGTTATAGCGATTTTTTACCTTTAGATCTGCGCAATGGTGAAACAAAACTTGCTTGCATTGATGCTTTTCAACGGCAACTAGTTAATACCGGCTGGCTCCATAATCATGCCAGGCTTTGGCTTGCTGCCTATGTGGTGCACTGGCGCCGGGTGCAATGGCAAATGGGCGCCCGATGGTTTTTGCAGCACTTGATCGATGCAGATCCAGCTAGCAATAACCTCAGTTGGCAGTGGGTGGCAAGTTGTTTCAGCGCTAAACCCTATGTATTTAATCGGGCTAACTTAGAGAAATATGCTGGCGATAGCTTTTGCCGCAGTTGCGCGATGGCCAATTCCTGTCCATTTGATGGCAGCTATGAACAGATTCAGGAGCAGCTCTTTATCCCAATAGAGCCTAATCTTAGCAAATTAAACGATAACAAGCTGCAGGTAGAATATGATAATTTAACTAACCATAATTTAGGCAAAGAAAAATTAGTTAAACCTTTGCTTTGGATCCATCAGGAGAGCTTGGGTCCCGCTAATCCCCTCTGGCGTGCCTGGCCTGAGGCGCCTGGCTTATTTGTATTTGATCGAGGCTGCATTGAGCATGGGCAGATCGGTTTAAAACGGCTGGGTTTTGTATATGAAAGCCTTCTAGAATTACCTCTGGTGTTGCGCAATGGTGATCCGGTGCTTGAAATTCAAGCATTTGCTAAACGCTGTGGCTGTGATGGCGTGCTAACTCAAGCCCCATTGGATCCACATTTAAAAAGAATCATTGCCGCTCTGCAGCAACAGCTTCCTGTGGTTGAAGTGGCTTGCGACCCATTTGTTGATTTGCCCAGCCCTCCCCAATTGCGCAGATTCACGAAGTTTTGGAAATTAGCTGAACCTTTATTGCGTGAACAGTTTATCAATGAATAATTCAAAGTTTGCTGCCTTCTAGCATTGTCTGCTCCTCGTCCCGGATCAGATTTGGATCCGGCAGCAGGTCTTGCTCTTGAAGGGCTGGCAGGGGTTCAGCCACCACTTCAGATGCCCTGCGGGGCGGGCTTTGCCATTGGAAGCTTGCCTCTGGAGCGCGGCTTTTACAAAGCGCTTCGCTTTCGTGCCGCAACTGATTTTTCACTTGCCAATGGCCCACTGCCTCAAAAAATTCCCTGCGGCTGGCTAGGCCTGAACTAAATGGTGAGGATCCATTGCCATTGAATAGGCGGGCGGGATCGGCGGTCCAGCGCGGTTTGCAAATGCCAGCTTCAGTGGTGTTGGTGTCTAACCAAATATGGATGCCATAGCCATCCGGTTGATTAACTACGGCAAGGCCGTCGTGGGGTTCATGGCGGCTTAGGGGATAGGTTTTCCAGCCCAATGGCGATTTGCTGGTGCCAACTAAGGCCGCAAATATCAAGGCACCGCCAATGGCTAAGGCTTTCCAGGGCATATCCATGGTGTTAAACAACAATTTTTGGCAAGGGGCATCCATGGAGCATTTAAGGTGGGCCCCATGGCAATTCCTCCCTTTGATCTGAGTGTTCAGCTGGCCGAGCTGGGGGAGGAGCTCGATCAGGCGGTGCTCCAGGTGCTCCGCAGTGGTCAATACATAGGCGGGCCAGTTATTGCCCGTTTTGAAGAAGCATTTGCGGCTGCGTGTGATGTGCCCTATGCGATTGGCTGCAACAGCGGCACCGATGCCCTAGTGCTTGCTTTGCGGGCCCTTGATGTGGGGGTTGGCGATGAGGTGATCACCAGTTCATTCAGCTTTTTTGCTACTGCAGAAGCGATCAGCGCTGTGGGAGCCACGCCGGTTTTTGTAGATGTAAATCCCAGCACCTATTTGATTGATTTAGATCAGGTGGAAGCTGCCATTACCCCCAGCACCAAAGCGCTGTTGCCCGTCCATTTATTTGGCCGCCCAGTGGATATGGAGCGGTTGATGCAATTGGCTAAACGCCACAACCTATTGGTGGTGGAGGATTGCGCCCAAGCCACCGGTGCTAGCTGGGCTGGTAGAGCGGTTGGTAGTTGGGGGGATGCCGGTTGCTTTAGTTTTTTTCCCACCAAAAACCTTGGTGCAGCAGGAGATGGCGGAGCTGTTACCTGCCGTGATGGGGCCCTGGCCCAAAGGGTGAGGGAATTGGCGGTGCACGGTATGCCGAAGCGCTATTTACACACGAATCTGGGATATAACAGCCGCCTTGATGCCCTACAGGCGGCGGTGCTGCTTGTGAAGTTACCCAAATTGCAGGAGTGGATCCAGCGCCGCCGGGCCATAGCCAGCGCCTACCTTGCTTCCCTTAGCGATTTAGCCAATCTGCAAGTGCCAGATCCTGGCCCTGAGGGCCATAGTTGGAATCAATTTGTATTGCGTATTCCCGCCTGCCCGAATGGCGCTAGTGCTTGTGATGATGCACATTCAGCAACTTGTATTGCTTGCCCCACCAGTGAGATGCATGGCCTACCTGAAGGCCGTTGCCGCAATTGGTTGCAGAGTCAACTGCAACAGCGTGGTGTGAACACAATTATTTATTATCCAATTCCAATTCATCGCCAACCCGCCTATGTTGAACTTGGCTATGGCCCCGGCAGCCTGCCAGTTACAGAGCGCTTGGCTTCTGAAGTGCTCAGTTTGCCTATTTTTCCAGAATTGAATAATGCCCAATTGCAGCAGATATTAGAGGCGCTAGGTGTTGAATTAAATTAGTTTTAAGTTCTATGCCCCCAGGGATTTAAAGCTAGCGCAGCATTGCTTAAATCACCCCTATCGCTGATTTCTTCGCCGCACCAAGTTGGAATATTGATGTTGCTATCTGCGGCGGTTAATTCCACTTCTGCAATGATCAGGGGTGAATTTTCCTCTTCAAATACATCTACCACCCAATCACCACCAGCTAGGTGAAGGTGATGGCGAGTTTTTTGTAATTTACAAGGTGCTAACGATAGCAATTGCTTTGCTTCCCCATGGGGCATGGCTAACTCAAATTCATGGCGCACCACCACATCAGCGGTGGGTGCCTTCAAGGTGAGCCAGGCTTCCTCCGCGCTGCAGCGCACCCTTACGGTGAAACCACTGCTGCCTTGGCTGAGGTAGCCCTGCTGCAGGGGTTCTGACCGTTGCACCAATGGTTGCCAGCCATCATTAATAACAAAAAATCGCCGTTCAATTTCTAAGCCCATTGTTTGATTAATTGCTTAGTTTTGAGATGGCATTGCATCACTGAGGCTGCCGGCCCAATGCAGCTTGTGGCTGAGATTACTGAAATAGGAGGGTTGTTGATCCAACGACACCAAGAGCGCGTGGTGATCAGCCTGACGAATCACACAACGATCACCGGGTTCCAATACGGAAGCAAGGGCACCGTCTTTCCAAAGCTTCACCCGGCGATTGCTTTCCCCTAGGGGCCAAATCGCCAACACCGAGCGGGGGGGCACCACCACCGGCCTGCTGGAGAGACTCATCGGACAAATTGGGTTAACAACGATCGCATCAATTGAAGGATGCAGGATCGGCCCACCCGCTGCCATTGCGTAGCCGGTGGAACCCGTGGGTGTGGCGATGATCAAGCCATCACCTTGGTATTGACCAACCACTTCTGCATCAATTTCTAGTTCCAACCTGCAGGTGGGCGACGACTCCTCCTGGGCCGGACGCATATAAAAATCATTTAAAGCCAGATGGCAAGGTTGGCCTTGATTGTCTTGATGGTCGCCACTATCAGGTATGCCATCGCCACGATCGATGCTCGCCTGCAACATCAAACGGCGCTCGAGGGCGTAATGACAATCGAGCAGCCGTTGGCAAAGGCCATTGCCATCTTCCGCCAGCAGGTTGCTAAGCAAACTGCTTTCGTGGGTGAGAAAACCAAGGTGCCCGCCAACGTTGAAACTGAGTAGCGGCACCCCCAAGGGCCCCATGTAGCGGGCTGCCCCCAGCACCGTGCCATCGCCCCCCAACACAAGCACCAAATTTGGTAATTCCCCTTCGGCCAGTAGGCCTGGAAAGGGGTTGGCATTTAAGCCACTCATGGCAATGGTTACTTGGGAACCGCGCAGCCGCAGCAGTTCAGCGCAACGGCGGGCCATGCGTTCAGCGCTTTGGCTACCGCTGCGAAACACCACCCAAACGTGGTTTAGTTCCATGCGCAATTACCAGCGCAGCAGGTTGAATTGCTCCATATCCACCGTGTCGCGGTTGCGATATAAGGAAAGCAAAATCGCCAAGCCCACAGCCGCCTCTGCTGCCGCCACTGTGATTACGAAAATTGCATAAACTTGGCCGCGAATTTCATTGCCATCTAGGTAGCTGGAGAAAGCCATTAAATTAATATTTACTCCGTTCAACATCAGTTCAATACTCATCAATACTCGCACCGCATTGCGGCTATTGATTAAGCCCCATACCCCTATACAAAACAATAGTGCTGCCACCGTTAGATAGGCCTCCAGTGGCACTGAGAGGTTTGTCATCGTGTTGATTGCTCCATGGATGTTTTTTCTACTAATAGGGGTCTGCGGGCTTTTTCAATAAGGGCTTGATCAACCGCTTCTCCAGTGCCCACATCGGTGGCGAACACATCTCTGCGGGCCAACACAATCGCGCCAATCATCGCCATCAGTAGCAGCACTGAGGCAAGTTCAAATGGCAGTAGGTAGTCGCTAAAGAAATGCTCACCTAAGCGAATAACCGCATCTTCACCGATGGATTGGGGGCCGGGTGTTGCCCAAGGGGTGGTGAATGCCACCCGCAGCAGCAGAGTTAGTAAGCCAAGGCAAACCCCACTTGAAAGTAAGCGCCTCAAGCCCATGCCAGGGGATGCAGCCATGGCTTCTTTTTTGTTAACGAGCATGATCGCAAACAGGATCAACACATTAACGGCGCCCACATAAATGAGCACCTGAGCTGCTGCAATAAAGCTGGCATTAAGCATTAAATAGAGCCCGGCCACCGCCAGGAACACACCGCCAAGTAAAAAGGCGGCATACACGATGTTGGGTAGCAGCACCACCCCAAGGGCACCAATAACAACGGCGCTAGCGAGCAGAACAAAAACAATTAGTTCTGTTATTTCAGCAATAGGTGGCATCAGCTTTGATCCTCGGATTTAGCCATGCCGGCTAGTAATTCAGCCGGTAGTTTGCCTGCCCTAGGGCGGCTCGGATCCACTCCATGGGGATCCATTTCACCTTTGGGCAGGTAGGCCAGTTCCCTAAGGGCTTGCACCGCCGGGTCGCTGGTAACGCTGGTGGGCAGCCTGCCAAGGGCCACGTTGTCGTAATTGAGGCTATGGCGATCAAAGGCGGCCATTTCGTATTCCTCAGTCATCGATAAACAATTAGTGGGGCAATATTCCACACAATTTCCACAAAAAATACATACGCCAAAATCAATTGAATAATTGCGAAGTTCTTTTTTCTTAGTGGCCTTATTCATCACCCAATCCACCACGGGCAGGTTGATTGGGCACACCCGCACACAAACCTCGCAGGCAATGCATTTATCAAATTCAAAGTGAATCCTGCCCCGATAGCGCTCCGAGGGGATCAGCTTTTCATAGGGGTATTGCACAGTTATCGGCCTGCGGCGCAGGTGATCGAAGGTTACGGATAACCCCTGGGCGATGTTTTTGCTAGCGCTCACCGCATCACGGGTGTAGTCGCCCACCTGTTTAAGAAAGCCGAACATGGAGTGGCAGCAAAGGGAAGGGGCTTAAAAAGAAGTGTGGTGAGGCATTAGGAACTAATTCCACCCATGATGCCTGGAAAGGCTAATTTCAGGGCAGCTGTTAGCAGCAGATTCACAAGTGAAATCGGTAGCAGGAATTTCCAGCCAAAATTAAGCAGTTGGTCGATCCTCACCCTGGGCACTGTCCAGCGCAGCAGGATTGCGATAAATACCAGCAGATAGGCCTTTAATACCGTCATCACGATGCCAAGGGCTCCCGTGAATACCTGCAGTACGGGGTTATCAACCGATTGGCCAAGCCAATCAGCCAGGGTTTCAACCGGAATCGGGAAGCCCCAACCGCCCAGGTAAAGCACCACCACCAGTAGGGCGGAAAGTACCAAGTTGATGTAGCTACCCAGGTAAAAAAGGGCGAATTTCATGCCGGCATATTCGGTTTGGTAACCAGCCACCAATTCCTCTTCCGCCTCGGGTAAATCGAAGGGCAAGCGTTCACATTCCGCTAGGGCGCAGATCCAAAACACCAGGAAACCCACCGGTTGGCGCCAGATATTCCAGCTCAAAATTCCAGCGGTGTTTTGTTGATCAACGATCGCAACGGTGCTGAGCGAATTGCTCATCATCACCACCGCAAGCACTGCAAGAGCAAGTGGAATTTCGTAGCTGATCGATTGGGCTGCAGCCCTTAAACCACCGAGTAAGGAGTATTTGTTGTTGCTGGCATAGCCGCTCATCAACAGTCCAATCGGTTGGATGCTGCTTAGGGAGATCCAAAGAAATATGCCAACGCCCACATTGCTGATTAGCAGGTGTTGGCCAAAGGGCACCACCAACCAGGAAAGGATCACAGGAACTACCACCAGCACAGGCCCGAGGCTGAAAAGCAGCCCGTCGGCCCTAGCGGGGATCACATCTTCTTTAAACAGCAATTTGAGGCCATCGGCCATCGGTTGCAGGATGCCTAAGGCGCCTGCGTATTCAGGGCCGATGCGTTGCTGGGCAGCGGCGGAAATTTTGCGTTCCAACCAAACGGTTACAAGCACCCCCACCACCGCTGAAATAAGCACCAGCAGCATCGGTAGGGGCAGCCAGAGCAAACGGCTGGCGGCAGGGCTTAGGCCTGCAGTTTCCAGCAGGCTGCGGAAGCCAGATTCCAGATCAAGTGTGAGGGCAGGGGCCATAGCGCCGATCCGATGGGGGCAACCTACCCAGGAGTAGGCCCAAGTGCTTCACCATTGTTGCTGCTCCGCTGCTCTAAAGGCAGCCAAGCGCGGTTGGCAACACCTGTATAAATCTGGGTGGGTCGATAGATGCGGTTGGCCCCCAGCTGTTCTCGCCAGTGGGCTAGCCAGCCGGCAGCTCGGGCGATGGCAAAAACAGGGGTGAATAAATCGGTTGGGATGCCGAGCTTGCGATAAACCAAACCGGAATAGAAATCCACATTTGGAAAAATTCCTTTGGGGCCGAGCCGCTCGGTGGCCAAGCTTTCAAAACAACGTGCCACGTCATACATCCTGTCGTGGCCAAAGCGATCAAACAGCTGTTCCGCCAGTTTTTGCAGAATCGTGGCGCGGGGATCCTTCACCCGATATTCGCGGTGGCCAAAACCCATCACTTTGCGTTTTTCAGCAATCACTTTGTTGAGATAGGCCTCAACGCGATCCTCAGTGCCAATTTCCTCAAGCATTAAGAGCACATCTTCATTGGCTCCGCCGTGCAGGGGCCCCGCCAAGGTGCCAACGGCAGATGCCACCACCGCATAGGGATCGGTAAGGGTGCTGGCTGTTACCCGGGCGCTAAAGGTGCTGGCATTAAGGGTGTGTTCGGCATGCAACACGAGGCAGGCATCGAAGATGCGGGCGGCAAGGGGATCCGGCTCCTGTTCCGTGAGCATGTAGAGAAAATTTGAGGCATAGGGCAGATCTTCCCTGGGCTGGATTGGATCTTGGCCGCGGCGAATCAATTGAAAGGCAGCCAGCATTGTGGGGATTTTGGCCAGCAGCCGCACCACTGCTTCGCTGATGTAATCGGGATCGTCTAAGGCTCTATTTGAATAAAACAACCCCAAGGATGCTGCGCTTGCCTGCAGGGCATCCATGGGATGGCCGCTGGCGGGGAAACACTTCATCATGTCGCGGATGCGAAAGCTCACCCGCCGGTGCATTTGCACGTTGTGTTGAAAGGCCCGCAAGCTTTCTGGATCGGGCAAGCTGCCCCAAATCAAGAGGTATGCGGTTTCTAAAAAACTGCTATTTGCAGCCAGGTCGGCGATGTTGTAGCCGCGATAGCTCAGTATTCCCAACTTGCCATCGATGTTGCTGATGGCCGATTGGGTGGCGGGGATACCCTCCAGGCCTGGGCGGAAGCCAATGCTTTCCAAAGTCATCGCCAAAGGCTAGGCCGAACTAAGAAAAATAATTTGTGTTAGCCCTTACCGTCTAGCAGCACCTTGGGACTTAGCAGCAGCCGCAATTGGCCTGAGCCGGGTTCTAACAGTGGTTCATCAAGGGCAAGAAGGGCAACACCCGCCTTTTTAAGTTGGAGGCCAAGGGTTTGGCAGCCCAGCAGGTGGCTGGCCAACTGACCCATGTCTGGTTCATGGCCAATAAGACCCACACGCTCCCATGGCTCCTCCCACAGTTCCCGCAAAAGGGGAATCGGGTTTTGGCCTGGCGCTAGCGCTTCACTAAAAGAGAGGCTTTTGCCCAGTTTGCGCTCCAGGGCAAGTTCTGCCGTTTGACGGGCCCGCACCAAGGGGCTACTAACCAGTGGACCGCAGGCCAGCCCCAAGCGTTCAAGCCGCTCCAGCACCCGGCGGGTGCGGGCCCTGCCCTCTGAGGTGAGGGCACGCTCCTCATCGGTGGCGGTGCTGCCCCTTTCCACGGCGATGCCATGGCGGATCAGTAGTAATTCACGGGCCATGGGTTTAGCTGAAGCGCAAGGTGGCTTTGAGGCCAAGGTTGGTTTGATCTTCTTCCAAGGAATACTCCAATGCCCCTAGGGCTGGGCTAAGGGGACGGGCGGCCACCAGTTGCAAGCCTTGCCAAAACGACCAGCTACCCAGCAGCTTTCTGGTTGGTTTTGCACCCAGTTGAACTACAGCAACTGTGTTGCCAGCAAGTTGGCCATTATTTTTATTGCCGGCATTGGCTTCCAGCTGGTTTTGCAGCGCATCAAGATTGTTGCTCCACCAGCGCAGATCTGCTTTGCTACCGCTCGCCCCAGCCAAAATCGCCTTCAATTTACCGTCGCGGTCGCGTTGGCCTGATAGACGGCTCCAAACCTGGAGCTTATCGATGCTGGTGGGATCAAAGCCGGCTCGATGCAGCGGTTCATCAAGGGCAGCTGGGCTTGGCTGGTTCTCTGGTGTGGCCGCAAGCCATTGATCTTGGTTATCGAGCAATGCCAGTAACAGAGGCGTTTGGCCTTGGTTTTGCAGTTCAGCGAGCAGGGGGCCTGGTTGTTCAACCACCACAGGTAGGAAAGATTTCAGGCTGTTGTTGCTGATGCTGAGTTTGTTGACGCTGGGTTTGAGTTGTTGCAGTAAGTGGGTTGCTTGATTTCCGAAGGGCAGATCAGCGCGATCTAGGCCTGTGCTGATTTGGGCTGTTAGCTGTAAACCCCTGCCTTTGAGGGCAATTGAACCCACCAATTCCTCTAACTGTTCTGCCGCCACCAGCTGGGCTGGCAGGCCAAGCAATTCGCTGATGCCGGTGGCATCACTGCGCAGTAGGGCTATGCCTTTGCGTTGCTGTTGCAACCAACCTTGAAGTTGGGGGTCGCTGGCTTGATTTAGGGCGTCAACCTGGGAGCTATCGAGGGCATCTTCTAGGGCTTCCCGCTGGGAGGCCAGCAAAACCAGTTGATCGTTGATTAAGGCGGTTGCCAGCGGCGCCTTTGGATCGCTGCTGCTGATTAGGCCAAGTCCCCTGTAGCTGCTGATTTCAAGATCACCGCCAGCAAGGCTGCGGTTTTGCCAGAACCGCTGCAGAAATTCCCTTGCCCCCATGGGGGTGCGGCTGGAGAGAGCAAGTATCCAATTTGGTTGCTCCTGGGGGTTGCTGTTAGCAAGCAGGGCTAATGCCGTTTCAGAACCAAGCCAATCGCTTAGTTCGCTGTTGTAATTGAGCCCCGTAATGGCAAAAAGGTTGTTGCGCAATTCAGCCAAAGCCAGCGCAGCGTTTTTACGTTGCTTTGCAGTGGCAATGGCCCGGCCATAGGCCGGCAGTTGGTTGGGATCTAATTGCAAATAGATGCTGAGATTTGCTTTGCGGGGCAGAAACTTTGCTGCCGCTGGTGTGTGCAGTAGTTCAGCTTGAATATTTAGGGGGCTATTGCGCTGCAACCACCACCAACCCCCCAGGCCAATGGCGGCAAGGGCAATGGTGATGGCCAAAAGGATGGCCCCAAATTTGCTGCTGAAGTTTGGTAGCTGCAAGCGGAAATTATTCATAACCCGTTGTTGCCGTGATCATCCTGGAAGATGACTTACAACGATGCTATGGCCCAGCCCGAAACGATTTCAGCCAAGCAGCTGGCGCAGCGCTTAGCAACGGGAGAAGAATTTGTGTTGCTGGATGTGCGCGAGGCAGAGGAGTTGGCCTTGGCAGCTCTACCGGGGGTTATTCATCTGCCGCTCAGCCGTTCCCAAGAATGGTTAGAAACCTTGCCAGAACGCCTAAGCCAAGAAAAAAACCTTGTGGTGATCTGCCACGGAGGCATTCGCAGCTGGCATTTTGGCTGCTGGTTAATCGACACCCATGGCTACACAAAAGTGTGGAATCTGGAAGGCGGGATTGATGCCTGGAGTGTGCATGTGGATCCAAGCCTGCCGCGCTATTGATGGCCCGGCGTAGCATCACTAACGGTTGAATATTCCCTTGTGAAACCACTGCCTCGCCGCCAGCAGCAGGTGTTGCAGGCCACGGTGAGGCACTACGTAGACACGGTTGAACCGGTTGGCAGTCAAACCCTGGTGCGTCGGTTTGGTTTGGATGCCAGCCCCGCCACGGTGCGTTCCGCCATGGGTGCCCTAGAGCAACAGGGTTTATTAACCCAGCCCCACACCTCAGCAGGCCGGGTGCCAAGCCCAAAGGGTTATCGCCACTACGTTGATTGCCTATTACCCGCCCCGGGGCCAGCGGCGCAACAGCTGGATCGGGAATTGGCGGAACTCAGCTTGCAGTGGGCTGCTTTTGAGGATTTATTGCAACACCTGGCCCGCCGCCTGGCTGATTTCACCGGTTTGATGAGCTTGATCACCCGTCCACAAAGGATTGAACCAAGGCTCAAGGCGATGCGTTTGGTTTCCAGTGGCGATCGCTTGCTGGTGTTTTTGGTGGAGAGTGCAGCTGTTACCAGCAGCCTCAACCTGCGCTTACCAGAGGTGGGAGCAGGCCAATTGGAAGCATTAGAGCGCTGGCTTGCCGAGCAGCTAGAGCATCCAGCTGGTTTGCCGGGCAGTTCAATTCCTTGGAAAGCTCTGCCACCTCAATTGCAACCGAGTGGGGCACCGCTGCGGCGCGCTTTAGATGGTCACAACCGCAGCCGCAATCGCTCTGCCGAGGGTGCCCTAACCATGGGTTTAGCCGGGCTGTTGGGCCAACCTGAATTCAGCCAAACTGCCAGCTTGCGGCCCCTGTTGCAGTTGGTGGAACAACGGCCCCATGAATTACTCAACCCCCCGGATTTGATGGCACCTGGGGGGGTGTGGATCGGCGCCGAGCATCCAGATCCCGCCCTAGGTAGTTGCGCGGTGGTGCAGGCCCCCTATCGCGCTAAAGGCGGCGCTGAGGGCAGGGTTGCCTTGATTGGCCCGATGCGGATGGCCTATGCCACGGCCCAGGCGGCGGTGCGCAGCGTGGCGGCCCGCCTAGAACGTTTATTGGCTTAGGGCCGATTGCCCCCCAAACCACCAAGGGCATCAGCAACGGTATTTACGTCTTTATCGCCACGGCCGGAGCAGTTGATCACCACTTCACTGCCTGGGGCCAGCGTTGGGCAGAGCTGTTCAAGCCAAGCAAAGGCATGGGCTGTTTCAAGGGCGGGGATGATCCCCTCTAATTGGCTCACAAGTTGCAGGGCCGTTAGGGCCTCGGTATCTGTTACGGCGGCATATTCGGCCCGGCCGATCTCATTGAAATAGCTGTGTTCGGGGCCCACGCCGGGGTAATCAAGGCCAGCGCTGATCGAATGGGCTTCGATTACTTGGCCTTCGCTGTTTTGTAGCAGCAAGCTCATGGCACCGTGTAGTACACCCACTCGCCCTTCAGTGATGGTGGCGGCATGGCGACCGCTGGCAACGCCATCACCGGCGGCTTCCACGCCGATCATCCGCACGCTGGTGTTGCCCACGAAGGGATGAAATAGGCCCATGGCATTGGAGCCCCCGCCTACACAGGCCAAAAGCACATCGGGCAGGCGGCCAAAGGCTTCAGCGCATTGACGTTTGGTTTCTTCACCGATTACGGCATGGAAATCCCGCACCAACATTGGATAGGGGTGGGGGCCAGCTACGGAACCAAGGATGTAGTGGGTGGTTTCCACATTGGTTACCCAATCGCGGATCGCTTCACTGGTGGCGTCTTTAAGGGTGGCGCTGCCGGCGGTAACAGCTTCCACCTTGGCGCCTAACAGACGCATGCGAAATACGTTTAATGATTGGCGCCGCATGTCTTCAGCGCCCATATAAATCACGCATTCGAGGCCAAAGCGAGCGCATACGGTTGCTGTGGCAACGCCGTGTTGACCAGCACCGGTTTCAGCGATTATTCGCTTTTTGCCCATGCGTAGGGCGAGCAATGCCTGGCCAAGGGCATTGTTGATCTTGTGGGCACCGGTGTGATTTAGGTCTTCCCGTTTCAACCAAATGCGTGGTCCCCCTTCGGGCCTGCGGTAGTGGGCGCTGAGGCGCTCTGCCTCGTATAGGGGGGTTTCCCTACCCACATAGGTTTTAAGCAGGTGATTTAAACGGTTTGTAAAAGCCGGATCAGCCCAGGCTTCAGCTGCTGCCTGTTCCAATTCGGCCAGGGCTGGCATCAAGGTTTCTGGCACATATTGGCCGCCAAACCTGCCGAAACGACCCAAGGCATCTGGCCGCACCGAACGATCTAATTGGGCCGCAGCTAACAATTCGGTAGGGGTCATTTTTTGTAAAAGCTATTAGCGCAGCCTAAGGAGCGGGCGGAGTTAGGGGTGGCCAGCCGTAGGGTTCAACGATGCGAATGCCACCCTTAGCTTGGCGGCAAGTGCTTGTGGCCTTAGGGCCGATGGGGGCATCATTTAGTTTTAGACCCACTTCAGCGCAACTTTCAGGGCCATGGGGATCTGCAAAACGCAGATTCACCACATTTAGATTCATCGGAGGTATGTCCATAGTCAATATTAACTAGGGCTTGCAACCAGGAGGCTTGGGTGGAATCCAAATCGCGTAAGGGGCCATGGCAGGAATTCAGTAGCGATATGGACGCCCTGCAGCGGCCTGAGATCCAACCCTTGCCAAAGGCCCAACAAGTAGTTCGGGTGCAGCGCACAAAAGCGGGTAAGGGCGGCAAGCTTGTAACGCTGATCAAGGGTTTGGCAGCTCCTGAAGCGGAGCTAAAACAGCTGTTAAAGCAGCTCAAGGCAGTTGCTGGCACTGGCGGCACCCTGAAAGAGGGAGTAATTGAGCTGCAGGGCGATCAAATTGCAGTGGCGTTGGCAGCATTGGAAAGAGCCGGCTACCGGCCAAAACAAGCTGGGGGCTAGGTTTTGCAGCGTTGCCGCAATAGTTTCACAAGAATTGAAGGGGCAGCGGTTTGCCCTTGCAAGCTGAAGGCTTCCTGTTCCAAAACCCGATCTGTTACGTGGTAGTTACTAAAAAGAATTGAATTGATTTCTTGGGCGATTAAGGGGCTAACGGGGGCTGGCATGCCAAGCCTGGATAATTGCCCGTTCGGACAGCTTTGGGCGGCGTGAACTGCTTCGTGCAGCAGAGTTTGACGGCTAATGCCAAGTTCAAAAGTGATCGGATGTACCCATAAAGTGCGGCTACGAGATTCAAATAAGCCATAAACACCAAGTTTGGGTGGCGCTTCCCAACGCAGTTTGAACCCCCGGGCTTTGAGTTCACGGATAAGGGGTTGCACGTCTGCAGAGATTGGTTGGGGTGGTGCTGGTTGATCCACAATGGCGTTCCGTTTTCAAAGAGAGCTATGGGTGCCGCCACCAATATTGTTTGGCATGAGGCCTCCGTTGATCGGGGTGCCCGGGCCCAACAGCGGGGCCACCGCAGTGCAATTCTTTGGTTCACGGGGCTTTCCGGCTCCGGTAAGAGCAGCTTGGCAAATGCCGTGAACGCTGGGTTGTTTGAGCGGGGATTGGCCACCTATGTGCTGGATGGCGACAATGTGCGCCATGGCCTTTGCAAAGACCTGGGTTTTTCTGATGCCGATAGGCAGGAAAATATCCGCCGCATCGGTGAGGTGGCAAAGCTGTTTTTAGATGCCGGCGTAATCACCCTCACCGCATTCGTGTCGCCATTTCAGGCCGATCGCGATCGGGCCCGGGCCCTGGTGGCAGAGGGTGATTTTATTGAGATCTACTGCGCTGCTGAACTGGAAGTTTGTGAAGGCCGCGACCCCAAGGGCCTCTATGCCAAGGCGCGAGCTGGGGTAATTAAAGACTTCACAGGAATTTCAAGCCCCTATGAGCAGCCGGAAGCGCCTGAACTGGTAATTGATACCGGCCGCCAAAGCCTGCAGGAAAGTGCGGCCCAAGTGATTACCCACCTTGAAAGCAAAGGAATAATTAGCTGAAACCTAAAGAAATTTAATCTTATCCTCCTCTTAATTCTCCCTGAATCAAAGCTTAGGGCGGTTCGTTCAATTTGTAATTGAAATTTGCCAGGTTATGCCTGCGCAATTGCCAACCACCCCATTTTAAAAATGCCTACTCGGAACATTGGCCAAATTGTTGCCTTAATGCCTGAGGCCAGCACCCCAGATCAGGCAAGTGAGCTCAAAGATGGTTTTAGTGGAGATATCGAATTTCCTTATTCTAAATTTAAGGTTCTT
>SXGQ01154463.1_pt1 | contig 51376 bp, 38 predicted proteins | sample 3178371 | NCBI WGS metagenome assembly SXGQ01 (sample SAMN11356859, study PRJNA531348) | freshwater metagenome | isolation source: freshwater sample F1-20 | place: China: Fuxian Lake, Yuxi | collected 2017-12-25 | reverse complement strand
TCACAAAACTTTAAGAAAATTTCTCGCTCAGCCGCGGGCGGCTTCAACAACTGGCAAGAAACGTTCAGGGACATCAAGCCAATCTTCGGGCTTCTCAATGTCTTGCCAGAAGTTGTGCTCAAGAGTCAACTCAACAAAGCCAGCTTCACGACACGCCGTCGCATCATCCACGAGTGCAGCCATGTTGTCTCCGTCGGCGGCACGAGGCGCAAGTGGTCCTTGGACAAATGAGCGATAGTAAACCTCAAGTGGCTTTTGATCAGCCGTGCGTTGCTCATTTAAACCGGCAACGATCTTTAGCACCTTGCCAACGGGCATGCCCGCAGGGTTCCATGCGTCAAACCACTTCGCAGTGCGCGCCATGCCATCAGCCGACCACATACCCGACAGCAATTTCGGACGAGGACTTTGTATCGGCTTGGGATTAACAAATGAACTCGGTATTGAAAAAATAGGCCCGTCATACGACACGGGATCTTCTTGCCAACAGGCCAACATCGCTGGAATAAAATCGTCCATTCGCCGACCACGAGTTTCGATCTCTGTGCCAGATGCAGTGTGCTCTTCAGCATTCCAACCCACACCAAGACCAACAATCAAGCGGCCATTGCACATGTGATCAATCGTGGCCAGGCGTTGCGCTAAGGGAACGGGCCAGTGATTACCCGCAACCAGAATGCTTGTTCCTAAACGAACCTTCGACGTGGTACCGGCGACAAAGGCCAACATCTCGGTCGGCGCAAACACCGACTTGTACTGATGCGGGGGCAAGCGATCGGTTCCGCCATAACCGCGCACTGGCTTCTCGGGATACATGAAGTGATCTTGCACCCATAACGCTTCATACCCCATCGCCTCGGCCCGTCGAGCAAACTCAGCAACAATGTCAGCCCGTACGTGAGGGCCCAATTGCGGCAAACACAATCCAACACCAGTCATGGTCGGTGCCCCGTCACAGATATTTCTTCCAACGAAACAAGGGTGGCGCCAGAAATGACAGGATTCATGACCGCGCCAATCAGTAATTCGTGATTCGACCGGCGTCGATACCCGTACGGAAAAGGTGGTTTAAGTCATCGTCCGAAGTTTTCAGCAATGCATCCAACCAGCCGTGAACATATTGGGCTCCACCCTCATTACGACCAAAGTGCAGAACTTTTTTCGCTCCAGTTTTTACTGTGCGCTGAATCTTGAGTCCAGTTGCGTAGTCCTCATCACGCACAACATTTTCTAGAAAGGCGATCTGCTGATTTGCTGCTTCAATGAATTCGTCGGTCAGTGGCGCAGTTGAGATGAAATCCAAGTGGGTGACCGATTCCTCAGCCGTAGCACCAGGAAAGACGCGTCCAACTTGATAAAACTTGTGTCCCAAGATTTCAAATCCGGCGATCGAACCGTGAGGGAAAATACTCCACACACCACCGGTCAAAACTGACTCTGGCCATTCTGACGTCGGACGATCTTCCAGTTTCGCCCAGTTGCCGCGTGGTCCTGTTACACGCTGATGTGGTCCGACACGATGGAATAGAGCGTCCGGTGACATATCGGGACCAAAAGTGTTCTTATGCAGAATTGGTAGATGATAAAAATCAACGTAGCCATCAAAAGAGATCTTCCAGTTTGGGCCTGCCAAAATGCGGGTTCCAAAGTGATTCATCTGCGCAAAGCCACAGAACTCTAAGAGTTCGTCGTAGCCAGCAAAAAAAGCATCCATCTCCAAGGTTGAAGTTGGTGACAATGTCACCCAAATCAAGCCTGCGCGCTCGGCAATCGGCAACTGCGTCAAACCTAAACACGCCGTGTCTAATTCACCGAAATCATCCTGCTTGAATATCCCGACGAGAGCACCCTCTTGGTTATACGTCCAGTTGTGATACGGACAGGCGAATCGGCGCGCTGTACCAACGCCTGGATCAACCAACATTGCTCCGCGATGACTACACATGTTGACGAAGGCCCGCGCCACACCATCTGCACCTCGCGAAATCAGGATCGGCATCCCCACGACCTCAATAGCTTTATACGAATTCACTTCTTTGATTTCTGCGGTCATTGCCAACAGCAATGGAACGCGCTTGAAAATTAAGTCAACTTCTTTCTGCCAACGCTCAGGGTCAAAATAGTTGGAAGCAGGAATCGTTGTCACAGATTCAGTCAGATGAACCGTGCCGGCCTTGTTATGTGCGATTGTTCTCTCGGCCATGACCACTAATTTTTCGCGACTCATGCCGAACCCCCCAATAAATTTTTGTGCAACATCATGAGCCTAGAGGTTCACCGTTCAACGCTCACGACCCCAAGAGTTAGTCATTTTGTAATAGGTGCACCAGACTGCTGGTATCCCAGCGCCGACCACCGCGGGCCATCACTTGCGCGTAAAACTGGTCAATGACAGCGGTCATTGGTAAGCGCGCGCCGTTGCGTTGGGCCTCATCTAAACAGATCCCAAGATCCTTACGCATCCACTCAACGGCGAAGCCGAATTCAAACTCCCCACGACCCATAGTTGAGGCACGATTTTGCATTTGCCAACTGGCGGCAGCACCTTGACCGATGACCTCAACAACCTTGTCGACATCAAGACCAGCGCGCTGAGCGAAATTGACTCCTTCGGCCAAACCTTGCACGAGGCCCGCAATACAGATCTGATTGACCATCTTCGTCAGTTGGCCCGCACCCGCTCCCCCAAGTCGTTCGCAGGCGCGCGTATAAGGCGCCATGGCTGCTTTGGCGCGCTGGAATACAGATTCATCGTCACTGCCACACATGATCGTCAGAGCGCCATTCTGTGCCCCAGCCTGACCACCAGATACGGGAGCATCAACAAAACCAACACCGCGTTCAGCGCAAGCCGCTGACAATTCACGTGCCAGATCAGCAGACGCTGTTGTGTGGTCAATCAAAATTGATCCGGGCTTCATGGCTCCCAGCGCGCCACGCGCCCCGGTGCCTGTTGCACCCATCGCAACAGAGCGAACATCGTCATCGTTGCCCACGCACATCATCACGAAGTCGGCACCTTCAACTGCTTCGGCGGCCGTTGGCTTGGCGAAACCTCGATTGAGGGCGACCCATGCTAAGGCCTTATTCGGATTGCGGTTATAGACCGTGATTTGATAATCAGCGGCGGCCAAGTGACCCGCCATGGGGGCTCCCATGACGCCAAGACCGAGGAAAGCGACTTTTGGTCCGGTGCCAATCACAGGAATTGGCCCAGTTGCATCTTCAGGAGTTTGTGACATGCCTCCTAGTTTGTCAGGCTCTGAGGTACCACCATGAGCAAGAACCTACATATTGACCATCTTGTGTACGCGACCCCGGATTTAGCAAGTGCCGTCGCGGACATTGAATCCCGTTTCGGGGTTGCCCCGACCCCTGGCGGAGCCCATCTCGGACTCGGCACTTTCAACGCATTGCTCGGACTGGGTCCACGCACATACCTCGAAATTATCGGACCCGATCCCGCGCAACCCTCGCCACTCGCCCCTCGCCCATTTGGTATTGATGACCTCGCGTCACCCAAGTTGGTGGGCTGGTGCGCATCGCCACAACGCGCCCTCGGCGATGTCGTGAACGCTGCTCGCGAGAGTGGTTTTGATCCAGGTGATGTTCGCGCCATGAGCCGGCAACGTCCCGACGGCGTGATGTTGGAGTGGCAACTCACATTGGCTCCATTGCCGATTCCCGAAGGAGGGGTGTTGCCATTTTTTATTGATTGGGGACGCACCATACATCCAACAGAATCTCTCGCAACTGGTGGCACGCTAGTGACATTGGATCTCTTTCACCCGCAGCCTCGAACAATTGACTTGATGCTCTCCGCAGTGAGTGACTCAGCGCTATTGGGCGATGATCAAGCAAATATCACTTTGAACTATGACGATGAAGCGAAACTGAGTGCCACAATCATGACCGCTCACGGATTGGTCACTCTGGGCTAGATCACTGTGGAGTGACGTAGGCCGCCGTGATGCCACCGTCGATGATGAGCGATTGCCCCGTCATCCAACTGCTCTCATCAGATGCCAAGAACAATGCGCCGTTAGCAATCTCCATCGGATCACCAAAACGCCCCATCGGAATATGCACCAAACGTCGATTGCGCTTGGCATCATCGCTCAAGAACTTGGCCAACATCGGCGTCATAATCGGGCCAGGGCACAACGAATTCGCACGAATCCCTTGGCGGGCGTAGATCACAGCAATCTCTCGTGTCATCGCTAACACCGCTCCCTTAGAGGCGGTGTACGCCACTTGCGGAGTAGCCGCTCCCATGTGAGCCACGAAACTCGCCACATTCACGATTGATCCGCCACCACTTGCCAGCATCGCAGGGATGGCGTAGCGACACCCAAGCAGTGTGCCCAAAACATTGATATCCATGGTGCGCTGATAGGTCTCAACAGATGTATTCGTCGGACCGTCATCATCGCTGAGCATCACACCAGCATTGTTATACAAAATGTGTAACCCACCGAAGGTTTCAACCGCGTGCTGTACCGCTGCTTCAATAGAACCTTCATCGCTGACATCACAGCGCACGAATGTTGCTTCGCCACCTAGAGCGCTAATGGCGTCCACCACTTCATCACCATCAACAACATCAGCGATCACAATTTGGGCGCCTTCACGGGCGAAGAGTTCTGCGCCAACGCGACCGAGACCTGATGAACCACCAGTGATGATTGCGACCTTTCCTTGAAGACGACCCATGAAATTCTCCGATCTTTACGCCTCGACGATACTGCCCACCAGGCAAGTTTGAAGCACAGACTCAGATTCGCTCGAAGTAGCGATTCTTTTCCCAGTCGGTCACGGTGCGATTGAAGGCTTCCCATTCGCTTTCGGCCGAACGCAAAATCCAGTGGTGGACATTCTCACCAAAGCACTCTCGAGCAATTGCACTATTGCGCCACAGTTCAATGGCATCGGGAAGGTTCCACGGCACACGCCCAACGTTGACATCTTCGTATCCGTTGCCAGCACATGGTTCACCTAACGCCAACTTGTTCTTGATGCCATACAGGCCACCAGCAATGGTTCCGGCGAATGCCAAGTAACTATTGGCATCAGCACCTGGAATGCGGTTCTCAATACGGGTGCCCGAACCGTGACCTACTTTGCGGAAGCCAAGAGTGCGATTGTCGACTCCCCAACCAATACCGGTTGGCGCCCACGAACCAAGCTGGAAACGTCGATAGCTATTCACCGTTGGCGCCCACAGCAAAGAAAACTCGCGAGCCGTATGAATCTGTCCAGCCAAGAAATGGCGAAATGTTTCGCTCATGCCCAAGGCGTCGTCGTGATCTTCAAAGACCGACTTTGATCCATCAAGGGTCCACAAACTTGTGTGGATGTGGCATGACGATCCGACATCATTGAAATCGGGCTTAGCCATAAAGGTGATTGATCGTCCATTGGCTGCCGCGATTTCTTTGGCCGCATTTTTGTAAATGTGATTGCGGTCAGCCATTTCAACTGCCGTTGAATACGACAAGTTGATCTCATGCTGTCCAGCACCCGCCTCACCTTTGGAAAACTCAATGGGCACACCCGAGTTTTCAAGCGCACTTCGAATGGCGCCCACAATGTATTCATCGCGGGTTGTTTGCAAAATGTTGTAGTCCTGCGCCCACGCCGAATGCGTACGCAACGAGTGATAGTTTTTTGCTTTCGCTTCGCCGTACGAGTCGTGATATAAAAAGAATTCAATTTCGCTGCCGAGCATCGGCAAGAAACCCAGGGCTGCAGCCTCTTCAACCTGCGCGCGCAAAATACTTCGGGGCGCAACATCAACACAGGTGTTATTCGCGACATCCAATAAATCACACATAATGATTGCGGTTTTGGGCAACCATGATGCGATGCGCACGGTGTCCCAATCGGGCATGGCCAACATGTCGCCGTAGCCCTTATCAAAACTCGAGAAGCGGAAACCATCAGAGGGTTGATTATCAATATCGCACGTGAGCAGATAGTCGCAGTTCTCGGTGCCATGGTCGGCCACGTGATCGAGAAAGAAACGACCTGTCGCACGCTTACCTACCAAACGCCCATAGCGATCGACAAAAGCCATGACCACAGTCTCAATGTCGCCACTCTGGATGTGAACACTCAGTTCTTCACGAGATATCACTGCGCGCTTCATCATTGCACGCACGCTAACCAATATTGGACAAAAGTGGCACGGGTGAACTCCCCGAAGGAAACTACTTTTTCTTGGCTTCGGGCTTCTTTGCCGCTGCCTTCTTCGCAGAGGCAGCCTTGACAGGCTTCACAGGGGCGACCTCCTTGGCAGTGGCAGCCTTCTTCACAGCGGCAGCCTTCTTCACAGGGGCGACCTTCTTCGCAGGAACCGTCGCCTTGGGAACGGCAACCTTCTTCGCAGGAACCGTCGCCTTGGGAACAGCAACCTTCTTCACAGCAGCGGCCTTGACTGGCTTGGCTTCTTCCATGAAATTGTCATCGTCGTCATCCATGTCGTCGTCATCCATGTCGTCGTCAGTATCTTTTGGCGCAAGCTCAACTTTGGGGGCCTGCACCTTGGTTGCTTTGACCACCTTGACTGGCTTGAGCACTCCTTTTGCGAGCGCGTCATCTAGGTACTGCTCAGCCTCGTCGGTCGTGACTTTCAGCGCCGGAGCGATTTCGGAGATCAGATTGACACGCGCCCGCTCGTACATGGTTCGCTCAGCAGCAGACAAAGCTGCGTCACGATTGCGCGCTGCCAGGTTACGAACAACTTCAGCCACCTGATACACATCGCCACTCTTGAGTTTTTCTTGGTGATTCTTGAAACGGCGACTCCAGTTGTGGGGGACGCGTGGGTCAGCCTTGGCTAACACTGCGACAAGATCTTCAAGTTCATCTGGTGACACTGGTGGACGAACTCCGACCTCATCAACTTTGGACATAGGCACTCGCAAAGTCATTTCACCAATGACGGTACGCAGAACCAAATAATCCTGGACTTTGCCAGTATTCATTGGGTCTTGCTTGCTGATCAATTCCACCTTGCACGCGCCGTGCTGAGGGTAGATGACGGTGTCACCCTTCTTAAACTTCACGCAGACCTCATTCAGTAATCGCCGGCATTTAAGAATGAATGACCACCGGAACCGTCGCCAAAGTGTACGCGCAAAAAGACCGATTTCATCAGGTCACACCCGTTTTGATGTGCGCCCTCGGCACGATTCGAACGTACGACCGATGGATTAGAAGTCCATTGCTCTATCCAGCTGAGCTACGAGGGCAAACATCGCAAGGTTACTAGCCCGCTCGCCCTGAGAGACGCGACCTTTGCCTAACCAGCCAGCAAACGCCTTCTCAGCACATCCAGGGCCGAGATCACTGACATCTGGCGCATTTGATCTCTCTGACCCGGCATCCGCAGAGTGGTGGCGAATGCTGGCTCCCCTGGAACGGCGATTCCGACACAGACCGTGCCAACAGCTTGACCTTCCTGCTCGGTGGGACCAGCCACGCCAGTCAGCGAGAGCCCCACATCAGAACCCAACACGCGACATGCCCCTTGCGCCATCGCAATGGCCGCGGCCTCAGTCACCACAGGCCCACGAGGCACTCCTAAAAGGTCATACTTCACTTCGCTGGCATAGGAGACCACGCATCCACGTAGAACGTCACTTGCTCCCGGAATCGCAGATAGTCGTCCCGACACCAGACCTCCAGTGACTGACTCGGCCAGTCCCAAAGTCAGACCGCGGCTCCGCAAAATATCCAGCACAACTGATTCCATCGTTTCAGCATCAAAGCCAAAGATCACCTCGCCCACAAGATCGTGCACTTTCCCTTGCCACTGATCAAGTAACGCATGCGCTTGCTGCTCGTCGGTGTGCTGCGCAGTCAGACGAACTTTGATTCCTTCCCAACCACTTGCCAAAAATGCCAGCGTGGGATTTCTGAGTTTTTCCAATTCGTTGATCACTGGGTTGAGTCGCTCATTCAAGCCGCTTTCACTTTCACCCCAAGTCCTGATCACGCGACTGACAATGACTCCCGCCTCACCAGCCTTTGCGCGCAGATCGGGCAAGATTGCTCGCTCCATCATGTCTTGCATTTCATGGGGAACTCCAGGAACGGCATAAATCACCTTGTCTCCCACTGGACATATCAGACCTGGCGCTGTGCCCCGTGTCTGATGAATGACCGTGGCACCCACTGGCACCATTGCTTGCTGCAGATTGTTGTCGGCCATACGGCGACCGCGACTTTCAAACATCTCACGGATGACGTGAGCAATATCTTCTTGCAAGACAAGTTCAACGCCCATGATCTCGGCTATTGCCTCGCGTGTTAAGTCGTCGTGAGTTGGACCGAGTCCGCCACACATAATGACAGCATCCGCTTCAACGAGAGCGGTTCGAACCACGTCAACGATGCGTTGACGATTATCACCAACCTTGACTTGTAGTAACGAACTAATGCCATGTGCCGCTAGGCGCTCGCCGATCCAAGAAGAGTTAGTGTCGACGATTTGCCCGAGAAGAAGTTCGGTTCCCACGGCGACGACGGAACAGCGCACCTCAACCTGCCGGATTCAGCGCGGCCCGCTTGAGACGCTGGGCCCGCCACATATATTGCAGACCGCTCGCAGTGGTCAGAAACACGGCGATCCACAACAACCACAACCACAACCAGGTCCCGTCATCTGCTGTGAGAGGAATGATCGCCAACCCCACACTGAGTTGCTGCGCTACAGTTTTAAACTTGGCCAATTGGCTCGCAGGGACGCTAATCCCTTGAGCCCCCGCAAGGACACGATACATACTGATCGCAACCTCACGGATAGCGATCATCAAAACTGGCACTACCCAATAAACATCGCGACTCACCAAGGTAAACATCGCTCCGAGGACTAAAACTTTGTCAGCCAATGGATCGAGAAATGCCCCCGATCGAGTTGCCCCGTGCCGACGAGCCAAATATCCATCAATGCCGTCGCTCGAGCAGAGCACGAACCATAAGGCAAAGGCAACCCACGAACCACCCGGATAATCGGGAATCACCACAAACATCACAGGAGACACAAGTATCCGTCCAACGGTGACTGCGTTGGCCCAGGTGGCTATGGCGTTAGGGTCGACTGGCACGTTCTAAGCCTGCCACATTGGGCATGCTCAGACCTAGATTGCGCAACCTTGATGACATCAGGTTGCTGAGACGGCAATGAGATCAGGACCCATGGCTGAAGTGATCTGAACATCGTAAAACTCACCGACTACGAGATCCTGTGGCACTTCAATGATGCCGTCAATCTCTGGGGCCTCACGATGACTACGAGCCTCTCCAGGCTCATCCACTAGAACATTGAGCGTTCGGCCAATGAGGTCATCGCGACGTCGTGCGGTGATGTTGTCTTGCATTTCACTCAGTTCTACAAGACGTTCACGCATCAGACCGTCTGGGACCTGACCATCAAGGTCAACTGCATATGTGCCATCTTCAGGTGAGTACGCAAAGAAGCCACACCAGTCAAGTTGTGCTTGCTCAACGAAGCTCAATAACTGATCATGATCTTCTTCCGTTTCACCTGGATAGCCAACAATGAAGTTACTGCGAAAGGCCGCATCGGGTTCACGAGATCGAATATCACTGATGCGGTTGAGGAAACGCTGACCGTCGCCCCAGCGACGCATACGGCGCAACAATGACTTACTCACATGTTGCAGAGAGAGATCAAAGTAAGGGACTCCGGTGTCACAGATGGCGTCAATCAAGGCATCGCTTAGATCGCTGGGATAAAGATACAACAGGCGTGTCCGCTCAACCGTTTTGGAGACTTCACGCACGAGAGAAACAATGCTGCCTGAGCCGAGTTCACTCGGACGATCCTTGCCATAGCTCGCCAAGTCTTGGGCGACGAGGACAATTTCGCGGGCTTGCAATTGCTCGACTTCGGCAAGAATTGATGACACGTCACGACTACGCTGCGGTCCACGAAATGACGGAATCGCACAAAAGCCACAATTCCGATCGCAACCCTCAGCAATTTTCACATATGCCCACGGTGACAACGACTTTGGGCGAGGCAAATTTAAAAGATCCAAAAGAGGAATTGGCGCTGATCCCACGGGAATCAACTTCTTTGCATCAGGTGTCTGCACGGGAACTCCAAAACCGGCCACAAGATCTACTTCGGGAAGTTCATCTGCAAGTTCTTGTCCGTACCGTTCGGCCATACAACCAGTGACGACTAAACGCGAAGTTTCCTTACGTTGTCCGTCAAGGGACAAAATCGTGTCAATAGATTCTCGCCGCGCCTCGTCAATAAAAGCACATGTGTTGACAACAACGAGATCAGCATCGCTCGCCGAATCGGTGGGGAGCATCCCATCGGCAAGCAAGGTACCGATCAATTTGTCCGAGTCAACCTGATTCTTGGGACAACCAAGTGTTTCAACGTAGAAGTGCTGCACGTGATTGGTCACGACATACGAGGCTACCTGCTGGGGTCGCGACAGAGCGTTAAGCCGAGTAAGCCAACTTCAAACCGCCGTATTTCCATTGGGTCTTCACGAGTCGGCCGGTACCCGACAGGGTAATGTACGCAGTGTCGCTACCGTCGGCGGCGAAGCAAATGTTTGTCGTCAATAGGTCACCTGTAGCAACATGCTCCAGCAACTCGCCAGATGGGGAAATGACAGTAATGCCACCATTGACCAAGGTGGCCACGCAGACATTCCCCGCACCATCGACTGCGAGCGAATCAAGCAATTGCAGACCTGGTAATCCGTACAAGACAGCTTGCGTATCTCCGGGCATAGTCGGTGCCAAGACGCCGGGCGTCGTGATATTGCGGCGAAAGACGCGACCGGTGTGAGTCTCAGCCCAGTAGACCGTCGTTCCGTCGGGAGAAAGACCAATGCCGTTGGGTCCTTCAACTGGAAAATCAATTTCACGGATTGAAGAACCGTCTACAGCCGCATAGTAGATAGCAGTCAAGTCCGCTGTCCGTGCCGTGAGGTTACGAATACCGTGATCGGTGAAATAGAAGCCACCGAAATGATCAAAAACCAAATCGTTGGGAGCGCGCAATGCTCGACCGTCACACTCGGTATACAAATCAGTCACTTCACCAGTTGAGATATCGACGCGCTGAATGCGACCGCCGCTGTAATGTGCTTGATCAAAAGGGCCAGGAAAACTCAGTCCGCCAAAGTCGACTTCTGAAAAGCACCCGCCGTTATTACACACATACAGACATCCGTCGGGACCGATAGCAGCGCCATTCGGGCCACCAGTCATCTCGGCGATTGTTTCTTTGGAACCATCAGGACGGACCCGCGTAATGCGCGGTCCAAACATTTCGACCACAATCACGCTGCCATCCCGCATCGCAATCGGTCCTTCTGGAAACCTCAAACCATTTGTGACTTCAACAAGTTTCACGACACTTCTCCCATCGGCAAAACCACATGACTTACCACACGGGATCCTAATCCACAGAACTTTTAGAAGATATATCGAGGACTAGAGCGCCTCAAACTCCTCGACAGTCATCAGAACTTCCCGCGCCTTACTGCCCACACTCGGTCCGACAACGCCTTGTTGCTCCAGCAGATCAATCAGGCGACCAGCACGTGCAAAACCCACTCCTAGTTTGCGTTGAAGCATTGAAGTGGATCCCATTTGGCTACGCACGACCAGTTCCATGGCCCGCTTCAGTAATGCCTCATCACTATCGTCATTGCCATAACTCTCGGTGATGGCTTGCCCAGCGGGGCTACCTGCGGCCGGTTCATCGCCTTCTACGCCACTCACATACTGAACTGTTGGGGCCTGTTGTCGCCAAAAGGCAACGACCTTACGGACTTCTTCTTCTTCGACCCAGCAACCTTGAATACGTTGAGCCACCGATGAGTTGCCAGGCAAAAGCAGCATGTCACCCTTGCCAACTAGTTTTTCGGCACCAACCTGATCAAGAATCACTCGACTGTCCATCTGTGACGACACAGCGAAAGAGGCTCGGGCAGGAACGTTGGCTTTAATGACTCCAGTGATCACGTTGACGGAAGGTCGCTGCGTCGCAACAATTAAGTGAATGCCAACGGCACGAGCTTTTTGCGCAATGCGAGTGATGCTCTCTTCAACATCGCGAGCAGCCACCATCATTAAGTCATTTAACTCATCAACCACAACCACGATGTAGTGCATGTGCTCATATTCGCGTTCAGACCCGGCAGCGGCCTGAATTTCACCGCGGTTAAAGGCAGCGTTGTAGCCAGTGATGTCGCGATAGCCCATCTCAAATAGAAGGTCGTATCGCTTCTCCATTTCTCGCACCGCCCATTGCAAGGCATTAGCGGCTTTCTTGGGATTCGTCACGGGTTGGGTGAGCAAGTGTGGGAGTCGCGCATATTGACCCATCTCCACTTGTTTAGGGTCAATCAAGATCAATTTGACTTGATCGGGTGTTGAACGCATCAAAATTGAAGTGATGATGCAGTTGATGCCACTTGACTTACCTGCACCCGTGGCTCCAGCAATTAACAGGTGAGGTGTTGTTGCCAAATTCAAGAACACAGAACGACCGGCAATATCTTTGCCGATCGCTACGTCAAGCGGATGACTTGCCACTTTCGATTCAGCCGAAGCCATGAGGTCACCTAAAGCCACGAGTTGACGAGTCTGATTGGGAACCTCAATACCGATAGCCGACTTGCCAGGAATTGGTGCCAATATCCGCACATCGGTGGCCGCCATTGCGTAGGCAATATCTTTTTGCAATGAAGTTACCCGCGCCACCTTGACACCGGGACCGAGTTCAAGTTCATAACGAGTCACAGTCGGACCAACAGTTTGGTCAACAAGAGTGACCTTGACACCATGAGACAACAATGCTGCTTCAAGATCTTCACCGCGTTGACTAACTTCGCTTTGATCAATGGCCTGCTTACTACTGCGCGTCAAATAGGAAAGTGGAGGCAACTTCCACTCACGAGCATTTATCGGCGGTGAGTCAAACTGCCCTTGAGTGTGAGGAACGTCTACTTTGGCTGAGGGTCGCGGCGTCTTCACAGGTGGGACAAAAACCTTGACTGGTTCTGGCTCAACTTCGGGCTCATCATGGTCAAGTGGCCGAACCTCTAGTTCATCGTATTCGCCCGCAGCATCTTCATCATCGGCATCAGTTTCAACGACGGCATCATCTTCAGTTTCATCTTCAGAGATTGTGCCGAGACTCTCAGTGAGCGATCGTGCGCGGGCTCCGGCACCGCTCACAATCGTCGAGAAAAAACCACCGACAGCACTGGCTGCATCTTTCAGACTGAGACTTGAAATCAACAAACTGCAACCGAGAGCCAATGCCGTCAAAACCAGAACCGCAGCAATATCCCCAATCGTCACTTGCAAGATCTGACCGAGTATCGCTCCCAACCATCCCCCTGCTCCACCAAGAGCATCCACACCCGTGAAGGCATCTGGCCCTTTAAAAACATGCAAAATTCCGAGGGCCGCTAACACAACTCCACCCCACCCAAGAGCCAACTTCATTCGATTGGGTGCTTCGTCTCCGCGCAGTTGCGCAACGCCGATAGCGACGAATACCAACGGTAAGCAATATCGACCGAGTCCAAGCAGACAACCAAGAGCGGTGTCCGCCCCACGCCCAACGGGACCAGCGAGACGGGCATAGACCGCTAAGCCAACAATGACACCAAGAACGATAAACGCAATCGCCACAAACTCACTTTCGCGACCATTAATCGCCCGACGAACTTCTCCAGTCTGCGAAGCCTTCGCCTGATCCCCACGACCTGCAGAATTGGAGCGCGAGGGAGTCTTCTTCGTTGTTAGCTTTTTCGCACTCATCGACCATAACGCTAGCAATGGGGCGCGCATGCGCTCGGTCATACCCCCAGTTAGGCACACTGTTTTTGGGGCAATAATCGGCTAAGAAGCATCGGTGCCGATGATCTCACCATCTTTCGTCACGAGCACAGACATTTCACCACCTTGCGAGGAGTTCATGTGCACTCGATAGTCAGCGACTCCCGTGGACTCCAACGCTGTACCCACTCCGGCTATGACGAACATTGTCGCCCGTGAGTTAGGCAATGCACTGATGACTTTCAGCAATACTTTTTCTATTGAAAAATTAACAGCAGAGCGCGTGAAGGTCGGTCCGTTGGCAGCCAGTGGCAGAGCTACATCCTCAAGACCGTCTTGCGGTGTAAAAACATATTGCGCCATGGCATCGGGCAATCCGTCGGGATTTGGTTGACCATCAAGATCGGTGGCAAGAAAAAGGTTGACGACCGCGTCAGTGACATTGATTTCAAAATAAGCCTGATCGTCACCCACCCCTGCGTCAACGGCATCCATTGCCTGCTCAATGAGATCAAGCCGCAGACTTGAGTCTTTGACGGCTGGCTGCTCGCTTCGGCAAGCCAACAACATAATAACTAAACAGCCGACAAAGTATTTCGGAGACAATCTTTTCTGGGCCACTTAGGCCTCCATGACCACGGGAACAATCATCGGCCGTCGCTTGGTTCGCTCGTTCACAAAACGACCAGCGGCGCGCCGTACGTCTTTCTCCAAGGCTTCAGGACTGCGCACACCTTCCATCAAAGCCTTTTCCACGGCAGCAGCCACGACTTCGCAGGCTTCATCAAGTAAGTCTTCAGCCTCTGGGGCGTAGACCCAACCGCGGGTGATGATCTCAGGACCTGTCAGAACTTTCCCAGAGGCGACATCGACAGTCACAACGACGACGACGACACCTTCTTCAGCAAGAACTTTTCGGTCGCGCAGCACGCCCTGTCCAACGTCACCGACGATGCCATCAACATACAAATAACCAGCGGGGATTCGCGCTACTGGGGTGAGACCTTCATCAGAGAGTTCAAGGACATCACCATCTTCGCAGAGCAACACATTGGATTTAGCAACTCCCATGATGATTCCCAACTTTGCATGAGCCACGAGGTGCCGATATTCGCCGTGCACCGGCACGAACCATTCTGGCTGAACAATTGAAAGATACGTTTTGAGTTCGTCGGCTTGGGCATGCCCCGTGGCGTGCACATCGGCGATACCTGAGTGCACCACTTCAGCACCAGCACGTAACAGGCCATCAATCACTCGCGTCACATTGGTCTCATTGCCTGGAATAGCATCGCTGGACAAAATAACTGCATCACGTTCAGCGACTTTTAGCCATTTGCTATCACCACGCGCCATCAACGACAGAGCCGACATGGGTTCTCCCTGACTGCCAGTGGAGATAATGCACACTTTATGTGGCGGGTAATCGTCGGCTTGTTCAATATCAATCAACGTGTCATCTGGAACTTGAAGAACCCCAAGATCACGGGCCATACGGACATTTTTCTGCATTGAGCGGCCCATCGTGGCTACCTTGCGCCCAGTTTCAACAGCGGCATCGATGATCTGTTGAATTCGGTGAATATGACTTGCAAAACTCGCAGTAATGATTCGGCGGTCACGGTGCTCATGAAACAAGGCCCGCAGAACACCGCTGATTGATCTTTCGCTGGGAGCGTGCCCATGTTCTTCAGCGTTCGTTGAATCGCATAACAGCAAACGAATTCCCTCTGTTGAGGCAATTGCACCAATGCGCGCTAAGTCAGTGCGGCGACCGTCAACTGGAGTGAGATCCAATTTGAAGTCACCAGAGTGCAAGAGCACCCCTTGTGATGTATGAACTGCAACAGCAAAGGCGTGTGGCACAGAGTGTGTGACAGGAATGAACTCAACATCAAATGGGCCGATCATTCTTCGCTCACCGTCGCGCACAACAATCAGTTCAGTGCGACCGAGCAGTCCCGCTTCTTCAATGCGGTTACGTGCTAGACCCAAAGTGACATCAGACCCATAGACGGGGAAACTGAGATCACGCAATAGATACTGCAACCCACCGACATGATCTTCATGTCCATGAGTCGCCACACAAGCCACAACCCGATCAGCATTTTCCCGGAGCCATGTGAAGTCAGGAAGAACTAGATCAATGCCATGCATATCGGCATCAGGAAACATCAACCCACAATCGATGAGCAACAACTTGTCATCTTGTTCGATGACCATACAGTTGCGACCAATCTCGCCGAGACCACCGAGAAAGGCAATCCGGACCGGGGTTGCCATCAGGAGTCTCGCAAACGAGAAACCTGAAGATTGGCGAGAACTGCTTTGGCCTTCTCGACGACGAAAGCAGCAGGTGGACCCATCGGCAAACGACACTCACCGACTGGTATACCGAGCAAATTCATCATCACTTTGCTGGGGATTGGATTAGGTGATTCGTCTCCAGTTTCATAGGCAAAGCTTTCCAGCAGACGTTGATTGATGGCCAGCGCTCCAGCTGTATCGCCATCTTGCCAACAACCAAACATCTGCTGATGATCAATCGCCGACCAATGTGTGGCCACGCCAATCACTCCAACTGCACCGACAGCCAGCAATGGCAATGTCAATCCATCATCACCGCTATAGACCTCAAAGCCAGATGGAGCAGCAGCAATGACATTGGCAGTTTCAGCGGGATTTCCGGCGGCGTCTTTCAAAGCCACGACCGTTGAGACTTCGTGAGCCAACTTCAACAAAGTTGACGAACTGATTTTTCGCCCTGTCCGTACAGGAATGTCGTAGACGATGATTGGCAGATCAGAAGCGGCGGCCACTGCGCGAATATGAGCCTCAATGCCCGATTGCGGAGGGCGGTTGTAATACGGAGCGACAACTAATAGCCCCGCCACGCCTAACTTACTGGCCTCTTTCGTCATATGAATTGAGTGCAAGGTGTCGTTGGTTCCCGTACCCGCAATCACCGGAATGGTCACCGCTTCAGCCACGGCTGCGAACAAACTCAGTCGCTCATGATCAGTCAACACGGGTGCCTCACCAGTTGTTCCGGCTATCACGAGTCCATCGTTGCCGTTGGCTTGCAACCATTTTGCTAAACGTTGAGCACCATCAAGGTCAAGCGCCCCACTGGCGTCAAAAGGTGTCACCATCGCGGTGAGAACATTTCCAAAACGAGCCATCAGAAACTCCCTTCCTGAGCGCGATCAATTCCTTGCGTGAGAATCAAGTCTTCATGAAGTTCCATCCACACATCGTGGAACGACCCACACATCACTCCTGTAAACATATTGTTTGCTCCACCTTCAACCAAGGCACAGGTTGACTTAAGACGAGGTCCGTAATGAGACAGACGCGGCAAAATTAGCGTCATAGCTTGAAGCACGGGCGCTGCCGATGCATGCAATGCCGTCAAGCGTTTGATGACCGATTGGTCATAGGCAGCGTCACTGTGATCGTTAGGAGCACCATCACGCAACTGCCAATCTCCACAGAGATGTTTGAAAGAATCATTGATCTCTAAAAATTGATGATAGTGAACCTTCAAAGGCTCTAGATCAAGACCTGCAATGTCACGATCCAAGGCCGGGCGATGCGCAGTTCGACCTGCAGGTGTGAGTTGCCACAATGAACGAGCCTCACGGAACATAACTAACTCCTCGCTAGCAAGTTCCTGCAGATGAGAATCCACTTCACTGACCTTGAGAGCCACCATCTCGGCCAAGGTCTCAGTTTTGGCGAATCCCTTGATACGCAAGGCGTGGAATGTCAGAAATTTGGGATCGGCTTGATAAGAATGCGAACGGGCCATACCTTTGCCAGCGTAGTGCTTAGGCTCGCCACGCAAGATACCGATTCGCCATAGCCCTCCTCACGATGAACCCAATGACCTGTTCACGGGCACTAGCGTCAAGATGTGGATCAGATGGCGATGAGCGACACCCAACGAACGAACCTGGTGATCATCTTTGGTGGACAGTCCGCTGAACATGATGTCAGCTGTTCGACGGCTGCTCATGTGATGAAAGCCATTGATGTTCGGCGTTATACCGTCACAGCCCTCGGCATCGACGTACACGGCCAATGGCACCTTGCTGAATCAGCAATGGCTGCTTTGGATCGTGGTGCGGATGCCGTACCTGACCGATTGCAGGCCAGTGGACCTGTTGTTTCTGCATCACTGGCGCTGACCGCCGCTACAGGAAGTGCAAACACTGTGGTGATGCCGCTGCTACACGGCCCCATGGGTGAAGATGGAACCATTCAAGGCATGCTGGAATTGCTTGACGTGGCCTATGTCGGAGCCGGAGTTTTGGGTTCATCAATCGGAATGGATAAAGCACTCTCCAAAGATGTGCTGGCGCGTCACGGGATCGCCCAACCGCGATACCACGCTCTTCGAGAATCAGAAATCAACCCCGAAGCCCTGAGCGCTATTGTCGACGAACTTGGGCTTCCGCTATTTATCAAGCCCGCCAATATGGGTTCTTCAGTTGGCGTCAGCAAGGCACACACGATTGACGAGGTCATAGCAGCGACGAAGCAGGCACTTACTTACGACGAATGGATCATCTTTGAAGAGGCCATCACAGGACGCGAGATTGAAGTCGCTGTACTTGGCAGTCTTGAGCCCGAAGCCAGCGTGGCCGGGGAAATTGTTCCGGCTCATGAGTTTTATGATTACGAAGATAAATACCTGAAAGATAGTGCGCAACTGTTAATACCTGCGCCGTTGAGTGATGCCGCTGCGACTGCAGTGCGCCAACTGGCGATACAAGTTTTTCAAGCGTTGCGCGGCGAGGGCTTAGCGCGAGTCGATTTTTTCTACGAAGAAAATGATCGTGGCTTTCTGTGCAATGAGATCAATACCATGCCTGGCTTCACACCGATCTCGATGTACCCAAAATTATGGTTATCTTCGGGGCTGAGTTACCCCGAACTGATTGACCGCCTCGTTGAATTGGCTCAACAGCGTCATGCCCGTCGGCGAAGAAATACTGCCCACTGAGATGTCACTACGGCGCCAGAGCAGCCCGCAAAAATGAGGTCAACTCGTTGCGCAGTTTTCGCAGACCGACTGCATCTTGGCTCCAGCCGACAACACGTAACGCTTCAGGTTCAGTTGCGATGCCAGCGACTGTGGCGTACACCAAGGCAATGATCAATGAGGGATCCCCCTGACGCAGCCGACCAGATTGCATTTCAGTTCGCATCCAACTCGCAGCACGAGTCACCAGTGGATTGAGGATCTCGGTCAGGTGTTCGGCTGCACCTGTGGGCAAGCGACTCAATTCGCGCAGTAGACCTAATAAGGCAGGACGTCTCACAGCCGGGCGAAAGACGGCGTGAACAACCGCTTCAAGACGATCCAAGGGCATATCGGGTGCGGAACGAATGGCGGTCTCAACGACGACGGTCAATTCGGCGGCCATATTGGCTAAAACAGCCTGAATGAGGTCGTCTTTGGAGGCAAACCAATACAGCAAAGATTGTTTGGCGATGCCCACGTCAGCAGCGATCTGATCCAGACTGACGGAGTCAAACCCCCTGCTACCGAAGAGAATCGTGGCACTTTCCAGGATCCGTTCACGGGTATGACCGCGACGGCTGGGAACGATGGGGCGACGAGCCATAGTCCATTCCTACCAGCCCCAGAGGCCTTTTTGTGAGATTATCTACCATTTGGTAGATAATCGTGATAAAACTGATCCGTGATTCCAGAAAATCTTCGGGGCAAGCGCATTGCGATCACAGGTGCGACTGGCTTTGTCGGCACTGCCCTCGTTGAGCGTTTGTTGTTCAGCGTGCCCGATTGCGAGTTGGTGCTCCTGGTCCGAGATGGGCGACGCACTCAAGCCGCAGAGAGAGTCCGTCGCGAGATTCTGAAAAACAACGCTTTTGATCGACTCCGAAAAAAACTCGGTGCAGATTTTGATGCCAGCATCATCAGTCGAATCTCTGTCGTGGCTGGAGATGTCGGTACCGATGGCCTCGGACTCTCATCAACTGATGCACAAATATTTGCATCATGTGACATCGTCATCCACTCCGCAGCGAGTGTCTCTTTTGATTCACCGCTTGATAGTGCAGTGGAAGTCAACTTGTTGGGGCCGATGCGCATTGCTGAATTACTCAATGCGATTGGATCAAAAGCCGATGGCACGATGCCTCATTTAGTGGCCGTCAGTACTTGTTATGTGGCTGGCAACCGACGTGGCACAGCACCTGAAGAACTTGTCAGCGCTGGACCCTTTGATATTGGACTGAATTGGAAAAATGAGGTTACCGCGGCGCGACGTTTGCGCGGCGATGCCGAAACAGCAAGTCGTGCCCCCGCACAACTTGCGAACTTTCGCTCACAGGCACGCTCAGAGTTAGGAGCCGCAGGGGCCCCCGCATTAGCTGCCAAGACTGAACAGAATCGCCTACGTTGGGTCAAAGATCAACTTGTTGAAGCCGGTCGCACGCGCGCCGCCAGCGTGGGTTGGCCAGATGCATATGCCTTCACCAAAGCTCTCGGCGAGCAAGCTCTTCATGAGACAAAAGGAAATGTTCCAGTCAGCATTGTTCGGCCGTCAATCATTGAATCAGCCCTATCCGAACCCTCGCCTGGCTGGATTCGCGGATTTCGTATGGCCGAACCCGTCATCATTTCCTATGCTCGGGGACTACTTGATCAGTTTCCTGGTGTTCCAGAAGGCACTGTGGACGTCATCCCCGTTGACCTAGTCGTGGCTGCGATTGTGGCAGTTGCCGCCTTAGGTCCAGATGAAGCGCCACACATCACACAAGTTGCTTCTGGATCATCGAACCCTCTCAAATACCGCACCTTGGTGGACAATGTGCGTGACTGGTTTACCCAGCATCCGATTCATGATGCAGAAGGTCAGCCTATTGTCGTCCCTGATTGGAAGTTCCCCGGTCGCGGGAAAGTTGAAAAACAACTCACCCGCGCGAAAACGGTTATCGCCCAAAGTGAGAAACTTCTTGGTGCCTTGCCCCTGCGCGGAACACAGGCGGCTTGGTCCACAAAACTTGAAGATCGCCGCGAAGAAATTGAACGAGCCCTTGAATATGTTGAGTTATACGGTCTCTATACCGAATGCGAGGCAATCTATTCAGTCAACAATTTATTAGCCATTAACGAGCGTATGAGCGACGCAGATCGAGAGACTTTCTGTCTTGATCCGCGAGTCGTACATTGGCCGACCTATATCTCCACCATTCACCTTCCATCCATTGTCTTGCATAGTCGAGTAAAGACGACACCCGGCAAAAGCACTCTTGACCGCAGCGACAGACTGCGCAAGCAGGTCCTTGATCCCAGTCGTCACGTGGCGGCTTTTGATCTAGAAAATACTTTAATCTCCAGCAATGTTGTGGAAAGTTTCTCCTGGCTGGCAACACGAAGATTGAACTCCCCCGAGCGCGTACGTTATGTCTTGCGCGCCCTGCGCGAAGCACCGAACTTATTGTCTATGGATCGCAAAGACCGTTCCGACTTCTTGCGCTATTTTTACCGGCGTTACGAAGATGCCCCCGTGCAGCAGATCGAAGAAGATTCCCGAGAACTCTTGGCGCAACTGATCATGACAAAAAGCTTTCCTGCTGGACTTCGTCGAGTCCGCGAACACCGCGCTCTCGGGCATCGCACGATTCTGATTACGGGAGCCATGAGTTTTGCCGTTGAGGGTTTACGACCTTTATTTGATGAAATTGTTGCCGCCGAGATGACGGTGCGACTCGATGGCACATATTCGGGTGAACTGGCACAGGTTCCACCAACCGGAGAAACACGTGCCCAAGTTTTGGCCGATTACTGCGCTCGCGAAGGTCTGCGCCTTGAGGAATCAATTGCCTACGCAGACTCCAGCAGTGATTTACCGATGCTTGAAGCCGTCGGCTTTCCAGTGGCCGTCAACCCTGAAACGCGGTTGGCAACAATTGCTCGAAAACGCGGTTGGCTTGTTGAAAATTGGGAAAAGGCTTCTGGAGGTCCACGACCACGTCTTCCTCTCGGTCCCATGATGTCCGAGCGCGAACAGAAACGTTTTTCTGAGCGAAATAAGCGCTCGTCGTATCGGTCGGGATTATGAAAGCACTGAAGATCACTCGTAGCAACGCCAAGTTTGCCGTAGCTCGCCTAGTCAGTCCGATCAGTGCTCTTGGGGCTGCCACATTTGGGCCACTCTCATTAGTCAATGAATCTGCACCCGAACTCCCCAACGCGGAGGGTTGGCATCGCATCACCCCCCGTCTCACGGGTATCTGTGGTAGCGATTTGTCGCTCGTCGAAGGCCACGCATCAACATACTTTGACGATTGGGTCTCCTTCCCCTTCGTTCCCGGTCACGAAGTTGTGGCTGATTGCGATGACGGTCGCCGTGTCGTTCTTGAACCTGTACTTGGTCACGCATGCCGCGGTCTTGCACTCCCCTTTGAAGGCGCCGCCCCAGGAGACGGCGATGACTATGCGCACCTCGTCAGTGGTCATCTCGAACCTGGCATTCAAACTGGTTTTTGTCATTCAACAGGTGGTGGGTGGGCCAGCGAACTCGTGGCCCACGAAAGTCAGTTACACAGCATTCCTGATGCAATGAGCGATGAACAAGCCGTTCTTGTTGAGCCTGCAGCCGGAGGGATTCACGCCGCTTTGGCGACCTGGCCCGCCGTACAGATCGCTCTTCAGCGAGGTGAAGCACCGATCGTAGCCGTTCTCGGAGCGGGCACGATGGGACTATGCGCTATCGCTGGCTTGCGGCGTTACGTGCCAGGCGTGCGCATCATCGTTGGCGCTCGTTATCCACATCAGCAAGCCTTAGCGCGATCCCTTGGCGCAGACATTGTCGTTCCTTCCGCAGAATTATCACGCGCAGTACGCCGAGAATCTGGCTGTCATGTTGTCGGCGATTATCTTTCGGGTGGATGTCACGCAACCATTGACGCTGTCGGAAGTGCAGACAGCATGATGGATTGTTTGAAGTTCACTCGTCCTCGCGGTCGAGTCGTACTTCTTGGCATGCCAGCCATTGTTTCTCTAGACCTCACAGGTTTGTGGCATCGCGAAACTGCCCTCGTTGGTGCCTACACCTACGGAACTGAATCAATGCCCGATGGGACCCGCAAGCACACCTTTGATCTTGCTATTGAAACTGCTGCTGAGTGCCAACTGGAGCGCCTTGTTTCTGCTTCTTATCGCCTTGATGATTACAAAGATGCCATCGCTCATGCAGCGGCATCTGGGCGTCGTGGTGCCGTGAAAATTGTATTTGACTTGCGTTCAACTTCGGAACGCACAAAGAAGGAGACCAACTAATGCCTCGTCCTGGTTTTGTTTTAGAAGTTGATAAGTCGACACCACCTATTTTATTTTGGCGAGGCGAAAACTTTTCCTTAGAAAAGTTGCCCGCTGGTCGTAGTCGCGTGATCTACGCTCCAGAACCTCTCCCAGCCATTGAGGATGTCGACGGTGCAATTCGTCATGCCCTTCTCAATCCCGTTGAACAAGAACCCTTGCCCGAGCAACTGTTCCCCGGAATGAAACTGACGATCGCTTTTGACGATGTGAGTTTGCCCTTACCCAAGATGGAGCGCCCCGACATTCGTCAGCGCGTCATTGAGACAGTACTCGACATGGCGGCCGAAGCGGGTGTTGACGATGTGCACATCATTTCAGCCTTGGCACTACATCGCCGTATGACCGAAGAAGAACTTCGCCACTGCCTGGGCGACCGCATCTACGATGCCTTCGCTCCGCGTGGCACGTTATATCAACACGATGCAGAAGACCCAGATAATTTGACCTACCTCGGACAAACCCCACACGGCGAAGATGTTGAAATCAATAAGCGTGCCGCTGAGAGCGATCTACTCGTATATGTCAACATCAACCTCGTGGCCATGGACGGTGGTTGGAAGAGCACCGCAACGGGTCTTTCCTCCTATAAGTCGCTACGCCATCATCACAATCCCGAGACGATGATTCATTCGCGCAGTTTCATGGATCAGCACCGCAGTGAACTGCACAAAAGCAACTGGCGCATGGGCAAGGTTTTGATTGACAGTGGTGTCAAAGTTTTCCAAATTGAAACCACTTTAAATACCGATACATTTCCCTCCCCATTTGGTTTCCTAGCCAAACGCGAATGGGAATGGTCCCCCTCTGACCGCATGACGTATATCGCTTCAACCAAGGCACTGAAGCGCACGCCAACACGTCTGGCGCGCAAGATATTTCATTCCATTGAATCCCCCCACCAGATGACAAGCGTGCAAGCCGGTGACGTTGAAGCCGTTCACCGCATCACGACGGAGCATGTCTACAAGCAACAACTCGTTGAGGTAAAAGGTCAGACCGACATTTTGACTATGGGAATCCCCTACATCAGTCCCTACAACGTGAACTCGATCCTCAACCCGATCTTGGTGATGTGTATGGGGCTGGGTTACTACTTCAACATGTACAAGGGCATGCCGTTGGTGCGTGAAGGCGGAGTGATCATCATGACTCACCCGACCCAACCCGATTTCCATCCCGTGCATCATCCGTCATATATCGACTTCTTTGAGCAAGTTTTAGCTGATACCACTGACCCACATGCGATGTCACAAAAATGGGAGAAACAGTACGCCGAAGACGAGTGGTACAAGCATCTGTATCGCACCACCTACGCCTATCACGGAGTGCATCCTTTCTACATGTGGTATTGGGGCAGTCATGCCCTACAGCACTGCAGCAGAATTATCATCGTGGGTGGAGACCCTAAGACTGTTCGCCGTCTCGGATTCGTCCCGGCATCAACAATGGATGATGCGTTGGAAATCGCCAGCGACGTTGTTGGTCGCGCACCTACTATCACCCATCTCCATTCGCCACCACTGATGGTGGCTGATGTCTCGTGAAGAGAGAACTGTGATGGCCCGCCGCGACGATGCCCCTTGGAAACCGAGCAATTTAGCTAAAGCAGCGCGCCTTGGTGACTGGGTTGAACGGATCACTCACCCGATCGCCAAACGCACGTATCGTCAGGGTTTTCCATATCTTCCCCCGACTGTGCCTTTGGGAATGGATGTTCCCCATAAGCCAGCAAAACTCGGAGCGGACTACGACACCTCGTGGGCTCGCAAGGCTCCCGCCAAGTTTGTTCGCCGAGGCATCGTCAACGGACCAATGCGACTCGTCATCAAAGGCATCACTAGCCCCAAGGTATATGGCACTGATCGACTCAGCGACTTACAGCGACTCGATGATCCCCCGCCATTAATTTTCACACCCAACCACCACAGTCACCTCGACACCGCTGTAATGGCGATCACAGTTCCTGAACCCTGGCGCTCAAAACTTGTTGTGGCTGCGGCGGCTGATTACTTTTTTGACAAGCGCTGGAAAGCCGTGATGGCCTCGCTGTCTCTCAATGCGATTCCCATTGACCGAGAAGTCACTGGTCGCAAATCCTCAGAGATGATCAAGGAACTCATTGACGATGGCTGGAGTTTGATGATCTACCCGGAAGGCGGCCGGTCACCTGATGGCTGGGGTCAAGATTTCAAAGGTGGCGCCGCCTATCTCTCGGCAAAAACCGGTGCCGCTGTCGTCCCAGTTTTTATCGATGGTACGGGTGCACTTTTCGGTAAGGGCATGAAGCGACCCAAATTGGGAACTACACAGGTGGTTTTTGGTCAACCTCTACGCGCCCTCGACGAAGAGAATACACGGAGATTTTCAGCGCGTATTGAAGCAGCTGTCACTGAACTTGGTGATGAGTCTTTAACCGATTTCTGGACTGCTCGACAACGTTCAGCGCGCAAAGAAAATACAAAGTTGACGGGACCCGAATACACCGGATGGCGACGTCAGTGGGCTCTTTCTGAGCGACGCGAAATGGGCACTGCGGGACTACGGCGCCGCCAAAAACGACGCTGGCCAGATCTTGGAAACTAGCGAAGTCCTCTAGGGTTCGGTTTTCGCTGGAATATTGATTTCATCTCCGGGCAAAATCACCACGGATGCATCAATCCAACCGTTGGCGGCCATCAGCGCCGACACCGTAACGCCCCATTGATTGGCAATGGCAGAGAATGAGTCACCGGCAACGACGGTGTACTTGCCTTGACCCGGATCGGGGCCAGGCATCGTCGTCTCTGTTGGAATCGGAAGTCCAGGCAAAGTAGTCGTCTGCATTGCCGATGGCGGAATCAAAATGTTTTGCCCGACAACAAGATTATGCAAGATACCTTCGGGCCAATTGTTGTAACTCGCTAACTCGACTGGCGCTACCCCGAAACGACCAGCGATGGCGTACACAGAATCGCCACTGACAATGGTGTAACTAATAGCCGGCGGCAAAGTGTTGGCAGGGTCAACGGTCGTCACTACCGAGGGCGGAGTCGTGGCGTAATTCGTTGACGTCAGTGGGCGCAAAGTAGTCGCCGATGAACCAGGGTCAGCGCCGCAGGAAGCGAGCAAAGCCAGTCCTGCAAGACCAATACCAATCAATGAAAAACGAAGTCTAAGCACGGGCGACAATCTAGATCGTTTTGAGGTCGCGAACACGGCAACACCTGTGGACAACGCCACAGGTGAGTCCTTCAGCAACCCTTACACCAATGGTCGGGCACTCGGCGGAATCGGCGCAGGAAGCGTCGTCTCACCCATCAGATAGGTATCAACCCCGGCAGCACAGGCCCGACCCTCGGCTATTGCCCAAACAATCAGGCTTTGCCCACGACCCATGTCTCCCGCTACGAACACCCCAGGGACATTTGACATGTACGCATCATTGCGCTTGAGATTGCCTCTCTCGTCAAGTTCAACGCCCAATTTGTCAAGCCATGAGTCTTTTTCTGGACCTACGAATCCCATCGCAAGGAATACGAAATCGGCGGCGATCTCTCGTTCGCTACCTTCCACCTTGGTGAACTGTCCGTCTTTCATTTCAACCTCATGAAGCAACAAGGCGCGTACCCGACCCTCACCATTGTCAAGGAATTTCTCGGTGTTCACACTAAACAAACGCTGTCCACCCTCTTCGTGAGCCGACGTCACTTTGAAGACCATGGCAAATTGTGGCCATGGGTTAGTTCCGCCACGTTCCATCGGAGGCTGAGGCATAATTTCCAACTGGGTGACCGATGCAGCTCCCTGACGATGAGCAGTCCCTAAGCAATCAGCGCCAGTATCTCCACCACCAATAATCACGACATGGCGACCAGCGACATTGATCGGTGAGGAGTCGATGTCGCCTTCCTGCACTTTGTTCGCCCACGGTAGGTATTCCATGGCCTGATGGATCCCGCCTAGGTCACGACCAGGCACTGCGAGTTCGCGCCATGCAGTTGCCCCGCAGGCTAAAACGACCGAGTCAAAAGTCGCCAGTAAAACATCAACATCAACGTTGTGACCGACGATTGCGTTCGTTCGAAACTCAGTACCTTCGGCTTCCATCTGTTCAATACGACGATCAAGATGGCGCTTTTCCATTTTAAATTCAGGAATGCCGTAGCGCATTAATCCGCCAATGCGATCTGCCCTTTCGAGAACAACGACTTCGTGACCCGCACGCGTCAGTTGCTGGGCAACTGCCAAACCTGCTGGACCGGACCCAATCACGGCCACGCGCTTGCCAGTTTTCACACTTGGCAATTGCGGAATGACCCAACCTTCTTCCCATGCACGATCAATGATTTCAACCTCGACTTGCTTGATTGCCACGGGGTTTGAGTTAATTCCCAAGACGCAAGCCGATTCGCATGGTGCTGGGCATAAGCGACCCGTGAACTCAGGAAAGTTGTTCGTGGCATGCAAACGGTCAATGGCATCTTGCCAATGACCGCGATACACCAGATCATTCCAATCGGGAATCAAGTTCCCCAGTGGGCATCCGTTATTGCAGAACGGGATGCCACAATCCATGCAACGTCCCGCTTGCTTATTCAACTCGTCATGATCGAATGGCTCATAGACCTCTTTCCAGTCCCGTAAGCGCACCGGAACGGGACGATGGCCAGGCCCCTGTCGATCCCATTTTAAGAATCCAGTTGTCTCACCCACGAGCCACCTCCATCACACGATCCAATGTCACTTGTTCACTGAAACCTGATGCTTGTGACTCTGCCATGACAGCCAAAACTCTCTTGTAATCACGCGGCATGACCTTGACAAATTTCGCAGATTCAATTTTCCAATCGCCGAGAATTCTGACTCCAACAGCACTTTGCGTTTCAGCCACATGTGTCGACAGAATGCCCTCCAATTCACTGCGATCTAGGTCGTCTAGGGTCTCAAGTTCGACCATCTCATAGTTCACCTTGGTTGCGAAGACTGAATCTGGGTCATAGACGTAGGCCACGCCTCCAGACATTCCAGCAGCAAAGTTGCGCCCGGTTGCACCAAGCACGACCACTCGCCCACCGGTCATGTATTCGCAACCATGATCACCAAGACCTTCGACGACGGCAGTAGCACCCGAGTTACGAACACAGAATCGCTCACCTACGATGCCCCGCAAGTAAATCTCGCCACTCGTGGCGCCATAGCCGATGACATTGCCTGCGATCACGTTGTCTTGAGCTACGAAAGTGGCTGCCTGATCGGGACGAATAACAATCCGACCTCCCGAGAGTCCCTTACCTACATAGTCGTTGGCGTCACCAGACAATCGCAAAGTAATTCCCTTGGGAACAAATGCGCCAAAACTTTGTCCAGCAGAGCCAGTGAAATCAATACTGATCGTGTCGTCAGGTAATCCTGCGCCTGCCCAACGACGCGTGACTGTGTTGCCGAGCATTGTGCCGACTGTGCGATTGACGTTAGTGATCGTTGATGCAAGGTGAATCTTCTCACCAATCTCAATGGCCTTTTCAGCACGCGAGATCAAAATGTTATCTAGTGCTCCTTCAAGACCATGATCTTGATCAACATCTTGATACATCGACTGGTTATAAGGATTCCGAGACGTCGCCAAAATCGGTGAAATGTCTAATCCCTTAGCTTTCCAATGATCAATGGCGCTACGGGTGTTTAGTAACTCACTGTGTCCGACCATCTCTTGCACAGTTCGAAAACCAAACTCTGCCATCAATTCGCGAACCTCTTGAGCGATGAACTCAAAAAAGTTCACGACGAATTCGGGCTTGCCACTGAAACGCTCTCGCAGCACAGGATTCTGTGTCGCAACACCGACTGGACACGTGTCAAGATGGCAGGCGCGCATCATGATGCAGCCGCTCACAACTAATGGAGCGGTTGCGAAACCAAACTCTTCGGCCCCTAACAATGCTGCCACGATGACATCGCGTCCAGTTTTGAGTTGGCCGTCAGCCTGAACGACAATGCGATCGCGCAAGCCATTCAGCATCAAGGTCTGCTGTGTTTCGGCGAGACCCAGTTCCCACGGAGCACCCGCATGCTTTAAAGAGGTCAACGGGGAGGCGCCAGTACCACCATCGTGCCCTGAAATCAGAACGACGTCGGCTTTGGCTTTACTTACACCCGCCGCAACCGTGCCCACTCCCACTTCGGCGACTAATTTGACATGCACGCGCGCCGCAGGATTGGAGTTCTTGAGGTCATGGATGAGTTGCTTGAGATCTTCAATCGAATAAATGTCATGGTGTGGGGGCGGACTGATGAGTCCTACTCCAGGTGTTGAGTGACGGGTCTTGGCAACCCACGGATACACCTTGAAGCCCGGCAACTGCCCACCCTCACCAGGTTTCGCACCTTGAGCGATTTTGATCTGCAGATCGTCAGCGTTTACGAGGTATTCGCTCGTCACGCCAAATCGTCCTGAAGCCACTTGCTTGATCGCAGAGCGACGCCTGGCGTCGTACAACCGATCAGCGTCTTCGCCACCTTCACCGGTGTTGCTCTTACCCCCGATTGAGTTCATCGCCACAGCCAAGGTCTCATGGGCCTCGGCAGAAATTGATCCGTAACTCATTGCACCCGTGGAGAAACGCCGAACAATGTCTGAGACCGACTCAACTTCATCAATCGCGATCGCCGTTCGACCGGCGGTATTAAACTCAAACAAGCCACGCAGAGTTGCAAGATTTTTCGATTGGTCATTGACCAACTGCGTGTATTGCTTGAAGATGTCGTAGCGCTTAGAGCGTGTTGAGTGTTGCAGCTTGAAAACTGTCTCGGGATTGAATAAGTGGTATTCCCCTTCACGGCGCCACTGATATTCCCCACCAAGTTCTAACTTACGATGTGCTCGCCGTTCAGGATTTCTTGGATAAGCCACAGCGTGACGAGTTGCTACTTCATCAGCGATCTCATCGAGACCGATCCCACCCAAGCGACTGACCGTGCCAGTGAAATACTTGTCTACTAAATCATGGCCGAGACCAATCGCTTCAAAAATCTGAGCACCGGTATATGAAGCCACCGTACTCACTCCCATCTTGGACATGACTTTCAAAATGCCCTTACCGGAAGCTTTGATGTATTTTTTCACGGCATATTCGGGGTCAACTCCACCAAGTCCGTGGACATCTTCACGAATCATGTCTTCAATCGATTCAAAGGCCAGATATGGGTTAATTGCACCAGCACCGTAACCAACCAACAAGGACATATGGTGCACTTCACGAGCATCACCGGACTCAACAACAAGGCCGACCTGAGTCCGCTTTTTTTCGCGAATCAGATGGTGGTGCACTGCAGCTGTGAGAAGCAGCGATGGAATCGGCGCCAGGATCTCGTCACTATTGCGATCAGATAAGACGATGACTCGCGCTCCTGATTCAATCGCCAAGGATACATCGGCGCATATTTCATCAAGGGATTGCTTGAGGCTACTTCCGCCTTCAGCGACGCGATATAAACCTGAGACCACATGGGCATGCAACTCTGGATGAGACGCTTCATCATTAGCGTGAATAATTTTCGCTAATTCGTCATTGTCAATAATTGGGAACGGGAGGACCAACTGGCGACAACTCTCTGGTCCAGGTTGCAATAGATTGCCCTCGGGTCCGATTGTCGAGCCAACGCTGGTCACTACTTCTTCACGAATCGCATCAAGTGGCGGGTTCGTCACTTGGGCAAAAAGTTGTTGGAAATAGTCAAATAACAGTCGTGAGCGATCCGACAGAACTGCTATCGGAGTATCTGAACCCATCGAACCAATGGGTTCAGTTCCCGTCTTAGATGTTGGGGCAAGGATAACTTTGAGTTCTTCGTGTGTGTAACCAAACATTTGCTGACGGCGAAGAACACTGTCATGGCTATAGACCATGTGCTCACGCTCAGGAAGATCCTGCAATTCAACAAGACCATCGGCTAACCATTCTTCATAAGGTTCGGCGTGAGCTAACTCTTGTTTGATTTCTTCATCGTCAATGATGCGACCTTGAGCCGTGTCAATCAGGAACATTCTTCCGGGCTGCAGGCGACCTTTGCGAATAATCTTGCTTTGATCAATATCAAGCACCCCAACTTCAGATGCCAACACGACCATCTCATCGTCTGTGACCCAATAGCGACTCGGACGTAAACCGTTGCGGTCAAGCACTGCGCCGATCACTGTGCCATCAGTGAAGGCCACACACGCTGGACCATCCCACGGTTCCATCAGCGAAGAATGAAAACGATAAAAGGCACGCTTTTTCGCGTCCATCGTCTCGTGGTTCTCCCATGCTTCAGGGATCATCATCAAGATCGAGTGGGGCAAAGAGCGCCCACTGAGATGCAGGAGTTCTAAAACCTCATCAAAGCTGGCTGAGTCGCTACCCCCAACGGTACAAATCGGGAAAGCTCTTTCCAGTCCAGGAATCAGATCAGATTGCAACAACGCCTCACGGGTGCGCATCCAGTTGCGGTTTCCTTGCACCGTATTGATTTCACCGTTGTGCGCGATGAAGCGATACGGGTGGGCAAGCGGCCACGACGGAAATGTATTCGTTGAAAATCGACTGTGGACGAGAGCGAGAGCGCTTTCCACGCGCTCGTCTGCGAGCTCAGGGTAAAAGGCTCCTAACTGCGGAGTCGTGAACATCCCTTTGTAGATCAGTGTGCGGCAACTCAGCGATGGAAAATATGTCTTGAGTTCGGTCGGCAATTCGTGCTCAATCCGCTTACGGGCGACAAAGACTTTGCGATCAAGGTCAATGCCCGACGCACCCTGAGGATCCTTGATAAAGACTTGGCGGAAGGTCGGCATCACCGCACGGGCACCTGCGCCAAGCGTGGTCGGATCAACGGGCACTTCGCGCCAACCGAGGACTGACAAACCTTCTTCAGCGACAATTTTCTCAATTGATAATTGTGCCCGCGCAGCTTGCGCTATATCTGATGGCAGAAACGCCATACCAACGATGTACGAACCAACGACTGGCAATGCAAAAGAAACTTCGGCGCGCAAAAAACGATCCGGAATCTGAATGAGCACGCCGGCGCCATCGCCAGTCTCGGCCTCGGCACCAGTGGCACCACGATGTTCCATATTGCACAATGCCCCGAGGCCACGAAGCACTAAATCGTGACTGGCACGACCTTTGATGTCTGCCACAAAAGAGACACCGCAGGCATCATGTTCGAAGCGCGGGTCATACAAGCCATGGGCGCTCGGTAAGCCTGAAGGATCTGTCTGTATCTGCATCGTTGTCTCTCTTGGGTCCACGAACTCAATGAATGTGGCTCCCGGGACAACGCTGGCCCGATCGGCATGTCTTACACTACGGGCTCAAAACCCAGATGACCAATCGATTTAGGTCAGACATCGGACACATCCCCCATCTCGCTAGCCGAAACGCCGTTTTCAGCGCAGCAACCTACCTAAAACCTGTGGATCAGTCGCTTAGGACGGATCGATGAAGTTGGCGGGGCGCTTTTCAAAGTTTGACATCACGGCTTCGACCTGATTTGGGCGACCGATCAACGAACCAATCACTCGACGTTCTTCTGCAAATTGTTCCGCTGCCCCAGCCGAGAACACTCGATTAAACAACTCTTTGGATCCACGTACGGCGTCTGGACTACGACCTGCAATCTCAGCGGCCATGGCCATCGCATCAGCTAATGGAGTCTGCGACAGTTTGGTGGCTAATCCGAGTTCAAATGCTTCACGACCGCTGAAGACTCGGGCAGTAAATGTCAACTCTTTAGCCACATCGGGGCGCACTAAGTTTGAAAGCACCTGAGTCCCCGTCATATCAGGCACGAGGCCCCAATGGGTTTCGCGCACAGACATCTGTGTATCGGGATGCACGATGCGGATGTCGGCGCCCAAACAAATCTGAATGCCGCCGCCCAACGCGTGACCATGCACCGCAGCAATCACGGGAACTGGAATCTCTTGCCAAACCCAAGCCACTTGCTGTCCGAGATGGGTGATGCGCCCCGAGGCCATCGTTCCAGGATTGCCTTCGCCAGCATTTTCACTCTTCGCTCCCCCAGCCATCTGCTGGAATGATCCAAAGTCAAGGCCGGCGCAAAAAGATGATCCCTCACCCGACAAAACCACAACCCGAACACCCTTGTCGGTCTTGAGTCGTTCTCCAGCGCTCGCCAGCGCCGTGAACATCTCGTTGTCAAGAGCATTGCGCTTATCGGGGCGATTCAAACGCACATCAGCAATGCCATTCGCAAGGGAAATAGAAATTCGATCTTCAACAGCCATACTTATAGTCTGTCAGGTCAACGGTTCTTATGTCGTAGCCTGACAGACTCTGCATGTGGGGCAATTCAAAAATGGACTCTCTGAGATGGGCACTCCTCGCCTGCTATCTCTTGCCTTAACTCTTCTCAGCAGCCTGGCTGTCGGACTGATCCAATTTCGCCATGGCATCGTCCATCTTCTCGATACCGTCACTTATTGGAGCGGCGCCGAAGCCGTGCGGCATGGGCACCTCTTCGGCAGCAATCTGGCTCCGTCATTTTCCAACTTCACAGCCATTGAGTTCCTTGATCGCGGTGGTCACATTCCATTTGTTGATTTCCCTATCGGCTACCCGCTCTTGGCCGGATTTTTCGGCATATTCTTTGGCGTTCGTCAGGCAATGGAATTGCTCTGCGTACTCGCCCTTGTGGCAATCTCTTCAGCATTCATCTTCGGCTTAAGTAAGTCAACCACCACCAAAGCACAACCCTTCATCATCGGCATTCTTGGTGTCTTGATCACCATGATGCCGACCACGCGCCTCGTCACTCAGGGTGCGTTATCAGAGCCACTCTTTTGTGCAGTTGCTTTGTGGTTAGTCGTTTGCTTGACGCGTTATCGCGCGGGTGGACATTGGACGATTGTTGCAGTTTTAACAATCGCAGCCGGATTACTGCGTTTCATCGGCGCACCGTTGGCTTTATTGAGTGGCTGGGAACGCTACAAACGAACGCAGCAGAAACTTTCATCGGCACTGTGGAGCTTGGCCTTAATGCTGCCTGCAGCACTCAATATTTTGTTAGCAACAGGCGCTGGCGGTGGACACAACGCTGGTTGGCGCGGTCTCGGACGCCAAGACATGGACGTTTTCGTACGCTCAATCGGTGGATGGTTTGATGCCAAACAAGGTGATTTACGCCGCACATATTTTACTACTGAAGGTCCGTCATGGTGGTCGTGGGTGATTGCCCTGATGTGGCTCGCGCTTGTCATCTTCGCCGTCATACATTTGATTCAGCGGTCCAATCGTTTGCCAGCGACCGCCGAGATAGCACTGGTCGCGTCTGGCATCATTTCCCTCGGATTGATCGCCGGAATGATGGGTTTTGACGCTTTAGTGATTGCCGACAACAGATTGATGCTGCCAACGGGAGTACTCACTTTGGCGGCGCTGAGTTGGATCATCAGTGATCAAGTTCAACAACGCGGTCGAGTTCTTTTCATTCCCGCAGCGTTACTTCTTGTCATCTTTGCGTTCTGCGCTGTGCGTCCGTGGAATATCGGCGAAAGTTTCAGCGAGAGCCGTGGGGTCACACCTTACTCACAAGCAGCATTGGACTCTGGAGCAGCTGTCATTATTTCCAATGATGCTGACGCCGTGCATTGGGATACCGGACTCCCCTCCGCCTACGCACCACTCCCCGTGCAAGCACTCACTGGCCAAGCACAAGATGTCGCCCCGCTCTACGCACACCTGCCGTGTGCACTTTGGCGCGCCAAAGGCGCTGTTGTCTTAAGCGATGGTGTGACATTTTCTGGGGCAGACATTGATCTCCTGAACGATCAAGTTGGTGCTGGTCGTCTGACACTCACTTCATCAAATGGGGCAAGCGTTTATTTGCCGACGGCTCTGGCCTGCGATGAGTGAGGGCGTAAACGGCGATATAACCGTTGCACACTTGGAGTGATCAAGGTCAAGACCATCACCGTCACGATGGGATCTACCATCGTTCGAAAACGTGACTGTTCACCAAGTTCGGCGATCGCCCCGACTAACACCGTGAAGACAACAGTGAGGGAACCCACGAGATAGACCGCAGCATGACGATGTAATGCACGATCGCGTAATCGCTGCACAATCTGCCATAACCCGACCCACCCAATCAGCAGATACATCGGTATGAAGAGCAGACCGAAATCAGTTTCCGCTTCAAGTTGCCCATAAATTGGAGTCCCCCATCCTTGCGTTGAGAGAACTCCACCGAAGTCAAGACGAGCAATGGAAAAGATCTTGTCAATCGAACGCATGACAATTGATTTACTTTCCTCGGGAATGGTTGCTACAGCAATCGTGGTTCGCAATGACCACAGACGGCCTTCCAGCCAAGCCTCTGGATGCTCTCGAATGACGTTCATTGCGTCCTTGCCTGCTTGATCAAAGACGGGAAGAAAACACTGATAGTTAAAATTCGGACTCCACTCATCGGTGGTTCGCATGGGTTCAACAACTGAACGATGCCCATACTCAGGAGAACAATCGGGCATTGCGTCAACGTAGAGGTCATAATTGCCGAACGGACCAATCATGGCGATCTCAGAAATCTGCCCCGTGGCGTACATTTTCTCAAGATCGGCTCGCGGTAAAACGGGGATGACTGCGCGCTGTAAATTCATCCCGAACCAACTAGACATCGTTGCTTGTCCGTACAGCACCTGATTTTTCAGCATCCATCCACCCATGACGATGAGCGGGATTGACAAAACAATCAAATAAGTTTTCCAGTGGATCCGCTTGCGCATCAGCCACAAACCAAAGGCCACGATCACCAGTACCCATACGGGGTGGTACAAACTCCGCGTCATCGCTGTGGTCGTCACGGCTACAGATAACATGATTAATGAGTGACGGGTATTTTCTTGACGCGTTAAGTCAGCGACGGCAATCAGTGTCAGTAACAACAGCGCGGCCGTTGCCAATTCGTAGGTTGGTTCAAAAGCACCCTTGAAAACTTCCGGATGCAAAGAAGCGATGAGCGCCACAATCACCGACCACCGGCGCGATAGTCCGAGACGACGTGCCAGCACGGCTGCCAACCACGCCACAGCAATACCGATCATCGCCATGATCGCTTGCAGAGTCAGGCGATCCGAAAATGGCGAGACCCAAGCAGATCCGCCAAGTAGTAGGTTCCACAATGGTGGTTGCACATGTAGATACCACACGCTACGAATTGGATCGTGAGACAAAATGTCCCATGGAATCAACTGCCATCCAAATCCTAAATAGGCAGTATTGAAGTTCTGGCCTGTCGCAATGACAGACAGATACACGCACAACCACGCAAACCCAGCGCGCGGTCCGGCGTGCTGCCAGAGACGCTGACCTGACCTCATCAACGCTTGATCACCGAGTGGCATAAGCATTTCTGATCGTGGCGTCGATCCACTCCACTAACTCAGGTGCATATTTCAAATCAATATGAGTGCGGTCGGGTCTCATCTTGGGTTCAAACTCGCCACCCGGATGTGCTTTCACCTGCGCTGCCAAATCTGCGAACACAACTCGCTCATCAGAATCAGCGAACTGTTCGATCAGTTCGTTATAGCGCTGCGTCCGCACAGGATCACCCTCAGCAAAAGGAGGCGTACCCGTTTCACCTGAAACATATGGTGGGTCAACCAGTGGCATGGAGAACCAAATCACCATCGAACCCGATGACGTCATGACATCCGTGAACGCTGCAAACTGTTGTAATAGCCACGTCTCGTACTGCGGTTCACCGATATGCGACCAGCCTTCAACGCCCGGAATTTGGCGATCGGAGAGGTCCGCTCCTCCACCTACGATGATCACGACATTGGGTTGGAACTTTTGCACAATAGGGCCAAGTGCATTGCGCCATTCAGTGCAACCAGGTCGCTTGTCCTGATCAATTCCTAAATATTCCAAACGCGTATTTTCGCCGATTCCGCAACCGACACCGGGTGAAGGCTGGTTAATGACTTGATTGCTCGCCTCCCAGTCATCAAGCCCAGCGGCTAGTACCCAACTCTGCGAATCACCAACCATCATCATTCGCGCTGGCAGGGCTGGGTCCACTGGAGAAACATTGGGAGGGTTTTCACCGAGCTCAGGCAAACTCGCTAAAGCTTCTTTTTGCATGGCAAGAGCTTGCTCATCCAAGACTGATAGGACATCAGTGGCCGCAGTGCGGCGATCGTTGCCAACGACCGCAAAGATCACGCCCACCAAAGTCATGGCTGCTAACCACACGTAGAGCCGACTCCCTGTCCAGATCTTTTTCTTTCGCACCGGATTTTCTAACAGATAATAAATCAAACAAACGATGGTGAAGGTAATTGCAATTTTGAAAACGAAGTGCCAGAACCCATCAGTGGTCTCCCAATCAGTGAGTGGAATATGTATTTTCGGAAGATCAAGATTCAGCCTCATGGAATCCCAAAACATAAAAGTCGGCCAATGCACGAGATAGACGGTGTAAGTGACCTGGCCCATCCATGCAGCTGGCTTCCATGCCAACAAGCGACCCATTCCCACGCCTGTGTGTGCCAAGGCGATAAATGCCATCGTGATGAAGGCATTGAAGAATACGGACCACGGGAAGAAAACATCGCTCCACTGATTTCGCCAGCCGATCTTGAACCACACAATGTAGGCGATGATTAAAAATGGCCAAGAAAGAATTGCCACAATTGGGCGACGCAAATATTCTGTCACTCGAGGCACATACGACCACACTGACCAGAAAACCGCGAAAGCTGAGCCCATCAAAAATTCGCCGACACGCACCTCAGTGGCGTAATACGCACATGAGGAATCGCTGCACTTCGCCTCGACGACGGGCAAATGACTCCACAATGGAACGTGGGTGCGATTGTAGGCACCTAGCAAGATGCCAAGTAATGCCAAGCCGCTGAGGACCTTAAAAAAACGCCAAACAGCCGCCCGAGAATAACGACGCCGCAACATCAAAAGACACAACAGCGGGAAAACGAAATACACCTGTTCCTCAAGCGAGAGACTCCACAGATGTTGCACTGGATTTCCTAATCCGAAGAGCCCGCTATAACTTTTACCGGCCGACTGCAAATAAAAGTTTTCGAAATAGGACATCCCCGACATCCATTCCCAGAACGCCAAACGACGCCCGGAACCGGGAAAGAGAGTCCAAATAAGGACGACCGCCATCAAAACAAAGAACGATGCTGGGAACAAACGCCTGATGCGTCGATCATAAAAATTCTTCAGCGAAATCGTTCCAGATTTTGCCCACTCGTTCACAACTAAGCGAGTGATCAAAAAACCCGACAGAGTAAAAAACATTGACACGGTGAGCTCGCCACCGGTCATCCACGTCACGCCGTGGTGATACAGCAAAACGATGACAAGAGCCACCCCTCGAAGCCCATCAAGACCTGGAAGATGAGGCATTTTTGTATCTATCGGAGGTTCTAGGGTCGAGCCCGATGCTGTCAAAGTCTGAGACATAACGAACGAAGGTTAGTAGTTGAGCCCTCTCAAGACGGGCTACTCCACTAAGCGTAAGCCAGTCGGAGCGATGGAACGTTCAGCCTGTGGCAACTCAACGACGAACTCGGTGCGATGCGCCGGGAAAACATGCTCCGAAAGTAGAACTGCTCGCCCATCTGTGTCAGTTGTGATTCGTGTGCACCGTAGAACTGGTGAGCCGACCGGAATACCGAGCAACTTGGCGCTCTCGGGCGATGCTGCATCGGCCCCAATCGTCTGAGTCGCTCCCTTCAGGGGCACCTCTAAGAGTTCATAAAAAGGAGACCGTTCAACATCGGCGCGTGACAGCTGTTGACCCAAATCAGCCCGACACCACACCGTGACTAAGGCGAAAGGTTCACCGTCGGCGAGGTTTAAGCGTTTGACCCGCAAAACCTGTTCCGCGCTGAGGACCAACTGCACCTGCTGTGATGCTTTTTCAAAAGCAAATTCTAAAATCCGTCGTTCGGGGCGAATACCGCTATCGCTTAATTGCGCCTCAATCGTGGCCAATTGCCCGAGACTCTGTTGCAGAGGTGCTGCCGCCACAAACCACCCGAAACCCTGCCGGGCGTCCACCAAACCGTCTTCTCGTAGAGTCTCTAAGGCGCGACGAATAGTCACGCGACTGGCATCAAACTCGGTGCCTAATTCGGCCTCTGAGGGCATCACCCGACCTGCGCCATAGACGCCAGATTGCACCCGAACTCGCAACTCGTCGGCTATCAGTCTGTACCTAATCTGGCGCACACTTGTATTATACTTGTCTCATGAGATCCATTTCATCTGGCACACCCGTTGAACTTGTCAACACTGTCTACGCCACCCTCGCCGAGCGGGTTTCACTCGGTCGTCAGCGTCTCGGTCGTCCACTGACTTTGGCTGAAAAGATCCTCATTAACCACTTGGTTGACCCCACCACGCAAGACATGGAGCGCGGCGCAAGTTACGCCGATTTCAACCCCGATCGCGTAGCCATGCAAGACGCGACTGCGCAAATGGCTTTGTTGCAGTTCATGACAGCAGGACTTCCGACGACCGCTGTTCCATCGACTGTTCACTGCGACCATCTCATCTTGGCCAAAGTTGGCGCCAAGATCGACCTCGGCGTCGCCATTGACGACAACCGCGAGGTGTACGACTTCTTGACGAGCGTGTCGGCCAAGTACGGCATTGGCTTTTGGGGTCCAGGTAGCGGGATCATTCACCAAGTTGTCCTCGAGAACTACGCATTTCCCGGTGGGATGATGATCGGCACCGACAGCCACACGCCAAACGCTGGCGGACTCGGAATGGTTGCTATCGGTGTCGGTGGCGCTGATGCTGTTGATGTGATGACAGGTTTCCCATTCAATGTGAAGTGGCCCAAAGTCATCGGAATCAAACTCACCGGAACACTCAGCGGCTGGTCTTCGCCAAAAGATGTCATTCTTGAAGTCGCACGCGTCCTGACAGTGGAAGGTGGCACGGGTGCAATCGTCGAATATTTTGGTGAGGGTGCGGACAGCATTTCAGCGACAGGCAAAGCAACGGTGTGCAACATGGGTGCTGAGATTGGGGCAACTTGTTCAGTCTTTGCCTACGACTCCAACATGTCAAGTTATCTCACAGCCACCAATCGCTCCGGTATCGCTGCCGCGGCTGACAAAGTTGCCAACGATCTTCGTCCTGATGAAGGAGCACATTATGACCAACTCATTGAGATCAACCTCGATGATCTCAAACCACTGATCAACGGACCTCATTCGCCTGATCGCGCTCACAAAGTTGGTCAACCCATGGGTGACGCCGCTCGCGAAAACGGCTGGCCTATCGAGGTATCTGCAGCACTCATTGGGTCCTGCACCAACTCGTCTTATGAAGACATCACTCGTGCTGCCTCCATCGCACGTCAAGCAACAGCACGCGGTCTGCGCGCCAAATGTGAACTCCTAATTAGCCCTGGGTCAGAGCAAATTCGCGCAACTATTGAACGCGACGGTCTACTCGCCGATCTTGAAGCCATCGGCGCCACCGTGTTAGCCAATGCTTGTGGCCCGTGTATCGGTCAATGGGAACGCTCGAAAAAGACCACAGAAACGCCCAACAGCATTATCAACTCGTTCAACCGCAACTTCCCCAAGCGCAATGATGGCTCGGTTCATACTCTCAGTTTTGTGACCTCGCCCGACACCGTCATGGCTGTGGCATTGTCAGGACGTCTTGACTTTGATCCGACCGTTGACACCATTGCCGCTCCTGATGGTACGCAAGTACGCCTTGAAGCCCCAGTTGGGGAAGTGCTACCAAGCAATGGTTACGACACTGGTTCGAATACTTTCACCGCTCCCCCAGCCGATGGCGCTGGTATCTCCGTCGCAGTTAGTCCAACCAGCACACGTCTGCAATTACTCGCGCCCTTCCCCGCATGGAATGGCAAGGACTACCTCGGACTCCCGGTGTTGATGAAAGCCAAAGGCAAGTGCACAACCGACCATATTTCAGCGGCTGGTAAATGGCTGACCTACCGCGGACACTTAGAAAATATTTCCGGCAACTTATTCATCGGCGCAGTTAATGCATATGACGATGCGGTAGGTGAAGGAAAAGACATCATCGATGGCGCCACTCGTCCCTACCCCGAAATTGCCAAGAACTACAGCAATGCCGGTATTCAATGGTGTGCCATTGGCGACCGCAACTACGGAGAAGGTTCTTCACGCGAGCATGCCGCTATGGAACCGCGTTTTCGCGGCGGTGTCGTTATCTTTGCTCGCTCATTTGCCCGCATCCACGAAACAAACCTCAAGAAGCAAGGTCTCGTCCCGTTAACTTTTGCGGACCCAAACACCTACGAACTGATCGGCGAAGATGACCGCATCAACGTGCTCAACCTGCCACCCGTACCAGGAAAAAATGTTCACTGTCAGATCGTCAAACCCGATGGAACCATTGTTGATTTTGAAGGCGTGCAGACATTTAGTCCCGAACAAGTTGAATGGTTCACGGGCGGTTCAGCGCTGAACATCGTGCGCGCCAAAGTTGCAAGCGGTCATTGATATGGACCTCCGTGACGGCATTCGTACCACTGGTGCTGTGCGCGGTTTCACGGAGCAGGCCGTCGCTGATTCAACGTTGTACGAGATTCTTGACGATGCGCGTTTTGCTCCCAGTGGCGGCAATCGCCAACCATGGCGAGTGGCCGTTATTCAAAACTTAACCTTGCGCCGAAATCTTGCAGATGCAATGCAAACAGTTTGGGACGAATACGTGGCGGTCTCACAAACAGGACGAACGCCCTTCACTGTCGTTGACCCTGCACCGTATGAACTTGTATCGGTCAAGCCCGGAAATGTGCCCAATGATTTGCTGGACAAAATTGAATCGGTGCCCGTTGTTTTGGCTATCTCGGCAGACCTCGGCTCAATAGCAATGATGGATAAAGATCTTGCACGTCCAACGATCACCGGTGGTGCGTCGATCTATCCATTTTGTTGGAGCATCATTTTGGCAGCTCGCTCTCGAGGCCTTGGCGGCGTGATCACCACCTTCGCTTCACGCGTCGAGCCGATCACGGGAGACTTATTAGGGCTGGCAAAAAATGATGCGCTTGCAGCAACAATTTTTTTGGGTCATCCGATCACACATTTGAGCAAACTCAAGCGTTCCGCAGTTGAAACTTTCACGACATTGGACCGCTTTGACGGACCCGTTTTCCCTGAAGCAGCGGACAACGGTCGCTCAGTAAACCCCGACTGAGCCTGTAAACGGGAGAAGCCCCACATGGGGATGCGGGGCTTCTCAACCTAGATCCCGACGGTGGGGGGCACCGCCGCTGGATCTTTCGTGAGCACTTGGGGGAAGCGCTCAGCGATTACAGCACTCAGTATGCCAACTATATTCCTATAGTTCAAGTCAATAATGGTGATACCTAGTATCATTTTTAGAGATGGACCTGCGGCAGATCACTTCCCTAGTGGCCATTGCTGACCACGGATCCTTCTCGGCAGCCGCTCGGGCTCTTTTCACGGTACAAAGCAACATCTCAGGTCATATCGCCCGACTGGAGCGCGAACTAGGGGTCCTGCTGGTCGATCGGACTTCAGGATCAGTCACGGATGAGGGGGCTCTCGTCGTTGAACGAGGTCGGCGCATATTGCGCGAGTTCGGGGACATCGGTGCGGATCTCGCCGCCTTAGACAACATCGCTACAGGTGAAACTCGACTTGGAGTGATCGGCACGACTGGTCGCTGGCTAATGCCACAATTCCTCACCAAATTGCAAGAGAGCCATCCAGGAGTACATCCGATTATTTCCGAAGGTGGCACTTCCACGCTGATTCCACGACTGTTATCGGGGCATATCGATGCCGCCATCGTGCACTTGCCGGTTGATGACTCGGAACTCATCGTTGAACCATTGTTCGCCGAGGATCTCGTGTTACTGGTTCATGGGAGTCATCCCTGGAGCAGTGCCACGACTCTCGCATTCTCCGCATTGGGCGAATATCCCCTATTACTGCCCCCGCGATCTTCAACTCTGCGTCGTATTATCAACCGCACCGCCGATCTCAGTAGCACCACACTCAAAGTTCAAGCTGAAATTGACGGGGTGCGCCTGATGGCATCGTTGGCGTTTGAGGGGTTCGGGCCTGCCATAGTCCCAGCCACTGCAATACCAGGTTGGCTGACTGGTAATTTCGCGCGCATTTCCGTTCCCGATCTTCCACGGCGCGTTGTGGGTTGGGTGGAACGTAAACGACCGCGTTCTGGCCCACCGACTCGAGCTGCTCATGAAATCGCTGCTGCTCTGATCAAAAAAAGGGGCGCTCGCCAACCCGGCTTGTATGTGGGAAGCCAAGCATTCCCCCTCAAGTAGTTCGGAGACCTACGCTGTCACTGTGAAGCCTGTTGCGTTGCGCTCAAAAGTACCTGGCGTGGCTCACGTCGAGGTTCGCCAACTCAACGGTCGACAGGTTGTGTGGCTCGAGGTGACTGCAGACGCTCACCGGGGAGCGTTGTCTTTCGATGCTTCATCAATGATTGCCACAGCAGCTCGTGCAGCGGTGGATTCTCGGCTTCCACTTGTGGCCGTGATGGCCTCATCAGGGGCTGATCTGCGCGAAGGATTTTCCGCATTGCACGGATGGGGATTAGCCGCCCGCGCGCTGGCGAATTGTTCGGGTGTCGTACCGACAATCATCATTGTGGATGGACCAACTGTTTCAGGACCAGCATTATTTCTCGGCATCGCCGATCATGTGATCATGACTGAGTCTGCGTATGCCTTTGTTTCTGGACCATCAATGGTTGCCGAGTTCACAGGCATTGCTATTGACAACGAAGAACTTGGTGGCCCCTCAAGTCATGCGCGCTTCACTGGAGCAGTCACCGCTGTTGCAACTGACCGACAGCAGGCAGTTGAAATCGCCGAGAACATCCTTGCCTACATCCCCGATCATCTTGATCAAGAACCACCGCGCTGGGAGACCGATGATGATGTCACTCGCCTCACGCCCGAGGGCGGCGATGCCATCCCCCCGTCTTCTACTGGCAGTTACGATGTGCGAACCGTGATTCGCGTCCTCGCTGACGATGCTGAATTCTTAGAATTGAAACCACATTGGGCAGCAAATGTGGTCACTGGGTTCGCAAGTTTCGGCGGGCAACCAGTGGGAATAGTTGCAAATCAACCGCTCGTGCTAGCAGGAACTCTGGACATTCCTGGGTCACAAAAAGGCGCACGCTTTGTGGCCTTTTGTGATGCCTTCAATATTCCTCTTCTGACGCTCGTTGACACACCGGGCTTTTATCCAGGCAAAGACCTTGAATGGCGCGGCATGATTCGCCACGGAGCACAACTAGTTTTTGCTTACGGACGGGCCACGGTGCCAAGAATTTGTGTGATCTTGCGAAAAAGCTATGGCGGCGCCTACATCGTCATGGATTCCAAAAAGATGGGCAATGATTTATGTTTAGCGTGGCCATGGGCTGAACTCGCCGTGATGGGTGCCGGTCAGGCCGCAGCGATTCTTCAACGTTCCGCATCCCCCGAGGAAAAAACGGCCTTCGAGAACGACTACAGCGAACGACTGCTGAACCCCTATGTCGCCGCCGAGAGAGGTTATGTGGACGGCGTCATTGAGCCAGCGCACACGCGGGCGGCGATTTGTGCGGCTCTAGTCTCTTTGATTGACAAACGCGAGTCTTTCACTGGCAAAAAGCACGACAACTCGCCGTTATAGGAATCAGCAGTCACAATTTTGTTGAATCATCCCTGAGAGTATGGCTCGACGCTTGTCGATGATTATACTTTTTCGAGGAGGAGTAAGCCTCCACACATTGATCGACTCGAACAACGGGTCCTTTATCTGAGGGGACGATTCTGGTGCCTGAAACCATCACGATCACAGACGACCGCACCGGAAAACAGATCACTGTTCCCATCACCAACGGAGTGTTTCCCGCATCCGCTGTACGAGAACTCGATCCGTCGTTATACATTTACGATCCTGCTTACATGCAGACCGCGGCATGTAAGAGTTCAATCACTTACCTCGATGGCGACAATGGCGTCCTGCGGTATCGCGGCTATCCGATTGAGCAACTCGCATCACAGAGCACGTATCTAGAAGTTGCGTACCTGCTCCTCAATGGCGAACTTCCCGATGCTGCACAACTCGCAACGTGGAAGCACGAAGTCACGAACCACACATATATTCACGAGAATATGCGCAAGCGTTTCGTTGATGGTTTCCATTACGACGCTCACCCGATGGGTATGTTCGTCAGTTCCTTGGCAGCTCTCGGGACCTTCTATAACGACGCCAAAGAGATTGATGATAAAGCAAGTCGCGATAAGCAGATTTTGCGCCTGATCGCCAAGACTCCGACATTGGCTTCAATGGCTTATCGATTCTCAGCCGGACTCCCCTTCGTTTATCCGGATAACGATCTCTCCTTCCCCGGAAACTTCCTCAACATGATGTGGAAGATCGGCGAATACAACATTGATCCCCGTCTTGAACGTGCCATGGATGTTCTCTTTATTCTTCACGCCGACCATGAACAGAATTGTGGGACGACAGCTATGCGAGTGGTTGGCTCAAGCCATGCGGACCCGTACACCTCGGCCGCAGCTGCGGCGTCGGCTCTCTACGGCCCTCTACATGGTGGCGCCAACGAGGCAGTCGTACGGATGTTGACTGATATTGGTCATATTGACAATGTGCCGGCCTTTATTGACGACGTTAAAGGAGGCAAAGGAAGCCGCCTGATGGGATTTGGCCACAGAGTGTATAAAAACTATGACCCACGAGCCACGATCATTAAGAAAACCGCATATGACGTCTTTGAAGTCACTGGCAAAAATCCGTTGTTAGACATCGCCCTCAAACTTGAAGAGACCGCCCTCGGCGATCCCTATTTTGTGGACCGCAAGTTGTACCCAAATGTGGACTTCTATTCGGGCCTGATTTATCAGGCCATGGGTTTCCCTGTCTCGATGTTCACTGTTTTGTTTGCTATCCCACGCACCGTTGGTTGGTTGGCTCACTGGCAAGAACTGCTTGGCGACAAAGATCAAAAGATCAGCCGTCCACGTCAGTGGTACACAGGCATCGAGGCCCGCGACTACACCCCCATCGCCACACGCTAAGAATAATTTCAGCCCGACCCGACATTCGCTCTGATCTCGCTAGATACTTTGCACTATGAGTTTTACTACTTCTTCACCTTCTGGTCCTGAGGTAGATCCACTCGCTCCACAACAGCACACATCGCTTCTGTCCGCACCTTCGCGACGCCTCGGTGCAATCATTGGCTTGTTGTCAGGTGGTCTTGCTGTCGCGATCGGAATGTTGGTAGCCGCTCTCGGTGAAGTCGCTTCGCCCATTGATGCCGTGGGAAGTTCATTTATTGATCGCACCCCGCGATGGTTGAAGACCTTAGCCATTGATTGGTTCGGCACTAACGACAAGACTGCTTTACGCGTGGGGATCGTGGTCGTGCTTGCCGCCATCGCCCTCATTGCCGGATCAATCAGTGTTAAGTCACCTGCACCGCTGGTCAGCGCGATTGTGATTTTCGCTTTTCTTGGTGCCTTGTCAGCAAGCGAGCGAGAAGGATCGAACGGTGCTTCTATTCTGGCTCCGATCGTGGGGGCCATTATTGGAATCGCCAGTGCCGTGCTGCTACTGGGCATGCTGACGAACCGTTGGCTAGCGGCGAGCACTCCGTCCCCATCGCAAGCACCTTTGGGTTGGGACCGCCGCCGTTTTGTACGTGCAAGTTCTGCCGTCGGGGCGACCGCAGTGACTGTTGGACTCATAGGTCAGAGCAAAGAGCGACAACGTGTTCGCTCAATCGAATCCCAGCGACCTGATTCGTTGCCCCCAACGTCTGATTCGTTACCCCCATCTGAAATATCTCAAGATGTTTCCTTCATCACTCCGAACAGTGACTTTTACCGAATTGACACTGCCCTCTCATTTCCAAATGTCAATCTTGAAACCTGGAAATTGCGGATACACGGTCTCGTTGATCAAGAGATCACTCTTTCCTACGCTGATATCACTGCCATGCCTCAGGTGGAGAAAACCATCACGATCTGTTGTGTCTCCAACGAGATCGGTGGACCATATATCGGCAATGCCGTTTGGCAGGGGGTCTACCTGAAGGACCTGCTGCTACAAGCCGGCGTGAAACCAGAGGCAGAACAACTTTTCAGTCGCAGTCTTGATGGTTGGACGAGCGGGTTTCCCATTGAACTTGCTCTTGACGGACGCGACGCTCTGCTAGCAATCGGAATGAACGGTGAGCCTCTCCCTCTTGTTCATGGTTTTCCGGCGCGCCTGATTGTGCCCGGCATCTACGGATATGTTTCCGCAACTAAATGGTTAAGCGAGATTGAAGTCAACAAATGGTCCGACGCATACGGCTATTGGATACCCCGGGGATGGGCGCGCGAGGCCCCCATTAAAACCCAATCACGCATTGATGTACCCCGCTCAGGGGCAACGGTGGCGGCGGGGCTAACCCGAGTCGCAGGGGTCGCTTGGGCGCAACATACCGGAATTGAAAAAGTTGAAGTTCGCATTGATTCCGCAGAGTGGAATGAAGCCGTTCTCAGTGACGACATCTCTGATGACACTTGGCGCTTGTGGACATTTGACTGGCAGGCCACGGAGGGCAAGCACACCATTCAGGTTCGTGCAACCGACAAAAGTGGTTATACCCAAACTGAAACTGTCACGAGTGTTGCGCCAGATGGCGCCACAGGGTGGCATACTCGCAGAGTATCTGTCGCTTAGTTATTCGTTCAGGCGGCACAACCGCAATTCAAGACTTTGGTCTGAACGCCGACAACCACTGCCGTTCATTTCATCTAGAGCATCAAAATAGCTGTCGCGCAGGCGCGGAATCAACACTGCGCGTGCCAACTCTTCACCAAACTCCTCTGCAAGGTGCACGCCGTCTGGACGCTCCTTTTTACCCTCAGCAGTATTCGGGTCGCTGAGTGTGTCGGCATAAGGAATCGTTTTCACGGAATGCCACGAGGAATCCCAGAATTTAATGACCTGAGCCCACTTCACTAAAGAATCTATCTCATCACCAAGAATCCTTGGGTTATCGCGCACGGCTGGTGTTTCAAAAACTAATACTGGCAAACCTTGAGGAGTGACACTCTGTTCAATCTCAAGAAGAAAGCTATTGAGATCAAGGATGTATTGTTCGGACCCTGGCTCTATCCACATATCCGAACCTGTTTTTTGATAAGCCCACTGATTCGCTAGACCAGCGACGATCACAACTGCGTCAATCGACTCAAGGGCATCTCGCACTAACTGCCCATTGTTCGGACAATAGGTCACATCTTGGCTGGACTGAGATTGATCGCGCACAAGTGCAACATGCACCAGTGGGCACCCCAACACGCCTGCCGATATAACGCCGAGACTCCCATCCGAGGCTGCTGCTAAAGCTGTGGCGATATTTCTTGCAGTGGAATCACCAATCACTAAAATATTTAGTGGCACAGACCGATCGACCAGTGCAGGCGCGTTGTTCGCGACACTCGTCGTTGTTTCATTATTCAGAGGCATAGTTGTCGCCGCAAGTGTTGCCAGCACCTGCGGTGCAGTATCGACTTGAGAAGAATTTGAGGCAAGCACGCTTGTGGTCAAAACAAGCGATCCAACGACCGCCAGTGCTAGAAGACTTAATGACCCTCGAGCTGTTTGCAGTATTTTCCTCTGCCTAATCGGTTGCTCAATGAACCAATAGCTCATGGTCGCAAGAGCGAGGCTCACAATGACTTGCGCAGCAAAGAGCGCTATTCCATCCAAGCCGAGGCGATCCGAGTTCAACCAGACGATGACCGGCCAATGAATGAGATACAGCCCATAACTTATGTGTCCCACTTGTACCAATGGACGTAACGAGAGAAAATTGCGTAGCGGCCCATGTTGGATTGCGCCGACAACACATAATGCTGAACCTGCAGCGAACAAAGTCAGGGCCCCGGAATACAACCACGGCGAATTGACGGTTGAGAATCTTGCTAGAGCGAAAACTCCGAATAATGGAAAAAGATAAAAAGTCGCCCAAGACGGAGGGGTTTTCGTTGCCGAACGTTCAAGGGCGGGACCAAGTAAACACGCCAAGGCCGAGCCCAGCAAAAGTTCGGCCGCACGCGTATGAGTTGCGTAATAGATGAGTTCGTGATCAGAAGTGACTGCAGTAGCCACTGTTGAGACTCCAACGGCGGCGAGCATCACTATGCCGATGCCACGACGCCGCAAGCCAAGCGTGTAAAGACCCACAACCGCCAGTGGCACGATGACGTACAACTGTTCTTCGATTGACAGCGACCACAGATGTTGCAGTGGACTTGGTGATGCAAAGAGTTCACCATATGAATGACCAGAATAAATAAATCGCCAATTACTGAAGTATAAAACTGCGGAAATCGCGTCACCTTTGATGCGACTGGTTTCGATGCTTGTGCTCAACCAACTCGCGAACCCGACAATGCACGCAAGCACAACTAATGAGGCAGGTGCTAGGCGGCGTAAACGCCGACCCCAAAATAATATGAGGTCTAGTCGACCAGTGTTCTCACATTCGTTGATTAACAGGGAGGTGATCAAAAAACCCGAGAGGGTAAAAAACACTGACACGCCGAGGAAGCCGCCGGGGAGCCAACCCAACCCTGAATGAAAAATGATCACCAAGATGACTGCCACACCACGCAAGCCATCAACGCCACGATGGTGGGCTAGAGAAACGCGTTGCTCAGTTTTTTCAGTCACCGGCATGTGAAATATCGATCAGAATTTTGCCAGAGTTGGCGTTTGCGCCCATAGCGATGTGCGCATCAGCAATCTGCTGGAACGAATAGCGACTGTCAATGATCGGCTCAAGCCGACCACTTTCGAATAATGGCAACACTTCAGCAGCGAACTTGCGTGTCAAAGCCACTTTTTCTTCAAGGGGTCGAGCTCGAAGTGTTGTACCTATCCACCGCGCTCGTTTCATCAGCAACAATCCCACATTGACTTGCGTTGATCCCCCACCCATTAAGCCGACTTGAACGATTGTTCCTTTTGTCGCTACTACTCTCAGGTTTCGTTCAACCTCATCACCACCGATGACATCAAGAACGACATCAAAACCTTGTGGTACGGACCCTTGAACATTGGTCAGCCAATCATGTGGCGAACGTTCAACAACTAGATCGGCACCAAGATCACGACATGCCTGCGCTTTACCTGACGAACAGGTAACCGCGATATGCGCCCCGATCGCTTTGGCAATTTGAATGGCCGCTGTTCCGACTCCAGATGCTCCAGCATGCACCAAAGCCCAACGTCCAGAGGTCAGGCCTCCTTGAAGGACAAGAGCGTCCCAAGCGGTTAAGAAAACTTCCGGAATCGCCGCAGCATCAGCCAGGGGAATATTGCTTGGCACCGCAAGCAGTTGGCGCTCGTGAGTACAGATGTATTCGGCATATGCGCCACCAGATTCAATCGCCATGACGCGATCTCCAACTGTCCACATCTTTACGCGCTTGCCCACTGCACTCACAATGCCCGAATATTCAAGTCCTGGGATTTCAAGAAAGCCAGCGCCGCGCGGGTCTGGATAACCACCCATCCGTTGCAAGATGTCAGCGCGGTTCAGCGCTGTTGCCCTTATCTGTACTTGCACCTCATCGGAACCGGGCACAGGAACTTCGACATCCTCAAAGGTGAGAACCTCGGGTCCACCGTGCGACCGCAGAACAACAGCTCGCATGAGCAAGGTCTAGCTCAAGTCATCTTCTGCTGAAGTCGACGATCAAGGGCCGCCAGGTAATCCTCAGTGGTTAACCACGGCTGATCCTTAGAAATCAAGATTGACAAGTCCTTGGTCATCTCTCCCGCTTCAACGCTTTCAACGCACACCTTCTCAAGATTTTCTGCGAACTCGATGAGCTTGGGGTTGTTGTCAAGCTTGCCGCGGTGCTTCAGACCGCCAGTCCACGCGTACACCGAAGCAACAGGGTTGGTTGACGTCTTATTGCCCTTTTGGTGTTCGCGGTAGTGACGCGTCACCGTCCCATGAGCAGCTTCAGCTTCAACAGTTTTTCCGTCTGGTGTCATCAAGACTGATGTCATCAAACCGAGCGAACCATAACCCTGCGCAACGG
>SXGQ01792743.1_pt1 | contig 51652 bp, 62 predicted proteins | sample 3178371 | NCBI WGS metagenome assembly SXGQ01 (sample SAMN11356859, study PRJNA531348) | freshwater metagenome | isolation source: freshwater sample F1-20 | place: China: Fuxian Lake, Yuxi | collected 2017-12-25 | reverse complement strand
GGACGCGCACGCCGATCGGCTCAATCTGTCCCGTCCGGTGGCGACCCGTGCCATCGCTCCGACCGGCACGATCGCGATCATCGCCGAGACGACGACGGGCATCGAGCCGATCTTCTGCGTGGCCTACAAGCGCCGCTACCTCGCGCAGGGCACCACGTGGAACTACCAGTACGTCATCGACCCGACGGCCAAGAAGCTCGTCGAGAAGGGGGTCGACCCGAGCAAGATCGAGGATGCCTATTCGCTGGCGTTCGACATCGAGCGTCGGCTGGCGTTCCAAGCATGGGTGCAGTCCTTCGTGGACATGTCCATCTCATCGACCATCAACATGCCTGCCTGGGGCACCATCGCCAACGACGAGTCCACGCTCGACCTCTACGGCGACCTGCTGCTGAAGTACCTGCCTCGCATGCGTGGGATCACGGTCTACCCCGACGGCGCTCGAGGCGGGCAGCCGCTCGTTCCCTGCACCTATGAGGAGGCAGCGGGCAAGGAAGGCGTCGTCTTTGAAGAGAGCGACGAGCGTTGCCTTGGCGGTGTCTGCGGAGCCTAGTAGGCGTCCCAGATAAACCCACTAGGGTCTGTAGTCTTTTTAGGCTACCGCCTCTTTTGTTAAAAGTGCTCGCGCTGTCCCAACGTACAGGCACAGGAGGAACTTCGATGAGCAAGTCAACCAAGTCGCAAGCGGGCAAGTCAACCAAACAGCAGGGAGAGCAGATGGACACGATTACGATCAACGGAGTGGAGTACGTCAAGGCGTCCGAGGTAAAGCCTCGGCCTACCGGCACGCGGGCGGTCATCGTCGTGGATCGCGGATGGATTTTTGCGGGGGATGTCACCCGCGAGAACGGGCGCATCAAACTGTCGCGCGCCGTGTGGGTGTTCAAATGGGAGTCTATCGGGTTTGCCGCCATGATCGAGACGGGCAAGGCTGATCTTCGTCCGATTACCGACGTAGACATCCCTGACGGTGCTGAGATCTTCTGCGTGCCGGTGCATGACCAGTGGGGCATCAAGTGAAACCCGTAGGCTACGGCTACGGCGACGGCGACGGCGACGGCTACGGCTACGGCAACGGCAACGGCAACGGCGACGGCAACGGCGACGGCAACGGCAACGGCTACGGCACCGGCTACGGCACCGGCTACGGCTACGGCGACGGCGTTGGAACAGTGTCGCCAAACAGAAAGCGGAGGATCGGATGACGGACGAAGACTACAAGCGGATCGACATGGACCGACATGGACCGACAGGTGCAGCGGCAACGCCTGTGAGTTGGTTTGAAAGAGGACACTATGGAACCTAAGCCGACGGACCCGCTCGGGAACGAGCGCCCCGTGGCCCTGCGGGATCTCTGGGCCGGATCGAATAAGCCCCCTGCCGAGGAACGCCGATGATCATCGTCTACTGTGGCCCCATGTTCGCCGGCAAGACCACGATGCTGATGCACCAGCCCAACAGCATCTGCTTCAAGCCCGTGGTCGACACGCGCACCGACTCGACCACCGTGCGAACGCATGACGGGCAGGAACGCCTCGCGGTGCCGGTCGGCTACCCCGCTGACCTCGACGCGATGGTGCCTCCCGGCATCTCGACCGTGTGCATCGACGAGGCGCAGTTCTTCGACGAGTCGCTCGTACCAGCAGTCGTTCGCATGTCCGCGAAGGGCTTGCACGTCGTGATCGCGGGGCTCGATCTCGACTCGATGGGTCGACCCTTCGGCCCGATGCCGGCCCTGCTCTCGGTGGCCGACAACGTGATCAAGTTGAGGGCGACCTCGTGCGCTCGATGCCATACGGCCCGGGCCACGAGAACCTTCCGCACGGTGCGTGTCGAGGACGAGATCTGGATCGGAGGCGCCGAGGCGTACGAGCCCCGGTGCCTCGCGTGCTGGCTGGCCGGCTAGGCGATGCGCGGATCGGCGGGGTTGTACGGCTCGTAGGTTGTCTTCCCCGCCATCACGAACATCGAGAGCTTCTGGTCGCGCTGCTTCTTGTCCTTCGGGTTCAAGTACCCGACATGGACCCAAGTGCGCTCGAAGATGATCTGATCGACCTTGACGCCGGACTTGATGATGTCGTTCATCAGCTTCTTGCAGCCGGCGGGAGGGTGCAGGTCCGCCGCCAAGCCGAACGAGTGGGCCGAGGTCGTGCTGCCACCCACGGCCTTGTTGACGGCATCGGAGCGGTAGCCGCTGTTGATCTTGAGCGGCCCGACGGCCTTACGGATCGGCTCGAGCACGTGCTCGCATAGGGCCTTGAGGTTCGCCTCGATCTCGGGGCTCGGGTCGTTGTCGAGGCCCTTGGACTTCGCGGTGTTGGAGGCGAGGAGTTCCGAGAGGCGGAAGTGCGGCGAGAGCTGCTTGTCAGCGCACTTGCCGGTGCCGTGGCAGCGGATGCACTCCTTGGCCTTTCCCCAGCACTTCGGACAATCCATCATCATCGGCTACCTCGTGGGTCGTGCGAGCAAAGGCTCACTTGGCCTGCCGCGTCTCTCTTTTTCCATCCGGCGAAGTTCTTGCTCTCGTTCAATGCCAGGCGCGATGTTGGACGTCGCGATGTCGATTGTCGGAACCAGCAAGTCTTTTGCTGCGCTGCGCTTTCGGGTTCCTGCCGCAAGAGCTGGCGCCACGGCTTGCAAAGCCCCCTGTCCAGCGCCGATGCCGAGACTTTTCAAGAGGTCAACGAGGTTTTGTGGGTCGCTGCGCCCAACCTCTTCAATAGCCGAGGTCAGAACGCGAGCGGGCGCTGTGGCGACACGCGCCGCAGGGCTGGCAAGCATCCCGAGCAACGCCCCGCCGGCTGTCGTACCGAGCATGGCATCCTGCTGCGCGGTACGCGCTGCCTGCCGTGATGCTAGGTTTTCCTTTACGCGCTCGACGTAGCCGGGAGTAGGAACGACAACGGAACGATCCACCGGAAGCGACTCGAGCGCCGATGCAAGCTCATCGCCGTAGCCAAGAAGGTACTGATCAGCCGCTTCGCCAAAAAAAGCCTTGAGCCTCTTCAGCTTTTCCGGCGTATCCATAGGCTACTCTCCGCACCGCTTTGGGTCTTGCGAGCAGATCCACAGGGCCAGGCGCCGGTCGGTCTGCTGAATGGCCGACAGGACCTTCGCCATCTCCTCGCGGTCCTTGGCGACGTTCGCCTCGAGGCGCTCGACGCGCTTCTCGAGGTTGTCGACCCGCATCTGCGCCCCAGCCCAAGACCCCCCGAAGGCGAAGGCGATCGTGATCGCCGTCGTCACGAAGGGATGCTGCTTGGGGAGGTCGGCGGGCATTTTCTTCTCACTCCAAAATCGCGCAGGGCCTTGTGCTGCCTACACGATAGCTTGTTTTCGGGGCTACTCCGGAGCGGCCGTTCGCTGTTCCAACTCGTCGGAAACCGCCTGCGCGACGTCAGGGTTCTGCTTAAGGAACTCGGGCATCGAGGCAAACTTGCCAGCGTTCTTGGCAGCAGCACGGAACGCTGCCCAACGACTGCTGGTGTCCGCGAGGTTGCGTTCGAGCACCTTCGTGAAGGCGTCTTGGATAGCGAGCGCCTGAAAGGGGCGAGCGTAACGGGTCTGCCTTGGGTCAAGTGCCGACTGCTGGCCCAAGAACTGGGGCGTCTGCTGCTCGACGATCCGGCCGCCGATCATAGACCCCGGGCCGCGCACGCGAGAGAAGAACCGGAGCTGCTCGGGAACCAGCGTTTCCCACACAGCGCGAGGTACACTTTCGAGGTTCAGTTCTCGGATCGTCTCGGGTGTAACGTCCGACGTTCCGAACTCGACCTCGCGCCGAGCTGCTGCGAGACGGGCTTGAAACTCCGCATCGGCAGCGGCAGGCGTAATGCCGGCGCGGGTCTTGATGTCCGCCTCGGGCATTGATGTGGCGGGCGCTCCGGGGATGCCGCGAGTCGCGAGAATGTCGGCCTCGGTCATGCCGGCAGGACGAGGCGTCGCAGCCTCCATCGCAGCTCGAACCTCCTGCTTAGCCGAGATGCCTGTCGGAGCCGGCTGCGCTCGAAGTGCAGCAAGCCGCGCCTCCCGCTGAAGCTGAGTGACGGTCTTGCCTCTCGGCAACGCAGCCTCGGCCGCTTTCCGTGCGTCACGAGAAGCCTCAGCACGATCACGTGCCGCACGCCGACTTGCGATGTTGCGCTGCATGGACTCCGCGGACGTAAACGGAGCATTAGGCACACGCCCGCCCATGAGCGGCTGGGGGATACGCGTACCCTGTGGCGAGAACAGATCACCACCCGTGTACTGCAAGTCTTGAATGGCAAAGATGTCTCGGATGACATCTGGCGGCAGGTCAGGCAGGGTCTTCGCCTGACGTGCGCGAGCGAGGTAGTCGACCTGCGTATTCGCAAGAACGTCGAGGGCATCGGCAATACGCTGATCCAGCACGCCACCTTCGGCCTGTGCCTTGGCGACCATCTCAGCCCGTTTGCGCTCTTTCCATTGAATCGGGTCTTCGATGAACAGCTCGGTGTCCGGCCCGAACCCAACATAGCCGCCTTTCTTCGTGTTCCGAAGATATGACTCCGAGACCGTGTCAAAGGCATTGACGTATGCCGGCGGAATCTCCTGACCACCCTGCCGCATAATCTCCATCGCGGTGTTCAAGCGGTTGTACATGTCTTGAAACTTCTTGGCGACCATGCCTTGCAGGCTCGGGTCGGTGTCGGTCTGGAGGCGTTCCTCCAGCGCCCGCACGGCAGCCAATTCTTGCTGAAGAGCCGCGATCTCTTTTTCCTGCGCGGCACGGTCAGCCGTCGCCATGCGCTCGGCCTCAGCGACGATCTGTTGCTCGCGCTTTACGGCCTCAAACGCCCGCTTGTTCTTGTCGTCCCAGATCTTCTTTTCTTCTGTCAGCTTCCCTTGTTCCTGTGCCAGCGAAAGCTGATCGTCCTCAAGAGTACGGCGGCTGGCCTCCAACTCTGCCTCGGTAGCTTTGGCGAGTTGCGCTTGTGCTTGCGCTCGTTGCTGCTTCTCTTGATTGGCCTGATCTTCAAGCGCCTGGCGCTGCAACAGGTCTTGTTCCTGGCCGGCACGCTTGCGTGTCTCTAGTTCCGCATTCGTAAGACGCTCAATCTCAGCCTCGTACTGCGCGTTCTCTGCCTTACGCTGCTCTTTGACGGCACGCTCAGCCGAAGACAGCCGCTCGGCCTCGACGCCGCTTTCGATGCCTCGCTGCTCGGCGATGGCCTTTTCACCAGCAGCGGCCTGCTCGGCCTCAACAAGACCTCGAGCCTCTGTCGCTGCGCGGCCCGCTGCGGGACGAGTCCTACGAACAGCAGCACGCTGCGTTCCCTTGTAGGCTTCCAACGCGGGAGGCAGGATGCCGATGGCGCTCAGCTCCGCAATGGCCGCAGCTGTGTCCTCTTTTGTAGCGTTCTTGTCGAACAGAGTAACCACGGGTGACGCAGCCATGCCGGCGGGGGTCGCGCCCTTGGCGAGCGCCTGACCGCCACGCCGAGCCACCGTTTCCAGTAGTCCACTCGTCGCCTTCGGAGCGATGGCGCCGGCCACCTTCCCGCCAACACCAAACGCGGCAGGAATCGCGGCACCTAATGCGCCGCCCTTAGCCGTCTCGAGCGCAACCTCTCCGACCGGGCGACCAGTAAACGCGGTCTGGCCGGCAGCTTGCAAACCACCGATAGCCCCGCCGGCCTTGGCAATAGGCAACGTACGGGCCAGTAGTCCGGCAGCAGCAGGCACTCGCGCAGCAGCAGCCACCGGTCCCGTCGCCAAGAACGGCGCGACGCCCCCCGCGACCGTTCCAATGCCCGAGGCCGTAGGCTCAAGGCGTCCGACTTGACCGAGCAGGGACTCTGTTTCGCCGAGGGCCTGTTCGTAGGTCTTATCGCCGAGAGCGCCGACCACAGCCGCCGTTTGCTTGGCCAATGGAAGCTGAAAGCCGGCCTTCAATCCAAGAGCACCGAGAAAACCACCTGGCACCTTCGGCTCGGCCTCTGCTCGCTGCTTCTCAAGTTCAGCCTGCTTGGCCTCGAGGGCTGCTAGGCGTCCCGTGTCGACGGTCGGCTCATCGGGCTGGAAGTCAAATTCAGAAGGCTCGTCCGGCTGGAAGTCGAAGTCGGCCATTACTGAACCTCTTTGTACCCCGCCTTGATGGCGGCCTCGAGTTGACTTCGTTGAATGGTGCCGGACTTTCCATCCGGGGAGACCACACGAACACGATCTGATCCACCACTTGATCGGTTATACCAGCCACCCTCGTCCGCGTAGATGCCGTTTTTGCCAAAGTGCGTATCAGCGCCCGTTCCTTGAATCAAAATGCGATCCACGCTGTCTTTTGCGCTCGTGTTGTAGAACGGACGGTAGTCGTTGGCGGCCTTCTTGGCGGCAGCCCGCCGCATGCTGGCAAGCTGGCCGATAAACACTTCCGGTCCCGACTCCAGCGGACGATCACTCAACTCGCTAAGCGAGGCTTTGATCTCGCCCGCGTTCAAAGCACTTCCGTACTGTTCATGTCGCTTGACGTTACGCATACGGCTGAAAGCCGTCATAAAATCACGCACGCGAGGGTCCGTGGCCCGCTTGTACTTGTCCCACGCCAACATGGCGTCGGTCGTCAGCCATTCGGGCACTACACCGCGAGAAACCGAGCCGGGAGCAATCCGCTCCAGTTCAGCCAAGTCATTGGCAAGCTCTCCGGTTCCCCTAAAAGCTTTGCTGTTCGCGGTGTTTGCCAACTTAGTTTCGATCTGCGTCCGCTGATATTCGGTAAGCGGCTTACCTTCCGGTGCGATCTTTCCAACCTCATCAACGCCGCTTTTCACTTCCTTCTGAGCACCAAGACCGATGGTGTTCAATTTGCGCGCCTGCGCCTTTGCAACGTCCGTCTGCGCCCCCTTGAGCTTGATGCCGGCTTCCGCCACAGGCTTGACGACATCGGCCTGCTCGCCGGTCCTGCGCCCACCCTCTGCCTTTGCGTAAGCCGCTACGGCATCTCTGGCCGTGCCACCGTAGTTCTCGACGAAGTCAGCGAGTCGCGGGTTGTTGGGCCGAATCGCATCAGCAAACGCTTTGTTCTGCGTTCGCACCTCTTCGGACACCGGAGCGAGTCCCTTTTCCTGAGCCCGTACATCTAGGCCCTTCTGCTTCTGCTCGGTGCCCGTGAACTGCCCGAGCGCCCGAATGAAGTCAGCGGCCGAGCCACGGAACCGCTTGGCGTAGTCCTTCGCCCCGGGGACCTGTCCCTCGAACATCTCGCCGAGCGACTCGAGCGCACCAGAGCGCATCAACTCCTCGCGCGTGATTTCCTGCTCCTTGAGCTTCTGAGCCTCGCGCCGCTGACGCAGGGCCGACAGCATCTCGGGGATGTTGCCGCCCAGCTCCCGGCCCGTCGCGCCCTGGTACACCGACCCGATGCCTCGAGCGAGCAACTCACCCAGAGCGAGGTTGTCCGTACCCTCGTCGCCACCGGCACCAGCGGCCTGTGCTTTCGCGTCGGCTTTCATCTCGGCCTTGACTACGGGAGCAGCACCCTTGACGGTCTGGCCGGTCGCCGTATCCGCCGTGAGGGTAGGCACGCCAGTAATCTTCTCTTCCTGTCCGCCGCGGCCCATAATGCCCGCGAAGTCAGCGCGAGTAGCGTCCAAGCCGTACTGCGGGCGAGGGAGTGAAAAGCCGGCGGCGGGCTTGTTCACTCGAAAGGCAGCGCGGTCTTCGCGATCCATTTCGCGAAGACGGCGTTCCGTGTCGAGAACTTCCTGTGCGTAGCGGTTCCGCGCTTCGCGGCCACTCACAGCCGTATCCATCAGCGTCGCACGAGGACGACTAGAGAGCGGATCAGGATTGGTAGGCAGCCCCATGCTTTTAGGTGCAAGTTCCGTGTCAGGTTTGACGATGCCCATGCCAGCGAAAGACATGGGATCGACATCGGACTCGTCGCCGATGATCGCGCCTTCCTCATCGAACGAGAGCCGCCGGCCGAGTTGATCCAAGGTCGCCATGACTACCCACCTCCCAAAGCCGGTTTGTTCCACTCACCTTCCGGAGCGTATGAAGGATCGCTGTAAGGATTACGCCTCCCCTTCATCGCCCCGTAGCCCGTGATCGTCGAGCCGAGGCCCGCGAGACCACCACCGGCCGCACGCTCCCACATACCCTCGGTCTGGGGCAGGCCGCTACGGGCAGCGAGCTTGTCACGGGCCTGCTGCGCCTGCTGCACGGCATTGAACTTGCGGCGCTCGTCCTCGGCCTGCGCCCGGGTCGTCGCCTCGCCGAAGCCCATCTGCCGCATCTGGCCGGCCATCGCCCCCTGGTTCTGAAGCGCCTGGAAGGCTCGCCTCTGGGCGTTCGCAGCGACGTCGAGCCCGCGCTGCGACTCGCGCTGCGCCTGACCCTGCGCCGAGATCATCTGCTGCGCCAGCTCCGCGCCCGATCCGCCGACACCGCGCTGCGCGAACTGCGACCGGAGCGCGGCCTGCTCACCGGCAGCGCGAGCGGCCTCCTCGGAGCGCATCTGGTTCAGCGCCGCCTGCTCCTCGACCGTGTAGCCCTTCTCGCCGATCTGCTGCATGCGCTGGAGAGCAGCACGCTGCGCGGCGATGGCCTCGGGGTCGGCGAACACCCCCGCGAGTTCGGGGCGCTGCTGAAGGATCGCCTGCGCGGCCTCGGGGCCGTACAATTCGATTGCACGCTCGATGTCGCGGCGGGCCTGCTCGGCAGACTGAACGTTGCCCGAAGCGCCAAGCACCGATCCGATGCCACCGAGAGCAAGGCCACCGAGAATAGCTGTCAACGGTTCCATCGAGAACTCCTAGCTGCGCGGTTGCCCGAAGAAGTCATACTGCCGATCATACGCTGCGGCGAGTTCTTCCATCGAGCGCGGATCGCCACTTGCCCGCTGTTCTTTCATCCAGCGTTCCTTGTCTGCGTTCTTGACCATGCCTTCGCCACCAGCACCCGTCTTCTGAGCCCCTGCCTCTTGTCCGCCCCGTGCGGCCCAGTACGCGGCATCTGCCTCGGCAAGTCTCGTTTTCGGGTCCGCAGCCATCGCCCCACGAGCGCGTTCAAGCGCATCGGCTGCGTTTGACTGAGCCTTCTCGCTCAAACGCGACTCGAGCGCACCGAGGCGTGCCTGCTCGGCCTTCGCTTGTTCCGGCAGAACGCCGCCGAGCAGCATCGCGTTGAAGTCGGCCTGCGCCTTCGTCTGACCACTTTCCTCGGCCGAGACTTGATACGCCCCTGGCTCGGTCAACGGCTTGACGGCCGCCTGCGCCGCACGCGCTTCACCGCGCTGCATCTGCACGGGCTTGGCGACGGCTTGGCCCGAGGTCTGCGTCATGCGCGTGCCCTGTCCGCCCGTGAGCGAAGGCGCGAACTCTACGCGAGGCTGACTCGGCATCGTCATGGTCGACGTACCGGCAGGACCGGCGGCCTGACCGACGACGCGCTGCGCCTCGGCACGAACAGCGGGCTCGTTGGCGCTGAAGTACCGCTCAAACCCTACGAAGCCCGTGGGGGACTTGCCCCCCGGCGCTCGAGCACCGACTTCCGCAGCCGTCGGGGAACCCGAAACAGGCGTCGCCCCTGCCAACGACACAGGGGCGGCAGCCGTCGGCTTCTTCTTTTCCTTCTTTTCGAAGTACCCCGACAGACCTGTCGTCTCGAAGGGGGCGTCGATCGGACTCGCCATCGCAGCCTCCGACTAATCGTTCTGGACGTAAAGAGCGCGGGCCTTGATGAGCCGGCGCGTGAACGGCAGGACGCCCGCCCACAGGAACTTCGACGCCCACTTGCCGACCGAGGGCTTGTAGGTCTCGATCAACAGCGGGTCGATGCTGCCACCCGTCGCATCCGGCTTGGGATGCGGCGTCACGATCCAGTACCAATCGAGCTTCAGCCCCGGGAACGCAGCGTTGAACTCGGCCGAGTCGGTCTTCTGCGCCTTCACGAGCGACTGCACGTCGGCCTGCGAAGGAATGCGAAAGCCCGACGGGATCTCGCCAACGGCCTGCGAGTAGGGGATGCGCGTCGGGTTCACGAGCGGGAACTTCCAGACAAGGAACGTCTCCGAGTCGTACACCGTTCCGGCACCGCTGTTCACAGTAAAACGAGGCATGGCAAACTCCTTCAGTAAGACTTGTTTACGCGCCCGTGATGAGCAGCGTCAACGCATAGGACTTCGATCCGGACGTGTCGAGATCGGTCTGGGTGATGCGGATGCCGTTCCCCTCGCCGGACTTGATCCAGGCGAGGCGAGGGGCGAGGGCAGCTACCGGATTGCGGGCGTCGCTCGTGTCGAGCGCCTGTATGGCGAGGACCGCCACGGGAGAGGTCGGCAGGTCCGTCGTCACGAGGATGGGGTACGCTGAGGCGTTGACCTGCACGGTCTTGATCGTCGCCTTCTGGTTCTCGTACCCGAGTCGACCTCCGAGCGCGTCTCGCACCGCCGTGAGGAACGGGTTGAGCGCGAAGAAGACTTGGTCGAACGCCTTCTGGACCCCCTCGTCCTCGAGGTCCTTGAGGTCATCGCTGCGGAGCAGGGTGAGTTGCGGGACCTTCGCCATTAGCGCACCGTCCCCGTCCGCTCGGACGTCGTCTCAAAGACCGTCGAGATGCCGTTCAGCGCCCAGTAGGCGTACGCCTCGTTCGTCGACCACGTCCAGTTGTAGTACGTCGCCCGCTGGTGCTCCTGCGGGATCAGCTTGCGGAACTGAACGGGAGCGACCGGCGGGCCGATGAACGGGTTGTTCGTCGTGACGTTGTAGACGCTGCCCGGAGCCACGGGGATGCTCGCCGAGTTGCCGGTCGAGATGTCCGTTGTCAGCGTGAAACTGCCGGTCTGGAACGCGGCCTGCCGGAAGTGAACGTGGATCTCACGGGCCTGCTTGGTGGCCGAGGGGTTGCCGAACGTCGTGGATGCGTAGGTGACTCGGCACTCAATAGGAACAAGCGCCCCACCCGATGTGAGGATGTCTACATAGTCCGAGCGGCGGGACTGATGCGCCTCGGCAAACACGGAGCGCGAATCGGCCCCGGCCCAGTACAACGTGTCGTTCGCAGGGTTCACTCGACCACAGGCGCCAGCCAGCACCCAGTTGGTCCATGATTGTGAACGCACGCCGTAGACATACACAATGGCGCGAGCCGGCGTCGTGTCCGGCATCCACAACGAGTAGAGTTGATCGCTTTCGTGAGCCACACCGAACGCGGTCTCGACCTGCGTACGCCCGAGCGTGCCGAGGTACGGCGCGAGCTGCGCGTTGATGACCTCGGACACGGGAACGAGCGAAGACTCGTTAATCGCCACGACCCCGTCATCGACGAGCGCAAAGACCGTCGAACCGACGGCCGCGATGGAGTCCGGTGCAAGAAGCTGAACCGTGTCGTCGAGGAGCTGCACGGCATAGGACCCGTACTCGCCGTAGACGACGTACGTTCCCTCTTCCTTGAAGACGATGAGTCTGTTGCGGTTGGGCCAGATACGGAGGATTTCTTTGCCGCTCGTCCCCACGTCGATGTAGTTGAGGAGCGGCACGCCCTCGGGCAACTGCGCCTTTGAGTAGTACAGACGCCGAGAGGAACGGTCGTCGCTCGAGGTGACGTCCAGCTCCTCGAACCCGTAGATGGGAAGCTGCGGGTTCCACGTACGCGAGGCGAGGAACGGCGAGCGGGTCGTGGTGCCGGCAGCAAACGCCGCAGGCAAAGGTCCACCGCTCAGGTTCCAGACGTTAGTGCTGCCGCCCGAGGAAAGAATCGTGCGCGTCTCCTTCAAGGCGCCGCTCGTAAGATAGATCGTGTCGCCAGCCGCGTATCCGGCATCCGTTGCCGAGACAATCGTGATCTGCGGCGGGTTAAGAATGGCCGTAAACGGCAAAGGTGCCGGAATAAGCGACAGCGTGAACTGCTGCCGATCCCCCTGCACGCCATCGGCCTTCTGCAAGAACATCGTCGTCGGCGACGTGGCCGACCCCGGCACGAGGAATGCACGACAGGGCGGCTGTGCGCCCAACGGGTTCAAGAAGAAGTCGTTGATGTTGTAGACGAGGCTTTGCGTCGTAACGTCTACGTTCTGCGGCGCTGTTCCTCCGGTATACAGCGTGAACTGATAGATCGTGGACGGAGCGCCCGCGACCGCTTCCATCTCAATCGCCCGTGTGCCGTCGAGGTTCGCGAGGCGCAGCTTGTCGCCGACCTGCACACCCGTAGGTCCTACGCCGACGATCTGAAGCGTGGCGCTCTGCGGCTGCTCGGTGTTGGCGTACCAGAGGCGATCATCCCAGGACGCGATGTCTCGAGCGTAGGGAGGCGTGTTGTTCTGCTGTGCGTCACCCTCTGCCGTCGGGTTCGTGTAGAGCTTGGCGCCGAGCGTGTTGGTTAGCGACGTGTCGTTGATCGTGACGAAGACCGTCTCACCGGGCTGAAAGAACCGCTCGGTGACGAGGTAGAACTCCTCGTTGGGTTCTGCCGTGGCGAACGCAAACGCTGCCGTGCGGTAGACCTGCAAGAACAGCCGAGGAAACAGATCTCCGGTGCTGATCTGCGGCAGGTTCCAAGTGTCGATCCGCAAGCGCACGGCCTTCGTTGAGACCGTGTCGTTCCTCACTTGGACGCTGAACGGCGACGGCGGCCCGAGGTACAAGCGATCGTGAACGTCCACGTACCCGAAAACGACTCGGTAACTGACGGCATTGCCGGCATCCAACCAGTTCTCGCTGCCCGTCGCTGAAGTGTACAGTTCTGTGAACGGCTGCGTCGGGAACGGCAAGCCCGAGGGGCGCAGACCACGGAAGTCCGCGCCGAGCGTCTCGATGATCTGCACGCCGGCATCGGTACACAGGTTCAGGTTCTGCGCGGACACCGCCCACTTGAGCCGCTGATCGTCACGAGCTGGCTCGATGCCGCTCGCCTTCGTCTCCATCAGCGCATCGCCATCGTAGTAGTCGATGCGACCACCGGCCGTATGCACGACGACCGTGTCCTCGAACAGCATCATCTGCTCGATGTTGCCCGACCCAGTCGAAGACGTCGCATAGAACTGCTGCCCGCGCCTCGGCTCGATGACGTCCGGATACCGGATCATCACGTTGGCGGCCTCGACGAGCGCACCCACGGACCCAGCGCCGAGGTTATTCGGCGTGGTCTGCAAGCCCTTGGCGCTGAGTACGTTCTCGATAGGCACGGTCTACTCCGAGGCTAGCGGCCCCAGTAGTAGCCGCGCCGCCGATAGGTCCACCCGGGACCCCAGAAGTTCGTAATCACCCGAGGCGCACCCTCACCTCGAGGCGAGATCAGTTCGATGCACTTGGCCTCGACACGGGCACACCGCGCCTCGGCCGCCTCGGCCCGCTCGTCACCGAGCGCCTCAAGGCACCGGACCACGGCACGCTGAACGAGCAGCGGCCACAGGTCTGAAGGAATGCGCTCGCCGGCAAGGCCGTTGCTGTACAAGAAGGTGTTGTTGTTCTCGATCTTCGCGGGGCGCTGGTAGTACAGAAACCGCAACGTCGCGGCGGACGTCGGGATCGGCACCATGTACACGCGCTTGCCTTGGAACAGGTAGCCCTGCAACGCCCCGTAGGTGAAGAACTGCGAGGCGTTCTCGGGCTCGACCCGTGGCAGCGAGATCCAAGAGTTGATGCTCTGGACTTGGAAGTCTCGCAGCTTTCCGCCGACGACATCCTCGGGGATATTGAAGTACCGCCCCCCATTGTCATCAATCAATGCCGTATCGCTTGAGAACTCCACAGACGACACGACGAGGTACTCTTCGGCAGTACCGATGAGCAGCGGTACGAGATACTCAAGCATCTCGTCGTTGAGGAACGACAGGATGTCCGAGTCGCTTAGGACACTCGTTGAGTTGGGAATCATGGCACGCCGACGTACATCGGCGATCAGACTCTCACCGCTGTACGTGATGGCTGCCATGAACTAGCCCTCGAGAATCGACTTGAGAAGCTCAGGGTTTTCCTTGATCTTCGCCAGCAGCGCCTCGACCTGGTCCTCGCCCGCGCCACCGAGCCCCTCGGCTTCCGCCTCGGCACCCTTCGACTCGAGCGGCTCGACCTCTTCCTCGCCCTCGTTCTCTTCCGTGGGCTTGGCACCGAGGCCGGCGGTCCGGATTTCGACCTTGAGCGCCGGCTTGACGAGACCCTTGAGCTTCTCGCCCATGCCCTCCTTGGCAAAGCCCTTCACGTCGCCCATGAACTTCTTCTTCATGGCGATCAGATCGAGGCCCTCGGGCGCTTCCTCACCCATCATCTTCTTGCCGTACATCATGGTAGACTCCTTCAAGAAGACTTGTTTTTCCTACTTCTTGAGGCTCTTGACGAGGTCGAGCATCTGCTTGGCCTTGTCGATGTTGAGCGCCCCAGCGTTCACGACGGCGTTCACCTTCGCGAGCGTAGGGGACACGGGCTTCTCTTCCGCCTGGGCCTTACGCACATTGGCGTTCAGCGCCGAGGCGATCGCCGAAAGGATCGGCACGATGATGCCGATGATGCTGGTGATGTGCTCGAAGGTCACTTGAGGCTCCTCTTCCTGAGCGACTTCTCGATCGCGTCGAGACGATCCTCGACACCATCGAAGTCGATCGCTGCCACGCTAGCGGAAAACGAGTCGAGGCGCGAGGACAGGACGTCGATCCGCGCCTCGAGGACCTTACGGGCCTCGTCGCAGGACTGATGGTTGGCGTGCTTGAGCCCCTCGACCTCGATGCGGCGCATCTCGGCCTCGTGCTGCTGCTCGCCCCGCTTGGTCAGGTACTTCCACAGAGCGCCACCACCCGCGATGCCTATCACCGCCAGCGCCACCGTGACCCAGCCCTCCTGCCCCTCGGGGATGGAGAACGGGACCGGATCGGACACGGGCTGCTCGACCGACGCGACCAGCTCGGGCTCGGGCGCTACGGCCTCGGGCTCGACGACCGGCGCGGCCTTCACCAGTTTCGTGGCGGGTCTGGACATGACGGGCTCCTCGTCGACCTCTTCGTAGCGCACGGCGAGGGGTTTGTCGCCCCTCGCCCATGCCTCTACTTGTTCCCGCCATCGCGCATCTTCTTCAGCGCCGCCTTCTTCGCCTCGACGTACTCGGGCAGCTTCTTGATGCTCTTCGTCTCGCCCGCCCATCGTGCCGCCGTCCCCTCGGGGATCTCGCCCCGTGACTCGGCAGCGAACATGTACCGCTGCTGAGCCTTGCTCTTGAATGGCATTACGAGCCACCTTTCATGCGCTTGAGCGCGGCCATCTTGGCCCGCGCCCAGTTGATGCCGGACTTCCCGCCCCAGAGCAGGATCGCGATGCGCTGGGCGCTCGGGCCGCCATCGGGCGGATCGCTTTCCTTCTGCGCAAGGTGCCGAGCGAACGACGACATCCGAGCCACGGTGTCCCGTGACAGGGCCGCGCCGTTCGACAGGTCCCGAGCCCGAGCCACGCCGACTGCGGTGCCTCCACGGCCCCACTTCTTACGCAGCTCGAGCCCGGTCCTCGCGGCGCTCTGCGCCGAGGCCGGGGGCTTGAAACCCTCGGCCATGACTAGACGTCCACCCAGCCCGCGAACTCGGGCAGCGTCTTGAGCCAGTCGTACGCAGCGGTCAGAGCGGGAGCGACGAGCGGGACGGCATTCGTCGGCGCCTGGTACTCCCATTGCTTGACCGGCAGCTTCTCTTCCTGCCGCGCCGCCTCGTCAGCGTAGGTGTTGACGTAGATCCAAGTGATTTCCTTCTCGGCCCGCGAGAAGAGGATGCGAGCGTAGGCAGCGGGGAAAGCCGCGCCGACCGCCGATGCCTGAGCCGAAAGAGCGCCTTGAAGAGCCATTACGTGCCTCCGATGCGGAGCGTGCCCCCGCTATTGGTGAGTGTGCTGCCGATGTCGAGCTTGCCGCTGATGCTCGCGAGGGCCGTCAGCTTGGCTCCAGATGCGATGGATACGGCTCCATAACCAAGCGCCAGCGTTTGTGCTGCTTCCACGGTGCCGCCAGAGATGGTCGTCCCCGCGTCATAGGTGTTCAGAGCACCCAGCCGCAAAGAACCCGTGTCAGCTTTTGTGATGCTCCGACCAGAACCGGAAATGCTGCCGTTCACAGTCAGACTTCCCGTCACAACGCTGATCGTCGGGGACGTTGTCAGCGTGACGGTTCCCGTGTTCTGAACAACGGATCCGCTCGCAGAGAACGAGCCGCCGACGCTCACGTCGTTCGTGAAAGTTCCGCCGCTGCCGGACGAGGCGACGGTTCCGCCGTTGATGATGAACGTGTCCGTACCCAGCGGCGTTGTCGTTCCGCTAAGGGTCAGCACGCCAGCAGAAAGCGTCACGCCACCCGACCCGCTGCCGTTGCCCAGACGCAGGATTCCGGTGCCGGCCTTCGTCAGTCGGGCGTTGTAAACCGTCGTTCCGCTCAAACGCAGCGACGAACCGGGAAGGGTGAGCGTAGAGGCGCTGCTGATCGTCGTCTGTCCATTGACCGTCAGGAGAGCGCTGCCGGTGAACGTGAAGGAGCTGCTGACCGTGATGTTGTTCGTGATCGTGCGCGTGGCTGTCACGTCGAGCGTGCCGTTAGCCTGAATGCTCAACGTGCCAGTCCCGAGTGCCGAGTCACTACCCAGCGTCAGTCCGCCGGCAAGCCCGAACGACGAAGTGATCGTCGTGCCACCTGCGTAGGAATTGCTGGCTCCGCTCAGCGTCAGCACACCGGAGTTGCTTTTGACGATTGAGCCGTTCCCGCTGATCGTGCCCGAGAGCGTTTCGTTTACAGAGGTTGAGTATTCAAGACTGCTGCTGAAGCTACTCAGCGTGATGTTTCTAGAATACGCACCACCGAACGATCCCGAGCCTCTAAACTTGAACGTGCCGTCGAGAACATCGGTCGTTCCACCGTTGCTGAACGTACCCGTAAACTCAAGAGTACCGGGACCGTCCTTTTCGAGTCCCGGCGTTCCAACGCTCGTCGATGCGTTCAGCGCACTTGCAAACCAACTGACGTTTTCGCCGTTGGTGTCAACGCGAAAGCCTTTGGTGGGCAGCGCCGTGACGTACGGAGAATAGTCGTACTGGTTGCTGCTTGAATACTGAAGCACACCACCGTTGAACTTGATCCCATTGGTGAACAATTCACCCAGAGCGCCAACGGACGTAGACGATTGGGCCGCGTTTACTCTCAACGTGCCTGCGTTGAGCGTTGTGCCCGTGTCGTAGGTGTTCGCTCCGCCCAAGATTAGTATGCCGCTTCCGGCCTTCGTCAGCGTGCGCCCCGTACCGGACACGACACCGTTAAGCGCCAGCGTAGCTCCTGACACGGTGATCGTCGGAGAGGTCGTGAGCTCGATTCCGCCCGTGTTTTGCGTCAGCGTTTCTGTGCCCGCGAACGTGAACGAGCTGCCGATGGACAGCGCGTTCGTGATCGTGCGAGCCCCCGTCACGTCGAGCGTCGCCGCGCCTGAGACTGTCAGCGTGCCTGTACCAAGAGCGGCGTTGTTGCCCAGCGCCAACGTGCCGGCGGACAGCGTCGTTCCGCCGTCGTGTGTGTTTGCCGCACCCAGCGTAAGCGTCCCGCCTCCTGCCTTCGTGAGTGCGCGGCCCGCGCCCGACACGACACCGTTGAGCGTCAGCGTCGAGGCCGACACGGTGATCGTTGGAGAGGTCGTGAGCGCGATCCCGCCCGTGCTTTGCGTTAGCGTATTTGCGCCAGCAAACGTGAACGAGCTGCCGATAGACATCGCGTTCGTAATGGCTCGATCTGCCGTCGCGTCGAGCGTCGAGGAGCCAGAGATCGTTAGCGTCCCGGTGCCGAGGGCTGAGTCATTGCCCAGCGTCAGCGTACCGGCGCTGAGCGTCGTACCGGAGGCGTACGTGTTCGTCCCGGACAGAGTCAGCGACGAAGTACCTGCCTTTGACAGACCACCATTCGACACGATGCCTAACAGAGTCGCAACGGAGTCGGTCGTGATGGTTCGCGTTGCAGCTCCAAGTCCTACGGTTCCAGAGAGCGCGAGCGCCCCCGTGTTCGTCGCGTTCCCGAGCGTGACATTTCCGCCGAGCGTGACCGAGTTGGTCAGAGAGCGAGCGGTCGTGCCGTCCGACGAAAGGGTGCCTCCGTTGAGGGCCAGCGTGCCAGTACCCAGCGCAGCGTTGTTGCCAACCCGCAGAGTTCCATCTGATAGCGTCGTGCCCCCGGTGTAACCGTTAGTTGCGCTGAGAACGAGGACGCCCGCCGAGGTCTTTACGAGCGACCCGGTGTTGGCGCCAGACGTGCCGACGACGCCCGAGAAGGTCATCGTCTGACCGGACGTGACGGAGGCCGTTAACGCATCGACTAGTCCAACAGTTGCTGTAATCGTTCCATACCCAGTAATGGTGCTAGGGCGCCCCGAAGCAACATGAAATGCACCAAGAGTGTTGGAACTGGAACCGCCAAGCACACCATTGGTTAACGTAACTCCAATAGGTAGCCATTGATACCCAGAATCTCCATTTACCGACCCAGCGATATTCCACAGGTAATTGTTTGTAGACGTGCCGTAGACATTTGTTGTATTGCACACAACTGTTGCTGTTGAATCTACGGTCAGCGCAGTTGTTCCTGCTGATGGAACAGAAAGCGTTGTAAAAAGAAAAAGCACTCCAGCACTAACGCGGGTTTCACCCGTGTATGTCTTGCCGGTGCCGTTGAAAACTAGGTGTCCGCCGCTTTGCTTGTTGATACCGAAGCCCGTTCCCGTCATGGGGCCGGAAACATAAGAAGCGTTTGTGGATGGGATGATAAACGGCGTAAGAGAACTGGTCAGAGCAACGGTTGTATTTGCGTTTGTTACAAAAAAATACAAAGCATCGCCTGATGCGTCTATGCCGGAAGATCCTAGTGTCAGCGTTTGTGCTGCTGGAGAGGCTGACGTTCCACCAGCAATTGTTGTTCCTCGATTGTTGCCGTTAAGTGTGATTTTTCCGACAGACCTAGATCCATTCAAATATACACTTCTTGTAGCAATAACAGCATTGTTGTTAAAGTGTGCAATATCCGCAGCGCCGGGAACAACGGTAACATTTGTCGTACCAGAAAGCGTCGTGTTCCAGTTGGTCGTTGTTGACCAAACTCCGTTGTCTGCTCCGTCCCAATAGCCAGTAGCCATCGCTCTACCCCACCGTTACGAGGACGCAGTCGTAGACCGTCCCGCCGATTGTTCGAGTGCCCGTGGATACGGTCGTCGTCGGGAACGGAGGAGTGCCCCCAATCCACGACACCGTCCCGCCGACCCAGTTCACGATGCTCCCCGTCGCACGCACGACGGCGTACTCACCCGCTGACGGGAACAGCGACGGGTCGAGGTCCAGCAGCGTCGTCGCGGAGTCTGCGTCGTAGTTGCCCGTCACCGTGATGAAGTAGTCGATGAAGGCCGGGGCGCTGACCGCATACCGCTGAATGCGAAGGAGAGGCATCGGCTACCCGAGGGTCATGGCGAGGGTGAAGTAAGGCGTGTCGATCCCGTTCACGGCAGACGGCGTCTCGACCGAGAGCACCTCGCCGATCGCAAACGACGTCTGCGCGATGCTGTGGCCGAAGCCGCTCGAAGTGAAGGTGATCGTTCCGAGGCTCGTCGCGCCCTTCCGCACCGTGCAGACCACATCGCTCGACGGATTGCCGATCTGCCCGCCCTGGTGCCCCGTGCTCGACAAAGTGAACGCACGCACGGCTTTGAAGTTCACGACCTTGGTCGAGACGGGCGGCGTCCCCGCGATCTCGGCCGGCAGATCGTACGGAATGCTCGACACCGCGCTCGCCGTGATCGCGATGTTCGTGTCCACCACGCCCGAGACACGGCCCTGCGCGTCGGTCGTGATCACCGGCACCGAAGACGCCGAGCCGTACGTCGAGGCCGTGCCGACGCTCTTGAGCGTCACCACACCAGCGGTCGTCACCGAGGCGATGTCGCCCGACAGCGTCACGTTCTCCCAGCGAGTCTGCCCGACAGCGTCGTCGTACACGAGCACCTGCCCGCCAGCCGGGGACGACGTGTAGACGTCGTGCAACTCGTTCAACTCGTAGCCGTTCTGCGGATGAACGAGCAGCTCTCCCGAACTACCAGCACTCGCCTTCACCACGTAGCCGACCAGCACGAGATGCTGCGGTGCGATGGGCTTGGTCGTCGTAAGGCCACCGGGGGTGCTTGGCGACAGGTAGACCACATCGCCGTCGGCAAAGCCCGAGGTCGGCAGTACCGACAGATCGCGGAGCATGCCCGACGTCAGCACGAAGCCGCTCTGCCCCGTCGAGATGCTCTCGGCTACCACGCCGAGGATCGTCGCCGAGGTCGAATCTGCGGCAGCCTGCGCCCGCTTCACGGCAACGCGGTTGCCCTGAGCGCCGAAGACGTAGACAACCATGCCCTTCGTAAGCGTGACCGAGTCCGCGTTGTAGACCCGCTGGTAGATCATCTGGCCCATGACGGCCAGCACCGCGTCGCCCTTGAGCATGACCTCGAGGGAGCCGTCAGAATCGTTCCAGGCGACCTGACCGGCGGTTGTAGGCGCAGTCGGAGTCGCCGTGTTCCATGCGAAGCGCAGAGGCGCGTCGAGGTTGAACGTGCCGCTCGTCGTGATCGGGCTCGCCGTCCCGCCGATGACGATACCGCTCGTCCCACCCGTGAGGCCGACGCTCGTGACCGTTCCGCCAGTCCCCGGCGTCTCGAATGAGGCGCTCGACGTTGTGGCGTCCCACGTCAACACCTGTCCATCTACCGTGCCGGCAATCCCCACCAACTTGCCGTCTTGAACGACCACGGTCTTGTTCGCCATGTCAGCCTCGCGAAAGCGTCACTATGACTTGTTTATAGCACGAGGGCCGGTTCCCGCTTTCCGAGAACCGGCCCCCGCTTCACACGCTACCGACTAGAGGTCGGCGAGGTACTGCGGCTGGAAGAGCACGGGATAGAGGCCCGAGTTCGCACCCGAACCGACCGAACCCACGCACTTGCCGACTTTGATGAGGCGCCCCGAGGTCGGAGCGGCCACCACGGCCTTGCCCGCCGTCGCCGAGACGTAGAGCAGGTCGCCCACGGCCGGCGCCGCGCCCGTGATGCCCATCCAGATCTTCTGGCCGACCACCGTGGCGATCTCTTTGCCCGCACCACCGGCCTCAAGCGCCACGCCGTCCAGCTCGCCGCCAGCGATCGCCGTCGAGATGAGCTTGGCCTCGCCGTCCGAGGCGACGTAGAGCAGGTCGCCCTTGACCGCCGCGCTCGCCACCGCGCCCGTGAACCCGATCTCGTTGTCCGCGCCGATCATCGAACCGACGGCGAGAACGTCCGAGAGCGAAGGCGTCGCCTGCGAGTTGAACGCGGTCCACGAGTCCGCAAACAGCGCCTCGGTCGCCGCGGCCTTGTAGTTGTAGCACCACGTGCCGGCCGCAAGCGCCACAGCGCCGCTCTTGGTGAGCGAGCCGTCGCTGACCGCAACCACGGCCAGATCAACCTTGGTCGCCGTCGCAGACTGGCTGGAAGCCGTCTCGAACTGATTCTGGACGAAGGGCACGTTGCCCGAAGGCGCCGTGCCGCCGACACCCTTGATCTCGACCGTCGAGCCGGAGACGCCGGCCACGACGAACAGGCCGTTGTTCTTGGCCTCGGCAGCGCCCGAGATCTGGATGATGTCGCCAGCCGCAAAGCCCGAAGCCGCCGTCGTCGTGAACGAGGGCGCCGAGGTCAAGATCACACCGGCCACGAACGCCGAGACGCTCTCAGCCGCGCCAGAAGCCTTGACGTTGACCGTCAGACCACCCGACGTCGCCGACGCGGTGATCGTGTTGCCCGCGTTGAGGTCGAGGAACGAGTCGCTGATCAGCACGTTCTCCGACTGCTTGGAGATGATCGCGCCCTGCACAACCAGATCGCCCGAGAGCGACAGGTCCGTACCGATGACCGGACCCGTGAGGGTTCCGCCGGCCTTCGGCAGTGCCGCGTCGGCGGTCGCCTGCGCGTTGGCAGCAGCCGTTGCAGCACCATTCGCGGTCGACTGCGCCGCAGCGGCATCCAAAACTGCCCCGTCCGCAGTCAACTGTGCAGCAGCGGCTGCAGTAGCAGCCCCGTCCGCGGTCGACTGAGCGGCAGCAGCAGCCGTTGCAGCGCCGTCAGCCGTCAACTGAGCCGCGGCCGCGGCCGTCGCAGCACCATCAGCCGTAGACTGAGCCGCCGACACGTCGCTCGTCAGCGTGCTGAGTGCCGAGTCGAGGCCCGTGACGCCCGAGGTCGGGATGCCCGTGATGCCGGCGCCGTCGCCCGAGAGCGACAGAGCGGTAAACGCTCCACCGATGACGAGGTTGTCGTCCGCCGCGATCTTCTGGATCTTGCCACCGACAATGACAAGAATCTGGTTGGTGTAGGTGCTCGCCATCCGACGTTCCTTTCCCGGCTACCGCCGAGGGTTGTTGATCAAGAGTTGGTGATCGGCTCGCCGAGCTGCACAAAGGCCGCCGTCGTATCGGTGGCCTTGAGCACGCGCTGCGAGATCGTGCCAGAAGCCGTCGGAGGCGTTGCGGTCAACGCCCCGTTGACCCCCACGTAGTAGGTCGTTCCGGGAGTCAGTCCCGATAGCGTCACGCTACGCCCCGATACACGGATCGCCGCGTTGGTGCCTGCGCCGACATCAGCCGGCACGAAAAGTCCGATCGCAGGCATGGTGTTGGCGCTCGTGTTGCTCGCCTTGACCAGCGCACCCGTCGGCCCAATCGCCAGCACGTCGTTCGCCGCGAACCCTGAGACGACGCCCCATGCAGGCACGGTGCCGTCACCAAGGGCGCTCATCGACGCCGCGAGATCCGCGATCGCCTGCGTGGATACCTTCTTGTTGACCTTGCCCTGAGAAATCAGGACGTCTTCGCTGCCGGTCAGCGGGCCGGCGCGGGGGTAGATCTCGAGCTTGGGATACGCCATGTGTTACCTCTGCTTACCGAGTGCGATCGCGATGCCGAGGAACATGAGCCCTCCTAGAACAGCGCCACGAGGTACGTGGCCGTCGTGCCGTCACCGGAGGCGTAGACCCGACGCACCTGAATCGGGAGCGTCGTGCCGGTCGGAACGGCCTTGAACACGATCTGCTCGCCCGAGTCGGCCATGTCCACGACGAGGTCACCGCCGCCGCCCACGTAGATGCCACGGGTCTGACGAACGAGGTCTTCAGTCGAGGAAGGCGTGATCGCGAACGCGCTCGCGCCGGGATCGGACGGTAGACGATAGCGAGGCATAGGAACTCCTTCAGAGTGTCTTGTTTTTCTTGTAGCACGGCCGGAAAAGAAACGCCCCCCGACCGTGAGGCCGAGGGGCGTTGGACCGGAGATGCTATCTCCGGCGGGGTCTCCTAGGACTAGGAGTCGGAGTGCGTGATGCCCGTGAGCACCACGCCCTGGCCGGGCTTGTGCGCGAAGATCGCGAGGTCGCAGTAGTTCTGCATCTCGACCGCGTTGCTGCCGTCGACAAGACGGAAGAAGCGGTCCTGCATCCCGGGGATCTCGAACGTCGGGCGGCTCGAGCCGACCATGAGCACGTCGTCCATCGAGAAGAGCAGCGCCTGACCGCCCTTGACGAACGGGTGGCAGATGACCTTGATCTTGCCGTTGACGTGATCGTACACGATCTCCTTGGTGCCGTTCTCGGCCTTGGCCGCAGAGAACGAGGAGTCGTACATACGAAGGCCCATGTTCTCGGCGTTCAGATCCGCGAAGGTCTTCGTGCCGACGAGCAGGGTCGCGTCGCTCATCAGGCCCTTGTCCAGCGCCAGCGAGGCCGCCTCGACCACGCGGGCCGAGGTGAGCTGGGTGCTGTTGAGGTCGTACTCGTTGCCCTGGAGCAGCGAGTACGGGGCGCGGTCGATACCGAAGAGCGACAGCGTCGAGGGGCTGTACTGCTTGAACAGACCTGCCATCTCGTTGAAGTCGACAGCCGACTCGCGAGCACCATTAGGGAAGATCACGTCGCCGGCAACCACGGACCCGACGGTGCCTGAGCCCGAAACGAACGTGAACTTGAGGGTCCGCGTGTCCGAGGTCACCTTGGACAGCTGCACCACAAGGTTACGGTTCGCGCCAGCCGCCGAGAAGATCTCGAAGAGCGCACCCTCGAGAACCACCCAGATACCGGCCGCCCACTCACCCTCGGTGATGACGATGTCGATCTCCGAACCGCTGATCGAGGTGCTCTCGACCACGCCGAGGCCGACCTGCCCGTGCAGGGCCGACAGCTCGAGGCGGGTGTAGGACACGTTGGTCATGTCCTCGACGAGCCACGACGACGCCTTCTTGAACGCGCGAGCGCCGGCCGAAGCGGCCTGCGAGAGAGCCTTATACGAGAGCTGCCCACGGATGTTGAGCTCGCTGCCGTAGACGTTGGCCTCCTTCATCACCGCGTTGACGGGGGTCGACAGGGTGCCGACGCCGCCCGAGGTGCCGAGGTACGTCACGCCCTGATTCGAGCGCAGGACGCACGGAACGGCGTAGTACTTACCGTTCTGCTTGTCGGCCGGGACGTACTTGATGTCGCGGTTCAGAATCGCGAACTGGGGGATGAGGTCGTTCAGATCCTGCGCGTACTGAACCTTAAACAGACCATCGAGGGTGGAGACGGTATCCGCTCCGCTGTAAGCCGCCATCTTGCTCTCCGTGCGCCTCGCTCTGCGAGGCTAAAGGGTTGTCAGACACAAACGAACGGTTCTTCGGTCTTGCTGCCTTGCGCCCTTCCCTTGTGGATAGCCGAGGCGTCCGTACGGGTCGGTCCTTGCGACGAGACCCGTGGGATAGCCGAAGCGTCCCACAGGCCCCTAATGTCCCTTGTTTTTCATATTACTCGACGCCGTACAAGTGCTTCATACGGAAGTCGGCCAATGACTTCGGCTTGTTTGTAGCGGGCCGAGGCTCTCGAGCGGCCGGTGCGGGCGGGGGAGGAGCCGCCGTTTTCGTCGCTCCGAGCTTCGACCGGATGATCTGCTTCACCACGTCGTCGCCCAGATACCGCAGGAGCGACTCGCCACTCATGGCCTTGATCTGCTTCTGGTGGATCGTCTCGAGGCGCTTGTTGGCCTCCGACGCCAACTGCTCGGGTGTCAATTCCACCCCGTAATCGAGCGCCTGCTCGGCGATTTCCGCCATGATGGGCAGCACGACCGTACGAGAGAACTCCTTGTCGTACCCCAAGGTGTCGATCGCCTTGATGAACTCGGCCTGCGTCTGCTCGTAGACCTGCTGCTCGAACGCCTGCAACTGAGCCTTCTGTGCCGACGCCTTCTGCTCCTCGGCCGCAGCCTCGTACTGCGCCAACTGCCGCTTGAGCGCCGCCATTTCGCGCTCCTGCTCGGGCATCATCGCCTCGTTGTACCGCTCGGTGAGCCTCTGCTCGGCCCACTCGTCGAGATCGATGCCCGCCAGCTCCTTCAGCGCCTTCGCCGGGTCGCTTTTGATGGTCTTGAGCGCGTCCTCGATCTGTTTCCGCTGGCTCGCGACCTCTTGGAACCGCTTTTCGACGGCCATCGCCTTCTGGAGCCGCACGTGGACGTCGTTGTCCGACAGTTCCTCCTCGATTTCGGCCCCGTCGACCTTGAACTTGAACTTCCGACGCGCATCCGCCTGCGCTTTCGTCTCTCCGAGCGTCTGCTTCATCTCGCCCGAGGCCGGAATCGACGACTGCACACCCTGCGTACCGCTCGCCTTTCCCTCTCCAGCCGGTGCCGCAACGTCCGAACCCGTCACTTCGGGTCCGTTCGCCGCTGCGCCGCCGTCTCCGGTAGGTGCTGCTGCCGAACTGGTCATGTCACTCACGCGCTACGCTCCTTGCGATGGCCTCACGGCCGATTGGGCCATCGCATCATGCGATAGCCGGGGGTTGAAACTGCTGACCCGTCGCCGGATTGGTCGGCATTTCGGGCAACTCAGCGTTAGCCGCCGCGACCGGACCACCCACGGCTGCCGGAGCCGCCGCGATCGGCGACGCTTCGCCCGTCGGCATGGGACCGGGGGCACCGGGAGGGGGCGGCATGGGCATCTCGGGCGGCACGGGCTTGCCGCACAGCATCAGCATCCGCTGCCGGTAGAGCGGGTCCATCTCGACCATCTCGAGCGGCACGCCGTAGAAGAGCGAGTAGTGCTCGTGCATGTGCTCGCGGTAGGCCCGCAGGACGTTCACGTCCCGACGCGCTGCCGGCGAGGCCACCGCCGAGCAATGCTCCTTGCCGTGCAGGAGATGGTCGTCGCTGAGCAGCACCACGGGCGTCTCGCCCTTGGAGATGTCCTGATTCTCCTTCAGAATGTTGGTCAATTCCTCCTGCGTGCCCTTCACCAGCGGCTCGAGGCGACCCGTCTCGAGGACCTCGAGCACCTCCTGCGGGGTTCGAATGACCGACATCTGCACGAGCTGCATCGCCAACTCGAACCGACCCGCTGCCGTCTGTGACACCGGGTTGCCGAGTTCCACCGTCACCTGCTCGACCTGGTTGATCGAGTCCCGCGTGATCTCCGTCTCGCGCACCAGCGACTGCTGCGACTTGCCGACGATGCCGACCTTCATCGGATAGACGGCCTCGCGACGAATGATCCGCAGGATCACCGTGCCGGCCTGCACCAGCGCATTGAGGTACTGCCTCTGAAGCACCGACGCCTGCTGCACGGCCTGCGACTGGAGCAGCGCCAGCGCCGCGCCCGACTCCTTGCCCGTCAACATCTGCCCGCGCACGACGTTGTTGAGCCCCATCAGCAGTTCTTCATGCACCTTGAGGTCCTCGAGGTACTTGAAGGCTTCCGGCGGGCTCTTTGTGAGCTGCATCGGCTGCGGAGGTGCCGATCCCGGGCGGTAGTAGATCACTTTCATCCCGCCGCCGAGTTCGTCCGGATGAACCGGCGAGCCCTCCTCCACCGCAATGCTCTGCGTGGCGAACGTCGAGATGTTCGTCGCGATCGACGAGTTGATGCTGTCCATCAACTCTTGAATGCCCAAGATCTCGAAGTACGGCGTGTAGCCGAACGGCGTGCCCTGCAACTCGCCGCAAGCCACCCGGCACAGCGGAATCGTCCCGTACTTGAGCGGCCCGTCGGTCAGCACCTCGCCCGAGCCGATGAACGTCGTCATCCGCCCCAGCGGCAGGGAAGCCGAGGGCTTGTGGTAGAAGTAGTAGAGCGGCACATCGTCGGTCGGCGACCGGATGTTGTACGCCGCGTCACCGCGAACCGGGATCTCCGAAGGCGTTTGGTAGATCTTCTCGGCCTTCTCGGGGAAGCGAACGGCGAGATCGTACTTGTTCCGGTACGTCCGGACGATGATGTAGTCGCACTCTTCCCACGAGCCCTTGTACGGGTCGCGGATGACGTCCCACGGGGCGATGTTCCGGAAGAGAATGTCTCCCGTCTTGATGATCCCGCCCTCGACGTCGGGGTTGACGCTGTAGTCCTCGCCCGCGTCGGGGTCCCATTCGATGTGAATGAACCCTTCCGACAGGGCGATCGCGCTCTCGACGGCCTTCGTCGCGAACGACGAGAAGTTCTTGTTGTGCCAGTAGTGCTCGAGAATCGCCCGCGCCATCTCCGTCTGGCGCACGGCCTCGTAGTCCATGTTCATCGCTCGCGGCGTCCACACGAACTGCGGCGCGACGATGAGGTTCAAGAGCGTCTGGACCAGCGATCGCGAGTGATTGATGCGGATCTCGGCCAGCTCGCCCTGCTGCCCCGACCGCGCCACGTGCGACGTCGCGTGGAAGCCGTCCGGCGAGAAGCCGAAGTAGTACCGCCACGCATGCGCGATACGGGAGTCGATGCTCTGCACGCCCGTATTGAGCCGGTAGTCCTGCACGCGCTCGATGAGCAGCGGCCCGAGCTCTTCGACGGGCTGCGTTGCGAAGTACTGTTCACGGTCGGCCATGGCACACTCCTAGCACATCCACATAGGTACTTGTTTCAATACCGCCCGCCCTTTTTTCTGGCGTTTATGATCCTCTTGGCGAACGGCGTGTTCGAAAAAAGCCCCATCGAAGGCGCCACATCGTGCCTTGGCGACGTGAAACGGTTGTAGTCCGGCCGGTAGCCGTACCCCTCGGGGAACGGGTTCCGGTGTCGATTGATGCTCCGACACAGGTACTTCAGCGCCGCCACGAGGTCGTAGTGCCCGTCCAGACTCTTCTGGCCCGCCCGTGCGAAATCCGTGGCCTTGTTGTTCCAGACAGCATTGTGCATCTGCCGGATGAGATGCACGCATCGGGGGTCGATCTCGAGCTCCCGCGTCTGGATCAGGTTCCGCACGAGGTTGATCGCTCCGAGCGAGTCCTGCTTCTCGACCGCTCGGAACTGGATCCGGTGCCGCTCCCACAAGTCCGTCATCAGCCGGGGGTCGACGTCGCTCACCCGCGCGTACGGCGTCGTCGCGCCCCACAGCTCCCGTTCCTTGCGCTCGATCGCCCCCGCGATCTCCAAGGTCGACGCCTTGTGCAACAGAGCCTCGTCCTCGATGACCAGTCGAGCCCTCGAGAAGTCCCAGTACGCGAACAAGAGAGCCGTCCGGTCCTGGAACCCCGGGTCCATCGCCACATACGCATCGAAGTACGGGGGCCGATGTCCGGCCTTGACCATCTCCTTCTCGGCCTTCTCGTCGAACTCGGGCAGCACCGCCGAGGCCGCATCGGTCACGAACTCGCACCAGTACTCCCGCAAGGCCGTCGTGGTCTTCGGTTTCATGCCTCCCTTGAGAATGCCCTCGCAGTCCTCGGCCTTCTCGCCGGCCTCGAGCAGGAACTCGGCCTTCACGTGGTCCGGCACGCGCGGGTTGTCCAGCAACGTGAACTTCACCGCCGCCCCTCGAGACGCCAGATCCTCGTAGATCGTCGTCGAGTCGTGCCCCGGGCTCCGTGGTGGCGTCGTCGCGAGCAAAATCCGCCCGTCCGTCGTCAGCGTCATCGGCATCACGACGCTCGACACCACGTACGACAGATCGTCCATCGTCCCGCACTCGTCCAGAATCACCAGATCCGCCGCACCGCCGCGCAGCCCCTCGGCGTGCTCGCCGTTCACGCCCCTAAACCGGATCGTCGACCCGTTCTTGAACGTGTAGACGCGCTGCTGCCGGTCGAATGACGGCTGTAACGCCTCCGGACAGTCCGGCAGCAAGTGCCCGTCCACGATGTCCGTGACGATGTCCGCAGCGTCCTTGCCCGTCGGCGCCAAGTACAGCACCCGCGCGAAGGGCTTGCCCAGCGCCACTTCGAAGGCTTCCTGCACTAAAGTAAAACTTTTGCCCAATCGCCTCGAGCACAGCAAGAAAAACTTGCGCTCCTTCGCCGCCCGGATCGCCTCTTTGATCTTCCGCTGCGTCTCGTCCAGCTTGTACCCGAGCTGCCCGCGCTGCCAAAGCACGCCCACGACCTTCTTCCGCATGGCCTCTGCGGCTTCCGGCGGCAAGTGCGCGATGTCGGCCTCGGTCAGACTCAATCGTCACCCCCGACCAATGGCACCCGCTTATACGTGACCCTGCGATGCCGCCAGCCCCACTTCTGCGTCATGATCTTCGCGTCCGCATCCGCCTCGTCGATGTCGCGATAGACGTAGTCCAGCATCGTCCACACCCCATCGACCTTGCGCTCGACGCGGTGCAGCAAGGCGTGCGGGTCCCGAGGAGACACGTCAGAGCCCAGCGAGCGCCCAGGACTCCGCGAGAAACTTCGCACCGGCCTTGTCCTCTCCATAGACCGTCTCCACCAGACGCTCCCCCTCCCAGCACTCCACGCGCCAGCCGAGGTCCGTCACGCTCATCGTCGCACGCCGAAACGGCGCCGCCATCCGACGCCCGGGAGGCGGCTTCACCAGCCTCGGCGCCACGCGATCGTTGCTCTTTCCCATCTCGGTCACGTTGTTTCCTTTCGCCTGTTCCGCTGGCCCTTGCGTCGTAGCGGCTACGTGAGACTTGTACCGGCCAAGTGCGACTTGTACCGGCCAAGTGCGACTTGTACCGGCCAAACGCAGATAGAACTAGCACTAATTGCTTTTGGGGAGAAAAATTTCGGTGGGGCTCTGTGCCAGCGGAGGGAGTGCGCCGGGGGTCGGTACCCCTCCCCCCTCCCCTACCCATACCCCTACCCCTAGCGTTTGGTCAGGCCCGCCGACCCCTACGGATTGTGGCCGTCGTCTAGTCCGTCGTCCGGCACAGGGGACGACGTGCCGTCTACCGGCGCCGATCCCTCGTCGGGGGGTGTCGGGGGTGCGTCCGTGACACTAGCGTTCGGCAACGTCACGGAATCGGGGGTGTCCGGGAGTAAGCCGGGGGTGCGGGCCATCGCCGAGAGCGTGGGGACGACCGGCGCGCCAGGCGCTCTAGGCCCGCGTGTGGCCAGTAGATCCGCGAGCCGTGTCAGCTCCGATTCAGCTAGAGCGCCGATAGCGGCCGTGTCGTTCGCTTGTGTGTGGACTTGGAGCTGCGTTTCCAGCGCCCGCCCGAAGCCCCTTTCCAGAAGCATTTTAGCCGCTTCCAAGCGGTCCCTTCTGGGCGCGTCGGCGTCAAACGAGATGTCGAAAAGCAATTCTAGAATGAGTTCGCCGTCATTCGTCATCTCGCGAACCTTTCGCGCTAGACGGACGGCGGGAGCTTGTGCGCCAGCGGGGTTGCCAGACTGTCCAGCGGTCCACGGCTTCATGCCTTCGGGGAGCGTCATGCCTTCCTTATAAGCATAAGCCTTTATTCTGGGAAGGAATTCTGAGAATGGTTCTCAGTATCAGCGCCAATCGCACCAATAACAGCCAGCACATTCTCTTCTTGCTGGGCGCTACTCTTGCCGCGCCGCGTCAAGCGACCACGGCCACGGACCGGCGACTAGATGCGAAAACACTATAAAACAAGCCTTTTCCGAAAAACGACACGGACACGCTGAATTTCTCTTGCAAGCGTGACGACACTTGGGGCAGAGTAACGAAGTCGGTCGCGGTGACCGGCCACGAAAACGGAGACGACCATGACCACCGACATCCGCACCATCGCAGACCGCCTGACCGCCGAAGCCGAGCAGCTCGTTCTCACGGGCACGGGCGCCGCCCGCTTCAGCACGACGCGCGGCTCCCCTTGCACAATGTTCCGGGTCGGCGATGAGTACATCATGCTCGACCATGTTTCCGGCGCCCGTCATGCCTTGCAGGTCGTAGCGACCGATGCGCGGCGCCTGGCGTCGCATTGGGCAGGCTTCGTCGCGGGGCACGCTGCGCGATAAAGGCCGAAACGGGCGCCGCGTGAGCGGCGCACGTCCACCCGTCACGCGGGTGCTGACGAGGCCGCGCCGGATCTCCCGGCGCCACGAAAACGGAGACGACGACCATGACCTTCCACATCAGCCAGTTCGGTTCGTTCAAGGGCGGGATTCCCGCCGACATGGACGGCTACGCCGCGACCACGGCCCTTGAGGTTTGGGCGCTCGAGTGGCCCGAGCGGCTCACTTACGAGCAGGCGGACAGGATCGCAGACGAGACGCTGGAAGCCATCGAGCGGGCTGATGCCGCGCTCAACGCTTCGTCCCACTAGTCCGCGCACACGTACACCTACACGCACACACACGGAGATCTCACCATGCCCCAGATCATCAAGAACCTGCTCATCGGTCAGTCTGACGTCGTCATCGCGCTCGGGGTCTACGCGTGGTTCGCCACGCTGATCCTGACGACGATCGGCGCCCTTGTGCTGGTCAGTAAGCTCACGGACCACTGGGACGATTAAACGCGCCCACGGTTCTCTACACGCACGAGACGGTCGCGAAGGTCTCCCAGTACCCGTTCGAGTTCATCGACGCGCTGGGAGGCGTTTGCGGCCGTCTGGCGGGCATTCGCGAGGGCTCGGCGATACGCTCGCGTGCGAGGGAAGAAGATCCGCTCGGCGAGATACCCGGCGGTGCCCGCAACGGCCAGCGCAGCGCCGACGACCGGATGCCGGAACGCGAAGCCAGCGCCGAAGACCGTGAGCCCGACGCACACGGTCGCGACGGAGGGTTGCTTGGTCACGGGATCGCTCATGGCCTAGCCCAGCGTCGCATGGACTCGACGCGGAAGAAGTTCAGCGCCGCGAGGTGGGCGCACGGGCCGGCGAGGACGGTGCGCTCAAGGATCTCGTCGCCCGCTGACTTGCAGGCGAGCAGCACCCACTTCTTGCCGGCGCGGTGGATAGACAACCACTCGACGACGGGGACGTCGACCTCGGCCGACGTCGGGGCCTCGGCCTCGACGGGCTCGGTCTTACGGGGCCGACCGGGTCGGCGCTTCACTTCCTGCATGGGGGCCTCTGTGGTGAGGTGAGCGAGGCGACTGTCGTCGTCCTCGGGACGGTCCTGAGTGTACAGATCTCGGTTGGCGACGTTCTTGGCGCGGTAGCGTTCCCGCCGCTGGTCGTCCGTCCATAGCACGCTCGACTCGCCACGGAAGTCCCCTCCGTAGTACCGGTCGAGGAACTGGGCGAGCCAGACCCGCTCGTCCGGTGACAGCTTCCGGATGTAGTCGGGGTCGACGGCCCACGACACGGATCGTGGGTAGGACGTTGAGCGAAGAGCGGCGGACGGGTCCTTTGCCACTAGCCGGCCTCGGCGACGGCGGGCACGGCGACCGGATGGTAGGTGAACTCCGGACGGCCCACGCCCTTGCGCTGACGGGTCGGGCCACGCTTGACGAGGCCCTTGAGCTCGAGCCGCACGAGCGCCTGGCGGACTGTCACCCGGGAGAGTTGGGTCGACGCCTTGAACTCGGTGACGGTCCTCTGCCCCTCGAGGATGGCCTTCAGGAGGATGTCGTCCGACACCGCGACCCGGGCCTTCGGGGCCGTCAGCCGAGCGACCTTTCGCTCGCGGTTGATGCGGGTGATGGCGACCTTCGTCGCCTTGGCCTCGCGCTCTGCCTCGAGCTTGGCCTTGATGCGGGCCACCCGGGCCTCGAAGTCTTCGGGCGTCATGCCTCTCGCCTCCTTGGGGCAAGTCAATAGCACAAGACCTTATTGCTTGACCAAGGGGGATGATGTCCATGGCCGCCCGCGCCTTCGCCCTGCCGCCCGAGGTGTGTTCTTCATACCTACGTCATTCCGCCCGCGCGAAGACACAATGCCGCAACAATCAGCCCCTCGGCGCTCTGCCGCAGGTGACGAGGTTCCAAAGTTCCACAGTTTTTCCTTTCTCCACCTTTTTCTCCTTCTCCTTTTCTCCACTTTTCTCTTTTCTCTAATCTCTGGTACCCCCCCTCTCTCTTTGGAACTTTGGAACCTAAGTAGAGAAAAGACTACAGCACAAGATGTTTTGGTGGGTTCCAAAGTCTGCCGGCACTTTGGAACTCTTTGGAACTCTGGAACCCGTTTTTCTGGGAAAAACTTCGTCACCTCGTTTTTCTGGAAAAAACCACCCCGTGGTGCTACCTCGTTTTTTCGGGAAAAAACCCAAGCGGAGGAAGCGATGTCAGTTTTTTCGGAAAAAACGATCTCCATCACTTTGTACCCCGGCGTGGTGACAAAGTCGGGCTTTGACTATGGAACCTCGTGGAAAGGCCTAATTCACCATTTCTCTGTGGACCGCCCCATTGTTTCCAAGTCCGAAAACAATGGCTTCGGCCCCTACGCTCTGACGGCACCCGAAGAGCCCTGTCTGCGGCATGGACTGGTGCCGATCGACACTCCACACCGGTGTGACGCCTGTGTCCGCGAGGTGACGCTGGCGGTGTTCGACATGGACCGTGGCACCCATGAGGACGTGGCTGCCTGCACCGACCGGCTCGAGGCGGAGGGGGTGTCGCACTTCGTCTACTCGACGCACTCGTACCGTCCGGAGCAGGACCGTCCCGCCTTGCGGCTGGTGGTGCAGCTCGACAAGCCCGTGCCGTCGGCCCGGTGGAAGACGTGGCGGCTGGGGTTCATGCTCCGGTTCTCGATCCCCGCAGACAAGGACAAGTGCCAGGCGCCTTCGCACTTCTATTACGCGCCGGCACATCCCCCCGGCGTCGTGCCGGTGTTCGTGTCGTTCGAAGGCCGGCCCTTCCCGACGGACGAGATCCCGACGAAGGAGACGTCCTATATAGCTGCCAACCCCACGCCCGAGGTCGGTGCGGACTTCGCCCCGATGCCTCCCGAGAAGCTCGAGGAGTGGCGGCGGCTGCTCGAGAAGAAGGCCCGAAGGCTGGCGAAGGGCCGGCCCGAGGAAAGGGAGAAGGGCGAGATCCTGCGCCGGCTGCTGGCGGGTGAGGCGCTGGCCGAGCACGGGCACCGGAACCAAACCTCCACCCGGGCGGCTGCACTCATTCTCGCGGCGTGGCACGAGGGCACGGTCGGTGGTGCGCTCGAGATCATGCGCCCGAGCCTCGAGGCGATGCGGGCCGAAGGCTCGAAGCTCGACGAGGGCACCCTCGGGCGGCAGTTGGCCTCGGCGTTCGCGAAGGTCACCGCCTCGAGGGCCGAGCGGGCTCGACTCGACGCCGAACTCGAGGCCTTGTTCTTCGCGTCTGCCTGACCCACCCCCCCATCCGTGGTGCCCGTGCGGGAGTGCTGGCGCTACGGATGGTGCCGCAGAAAAGCGGCTTGCCTGTCCCAACGTACTCTGAGAAGGATGCCACTCACACCACAGGGGTAACTGATGTCCGAGAGCCAGCCGATCGACTTCGGGTCGTTCGTCTTTCACGTTCCGTCGGAGAAGTTCGTGTACTTGTTGAAGGGCACGTGGCAGTTGGGTTCGCCCATCACCGCCAAGGCCCTTCGGCTGCTGCTGCTGAGCCGGAAGGTCGACGTCGAGCACATCGACTCGGCGCTGAAGAACGAGCTGTACCATTGCACGATCGGGTTCGACACGTTCCCGAACGAGGGGCCGATCGTCGTGAGGCCCGAGGGCAAATGGCTGAACGTCTGGGTGCCGCCGACGCTGAAGCCGGCGGATGCGGCGACGGGCGAGGACTTCCCGCGCATCCTCAAGCTCCTCGAGTGGCTGTCGGGCGGCGACGCGGGGGCGATGGACTGGATCTTTTACTGGATGGCGCAGAAGATCCAGAACCCCGGGCTGCTCCCCGGCACCGCGCCGGTCTTCAACACCCTCCCCGGCTCGGGGAAGAACTCGCTGTACGAGATCTTGGCGACGATCTTGGGGCCGGAGAACTGTCAGGTCGTGACCCGTCCGCAATTGGAAAGCCGCTTCAACGGCTTCGTGAAGTCGCTGCTGATCTTGGGCGACGAGATCAAGAGCCACGATCATCACAAGGAGATCGCGGAGCAGCTGAAGATCTTCATCACCGGCACGAGGATTCAGCTCGAGAACAAGGGCCAGAACGCTCAACCCGTGACGAACCGGATGGCATGGATCTTCGCGTCGAACGACCGGATCGCTCCGATCGTGGTGGATGCCGGCGACCGGCGCTACAGCGTCTTCTCGAACTTCCGGACGATCACGCCGGAGCACCGGGAGATGCTGCGCGGCCTGCGTAAGACCGGCTCGGCGGAATGGGCCGAGGACTTCGAGACGGAGATCCGGGCGTTCTGGCGGTTCGCGTTGGACGTGGAGTTGCAGACGGAGATGGTCAGTAAGCCCTACGAGAACGTGAACCGGGAGACGCTCGTCGAAGCCTCGATGCCAAGCTACGAGGGGTTCCTGAAGGTGATGCACGAGGACGGCATCGACGCGCTGCTCGAGCGGCTGTTCGAGTCGCGAGAGGGGCTCGGGCTCAAGCACAACAGGCTCGAGTGGGACCTCGGTGCGCGGGGGGTGTCGAAGGACATCGTCTATAGGGCTTACGTGGCGTACTGCGATACGGAAGGCAGGAAGCCCGTGTCGAAGCACCGCTTCGGGTCCTCGGTGCTCAACGGCACGCCTCCGCTCGAAGAGAAGAAGATCAAGCACCGGGGCCGGTCGCTCTGGGTGTGGGTCTGCCCGCGCTCGCCGGACTTCTCGGAAGATCGTCTGTATTCGGTAGGCTAGAGATAGTGCTGGTACTTATTCACGGGTCGTGCTTAGGTCCGCTTCGGCCCGACGGCCCACGGAGACTGCGATGGGGAAACGAACGAGTCCGGTGCATCGGTTTCTGCAAACGAAGGACTGCGAGACGAAGGTGGCCTGCGACGGCAATACGCTGATCGGGCCGAAGGCGTTGGAGACGAAGACGTGCAAGCCGTGCCAGGACAAGCTCGCGCAGAGGGCGCTGGCGAAGGCGCGTGCTCATAAGCTCACGAAGAAGGAGGACGAGTGATGACCCACGAAGAACTGCTAGCCGTGCTGCGCGAGGCGCGTTCTTGTGTAATGAATTGTACGCATCCACACACAGAATCACTACTTAAACGAGTTAATGCTGCGCTGTCCTCGCCCCAAGCGGCTCGGACGGAAGACGCGGAGCGGCAGGACTCCGCGAAGGACGTTGTGGAGTCTGACGGCGCTGACGGCTTCTACAAGGACGAAACACACCGATTGATACTGGAGAAGAACCACATTCTCGTTCAGCGCACGAATGTTCGATGCTGGTACTGGAGCGTGAACCGCGAGATCGATGGTCTGTCAATCGGGCGAGGAACCGCGCCCACGCTCGCCGAGGCCAAAGCGGCCGCCATCGCGGCGGCGAAAGGGGACGAGTGATGCTGGTCACGCTGGACTTGGACGAACTGGAACTGGTGACGTACGCGCTCGACAAGTACCTGTCCGACCGCACCAACGGGCTGCTCCCCACGACCAATGCGCTGGCGCTGCACAAGCGCCTCTCGGGACAGGCAAAGTATTGGCGTCGGATGCGCCAGCCGGTGAAGGTCGCCATGACGCTCAACGGCACCGAATACGCCGTCATCCTCAACCCCGCGTCGGACGAGGTCGAGGTCCGTATCGCGGGTATCCCCTCAATGTCGGGCGAGTGGCGGAAGCCGTGGTTCCGCGAAGGGATCGACGAGGAGCCGGAACACAACTCCATTCAGCGATGCGACGAGTATCCCGGTCAGCCCCAGCCCGACGACGCCACGCTGGAAGTCCTCTCCGTCGCCCTTTGGCACGCGCTGGTGAACCGATGACCCCCGAACAACTTCAAGCGATCCGCGCACGGCTCGACGCGGCGACTCCGGGGAACACGGCAGCAGAAATCTTTGACCACGCCGTCTTTATCAAAGCAAGCGAACAAGAGGCCACGCTTATCGCCCATGCCCCTACCGATCTCCGCGCCCTGCTGGATGAGGTCGAGCGTCTGAAGGCCGAGAACATCAAGCAGTTCCGCCAGGGCGCGGAGCTGATGCAGAGCGCGATCCTCTACATTCTCCACGACTACAACATCGACCCGCAGGCCATCGCGGACATCGTTCAGATGGACTATCCCGTCCGACCGGAAGACTGGGCCAAGCGCCCGAGGAGCGAGACATGAGCGAAGAGATCAAGGTCCCGAACGTGGAAGGCTTCCTCGAGAACGTCGCGAAGGTCGCGGCGTATCACGGCATGGGAGGGGTGTTGCTGTCGGTACTCGTGCCTGATCCCGAGAACGCTCAGCGTGCGCTCGTGAAGACCAGCGCCTTGGGCCTCGGCGGCTACGGCATCGAGGACACGGAGCTGATCCTCAAGATGATCGGCGACTCGCAGAAGAAGATGGTGAAGACGCTCAAGAAGCAGGCGCTTAAGTGAGAAGCGTCTCGGCCACGCAGATCAAGCAGCACCAGGCTTGCCCGATGCAATGGTACTTGCAGCGGGTCGAAGGCTGGGAGATGCCTCCGAGCCCTTCGCAGGAACTCGGCACGCGGGTTCACTCGGAGATGGAGGCTTGGCTGCTCGAGGGGAAGATTCCCGAGCACGGCTCGGCCAAGTTCATCACGCAGACACTCGGGTACTTGCGCGAGAAGAAGGTCATCGTCGAGGAGCCGAAGGACTACGACATGACCATGAAGTGCGCCGATGTGCCCGTGAAGGGCCGCATCGACGTGCTGATCCCGCCGGCATCGGACACGGACTCGCTCGTCGTGCTCGATTGGAAGACCTCGTCGAACCTGCGGTACGCGATGACGTCGGACGCGCTGTCGCGGGACACGCAGGGCGTGCTCTACCTCGAGTACGCCTACCGGCAGAAGCTCGCGAAGGAGTCCGATCTCGCGCGGTTCGATCACGTGTATATCCTGACGAAGGGAACCGGAGGCCAGCACGTCGCGGGCGAGGCGCTCGACCGGCAGCAGGTCGCTCGTCTCTACCGGGGCCTCGAGGCAGAGGTCGAGAAGATGAAGGCCACGGAGACGACGCCCGTGGCGCAAGTGCAAGGAAACATTCAGCATTGTGGCAAGTACGGCGGATGTGCATTCAGAGACCGGTGCCCATCCACGACACAGGTCGGTCTCGTTCAGTTATTCGGCGGCTCGTCCGCAGGGGTAGAAGACATGAGCAAACTCTCCGAGATCCTCAAGGCCCGTAAGCTCGCGACCGGCGTCGTTCCTCCGGACGCGCCGGCACCGACCGCTCCGACGGCACCGGCCCATCCGCCCGTCGAGGGTCAGGCCGAGAAGCCCGAGGACAAGCCCGAGGCGTGGGTCACGGCGACGACGGCGACGGTGAGCGGTCCGGTCGTCATCGAGCAGGCCGAGATCGAGGAACGCCCGAAGTCCATCATCGAGGTCAAGTACGAGGGGCCGAAGACGAAGAGCGAGGAGTTGCGCCTGTTCGTGGACTGCACGCCGGACAAGGGCTTCGAGATCATGGGGCGCCTCGAGGACGAGATCGCTGCTCGCACCCCGAGCCTCCTCGAGCACCTGCGGAAGACCGCTCCGAAGGACGTCCCCGAGGGTGCGGTCGACCTCGGCGAGGTGCTCTTCGGTCGCGGCTATGCGGCGCTTTCGGCGTCGTTCGTCGTCAAGGGACTCAGCGGGAACTGGCTCGCGACGAGCACCTACCCAGCCAGCGGCAAGGTCCTCGAGGTGCTCTCGCCGAAGGCCACGACGGTCGTGAGGGGGCGATGACCGACGACGAGAAGAGCAAGGTCATGGGCGAGCTCATCGCTTACCTCGTCGCTCGCAGGAAAGAGGACTTCGTCTATCGCTGCTCGGGCAACTCGTTCGTCATGGCGCACCGCGTCAAGGATGCCGGCGAGGAGACGATCGAGGTGTATGACTGCGCGTTGATCAACCAGGTCAGCGTGACGACGGTCGTACGTGAGGGGGAGTTGCATTGAGCTACATCGCCGACCGGCTCCGTGCGCTCGCGGCGCAGAACAAGGCACCGCAGGCCACGGCGCCGGTTGGCTCGTTCTTCGGGGTGCCCGTCAAGACCTCGGAGGATTTCGTTCGTGTCTCTGCCCTGCCTCGGCGCAAGGCAGAGATCCGGCAGAGTCAGATCGACGCGCTACACGCCGAGGTGCTGCTCGAAGGAGCGACGCGGAGGCTGCGACCGATCCAGGCGCTCGCGCTGCTCGAGGCCCGTGAGCGCAACGGACTGTTCGCGCCTATCGGCGTGGGCGCCGGCAAGACCGACATCTCGCTGCTCTTACCGACGGTGATGCGCTCGAAGGTCGCGGTGCTGCTCGTGCCGGCGGCCCTGCGGGCGAAGGTCTTGAAGCAGGACTACCCGATGCTGGTGCAGCAGTACCGTCTGCCGAAGCTGGTCGGTGCTGCGGTCGAGCCGATCCGGCCCGACGGCGTGCTGTACGTCTTCAGCTACTCTGAGCTGTCGATCGCGAAGAACAGCGACCTCCTCGAGCGGCTGGCGCCGGACTTGATCATCTGCGACGAAGCGCATGCGCTGCGGCATCCCTCGGCAGCACGCACGCGACGGTTCGTCAGGTACTTCAAGGCGAACCGCTCGACGAGGCTCGCGGCGCTGTCGGGGACGATCACGAGCAAGTCGCTCAAGGACTACGCACATCTGGCATTCTTGGCGCTCAAGGAGCACACCCCGACGCCGGTCAAGTGGACGGCACTCGAGGAGTGGTCGGCTGCGCTCGACGTCTCGCCGGTACAGGCCCCGCCCGGTGTGCTGATGAAGTGGTGCGAGATCGGCGAGTCGGCACGCGACGGCTTTCGCAGACGCATGACCGAGTCACCGGGCGTCATCGCGACGAACGAGAGCGCGTTCCTCGGGGCGTCGCTGAACTTCTACGAGCGGCCGGTCAAGATCTCGAAGGCGCTGAAGGACGCGCTGCGCGAGATGTCGTCGACATGGGTCCGGCCCGACGGGGGCGAGGAGTTCGAAGACCCGATGACCTACGCCCGCTACGCGAGGCAACTCGCGGCGGGCTTCTACTACCGATGGACATGGCCTCGAGGCGAGGCCGAGAGCGTGCGGATCGCTTGGGTGCAGGCCAAGCGTGCGTACGCTCGAGCGGTCGCGCGGTTCCTACAACACCGTGCCGCCCCGGGGCTCGACTCGCCGCTGCTCGTGGCGAACGCAGCGGCAGAGGGCCGGATCGTGATGCCCGAGTACGGGGCATGGGTCGCGGTGCGGGACACGGCAGAACCGGACGTCGAGGCGGTGTGGCTCGACCGAGCCGTGCTAGAAGACGCGGCGAAGTGGGCCACGGAACAGGTAGGCATCGTATGGTACGAGCATCGGGAAGTCGGGGCGGAGCTGGCGGCTATGACGGGCCTTCCGCACTACGGCGCAGGCGCCGACGGGATTCTGAAAGAGCGAGGCGACCGAAGTATCATCGCGTCGATCCGAGCCCACGGGACGGGGAAGAACCTCCAATGCTTCTCGAGGAACCTGCTCGTGACGCCCCCGACGTCGGGGACGGTGTGGGAGCAGTTGTTGGGACGGACGCACCGCCCCGGCCAAGACGCCGACGAAGTCGAAGTGTGCCTGTACCGGCACACATCGGAGATGAAGTCGGCGCTGAACAAGGCGTTGATGGACGCGCAGTACCAGCAGGCGACGACGGGCAATAGCCAGAAGCTTTTGAGTGCGACCTTTGCCTGGGAGGACCCATGCTGACCGACCGCATCCACTACGGAAAGGCCGAGCAGGACCGTCGTTGGAGCAAAGCCCCGACGCCGCACTTCGATCCGACATGGAAGCGCATCACCCTGCCGGCACCGCCCGTGAACACCGACCGGCAGACCCGTGACGAGCTGCTCGAGATCCGCCGGCTGCACAAGGCCACGACGCCCGTGCAACGCAGCCTCATCGAGAAGCAGGACAAGGACAAGCTGGAGATGGTCTTCGTCGAGTTCCTGCGAAAGCGCGGCATTCCGGTGCAGAAGGATCTGCTGTCGAAAATAAAGGCTCTCTCGGAGGAGTTGACGACGATCGGCCTACATTTCAAGGAGAAGTTCGACCGGGCGAGGCCGAACCAACTCTTCGAGGCGATGGGCCTCGAGCCGCTGCCCGAAGGCGAGACGACGGGAACGCCGGCTTACCCCAGCAACCACGCACTCATCGGCACGTTCCTCGCGGAGTGGCTGGCCGAGCAGGTCCCCGGGGAGGCGGTTGCGCTCAAGAGGCTCGGGTCGCAACTCGGTGATCTACGGGTCGTGGGTGGCTGGCACTTTCCGAGTGACGTAGAAGCCGGCCGTGCGCTGGCAAAGAAGCTCAAGTCGTACTTCGAGGAGGAACTGTGAACCTTCAGCACGCATGGACACAGAGCGATCGGCACGGCTGGACGGTGTGCATCGACTGCGGAGCGATCCGCGAGTTCGCGCACGAGGCGTGCGATCCGGTGAAGAAGACCGAGCGGACGTTCGCACGGCTCGAGGGTAGGCACGACTTCGTGCCGCCCAAGGACTACGACAAGCACTAGGAAAACGAGGCACTTGCGAAAAGTGCTTGCACCTATTTTCGGGCCTCGGTACAAGAGTCGGGTCGGCATCTCGCCGGCCACGAAGACGGACGCACACAGCGCCGTATGGAGTAGGGAATGAGCATCTGGGATGGAATCGAGAGCGTGCAGGCTGACCAGCGGTTGCCGTACCTTCAGCCGGGTTCGTACCGCTGCTCGCTGCTGAAGGCCGAGGAAGGCACCAGCAACAAGACCCGCGAGCCGTTCTTCCGGATCGTGTTCAAGGTCGTGACCGCGCCGGACTTCATCGAGGCGACACCGGTCGGGACTACGTGCTGCGTGGTGTTCCTGCGCGACAAGTGGGGCTACTACCTGCGCGACATCAAGAACGCCGTCGCGGCGATCTCTGGTCTGCACCCCGACAACGTCACGGGCGATCTGATCAAGGCGCTCGTCGACAACCCCGACGAGGCCCTCGGGTGCGAGTTCCAGGTGGACGTTTCGACGGAGCCCAACAAGAAGGATCCGACGAAGGTCTACACCCGCCACCGCTTCTTCGCGGTGCCGGCCGACGACTCGTTCAAGACCAAGTAATCCCTCGAGCCCCCGAGCCGACTCCCCGTCTCACGTGCCCACCCCTCACGTGCGACGCGGCTCGGGGGCTTGTTCTATCTATGGGGTACGGCAGGGGTGCCGCATGGGCCGACTCATCGCATTCGATACGGAAACACGGCTCATTGAGCCGGGGATTCTCACGCCTCGCTTGATCTGCCTCTCGCTCGCCGAGGGCGACAAGGTCGGACTCTTCGACAAGTCGATGGGCGTCGTGGTCATGCACCATCTGCTACTCGACCCGTCGGTGACGTTCGTTGGTCACAACGTCGTGTACGATTGGGGCGTGCTGGCGGCAGAGCGGCAGGATCTCATGCCGTTGATCTTCAAGGCCTATGCCGAAGGTCGCGTGTTCGACACGAAGGTCCGGCAAGAGATGAAGGACATCGCGGCCGGCCGTGTGCGCGAAGGCGCCGGCAACTTCGTCATCCGAAACGGCGAGATGAAGAAGGCCAGCTACTCGCTGGCGGCCTTGTCCGAGGAGTATCTGGGCAAGAACCGCTACGCTGAGAAGAACGACGACACAGCATGGCGCACGCGCTACGCGGAGCTCGAGGACTTGCCTGTCCACGAGTGGCCCGAGGCCGCGCAGAAGTACGCCCGCGAGGACGCTGCGGACACGCTGGCGATCTTCGGGCGCCAGGGCGGCATCGAGGAGGCGTTACCAACCGAGGGCGACCAGCTCCGAGCGGCATGGGCGCTGCACCTCATGTCGGTGTGGGGAATGCGAACGGCGCCGGAGAAGGTCGCACCCCTCGAGGAGATGCTGCTCAAGGAGCAGGACCGGCTGCGGAAGCGGCTGAAGCAGGCGCAGTTCATCGTCGCCAAGCGGTGCCCCGAGAGCGAGAAGGAGTTCGACGAGGTCATCGTCAAGCGCCGCAAGGCCACGAAGAAGGACATGCAGCCGTCACTCGATGGCGTACAGCCCGAGATCGTGACCGAGGACGGCGTGTCGTACGTCGTGACACGGTCGACCTCGCCGGCCAAGTGGGGCAAGAACCTCACGCGAGTCGCAGAGTACGTCGAGCGGGTCTGCAAGCGCCGGGGCCTGCCGGTGCCGCTGACCGAGTCGGGCAAGACCTCGACGAGCAAGCAGACGCTCATCGACACGGGCTCGGCGCTGCTCACGACGTTTGCCGATGGCGGCGGCATCGACACGGTGCTTCAGACTTACGTCCCCGGCTTGAAGCAAGCGATGCGTGCTCCCATCAACTCGCGCTTCAATGTTCTGGTCAACTCAGGGCGCACTAGCTGTTCCGAAATTAACCTGCAAAATCTGCCATCTGGGCGTCGTGTGGGTGGCGTGCGCGAGTGCTTCGTGCCCCGTCCCGGATACGTGTACTGCTCGGTGGATTACGACACGCTCGAGCTGCGTGCGCTGGCGCAAGTGTGCCTCAAGCTGTTCAAGCACTCGAAGATGGCCGAGGTCATTAACAGCGGTCGGGATCTACACTCGAGCGTCGGCGCGGACATGGTCGGCGTGACGTACGAGGAGGTCGAGAAGGGTAAGAAGGTCAAAGGCTCGCGCATGGCGAAGGCCCGTGACGCTGCGAAGGTCGCGAACTTCGGACTGCCCGGTGGCCTCGGGGCGAAGAGCCTCGTCGACTACGCCCGCACCGGCTACGGCGTGATCCTCACCGAGCAGCAGGCCCGCGAGATGAAGAGTCAATGGCTCGGCGCATGGCCCGAGATGGTCCAGTACTTCAACTGGATCAACGCGATGGTCGGCATGGGCGAGGCTCAGTTGAAGCACCCGATCACGGGCTTCCTGCGCGGGAACGTCGGGTACACCGACGGCTGCAACCACTTGTTCCAGCACCTCGCGGCGATGGGCGCCAAGCGTGCCATGTTCCGTGTCGCTCACGAGTGTTACGTCGACCATGACACGGCACTCTACGGCACTCGCCCCGTGGCGTTCATCCACGACGAGATCTTCGCGGAGATGCCGGAAGAGGTCGCGCACGAGGCCGCTCAGCGCATGGCGAAGGTGATGTGCGAAGAGATGGCGACGTTGATTCCCGACGTGAAGATTGGTGCGTCTCCGACGCTCATGCGGTACTGGAGCAAGAAGGCAGAGGACCTGTTCGACGAGAACGGCCGGATGATCCCGTGGCCGAAGGAGACGACATGAACGCGGTAGTCGAGAAGAACGTACTGGAGAAGGCGCTCGCCAAGGCAGCGGCCACGATCAGCGGAAAGAAGACCCTGCCGGTGCTGTCGGGCGTACGGCTCGAGGTCCTGCACGGCAAGCTCTCCGTGTCGGCCTACGACCTCGAGACGGCCTATGAGGCCACACTCGACGTCCTCGCCGCGAGCCCGGGCAAGGCCCTCGTCGATGCGGTGAAGGCAGCGGCGATCGTGCGTGCGCTGCCCGAGGGGCCGGTCGAACTCCACGCGACTTCGCGTCAGCTCGTCGTGACGTCCGGCAGCGCCGAGTTCAAGCTCGGGTGCCTCGATCTCGAGCAGTACCCCGCGCCTCCCGCCGTCCCCGAGGACGGTGTAGCGGTCGATGGTAAGCACCTCGCCGCCCAGATCGACGCGGTTGTCTACGCGGTGTCCAAGGACGACACGCGGTACAATCTCTGCGGCGTGTTCATGCAGACCTCTGAGGGTCGCCTGACGCTGGTGGCGAGCGATGGGCACCGGCTCGCCAAGGCCGAGAGCGCCTGGACCGGCCCCGAGATCCACGGGGCGATCGTGCCGAAGAAGGCTGTGCGTCTGCTCGGGGCGCTGCTCGATGACAAGGCCGGTGCCGTGACCCTGCGCGTGGCCGACCGGATGCTGGCGCTGAGCGTCGGCACCGAGACGATCACGGCACGGCTCATCGACGGGCAGTTCCCTCGCTGGCAGAGCGTGGTGCCGACGATCGACGTCGCCTCGGGCAAGTGGACCGTCGAGCGCAAGAAGCTTCTCGAGGTGCTGCGCCGGGTGCTGCTCGTCGCGCCGGCCGTGAAGGTCGACCTCGACAAGCGTCTGTTGTCGTCGCAGGACCCCGACGTCGGTGACATGCACGAGGCGCTGCCCGGAGACTTCGAGGGTAAGGGCTTCACCTTCGGCGTGAACGGTGGCTATGTGACCGAGGCGCTGGCGGCGCTCGAGGACGAAACCGTGACGATTCGCGTGTGGGACGATCTCTCGCCCGTGCTGATCACTGCGGGTGACGTGGTCGCGCTCGTCATGCCCATGCGCCTCTAGGAGTTGTGAATGCGCTACTTGAGTGTGTGCTCGGGTGTAGAAGCCGCGAGCGTAGCATGGCACCACCTCGGCTGGACTCCGCTCGGGTTCTCGGAGATCGAGCCTTTTCCATCAGCGGTGCTGGCGCATCGCTTTCCCCACGTGAAGAACTACGGGGACATGACCAAGTACAAGGAGTGGGACAGTGAGCCAGGCACAGTTGACGTTCTCGTGGGCGGCACCCCTTGCCAGTCCTTCTCGGTCGCCGGCCTCCGCAAAGGACTCGACGACCCGAGAGGAAACCTCATGCTCGTCTACCTCGGGTTGGCAGAGCATTTCCGAGTCCCTTGGCTGGTCTGGGAAAACGTCCCCGGCGTCTTGTCATCGAACGGAGGACGGGATTTTGGAACCTTCCTCGGGGCGCTGGGCCAACTCGGGTATCGGTGGGCCTTCCGAGTGCTGGACGCTCAGTACTTCGGAGTTCCCCAGCGCCGTCGAAGAGTCTTCGTTGTCGCGCATCTTGGTGACGGGGGAGATCCCGCCAAGGTTCTTTTTGAGCCCGAAAGCCTGCGCGGGGATCACCCGAAGAGCAGAGCGAAGACAGAAAAAATTACCCGAGGCGCTGGATCGGGCGCTGAGAGCGGTGGCCGAGTCAACGCCTACCGAATGACCGCCTTCGGTCAGTACGCGGACGACGACAGCGGCTCGACGCTCAAGAGCCGCGACCACAAGGACGCGACGGACTTGGTCGTCACCGCCACCAGCCCCGTGACGCACGCGCTCACGGTCTCGGACGGCGCGACCGAGGACGGCACGGGTCGAGGGACGCCTATCGTTCCGGCTATCGCATTCCACCCGCGACAAGATCCCATCCACAGCGTCGAGGTCACGCACGCGATGGGTACGGGGTCGCGACAGGGAACCGCGACTGTGGCGGTGGCCCAACCCACGATGGCCGTTCGTCGTCTCCTGCCTGTGAAAACGGAGCGGCTTCAGGGATTTCCCGACGGGTGGACGGATATTCCGTGGCGTGGAAAGCCCGCGCCTGATGGCCCTCGGTACAAGGCGATGGGGAACTCGATGGCCGTGCCGGTCATGCGATGGATAGGCGAGCGGCTGGATAAGGAGGCCAAGTGTCGATCCTCCTAGCGATAGACCCAGGGCTGAGAGGGTGCGGCGCGGCCGTGTTTCACGACGGCGTGCTGTTCGAGGCGAGTTACGTTCGCAGCCCCGCGAAGACAGGCAACGGCCCGAAAGCGTGGCGGGCGATGGCAGAGGCCGTGCGGCTCTTCGCGCAGGGCCACCTCATCGACGCGCTCGTCCTCGAGGTGCCGCAGGTCTACACGCGCGGAAAGGGCGACCCGGACGATCTCATCGAGCTGGCGGGCGTGGACGGTGCCATTCTCGGCCGGCTCATGCCCGTGCAGCAGTACGGCTACAAGCCCCGCGAGTGGAAGGGCTCCGTTCCCAAGGACATCCATCACGCACGGGTCCGGAAGACCTTGACCGAGGCCGAGCGCCAGATCCTTGAGAACTCCGCGCCGGCCTCACTTAGGCACAACGTCCTCGACGCGATCGCGCTCGGCAAGTGGTGGCTGGCGCAACAAGCGAAGGCGAATCGGGAGGTTGTCTGATTTTTGTTGCCCGCCGGACGCGACCCGTGACACAGTCATGGGGTAGGTAACACGCACACGGAGACGGACATGCCCCGCCACAAGACCCCGACGACTGATCCCCGCAAGGCCATCCTGTACGTGCGCGTGTCGACCGACGACCAGCGCCTCGGCCCCGTGGCACAGCGCGATGCCGCACGCGCCTGGGCTGCGGCGCACAACGTCGAGATCGTCGCCGAGCACGAAGACATCGGCGTCTCCGGTGCCAAGCATTGGCAGGGCTGCCCCGCTCTCATGGCGGCGCTGTCGTCCGTCAAGGACCACAACGCCGGCATCCTGCTGGTTGCCAAGTTCGACCGGCTCAGCCGCGACATGATGAAGGCGCTGACGGTCGAGAACGAGGTCGAGAAGCTCGGCGCCAAGGTCATCTCGGCTGCGGGCGAGGGCGGCGACGGTGACGATCCGGCCAGCAAGATGATGCGCGGTATCATCAAGCTCTTCTCGGCCTACGAGCGCGATCTCATCTCTGCCCGCACCAGCGCCGCGTTGCAGGTCAAGAAGGCCAAGGGCAAGCGCATCGGCTGCATCCCCTACGGCTTCTCGGTCGACACCGACGGCAAGACGCTCATCCCCGACGACGAGGAGCGTCGGCTGCTCGCCGAGGTCCGCGCGATGCGTGCGGCGGGCGACAGCTTGCGCGACATCGTTGCGAAGAACATCGTGCTGCGCGGCCGTGTCTGCCGGCACCCCAACGACATCAAGCGGTTCCTCGAAGCCGAGGTCTGATGGACCCTTTTCCACAAGCCGTCTCGGCGGCGCTCGTGCTAGATCCGGCCGAGCGTCGCCTTCTCAAAGCTCTCCTCGACTCGCTCGAGGGAGACACCAATAACCTCCCGGTTCGCTGGGACAAGGAGCAGTCGTGTTCACTTCCTTCGCCGCAGACAGCGGCATCCGTTACCGCGCCATCTTCTTCGACGTGAAGGAGGACAAGACCGTCGAGCGTGACGTCGTCGGCTGGATCATGCAGGACAACGGAGCGGCATCGGCCGGCGTGCTCGTACACGAGCAGGGCCTCATCGTCCCCGTGCAGTCCTTCGGGAACTTTATCTGCGTGCGCCTGTCGGGCACCGAGGGGCTCGAGAACGTCAAGCACATCGTCGAGGCCGGCATCGAGCGGATCAAGGCGCAGGCCCAGCCGGCAGCGTCGGCTTAGGACAAGGAAAGGGGTGCATCATGTGGAACCGTAAGGACACCTACGAAGACTACGTGTACGAGCGAGTGCTGCCCGAGGGAAAGGGCACGCTCAAGGTCAACAAGCGAGCGTTCGACGAGCCCGAGTGGGGAAAGCCGAACTGGCGGCTTACCGTCTCCCGGCCCGATGCCGTCGATGTCTTCAAGGAGATGCGGAGCTACGGGCTGAACGAGGCGCTTATCTGGGCCGACAGCGTACTGGAGGCAAAGTGAACATCCCCGTTCTCGACCACGGTTACGTCAAGCTCATCGACTCCTGCGGCACCGAGGAGTCCATCATCGAGGCGGCAAGGCAGAGCACCGGCAAAGGCTTCCAGGGCTGGGACAAGGACGCGGCCCTGCTCGAGTACCTCTACAAGAACAAGCACTCCTCGCCCTTCGAGATGTGCGAGCTGGTCATCGAGGTCCATGCGCCGCTGTTCGTCTTGCGCGAGTGGCAGCGGCACCGGACCTTCTCCTACAACGAGTTCTCGGCGCGGTACTCGGAGATGATCCCGCTGTACTACGCGCCGGGAGTCGAGCGGATCGTCAAGCAGTCACCGACGAACAAGCAGGGCAGCGGCGCAGAACCATTGCGCATCGACATCGCCGAGAAGTTCGCCCGGGACTTTATGGCCGAGCAGGACGAGGCCGATCGTCAGTACCGCGAGAAGCTGGCTCATGGACTCGTGCGCGAGGTGGCTCGGGTGAACGTACCCGTGTCGATCTACAGCCAGATGCGTGCGAAGGGCAACCTGCGGAACTGGTTGCACTTCTTGGGTCTGCGGCTCGCCGACAACGCCCAATGGGAGATCCGGCAGTTCGCCCAAGCCGTGGCGATTATCGTCGCGAACAAGTGGCCGAGGACGTACGCTCTGTTCGAGGAATGGGACCTTCACGGGGTGCGCTTGAGCCGCACGGAGGCAGAAGAATGGAAAAGGTGGAAGGCGTCACGCGCATCGGCGACATGACCTGGAACCAGACCAAGTCCGAGCGGCACTTCGACCTCCTGCTGCAAGAGCGCCGGCTCAAGGGTCGTCAGACCTACGGGCAGGGCCTCGAGCACACCGACAACTACGACTGGAACCAGATGGCGCTCGAAGAGGCAATGGACTTGGCGCAGTACCTTGCGGCCGAGAACCTGCGCCTTCGCGAACTGCTGGAAAAGAAGCCGATGGAGCGAGACACCATCGCTGAAGTCCTGCACGATCTGATCGTGCGCTGAACAAGTCATCTCACCCACACAGCACTCACCCTCCTCCCCTCGGAGTCGCCATGACGACCGACATGTCCCCCTTCGCTTCTTCAATCTACCGTGCCAAGTACGCCCGCCCCGGCGAGGCATGGCCCGACACCGCCCGCCGTGTCGTCGAGACGGTCATGGCGTCGGCCGGCTATGACAAGGACACGGTCGAGGTCCAGCGCCTCGTTCAGTACGTGACCGACCGGAAGTTCCTGCCCGGTGGCCGCTACCTCGCCGCGACCGGACGGCCCTATCACCAGACCCAGAACTGCCTCCTGCTCCGTGCTGAGGACTCCCGTGAGGGCTGGGCGGATCTGCTCTGGAAGAGCGCCATGTCGCTCCAGACAGGCGCCGGCATCGGCATCGACTACTCTGACATCCGCGCCAAGGGCTCGGTCATCAAGCGCACGGGTGGCGTGGCCTCGGGACCAGTCGAACTGATGAAGATGGTGAACGAGGTCGGGCGCGGGATCGTTCAGGGCGGCAACAGGCGCTCAGCGATCTGGGCGGGCCTCAAGTGGTCGCACCCCGACATCTTCGAGTTCATCGGGCTGAAGAACTGGGAGCCGCACCTCGCCGAGGCCAAGAGCCGGAACTTCTCGGCCTACGCCCCGATGGACATGACGAACATCAGCGTGCTGCTCGACGACGCCTTCTTCGAGGCGTACGGCAAGGGCGACGAGCACGCAGTCAAGGTCTACAAGACCGTCATTCGCCAGATGTTCACGACGGGCGAACCGGGCTTCTCGGTCAACCTCGGCGACAAGGTCCGTGACACGCTGCGTAACGCCCCCGTCGCGGCAGATACGCGGGTTCTGACGGGTGGTGGATACGAGCGTGTCGGAGACATCGTTGATCAGCCCGTTGCCGTCTGGACCGGAAAGCAATGGGCCAACACGACCTTCAAGAAGACCGCTGAGATGGTTCCAACCGTCCGCGTCGCGATCTCCGGTGGCCGGTTCATTACTTGCGATCCGACCCATGAGTTCATTCTTGATGACGGTCGGCGCGTTGCCGCACAGGATCTCAAGGCGGAAGACTCGCTGCTGGTGTCGTTGCCGAACGACAACGATTATTCGTCGTTCGATGATGAGGCGTACACGCTCGGCTTCATCTACGGCGATGGACACTTCTCTCTTGGCGGACGGGCTGATTTGGCGTTGTGTTCAGATGACAAAAAAGCCTGTCTATCATGGATTGCCAAGAGTATGAAGCACACGGTTACCGAGAGCGACGGACGAGGCTACACAAGGATCTACTTCACGAGCCATCCGTTGCTCCGCGATCGTGTGAAGGAGCACGTGGGTGCGGACATCATGGAGTCCAGCACCGACTTCAAGTGGAGCTTCATCGCCGGCCTGTTCGATGCCGATGGTAGCTACGATCCGAAGCAGCATCGTGTACGCCTGTCATCCAAGCATCGTCCTTTCCTCGTAGACGTGCAGCGCATCCTTGAAGAGTTGGGCGTGCTGTCGTCGGTCAATGTCGGCGCGAAGTCCGGCTACACCGGGGGCGAGACGTGGATGCTCGTCGTCAACGGCGAGTACGTCACGCGATTCGGCGCACAGGCTCCTACGCATCGCGTCAAGGCCGAGCCACACAAGGCGTACCGCAAGACGAAGCTCAAGGTGCTCGGTGTCGAAGACGATGATGTACAGGACGTGTTCTGCTGCGATGTCGGGGTCGAAGAGCACTCGTTCATGGCCGAAGGCGTCATCATCTCAAATTGCACGGAGGTAACCAGCGAAGATGACAGCGATATTTGCAATCTAGGCTCGATCAACCTCGCCCGCGTCGAGACGCTCGACGAGATGCGTGACCTCGTCGACCTCGGCACGCTGTTCCTTCTGGCCGGCACGGTTTACTCGGATGTGCCGTTCGAGAAGGTCGGCACGATCCGGTCGAAGAACCGGCGCCTCGGTCTCGGGCTCATGGGGCTGCACGAGTGGCTGGCGGTGCGCGGGCACAAGTACGGCCCGAACGAGGAGCTGGCTCGTTGGCTCGAGGCGTACGAGCAAGCCGGCGAGCTCGCGGACGCGCACGCCGATCGGCTCAATCTGTCCCGTCCGGTGGCGACCCGTGCCATCGCTCCGACCGGCACGATCGCGATCATCGCCGAGACGACGACGGGCATCGAGCCGATCTTCTGCGTGGCCTACAAGCGCCGCTACCT
>SXGQ01692277.1_pt1 | contig 51656 bp, 41 predicted proteins | sample 3178371 | NCBI WGS metagenome assembly SXGQ01 (sample SAMN11356859, study PRJNA531348) | freshwater metagenome | isolation source: freshwater sample F1-20 | place: China: Fuxian Lake, Yuxi | collected 2017-12-25 | reverse complement strand
GAATCCCGTTGGGGGTGCGAGACCGTTATTTCAACGGTTTGACATACAGTTAGACAAGATTTTGTTCGTCAGTGTAAGTACATAGCCGAAATTGCAAAAACCAAGACAAGTGTTTTGGTCTCGTGGTGACGTTGGAGTTCACGCCGGCCTGTCAAGCCGGAGGTCGCTGGTTCGAGTCCCGTCGGGACCGCCAGTGCGTGTGGGGGAACCCACAAGCACACGGTCGAGTAGCTCAGTCGGCAGAGCGTCCGCCTGAAAAGCGGAAGGTCACCGGATCGACGCCGGTCTCGACCACAACATGTTTAGACGCGATATCGAAGGTCTCCGGGCAATTGCTGTCTGTTTCGTCATTTTCTTTCACACCAAGTTTCTTGGGTTCACTGGTGGATTTGTCGGAGTCGATGTTTTTTTCGTGGTGTCGGGTTTTCTGATCACAACTCTGTTGATCAGCGAACACTCATCAGTCGGCAAGATATCGCTCAAGCATTTTTATGCGCGTCGTGCCCGTCGGCTCCTGCCAGCATCTGCTCTGGTCATTGCAGTGACCGCCCTGGCAAGTCGGATCTGGCTCGAACCACTTCGACTCCGCAGTATTGGCGTTGATGCTTTCGCCAGTGGCGGTTTCTTTTCAAACATTTTGTTTGGCATCCGCAGTACGGATTACTTGCAGGCTGGACAACCCCCATCACCGTTTCAACATTTTTGGTCACTATCAGTCGAGGAGCAGTTTTACATTGTGTGGCCAGCGCTGTTGATCTTGTTGCTTTGGAAGTCTCGTGACCGACATCTCCGGGCGATTGTCGCAGTTGGATCTTTAAGCGTCCTCTCACTCTCGCTGTGTATTTGGCAAACCTCACAATCACAGCCGTGGGCGTTCTTCGGCTTGCACACGCGTGCATGGGAACTTGGTATTGGTGCGCTGGTGGCGCTTTGCTGGACGTACATCGAACAATTACCTCATATTTTTCGGGCCACTATCGGCTGGTGCGGACTTGCTGCGATCATCGTCAGTGGGCTGCTGATCACCGAAAAAATGGCATTCCCAGGGGAACTAGCGTTGTTGCCAGTAACTGGCACCGCTCTTGTCCTGATGGCAGGTCAATACACTCGTTGGGGTCCGCAATGCGTTCTTTCGCTGAAGCCCCTGCAGTGGATCGGAGCTCGTTCATATTCGATTTATTTGTGGCACTGGCCAATGCTGATCATTGCCGAGTCGCACGCCAGTCGTGATCTGCGAGTGGGTGAGCGCCTAAGTGTGATCGCCCTTGCAGTGATTACCGCATCACTCTCACACCGCTACATAGAAAATCCAGTGCGTCATTCAGGTGCCCTTCAGGCAAAACCCCGACTTGCACTCATGACTGGCGGAGTGCTCATTCTGACGAGTCTTGCAGTCGGTTTATTGCTGTGGACATCGTCTGTTGTTTTAAGTACCGACGTTATTGCCCAAGCTCCAGTAGCCATCACAACAACAACGACAGTCCAAAGCGTCTCCCCTGAAAGTACAACAATCCCCGACGAAACAACAACGATTGTCCCGACTATCCCCGATGGTCCTCCGCCACCCATTGTCAATGCAAACGCCCCGATTGAGGCTGTGATTGCTGGTGCATTCACCGATGCCGTACCAGCGAATCTTCAACCCTCATTGCGTGGTGCAACGGGGGACAAGCCCGAAATTTACGACAATGGCTGTCACGTCGGCTTGACTCAAATAGAACCGAAGATTTGTGTCTACGGCGACGTTGCCTCAGATTTCACAGTTGCACTTTACGGTGACTCTCATGCTGCCCAGTGGTTTCCGGCCCTTAATCAAATCGCAATTGATCATCAATGGCGGCTCGTCATCCTTACCAAAATGGGATGCACCACAATTGATCTGATCACCGCCAATTCATTGGTTGGACCGACGTATCCTAGTTGCCGACCATGGCGCGAAAACGTTCTTGAGCGCTTCGTCGCCGAAAATGTTCGGGTGGTCTTGATGACGAACTCTAATCGTCTCACTGATCCAGCGACTGGCCAACCTTTTGCCGATTCAATTGTGAAAACTGGTTACGCCGCATTGCTACCAGTCTTACAAAACATGGGGATCGACCCAATAGTAATAACTGATACTCCTTACCCAGGAACCGATGTACCGATTTGTTTGTCAAAGGCAATCAAGAATGTTGGCTCGTGTGCAGTCAGCCGAGACAAAGGAATTCGCCTTAATCGTCAACAAACCAGCATTGATGTCGCAGTTGAAAACGGTGCCCAGTATCTTGACATCAGCAACTGGGTCTGCTCACTGAATACATGTCCAGTGATTACCGGAAATATTTTGATGTACCGCGATTCGCATCACCTCACGACTACATATGTTCAGTTCTTGACCCCTTTGATTGAGGCAGCAATCTCGCCCTATATTGACGGTGTGAGATCACGTATCAAAGTTTCTTGAGCCACAGTAGCTACGAGTATTCCGTCCTCGCTAAAAACATGGCCAATCACTAAACCGCGGCTGTTGCCGATGGAGTGACAGGTGTAGTCGTGCAAGTGCCAACGATCACTTTGAATGGGGCGATGGAACCAAATGGTGTGATCAAGGCTGGCACCGATGTAATTGCGCCTGCCGTCTGGTCGCAACGAAATGTCGGGGTGAGTGCGCACTACCGCATCACTTGGCAAATCATCACTGAGATAGGCAAAGGCGCAACGATGTAACAGTTGGGCCCGCTTGTCATCAGGGTTACCTAATGCTTCAGTGATCCGAAACCAAGCCATTGACCGTCCGCCACCTTCGCGATGATCCTGCGGTACATCTGACTGTTCAATCCAGCGCCGATCAAAAACTTCGGACCACGCCGAATTCACGATTCCCTCGGGCGCAGGTACGCCGATGGGAAAAGCGATGGGTTGGGCATCGGCGGCTTCTTCAAAGATCTGAAAACTCGCTTCAAGATTTAAAATCGCACCGTTGCTTTGAGCGGCGATAACTCGCCGCGTGCTAAAACTTTTGCCGTTTCGGATGCGATCAACTTCATAACGCACAGGCTCGGCGGTATCACCCCGACGAATGAAATAAGCACGCACTGAATGAGGTTCCATCGTCGGGTCCACAGTTTCAGCAGCGGCCCACAAGGCTTGAGCCACAATGTGACCTCCGTATAAGCCACCCCAGGGGTAATGCCTTCCGGCGCCGATGAAAGTGTCAGAGCCGTGCGGTTCAAGAGCGAAAAGTTGCTGCATGGTCACTGCTACAGACTACGACTATGGCTCCAAATTTTTATGTGCCGTAGCCGTAACCCAAGTCCAACGCCGTCAACATAGGTTCATATGCGATTCCACGTTCGGCTGCCATTGCGGCACAGGTGCCCCCACGATCAACAACAACCGTAATAAAAATCGGCAGTGCACCAAATGCAATCACGGCATCGACCGCTTCCATCAAGGACGTTCCGCGCGTCACTGTGTCCTCAGTGATGACCACCTTGTCGCCCGGCATCAGAGCACCAGCGATACGACCAGTCACACCGTGATCTTTGGCCTCTTTACGGACGCTAAAACTTCGAAGGTCTCTACCTCTCGTTGCAGCCACGGCGGCAATGCCGTAGGCAACTGGATCAGCGCCCATGGTGAGCCCGCCAATGGCAACGACGTCGCTGGGAATAATCGATAAGGCCACATCAGCCATCAGCAGAACACCATCGGAGCGACACGCTGTTTGCTTTGTGTCAAGAAACCACGAACTCTTCGCGCCCGATTTAAGAGTGAACGAACCAGTCTTGAGGGAGTGCTGCAACACATGATCGCGCAACGCACGACGCACCGGATCAAGATCTGGCAAGGACTGAGAAAGATCTGTCATCGCTCAACACCATAACCGAGCAAGTCACACTTGATGAAACAGGGGAACTGGTGTCCTGGCGATCAATTCTTGATCGCGTCAAGAGCTGTGAACACCCGATCAATGTGGACCAAGGAGCGTTTGAGATCAAAGGCCTCATCGAGCACCGTCTTGTCCACTCTCGCAAGCCGACTGTCAGCCTCAAGTGTCTTTCGAAAATCAGTTGAATGCGCCCACGATGCTGCTGCTGCCTCTTGCACGATGCGATAAGCCTCATCACGACTCAGCCCAGACTGCACGAGGGCCAATAAAACTGGTTGGCTGAAAACAAGTCCGTGACTGGAGTACAAGTTCTGTTTCATGCGCTCAGGTGACACTTGCAAGCCTTCAAGAAGTCGTCGAAGGCGATGTAACACATAGTGCGCAAGCATTGATGAATCAGGAAGCACGATTCGCTCAACTGAACTATGCGAAATATCTCGCTCGTGCCACAGGGCCACATCTTGCATAGCGGCCTGAAGATTTCCACGCAATACCCGCGACAGACCAGTGATGGTTTCTGCAGAAATCGGATTGCGTTTATGGGGCATCGCCGATGAACCTTTCTGCCCAACTTTGAAACCCTCTTCAACTTCGCGGACCTCGGTCCGTTGTAGATGGCGCAATTCAACGGCAATCATTTCGCAGGTATTACCAACGGCGGCGCAGGCCCACATATATTCGGCGTGTCGATCACGAGAAATAACTTGCGTCGCTGGCACTGCTCGCAAACCGAGAGCAGTCGCCACACTGTGTTCAACGCGAGGATCAATATTTGAATAGGTCCCCACCGCTCCAGACAACTTGCAGACCGCGATATTGTCCCGCGCTGCTTGTAAGCGACCGCGATCGCGATCAATCTGAAGTGCCCAAAGTGCGACCTTGGCGCCAAAGGTCGTGGGCTCGGCGTGTACACCATGTGTACGACCGATCATCACGGTGTTGCGATGAGCTTTGGCCAAGTTGGTCACCACGCGCAGTAACTTTGTCGAAGCATCAATCAATAGATCAGCGGCGTCGCGCAACATCCAGCACCAAGCGGTATCGACGATGTCACTTGAGGTCAAACCGTAATGAATCCATGAACTCGCACTTCCACCAATACGCGACTGCATCACATCAACGAAGGCCGCCACATCATGATCAGTTACTTGTTCGCGTTGTAAAACGTCTTCGATAAATTGTGCATCCACTTGGGGGGCAGCCGCGCGACACGCTGCGGCATCAACTGCTGGCACGGTTCCTAAAACACTGTGCGCTTCTGTCGCCAGTAACTCAATTTCAACCCAACGACCGAAGCGTGATTCGTCGGCAAATATTGATTCCATTTCTGGGAGGGCGTAGCGAGGGATCATGATTTTCCTCCAAAAATTGAAGCCGGCGTCCAGTCCAGAACATCATCACGATCGGGACCTACCCCAATGATATGAATCGGCACGCCCGACTGCTGCTCAACAACGGTGATAAAAGCCTTCGCCTCGGCTGGCAGGTCATCAACACTGCGGCAGGAACGAAGCTCTGTTTTCCAACCAAGCAAAGTCACGTAATCGGGAATCACCTGAGCCAAAACCTCACTGCGATCGGGATATCCGTGAACCAACTCACCCTCAATGCGATATCCAGTACATACTCTCACTTCATCAAAAGTGTCCAGCACATCAAGTTTCGTCAGTGCCAATTCTGTCAGCGAGTTCACACGCACCGCATGACGCAACATCACACAATCAACCCAACCCGTGCGACGCCGCCGACCAGTCACGGTGCCAAACTCGCGACCGATGTCCACCAATTTTTCACCAATCTCTCCCAGCGTTTCAGTGGGGAAGGGTCCCGAACCAACGCGAGTTGTGTAGGCCTTAGTGATGCCGATGATTCGATCCAATAAGCGGGGACCAAGACCAGAACCGACGCTTGCACCACCAGCAGTGGGGTTAGACGAGGTCACGAAAGGATATGTGCCGTGATCTACATCTAGGAAAGTTGCTTGAGCGCCTTCCAATAAAACATCTTGACCGTTTTCAACTGCGTCGTGCAGCAGACCAATGGTGTCGGCGATGTACGGCTGTAGTCGTTTGGCGAACACGACGAACTGCTCCACAATGGCTTCAACATCAAGTCGCTCACCACCAGCACGGATAACTTCATCATTTTCAATCAGCGCTCGCTGACGAACCTGTTCAGCAAACGAACCGAGATCGACGCACGTGCCAACGCGAATGCCGACCCGTCGAGCCTTGTCGGCGTATGCCGGTCCAATACCTTTGAGCGTCGTACCAATCTTGTTCTCACCAAGGTTGCCTTCAGAGATGGCATCGAAAGATTGGTGCCACGGAAAAATGAGGTGCGCCTGACTTGAAACCTTTAGTTTGGCGCAGGAAATCCCCCGCGACTCAAGACGGTCAATCTCGGCGAACAGTGTCGGCATATCTACGACGACGCCATTGCCGATCACGGGAGTCACATGGTCATAGAGCACACCTGATGGAATCAACTGAAGGGCGTACTTCTCAGTCCCGACGACGACTGTGTGGCCGGCGTTGTGTCCACCTTGATACCGCGCGACGACAGACGTTTCACGGGCAAGTAGGTCAATGACCTTGGCTTTGCCTTCATCGCCCCACTGGGCTCCGACGACGACTGTTACAGACATGGCACGCTCCTAAAAAATGGGGGGAACGTCACCACACCCTACTTGCTCGTCAAGACATCAGGACGATTTGCCCATCAATTGCGTCCACAACGATTGCACCGTCTTCGCCGACTTTGCCCTCAAGGATCAGGACAGATGCGCGGTCACCGATCTCTCGCTGAATCACTCGCTTGAGTGGACGAGCGCCGAAATCGGGATCGAAGCCGACTGCGGCAAGCAATGCCACGGCTGCTGGGGTGACCTCCAGCGAGATTCGCCGAGCCAGAAGTCTCTCGCGAAGATTCTCAAGTTGAATCATCACGATGAGTGCCAAGTCGACCTCAGTCAAAGAGCGAAAGCGGATAATTTCGTCAATGCGGTTGATGAACTCGGGTTTGAAAAAACCTTGCGGTTCCCCCAGCAAGTTTGAGGTCATCACAATCACGGTATTAGTGAAGTCCACCGTCCGACCATGGCCGTCGGTCAGACGACCATCGTCGAGAACCTGTAACAGAATATTGAAGACATCAGGGTGTGCCTTCTCAATCTCATCCAACAACACAACGGTGTATCCACGACGCCGCACCGCCTCAGTGAGTTGTCCACCTTCGTCATATCCAACATAGCCAGGGGGAGCACCAACTAATCGCGACACCGAATGCTTCTCCGTATACTCCCCCATGTCGATACGGACCATGGCGCGCTCATCGTCAAACAGAAATTCAGCCACCGCTCTCGCCAACTCGGTCTTGCCGACACCAGTTGGACCAAGAAAAAGAAATGAGCCGATCGGTCGAAGGGGATCGGATAATCCAGCACGGCTCCGACGAATTGCATTCGACACAGCGGACACCGCTTCGTCTTGACCAATAATACGACGGTGCAACAAAGATTCAAGATTGACCAGTTTGGCCATCTCGCTCTCAAGCAAGCGTGTCACGGGAACTCCGGTTGATTTGCTCACCACCTCAGCAATATCTTCGGCATCAACTTCTTCTTTGAGCATTCGATTATTGATCTGCAGAAGATCTAGGTGCCCTGTGGCTTCATTAATACGACGCTCAATTTCAGGGATACGCCCATAACTGATCTCTGATTTCTTTTGCAGATCAGTTTCGTATTCAACATTAATCTTGAGTTGTTCAAGTTCTTCCTTGAGATGACGAATGGCGGCAATGGCATCCTTTTCTTGCTGCCAATGCTCGCGCATAATCCCTGCGTCATTAGTAAGAAGTTTCAATTCATCCTCAATAACGTCGAGGCGATCCCGAGACGCAGAGTCAGTTTCCTTTTCCAAAGCCAACTTTTCAATCTCGAGTTGCATGATCCGTCGTTCCACAACATCAATCTCCGTTGGGAGCGAGTCAATTTCAATGCGCAATTTACTTGCAGCCTCATCGACAAGGTCAATTGCTTTATCAGGCAGAAAGCGACTGGTGATATAACGATCTGAAAGAACCGCCGCGCTGATTAAGGCCGAGTCTTGAATCCGCACACCGTGATGAACTTCATAACGCTCCTTGAGCCCACGCAAGATTGCAATCGTGTCTTCGACTGTTGGCTCTCCGACGTACACCTGCTGGAATCGCCGTTCTAAAGCGGGATCTTTTTCAACATATTTACGATACTCATCAAGAGTGGTGGCACCAATCATGCGCAGTTCGCCACGCGCCAGCATCGGCTTAATCATGTTTCCAGCATCCATCGCACCCTCGGCACCACCGGCACCAACAATGGTGTGCAATTCATCAACGAAGGTGATGACTTCGCCTTGTGAATCCGCAATCTCCTTCAGTACTGCCTTGAGACGCTCTTCAAACTCACCACGATATTTTGTGCCGGCAATCAGACTGGCAATATCGAGAGCAATGAGTCGCTTATTTTTCAGACCCTCGGGAACATCACCCTCAGCGATGCGTCGCGCAAGTCCCTCAACGATGGCAGTTTTACCCACACCTGATTCACCGATGAGAACCGGATTATTCTTCGTTCGGCGACTTAAGACCTGTATCACCCGGCGAATTTCCTCGTCGCGCCCGATGACTGGATCAATTTCTCCATCGCGAGCTCGTTGAATCAGATCCTGACCATATTTTTGCAGGGCCTGAAAGTTTTCCTCTGGGTTCTGCGAGGTCACTCGATGATTACCACGCACTTCACGCAGTGCCTGTAGGAGTTCTTCACTACCTATGTCGAGACGCCCGTTCATTGCCGCTAGGAGATGCTCAACTGAGAGAAAATCGTCTTTGAAATCTTTCTGATACTTTTCCGCATTCTCGAGAACATTGCTGAGTTCACGATTCATACGCGGTTCAGCACCGCCATAGGCTTTTGGGAGTTTGGCAACTTTTTCTTCGGCGCCGTTGCGTACCATCAGCGGAGCCAAACCTAACTTGGCTAAAACAGCGGGAACAATCGTGTCCTGTTGACTGACGACGGCAATCAAGAGGTGATCAGGAGTAATTTCGGGATTGGATAACGATTGCGCTTGATCAACGGCGGCAGCGATCGCTTCTTGAGTTTTCAGGGTCCAATTTTTTGGGTTCAAAGCCATAACTGTCATCTCCTCAAGACGTCACTGATTGCAACCAATGCACGGCCACCTCGGTGAGTTCTGTCGTTCGTTTATAGTCACGCACATCATCAGGAAGATTCGCCAAAGCGTCAGCCAGTCGATGCGCGTCACTGGGCCGATCAACCAAATGTGAAAGCGGGCGGACATATGTGCGGATAGTGAAAAGGACACAGTTGGTGCGCGGGAATCGCCTGATTGTCTCCCTCTCAACTCGTAAAAACAATTGATCACCCGCCGTCGGATCTCCGACGAAAGGCACCAATGGTGCCTGAACGGCCGTTCCATCGACCGCTTGATATAACTCATCGGTATCAAGAACTCCCCAGCCCGTGCGCCAAAAAGATTTCTCCGGCTTCAAGCGACTAAAAAATGAATCAATGGGATCTTGCAATTGCTCATTGAGACGATCCACTGGTGCATGTACCTCACTCATCGTCAGACCTAATTTCGAAGTGAGGTCCCAACGATTAGGGAACGCCACGCTTCCACCACCAAATACCAACTGCCCATCACGCTCAACCAACAAAGCTAAGTCTTCTTGAATCAGGCGTCCGCAAACAATCAATGGATGTTCGCGCCATTGACCAGTGCTATCGGGAGACACTGTCAAGCACTCGTGGCGATGATGATTGATGATCTCATTTCCCTTACGGCTAAACCAATCAGGACGAGTGCTGACAAGAAAATCCACCAAGTTCTCCAAAACTTCGCCAGCCTCATCCTCACTCCCCGGAATGTTCGCATTGACGGTTGCGGGATACTGTGCGAAAAGTAATTTCTTGGCATCCATTTCATGGTCGTAATCATCACCAAACTCAATCCAATGTTGAAGATCAAGTGGACGCAAGGCCAAGCGCCAACGGAAGGCTCCCGCGAGGTAAGGCTGATAATCAGGTTGATCAGTCATCATCAACGATACTTTTTAGTCACGCCGCAAAACTGGTGCTATCCGTCCATAAACCGTGACGGCCTGATGTAAGGGCACGATGTTGGCTTGCGAGGGCGCATGAGATGACCCTTGTTCCACAGCATTAATGGCCTGAGTAGCGAGGAGTCGCAATTGATCAACCTCATTGCGCAAGCGCACAACTTCAGACTCTAGGAACATCACTCGACGAATTCCTTCAACGTTCATTCCTTCGGCAGTAAGTTCAGCGATGCGCCGCAGGCGAGCAATATCTACTTCGCTGTACCGACGATTACCGCCTTGGGTGCGTGCCGGGTGAAGCAGACCACGGCGTTCATAGATACGCAGAGTCTGCGGATGCATACCCGCTAGTTGAGCGGCCATGGAAATCACGTAAATGGAGTGATCATTGTTTTGCTGACTCATGAATACCTCCCTGACTGTTGTGGGGATTTTCTCTCGGTTGTGAAGCAGCGATGACTGCGAGCGCTTCAATGGCGGAGCGTTCATCATCTGAGGGTGAAGTCGGTACGACAACTTCAACAGTGACAATCATGTCACCCTGACGCTTAGCCGTCTTGATGCCTCGTCCTTTGACACGATGACGAGATCCACTTTGAGTACCCGCCTTAATCCGGAGAGTAACTTTTTCACCCAACAAAGTTGGTACATCAATATCGGCACCCAGAACTGCCTCGGGGTAGGTGATCGGAACACGCACCGTCAAGTTGTCACCGTCACGACCGAAGAGTGAACTCGTACCGACATGACAAATAACAAACAGATCCCCACTCGGACCTCCATTGCGACCAGGTGTGCCCTTACCAAGGAGGCGAATACGTTGACCGTCGGCGATTCCTGCTGGAACACGGACCTTGACTTCGCGATTGCGTTTTTCAATACCTGTACCCCGACAAGTACTACAAGGCGTTTCAACAATGTTGCCTCTTCCACCACAACGAGGACATGGAGAAGCGAAGGAGAAGACTCCTTGGTTGTCGTCAACTTGACCTCGCCCACCACATTGTCCACATGTCTTTGCCGTGGTGCCAGGGCGCGCCCCCGAACCGCTACACGTTTCACATCGCGCATCGCTGGTGAGATACACGCTCGTTGTCACACCAACAATGGCGTCATTGAATTCCAACGTGAGCGAAGTTTCAAGATCAGATCCACGCCGGGGACCAACCCCCGCTCCGCCGCGCGCACGTCCGCCAGAAAACATCTGGAATAGGTCGTTAAACGAACTTGAATCACCGCCAGCAGAAAAATGATTCCCACCCAGCCCGCCGCCCATGGGGCCCAGCCGTCGCACCTCATCATATTCACGGCGCTTTTTTTCATCCGATAAGACATCGTAGGCAGTCGAAATTTCTTTGAACCGCTCTTCGGCAGCGGCATCACCAGGACGCGCATCGGGGTGACTCTGACGCGCCAACTTGCGATAGACCTTTGTGATTTCCTTAGGTTCGGCATCTTGAGCAACACCGAGCACGGCGTAGTAATCCTTTTCGTACCACTCACGCTGTGCTGTCATCACTCACCTCCCCTAGTACGGGCTTAACCGCGAACTTTGACCATCGCAGGGCGCAACACGCGCCCTTTCCAGGTGTAGCCCGTTCGCATCACATCAACCACCACGCTGTTGCCGTCAGCGTCGCCTTCACCCTCTTCATGCATCACCGCATCGGCCTTCATCGGATCAAAAATCTGACCGTCAAGGTCTAAGGCTTCAAGACCCTGCTTTTTCAATTCACCGAGCAACAAATTAAACAAGGGTTCAATCTCTGCTGGATGAGAAATGAAAGCAGCCTCACAGGCGTCAAGAACACTGAGCAAGGATTCAGCTATGCGTCCGGTCGCACGTTCAATGTCGTCGGCAGTTTGTGAAGCAACACGCTTGCGATAGTTCTCGAAATCAGCCTGGATCCTTTGCGCCATGTCACGAAAAGAATCCCTTTCAGCCATCAACGCATCAAGAAGTTGTTCAACTGTTGGTTCGGCCTCAGAAGCCTCAATTGGTTCAACAACTTCTGCCTCGGTAACCTCATTGTTGTCGCTGTAATCAGCATCCATAATCAATGGCTCACCTATCGCCATCGATGATTTCAGCATCAACGATTTCATCATCATTATCTGCACCCGACGACTGTCCAGATGCCGAGGTTCCGGTGGCCTCTGAGTCGCGGGCCGCTGCTTCGTACAATTTCTGACTGAATGCTTGGCTGGCTGCCATCAATGCATCAGTAGCCGCTTTGGTGACAGCAAAGTCATTACCTTCAAGTGCAACCTTCACAGCTGCTAAAGGTTCTTCAACAGCAGCCTTCTCTTCGGCGGTAACTTTTTCGCCTTGTTCGCGCAGAACTTTTTCGGTCTGGTACACCAACGAGTCGGCATTGTTACGAACTTCGACTTCTTCACGTCGCTGACGGTCTTCTTCGGCATGAGCCTCCGCATCTTTGACCATCTGATTGATGTCATCTTTTGACAGCGTCGACTGACCACTGATCATCATTGACTGTTCCTTATTCGTCGCACGATCTTTGGCACTGACATGCACGATGCCATTGGCATCAATATCAAAAGTGACCTCAATTTGTGGAACACCTCGCGGTGCTGGTGGAAGATCTACCAACTGGAATTTTCCGAGAGTCTTATTGAATGAAGCCATCTCACGCTCACCCTGAATCACATGAATCTCCACTGAAGGCTGCATATCTTCGGCAGTCGTGAATACTTCAGTGCGCTTGGTAGGAATCGTTGTATTGCGTTCAATGAGTCTGGTCATCACGCCACCTTTGGTTTCAATACCAAGTGACAGGGGTGTGACGTCAAGAAGCAAAACATCCTTCACGTCACCCTTCAGAACTCCGGCCTGAACAGCCGCACCAATGGCGACAACTTCGTCTGGGTTCACAGTCTTGTTGGGCTCTTTACCCGTCAAGGACATCACGAGTTCTTGCACAGCGGGCATACGGGTTGAACCACCGACCATAATCACGTGCTGAATCTGACCCTTGGTCAGGCCCGCATCTTTAATGGCTTGCTCAAAAGGAACGCGACAACGCTCAATGAGATCTGCTGTCATTTCTTGGAATCTTGCCCGAGTCAAAGATTCGTCCAAGTGCAATGGACCTTCCGGCGTCGCAGTGATGAACGGCAAGTTGATCTGCGTCTGCTGAACTTGGCTGAGTTCAATCTTTGCTTTTTCAGCAGCTTCTTTGAGACGCTGTGTGGCCATACGATCGTTCGCCAAATCGACACCATGTGCTGACTTGAATTGATTGACAAGCCAGTCAATGATTCGTTGATCCCAGTCATCTCCACCAAGGATGGTGTCACCGTGCGTACTCTTCACTTCGAAAACACCATCGCCGATTTCAAGAACTGAAACGTCAAAGGTTCCGCCCCCAAGGTCAAAAACCAAAATTGTTTCGTCTCCGTCACCCTTATCGAGACCATAAGCAAGAGCAGCCGCGGTGGGCTCGTTGATGATTCGCAGAACCTCTAAACCAGCAATCTGACCGGCCTCTTTGGTCGCCGTACGCTGTGCGTCGTCGAAGTACGCGGGCACGGTGATGACGGCTTGAGTTACCGACTCGCCCAAGTAGGCCTCGGCGTCACGCTTTAACTTCATCAAAGTACGGGCACTGATTTCTTGGGGCGAATACTGCTTGCCATCAATATCTTCGCTGCGCCAGGTAGTGCCCATCTGGCGCTTGACGGAGCGGAAGGTGCGATCGGGGTTCGTGATGGCTTGACGCTTAGCTACTTCGCCGACCAGGACTTCGCCTGCTTTGGAGAAAGCCACGACCGACGGGGTCGTGCGCGAGCCTTCTGAGTTGGGGACAACCACCGGTTCGCCCGCTTCAAGAACTGAAACGACTGAGTTGGTGGTACCGAGATCGATTCCTACTGCCTTTGCCATGATGGTCAACCTTCCTGAGGGGGATATTTGGGGGAGTTTTTGCGAATGTTGCGTCGCAGTGGGTCAAGATATCCACTTTCTGGGTTCTTCGCAACTCGTCAAGACAAATCTTTAGTCACTTTGACTCAATATCCACCAAGGTTTGAGGAGAGGGGGCAGGTAGGCAGCGGTTGAGAATGATGTGGCACAATGACAAGATGACCGCTCATGATCTTGTGATTCGTAACGCTGCCGTCGTGGACGGCACTGGAGCCCCCATTCGCCACGGAGATGTGGCAATGACCGATGGTGTGATCACCGAGGTCGCCGAGTCCATCTCGGGGCGGGGCGCACAAGAAATTGATGCTGACGGCCTGACGGTGACTCCCGGCTTCGTGGACATTCATACTCATTTTGACGGTCAGGCCACTTGGGATCCGATCCTCGCACCGTCAAGTATTCACGGCGTCACCTCAATTGTGATGGGCAACTGCGGCGTCGGCTTCGCTCCTGCACTGCCAACTGCCGAACAGCATGCGTGGCTGATCGGAATGCTTGAAGGCGTTGAAGATATTCCCGGAACGGCGCTCGCTGAAGGCATGGCGTGGGACTGGGAAACATTCCCCGAATATATGGACGCCTTAGATCGCCGTCAGTATTCAATTGACGTGGCCGCTCAAGTCGCTCACGCTCCCTTGCGTGCCTATGTCATGGGAGCACGCGGTGCTGATCCACTCGAAGCACCAACAGCAGATGAATTGGCGCGCATGGCCAAGATGGTTCAAGAAGGTATGCGTTCGGGAGCGTTGGGATTTACCACGAGTCGCACGTATCTTCATCGCACCAAAGCGGGAGCACCATTGGGAACACGTTTTTCTTCTGCCGATGAACTGCTGGCACTTGGGACGGCGATGGCCGAGACGGGAACTGGAGTTGTGCAATTGATCTCGGATGCTTACCAATCTTTGGATACTGATTTCGCTATCGAAGAAATGCAGTTGATGGAAGCCATGGCCCGCACGATGGGTCGACCATTGAGCATGACTGTGCAGCAACCCGAACCTTTGCCGGATCGTTGGCGTGAAGTCGGAGCCTGGGTTGAGCAAGGCGTCAATAAGGGTCTCTCATTGGCGATGCAGGTGGCAGTTCGTCCGATCGGTATTTTGCAGGGACTCACGGCAACTGTCAACCCATTATTGCCGTGCCCCAGTTTCACTGAGATTGCTCAACGACCACTCTCAGAAATTATTGTTGCCCTGCGCGACCCACAGCGCGTTACGCGCATTGTCGCCGAACATCATGCCGCTCTTGCACACATGGAAGGTCTCGGCAGGGAAATGTTTGGTGGCTTTCATAAGTTGTATCCCATGGAAAATCCAGTCAACTACGAGCCTTCACCTTCCGACTCAATTGCTGCTCGTGCACAGGCGGTGAATCGCGATGTCGTGGAGTTTGTCATTGAACTCATGACGCAGGACCATGGCAATCGCCTCCTGTATATGCCGTTATTCAACTTTGCGCACAACAATCTTGATGACATTCGCGAAATGTTGCTGAACAAAAACTCTATTATTGGTTTGTCCGATGCTGGGGCACATTGTGGAACCATCAGCGACGGCAGTGCGACGACCACTGCTCTATCTCTGTGGACTCAAGATCGCACGCGTGGTGAGAAGTTGCCGCTGGAATTCATGGTCAATCACATCACGCAGCGAACAGCCAGTTTCGTGGGATTACTTGACCGTGGAGTGATTGCTCCTGGATACCTTGGCGATATCAACGTCATTGATATGTCAACTTTGGGCACTCCACCACCGTGTATCGTTCACGATCTTCCAGCTGGCGGACGCCGCCTTATGCAAACGGCAACTGGTTATCGCTACACCATTAAGAACGGCGCAGTGTCTTTCGTCAACGGCGAACACACTGGGGTGTTGAGTGGCGCACTGATTCGTGGCGCGCAACAGCGACCCCGCTGAAATCAAGAATCAATAATCGTTTCGCCAGCGCGCACTTGGCGTGCATATGCGCCATCTCGCTCAATCAATTCGGCATGCGACCCCTGCTCAACAATGTGACCCTCTTCAATCACCACAATGCGATGAGCATCACGAATAGTTGAAAGTCGGTGAGCGATAACTAAGGCCGTGCGCCCACGAAGAGCTTCATCGAGGGCGGCCTGCACAAGGGCTTCGTTTTCATTGTCAAGATGGCTCGTTGCCTCATCAAGAATCATCACCGCGGGATTTTTCAACAGCAAACGAGCAATGGCAAGTCGCTGTTTTTCACCACCAGAGAGGCGATAGCCACGCTCCCCGACAATTGTTGCCAGACCGTCGGGCAAAGCTTCGATCGTGTCCAGAATGCGCGCTGCGCGACATGCCTCAATGATTTCAGTCTGAGTTGCATCAGGTTTGGCGTAACGCAAATTGGATTCCATACTCTCGTGAAAAAGATGTGGATCTTGCGAAACAACCCCAATAGCAGCACGCAATGAGTTGCCCGTTAAGTCACGCACATCGTGACCATCGATTTTCACCGAACCTGCCGTGACGTCATAGAGACGCGGAATCAACGAGGCCATTGTGCTCTTACCCGAGCCGGATGTACCAACCACAGCGATCGTCTCACCTGGCTTAATTATCAATGACATATTTTTCAGAACATCAACATCAGGGTCGCCGGTGGGCGCACCAGGCATTTCCAGTGAAGGAACCGAAACCTCGCTGGCGGGTGGATAACGAAAAGTCACACAATCAAACTCAATTCGGCCCTGAGGGTTGACGAGATCAATTGCGCCGGGTTTATCAGCAATGGATACAGGCGCATCAAGAACTTCAAAGACACGATCAAAACTGACAAATGAAGTCAAGAGATCGACACGCGCATTGGTCAAGCCTGTGAGGGGTTGGTACACACGTGACACCAATGTCGCCAGTGCCACCAATGTGCCCGATGTGATGTCATCGGACACGACAAGTTGGGCACCGATGCCATAAACAGCTACTGCTCCAAGAGCACCGACCAATCCAAGTGCAACAAAGAACACCCGACCATACAGAGCTGAAAGAATGCCGATATCGCGTACCCGTGAAGCGCGACTCGAAAATGCATCAACTTCGCCTTGGTGGCGACCGAACAACTTGACCAGTAAGGCCCCAGAGATATTAAAACGCTCGGTCATTTGAGTATTCATTTGAGCGTTGAGTGACATCTGCTCACGAGCAATGACTTGTAAGCGTTGACCAACACGGCGCGCAGGAATCACAAAGACTGGCAAAACGATCAGCGACAGGAGGGTCAAACGCCATTCAAGAGTGAGCATCGCACCCAAAGTCGTCAACAACACAACGACGTTGCTAACAACACTCCCAAGAGTGGACGTCACGGCAGATTGAGCACCAACAACATCATTACTGAGGCGACTCATCAATGAACCTGTTTGAGTTCGCGTGAAGAAAGCCACTGGCATTCGCTGCACCTTGTCAAAAAGGGCAACGCGCAGGTCGTAGATGAGACCTTCACCAATGCGCGAGGAATACCATCGCTGAGTGATCGCCAGAACTGCGTCAAATAATGCGGCCGCAATAGCAAATGATGCGAGCCACCAGATACGACTGCGATTCCCCGAGGGTATGGCATCGTCAATGATCGCCCGAAAGACAAACGGCGGGACCAAGGCGATCGCTGCAGCAAGAAGTATCGAGACCAGAAAACCAATGATGCTGACCTTGTATGGGCGAGCAAACTGCCAGACGCGGGCTAGCGATGATCGGTCAATTTTGCGACCTTTCACTGCCGTCGAATCACTCGGCATCATCATGTGAGGTCCCATACGCATAAGGGAGCAGGCTACCTCTAAGGTTTGCCATGACCCGAGTGAGACTTTGCGCACTAGTGATCGTGCTCATCGTCACAGCATGCACGAGCGAGGCCCGAAATTCGCCCCCAGATATCACCGATCCGTCAGTTCTGACGGTGAACGATTGGAAGACCACCCTGACATGGAAAGAGTGCGCCAGCGGAATTGATTGCTCGTCACTTGAAGTGCCTTACGACTACTCAAAACCAGATTTAGGATCATTTATTCTTCCCGTGGCTCGCCATCGTGCTTCACAACCGGCTTCCCGCATCGGGACTCTTTTAATTAACCCTGGTGGTCCAGGATCAGCGGCAACGAATTGGGCGTCGTACGCAGTTCAAGTTTTTAGTACCGCAATAGTTGAACGCTTCGACATCGTGGCTTGGGATCCCCGTGGTGTCGGCGGGTCAGACCCGGCAATCGATTGTGTTGACACGATGGATGATTATTTTGGACTTGATCCTTCTCCCGATAATGACAGCGAATTGAAATCTCTCGTTGAGGGCGCGAAAGGATTCGCCGATTCATGTACAGCCCGTAGTGGCGAAATTCTCACCCATGTGGGAACCATTGATGCCGCCAGGGACATAGATGTTTTACGCCGAGCCCTGGGCGAAGAACAGATTTCATTTGCTGGTTTTTCATATGGCACGAAACTCGGCGCTACTTGGGCCACACTATTTCCCACATCGGTGCGTGCTGCTGTTTTCGACGGCGCCATTGATCCGATTCTTGGGTACGTTGACGATCTAATTGTGCAAGCCAAAGGTTTTGAAACATCACTCAATACTTTTCTTGATCGGTGTGATGTCAATCAATGTTCGTTTATGCAAGTTGACGAAACGGCGCGCCAAGCCTTTGACCGAATCATGTTGGAGCTCGATAATGACCCGTTAACATGCTGCCCCACTCGTCCACCCACTAATCAAGGTGTCGCGCACTTGGGCATTGGTGTCACACTTTATGCATCGTACCGTTGGGGCGAGTTGGAGGATGCTTTATCGGCTGCTTCTTCGGGTGATGGGCAGCCTCTGCTCATGTTGTTCGACGATTATTTCGGGCGACAAAATAATGGCTTCATCGATAATTCAATTGATGCATATATAGCGATCACCTGCGCTGACAGAGATGAGCAACTGACACCGCAAGATATTCTCGGACTTGAGTCGCGCCTGCAAAATGTGGCACCACGATTGGGTGCTTCGTGGATCCAAGAAATGATGATCTGTGCGCATTGGACAACGCCCACGCAAGGCGGTCTCTCACTACGTGCAGATACAGCAAACAGAATTCTGGTTGTGGGAAGTGTCGGCGACGCTGCGACGCCGTTATCTGGAACAAGACAGATGGCAATAACATTGGGTTATGCGCGACTTGTCGTCAGCCAACTTGAACAACACACCACCTATGGTTCGGATCCGTGTGTCACACAGATCGTTGATGAATACCTGCTCACACTGTCAGATGGACCGAATGTCACCAATTGCTGATGTGTCTACACAAAAGTCTTTTACCAACTAACATCGCACCGTGAACGTTTCTGTCCCGCGCCGGAGATCTCGGCTGGTGATCCTCGGTTTGTTGCTGGTCTCTTGCAGTACAAGTTCTGATACTGAGGTGCCCGCAAGCACCGCCCAACCTGAGACAACCGATCCAGCCAATTCAATCTCCTGGGAATCCTGCGGCGATGGTCTTGAATGTGGCTATCTAGATGTTCCCATTGACTACACCGATGAGAATTCGGCAACCACATCTTTATATCTCACCAAACATATGGCTACGAGTTCGTCACAGCGCATCGGAACGCTCTTGGTCAATCCCGGTGGGCCAGGTTTTGGTGGTTCCATTCTCGCAGAAGCAGCGGACCGGAATTATTCAGCAGAGCTACTTGCAGCCTTTGATATCGTTGGTTGGGATCCGCGTGGCACTGGTCAATCAATTCCTGCCATTGATTGCACTGATGACTACGACTACTTCTTTACTGGTGGTGATTTAACTCCCGACACTGATCAAGAGCGGGCCGATGGCATCTCAATATATAGAGAATTTACTGAGGTGTGCTTTGAGAAGAATGGTGATCTCTTGCCCTATGTCGGTACCAATAATACGGCTCGTGATATGGACATGATTCGCCAAGCACTGGGCGAAGACAAGATCAGTTATTTCGGTTTTTCATACGGCAGTGAATTGGGCGCCACGTGGGCCACATTATTTCCCGACACGGTACGAGCAGCTGTTTTGGACGGCGCGTCTGATCCAGAGGCCGATTGGATTGACGGTGTGTTGCAGCAAAACAGAGGTTTTGAAGAGGCAATCGAGACTTTCTTGGCGCAGTGTTCGGCAAATAGCGATTGCGCTTTTTACAATTCGGGTAACGCTGAAGGAGCCTTTGATTCTCTCATGGAGTCTCTTGACGACAACCCAATTCCCACCACCTCTGGACGCCCAGATCTCACACGCGGGATGGCGCTGACTGCAGTTGCCGAGGCAATGTATTCTGATTCGTATTGGGGTGAACTTGAAATTGCACTTGTGGATGCACAAGCTGACGACGGAACAGGTCTATTGGCACTATTCGATCAATATTTTCAGATGCTTCCTGATGGCTCGTACGGCAATGAACTCGAAGCATTTCTCAATATCTTGTGCGCTGATAATCCTGAACGAATGACCGTTGAGGAAGCTGATTCATATGTGCCACGATTCCAGGCCAATGCGCCACGATTCGCACCTGGCACCACTGGCGATTACACCTGTGTCTTTTGGCCCCCAGCGCTAGACCCACGGATCACGATCACTGGCATCGGCGCTGGACCCATTGTTGTCATTGGAACCACAGGCGATGCCGCTACGCCACTTGCAGGCACCCGCAATATGGCCAAGTCACTTGAAGAAGGTCGACTCATTGTCATCACCGCCGATCAGCACACTGGGTACGGCGTCAACAGTTGCGTCATTGACGCAGTCGACACTTACCTCATCGACTTGGTCGTGCCCGCCGCTGAACTCAATTGCTAGTCATCACCCAGCGTCCAGAGCCCGCCCCCCCCACCTTCTCGGTAGTTTTTTCGTCTTAGGTAGGTTTGTGAGCGTGAAACAACAGTTTTCCTACCTAGAAGGCTGCGGATGCGCTGCGGGGGGCGGGACCAGTGCGCCAACCCCGTAGCCCAGCAAGCTGTAACCGACAACAGAGAGCCCGCTGTCATAACAATCGACGAGGGCTGCGCGGGTAGCGGTGCGCCATGAGGCCGCCAATTCCGGATCCTCAGCACGCAACAATTGATAGTTGACGGGTAGAGGTATAAAGGAACCGGGTCGCACTGACACCGGCGACCGAACGGCCCGCGCACCACCATCAACGAGTGCAATCAACGGCTCACCTGCCCACTCGGCCTTCAGCGCTGATGAACCCACTGGCCGATCAAGGCGCCAGGAAACTTTGAGGCGATCGGTGACGTCACCCGTATTAAACGCATCGGTGCGCGCCCCATAACAATCGGGAATGAATGCTGTAACGGTGGCCCCAAGACGCAAAAGGTTGAACGCAGCATTCGAGGCGAGAAGCGGATCGAATGTCCAACGCATCTCGGTCACGCCACGAGCCAGACAATGAGCCCTTTGCGCAAGCTTCAAGGCGTAGCCAACACCGGTGCCACGCTCAGCCGCCAAAACACCCACCTGATGTGAATGGAAATGAATCCCGTCACCCCAGCCGAGCAGCCCAATCGAAAAACCAACCGCCGAACCAGATCGTCGTGCCAGAGCGATGCCCGATCCGGCCATTGCCATGCCGCGCAACAAGTTGCGCGGCGGCACAATTTCGGCCCCCCAGATTTCATGCATCAGTTCACGAAGTTGTTGCAGATCGCCAATTGCCTCAATGGTGTCGATGACCACACCGGCTTCAGAAGCAACCAATGCAGAATCGATCTCGGCCTCACGCGCCAGGGAAGGGTTAATCTCAGCCACTACAGCAGCGATCGCGCGTGGGCATTGAGCACTTCAGCGACACACGCCGTGAGTCTCTTCGCAGTAGGAACATGCAGAAATTCGTCAGGCCCATGAGCGTTTGACTCCGGCCCAAGCACACCAACGACCAAAAACTGTGCGTCCGGAAATCTCCGCACCAGCATGCCCATAAACGGAATCGTACCGCCCACTCCACATGAAGCTGATGGGTTGCCAAAGTAGGTAACGCTCGCCGCCGACACAGCATCTGTGAGCCATGAGGCGAAGGGTGGCGCGTTCCACCCAGGGCCGCTGGCTCCCGGCACGAATCGAACCTGCGCCCCATAGGGCGGATCAGTAGTCAGACGGTCGATCATCTCAGTAACAACCGATTCAACATCACTGGTGGGCGGCACGCGCAACGACAACTTGACGCGCAAGCGAGAACGAAAGACATTCCCACCGTTGTCAACCGATGGAAGATGATCAATGCCGATGACCTCGAGCGCTGGCCGCCACGTGCCTTGCAACAATTGTTCGGCGGGATCATCCGATATAGGTTGCAAGCCAGGCACAGGATGAAACGATGACGCCAGTGAAGGAAAAACACCAGCGGCGATCACGGCTTCGCGCACGCGCTCATCAGGGATCTCCACGTTGGCAGACTCAATCAAAATTGCACCACTAGTTGAGTCCTCAATGCGATCGAGCAACTGGCGAAGGATGCGCACCGCAGACGGCAAGACGCCACTGGCGCGACCACTGTGCGGTGAATCTTCGGCAACAACGATCTCAAGTACGCCACCGGCAACACCGCGCAAACCAGTTGTGAGCCACACACGGTCATAAGTTTCGCAGAACGAGTCGAGACACACCACCAAATCAGGTTGCCCGATACGCTGTTGAAGATGATCAAGATACGCACCAAGATGGGTACTTGAACTCTCTTCACTCGCTTCGATGAGGACCACCACACGACCGTGATCACCACCGGCGCGCTGCAACGCTTCAAGCGCGAAGATCGCCGCGAACATCGCGTAACCGTCGTCGCCACCACCGCGCCCGTAAAGACGTTCACCTCGAAGAACTGGGGTCCACGGGCCCAAGCCTTCGGACCACGGCAGCATCTCTGGCTGCTTGTCCATGTGCCCGTAGAGAACCACTGTTGAATTGGCGAGTTCGCTGCAAGTCGCCGGCAACTCGGCCACGAGCACAGGAGTCAAACCGGCTAACCGCACGAGCTCCACCGAGAGTCCCGGTAACTCACGCCGCTGCACCCACGCCAAGAACAATTCGGCGACTGCATCGATATATCCAGCTGATTCCCAGTCGGGATCAAAAATTGGTGAACGGGCCGGAATCTCAATGTATTGCATCAGTACAGAAATGGCATCGTCATCCCAAGCACTATTGATATCCGTGATGTCGATATGTTTCATCACGCTCTCTCGTAGGTCATCAGTATGTTTCCACCAACATAAACCACCGCGCGCGCAACTTGATCAGCCTCGGTTTCGAAAGCAATTTCAGCTCCAGTCTCAGCGTCGAGGAATCTCGAAGTTGTCAACGGAATCAGTTGACGACGACCATAGGGAGAAGGTGAAAATAGTTCAACGCCTTCGTTCACCAATCGCATCGGACGGTCAAATGGACCGCTGTAAAGACCTGCGTACTGTGCCAACACTCCAGGTGGCACATCTGCTGCCACAATCGCAGGGGGGATAAATTCGGGCCACTCGTACACGGTTGCGACACTATTCAAAATTTCGCCGAGCAATGTGTTACCCCCATCGCTATTGGTCATCACCACCGCGGCTCTGCCGCCAGTGACAAATGCTTCGAACTGGCTGCAGAAGCCCACATTTGTTCCGTTGTGACGGAAGCGTTTCGTTGCGCCATCTGAAGCAATCTCTGGTCCGAGCCCATGAGGTCCGGGGGCAACCGCAGTGATCATCGTTGCGGCCATTTCGCGTGAAATGATCGGTGCCTCAAGCCCGCTCAGCGTTCGTTGAATGGCGATAACAAAACGAACAAGATCGTGCACGTTGGTCCACAGGCCAGCAGCGGCCAACTCGGGGTAGACGTTCATTCCATCGTGGAGCATCTGTCCGGAGACATCATGTCCACATGCGGCTACGGCGGTGTCGTGATCGCCTAATGGTTGCTGAAAACTGCTGGCCGACATACCAAGTGGCGCCAGCACGAGATCGCGCATCAGGTCGCTATACGCGCGTCCGGTGACATCTTCGATGAGCATCTGCACGATGGTGGTGCCACCACCCGAATAGCGAAAGATGGTGCCAGGTTTGCTATCAATCGTCACCGCGTCGGTGTTGCACGGTGCGAGTCCGCTTAGTACCTGCGGCAAAGTGGGCAAAGTTGCGCTCGGCGCGTAGCCGGGAAACCCCGGTGTGGTGGTGCCAGCCGTATGGCTCAGCAACCTTCGCAAAGTCACGGGAGTATCCGCATTGAACTCGGTATCAGGAACTCGCCAACGCTTGAGATAGATATTCACATCGATGTCAAGATCAAGAATGCCACTTTCAACCAGCGCAAGCACACCAACAGCATTCACTACCTTGCTGATCGATGCCGCCTGAAATAACGTGCTTGGAACAACCGACGATTGTCCACGAGCACGAAGACCACAACCACTCGCCCAATGCAGCTCACCGCCCTCGACGACTGCTACAGCTACGCCCGGAACTCCATAGCGCTGCATGCGCTCGTTGATCGAAAAACTCTCGGGCACTCGACCGACAACGCGCACAGCACCAACGAGCGAATTTTCTACCGCTTCTTGATATTCGTTAGCTGATCTCACATTGCGCCCCCTTCTCGATTGCCGCGCTGCTGCAAGTGGTCACCGATGACAGTCAGCGCCAAAACGGTCAAGAACATGGCTACTGCAGGTACCACTGCTGGGTAAATACTGCGATCCAATTTGCCGACACTTGAGGCCATCATTGCTCCCCACGTTGGCGTCGGTGGGGCAACTGACAAGTTGAGGTAAGCAAGGCCACCCTCTGCAACCATCGCACCCGCTATCGCTACTATCGCCAGCGACAGAACAGAGGGCAATACATTAGGAAGAATCTCATGTCTAATGATCCGCGAGTTCTTGGAGCCGAGGGCTCGCGCCGCCAATACAAAGTCGTTCTTGCCAACGTTGATAGTAAGACCACGAACAATGCGCACCGTGGGACCCAAATAGATCAGCGCGATCGCAAAGATCACTGTGATCGGGCCACGGCTATCGGTGAACGCAACAATCGACACGGCGAGTAGTAGCGCTGGAAACGCAAGTAACACATCGACAAAGAACATGATCACCATGTCGGTGTTACGCCGAAAGTATCCGGCAACCAAACCGATGCATCCGCCAACAAGGCACGACAGTAAGACCGCGGCGATTCCTACAACTATTGAGACGCGAGCGCCGTACACGCTACGCGCGAATAGGTCTCGACCAAGTTGATCAGTTCCCAACCAATTGTGCCACGAGGGCGCACTGAGGGGGACGCCGGCATGGGTGTTCTTTGGGTCGGCAATCGGAAGAAAATCGGCAAGCAGTGCGAGAAGCGACAGTGCAATGAGCCAAACGATTGCCACGATATTCACAACGGGCAACCGTGCTTTGACTGAACCGTCAACATCTTCATATGCAGCGTTGAGTTCAGCCATTTCGTCGCTATTGACAACGAGGCTCATACCCTTATCCTCGGATCCAAGATGCCGTACAACATGTCGACCACGAAGTTGATCATCACAAAGCCGACGGCGAAAACCACGATGGCACCTTGCAAAGCTAGAAAATCGCGGTTTGTGATTGCATCAATCGTGTATCCGCCAAGACCGGGTAGTGCAAAAATATTCTCGACAAGAACCGTGCCACCAATCATGCGTCCCATCGTGACACCAGCGACCGTGATCACACCCGTCGACGATGGTCGTAACGCATGGCGTACAACGATTTTTCTTATGCTCAGCCCTTTTGCCCGAGCGAACCAGATGAAGTCCTGCTGAAAGGTGTTGATGAGTTCGCTTCGGAGCATTCTCATGTAAATAGCCACTTCGGGCAGAGCAAGTGCCAAAGATGGCAATGTCAATGTACGAAAATGCTCAAAGACATTTTCGCTGATTCGAGTGAATCCAATGGGTGCGAACCAATGTAATTTCGCGGAAAAAATCGCCAACATTCCGACTGCCAGCATGTACGCCGGCGCTGCCAGCATCCCCAACGATAAGGCTGACGAAGTCTGATCGAGCCACTTTCCCGGACGAAGTGCTGATGCAATGGCGAATGGTGTCGCAATTAATAACGCAATCAACTGCGAAAGTAGGACGAGTTCAAGCGTGAGGCCGATGCGCTGGCGAATGGCTTCGGTTACCGGTTGTTTGGTGCGATAGGACTTTCCAAGATCGCCTTTTGTTGCATCGCTCAACCATGCCGCGTAGCGAATGGGAATGGGGTCATCGAGATTGAGTTCTTGGCGCGCCTGCTCACGATCCTGTGAGCTGGCTTTGGCCCCAAGCACCGAATCAACTGTGTCACCCGGCAACAGGCTGATCATTGAAAACGACGCTGCGGTAACCGCCAGCAACACCAACACGAGACGCAGTAACCGAACAAAAAGGCGTTGCATTGAAATCAACCGTAGTTGCGTTGACTACTGGTCGAGCCACACATCCTTGAGATAAAAGCGTGCTGCCGTCAGTGGGCGACCAGGAGAGCCATCGGGCAATGTGAATGCGTCAAGACCCATCACTTTGCCCTGACCCACGACCGTCCACCCAGTGAACTCGAGCCACAGGAAAGGCACATTGGCGGCGAGTTCTTGCTGCACTATGTCGTACTGCTCCTTGCGAGCAGCGGGATCGCCGAGGGAGCGACCCTGTTCAAGTGCTGCGTCGAGGGTCGGACTCGAGAACTTAGTCAGGTCAAGCCCGGTGCCCGAATGGAAGTAGTCGTAGTCGTTGTCGGGATCGTCTCCTCCAATACCGCCCCAACCCGTGACATCAAATTGGCCACTTAACACCGCACCAACATTCTCGCCCTGCGAACGTGAAACGATGTTGGCAGTGATACCTACATCAGCCCACATGGACTGAATCAGTTCTTGGAACGAAACGATGAAAGGATCCTGGTTGCCGGCGTACTCGAGGGTGATCGGACCCTTCTCAGCCGTGTATTCATCGACCAACTTCTTGGCCGCCACTGCGTCGAACTGGGGATAGTCAGTCTTGTAGTACCAAAAGGAATCCTTAGGATACGGGCCAGTAGCTATTTCCTTCACACCGGTGCCTTCAAGGAAATCAATAATGCGATTGATGTCGAGTGCCATAGCCATCGCCTTACGCACCCGAATATCGTCGAGCGGCGCTTTTGAGGTGTTGAGCAGAATCACATCGGGGTCGCTCGGTGGCGCCTTCACAACATGAGCTTTACCCTGTGACTCGAGATCAATATACGAGGCCACCTCGCCGGCGTTGGCCGTTGCGATCACATCGATGTCACCACTTGCGAACGCCGCCTGGCGGCTGTCTGAGTTGGTGATGGGACGGAACTCGACCGAGTCAAGCAACGCTGGCGTTTGCCAATAATTATCGTTGCGGATCACCGTCAGATGGTCGTCGGGGCTCCACTCTTTGAACACAAACGGGCCAGTGCCAACGGGATAACGGCTGCCCTCGGGGCTCGCCAGCATTTTCGGAGAAGCGATGTATCCAATCTGACCGGCAAACCCGCCAGTGAGCGAATTAGGGAAAGCTCCCCAAGGCTTTGACATCGTCAACTCAAGGGTGAGATCGTCAATAATTTTCATCGAAGATAACGATGCGAGTTTGCCCTTTGCAATGGGGCTCGCCAAAGCGGCGTCGAAGTTTTGCTTGACCGCATCGGCAGTCAGCGGATCTCCATCATGGAACATCACATTTGGCCGTACCTTGATGGTCCACACCGTTGAATCGGCGTTAGCGGTGATCGACTCGGCGAGGTATGGCTGAGCCACTCCTGATGGGTCGTATGCAGCCAGAGTGTCGAAGATGGCGCGCGCAACGGTGTGCCCGCCGTGACCCCAAGCGTCGTTTTGCGGGCTCCAGCCAGTCGCCTCGGCTTCAACACCAACCACCAGATTTCCACCCGACTTGGGTGTGCTCACCTCGGTGTCTGGCGGGGCGGTCGTGTCGACAACCGAAGTTCCTTCAGTCACCGTCGGCGAACTACTACTGTTGCCACCACATGCGGGAACCAATGCCCCGACCATAACGACAACGACGACGCGACCCCATGATTTCAAAATCCGTGTGTTCACGAAAACCCCCCAAAGGTTTCATGCAGTCCTAGACGATCTAGAGCCACAGGTGTACGAGACACTAACCACTTCTTGCACGCCGTACAAGAGATCTTCGAAATATCTACTGTCTTCCCTGCTTAGAAGCCATTTCCGTAACACCATGCATCAGCGCATCGGGGCGATAACTCGCCTGATTGATCGTTCCGGTGATCACCAAACCGCTACTTGGTTCAATATGCATCAGCACGCCCCAGTGCCCTCGATGACCGCGCAACTCAAGCCCATTGCTCTGCCTGGCATCAACGCCCAAGCCATAACCGACGTAACCCAAAGTGTGACGCTGTGGGTCAAGCGTTCGAAAATTGTAGGAAAACATTTCGCCCAAAGCCGCTCTTTCGACCACCTCGCCACGCACTAAAGCCGCCATAAAAGTGGCCAGATCAACCGCTGTTGAAACGAGTCCACCTCCAGCCCAGTCCGCTGAACCGTGAATCGCCATTGCGTCAAGATCACCTGCGTATGCATGCGTCAGTCGTGGTCCTCGATGCGCTTCATATCCCTCAAGATAAGTCTCGTTCAGTCCAAGCGGCGCCAAAATCCGCCGGCGATACGACTCGTGCAACGGGCGTTGGTCAAGTTGCTCGATGACCAAACCAAGGAGCACATAACCCGTGTCGGAATAGGCGTAGCCATAGCCTTGATCGGGAGCGAACCATGGCGAACCTGCAGTAACAGCAATCTCAACAAGCTCTCTCGGGGTCCACACCTTGCTCGGATTGGAACCAAGCAAGGCGAAGAACTCGGGTGCGCTGGCGTAATCGAAAAGACCGCTCGAATGTCTCAGCAATTGACGCACGGTTATCTCGCTGCCGTATGACCGACCTTTAAAGACATGCACCTCGTTGACCAAATCAGCCATCAAGATATCGAGATGTGAGATCATCAAGTCGTCCAATGCCAGCCGACCTTCGCCGACCAACTGCATCACTACTGCGGCCGTGAAAGTCTTAGTGACACTGGCAATGCGAAACGATTCAGTAGGCAAGACCGTCGTCGCGTCACTGCGGCTGATGGTGCCAGCAGCGCCGTGCCACAGAAATTTCGTCGGTGGATTCTCGACGCGCAGAATGCAACTCGGCGACTGACCGGCTACCTCTGCATCGACAAGCTGTTGCAGCCTCTGCTCGTTCATTCAAACTCCCCAAGTGCGTGATCCCGAATCGACTTCAAAAACAAAATTGCTGACTTGCGATCCGGAGTAGAGCCCAATGCAGCCATCGTCGCCAGGCGCGCCTTTTGGGGGCTGAGACCGCCGGCGCCGATGGCGCCCAACAACGCAAGACCTTCGCTCTCAAAGGTTGCTGTATACGGTCGGGAGGCCAACACCACCAGCACGCCTGCTTGCGAAGCTCGGTGAATCGGTTCCCACAAGGCAACCGGCACATTGAGATCACCAAATACTTCGAGCACAATTCCCCGCGCTCCAAAAACCGCCACCTCAAACAACTCCGGGCTCATTCCGGGATACGCCGTGAGGAGCATGACCGCAGGCTCAAGAGTTTTGGTTTCGACGATCATCCGTTCAGAAGGTCCAACAAATGTTGGCCTCTCTCCGACAAAGTACCCTGCTGCCGAGAATGGTGCTGATGTAAATGCCCGAACCCTAGTGGCGTCAATCTTGGTGATTCGCCGAGCGGAGTGAATCTCACCGTTAAGACAGACCATCACTCCGCGATCGCGTGCTTCAGGCGAGACCGCCAACACAATCGACTGCGCAATATTGAGTGGGCCGTCCGGCTCGTCGTGCGAATGAACTCGCATGGAGCCAGTAAAAATCACGGGCACCGAGGTGCGCGATCCGAGCAATAGATCGGCAACAAACGCTGTGAGTTCCAGTGTGTCGGTGCCATGCAAAACCACAACGCCAAGTGCCCCTTGATCAATGGCCACATTTATCTCAGCAACGATTTTTACCATGTCATCAACCGAAAGATTTGAACTTGGACCCGAAGCAACATCGGTGACTTGCACCGCGACCTGAAGTCCCGAGAGTTCCCCAATAAGAACCGCCCCTGTGAGACTGATCCACTCATTGCCATTGAAGTGCGATGCAATAGTGCCACCGGTGGCAACGATATGCACAGTGCCATCGTTCATTGCATTACTCGGTTCAATGTTGAAATCAGATCAGGCATCAGCACTACCTCGCTTCGGTTCATCATCACTTCGTCGGAAATCTGATCGAGCGGAAAAACGGGTCGTGGCAAGTGTTGCCACGGTACCGTCGCAAGAACAGGGGTGGCTACGCCGGGAACCCCAACTTCAATGATCTGCTGTGGTCCAAACATAGTGTCAAAGCCAGCACGGAAATGACCGCGCGATTTCACCACGATGACTCGAGCCGACTCTGGATCCATGCCGAAGTGATGCATCGTGTCTGCGTCAGCACACTGCAATGCGTTGCTCGCCACCGCTACTGTGATGCCGTTGATCTGCAAAGCGCATGCCCGACCCGGGGATCGCATTGCGCCTTTGTACACCCCGCGTGTTGGAACAAAGTTTTCATCAACCAACGTCAGTACCGTCGCACGAGCAGAGAACGGCACAGCGAGAACATCGGATGAACCGCGATTAAAAACGGCCTCGAATTCGCCGCCAACGCCGACACCCCACGCTTCGTTGACGAGCGCGACGTCGCAGTGAAGTGCCATGCACACATCAGCCACCCTCGCTTCATAGAGCGCTCGGAGAACAAACGTGGTATCCCCCGGCGCTCCGCCGCCTTGGTTGTCAGCTACATCGGCCAACAACACTGCAGGTATCAATGGGTCCGATGTACGCACCGCTGCCGCGACCGCATCCGGCAATGCCGTCGTGTGCAACCGATAACGATCTCGCAACGCCCACGCCTGATCGACCAGTAACCGCGCCAATGCTGCTGCTTGCGAGCGACCATTTTCGGTGGCTGTGACAACAATCGACAAACCACAGTCGGGAGAATCACCCAAAGCAAAACCGCCAAAAACCGAGACGTTTAAAATGGGTTCAAGGCAGTGCTGCTGTCCTAACTCCACGATCTCACCGAGTGGTTCACCAGCTGTCGTGAGTTGCGCGATTTGAGGCAGAACGATCGGTGCCTTGACGAAAGCACGAGTTGTACGAGTACCTTCAACAAGACGGTGCAATATGCCTGCAGCTTCGCGCAGCCGATCATGGATGTCGACATGCGGATTCGTCCGATATCCGACAATGGCATCACACGCACCAACCATGGCCGCAGAGATATTGGCGTGTAGATCAAATACCGCCACGATCGGTACATCGTCACCGACGAGGGCGCGTACAAGCGTGAGGTATTCGCCGTCGCAATCAGTGGCAATGGTTGTTGTCCCCGCGCCATGACCAAGTACGCCAATGCCGTCAAGCCGACCGATGGCGCTTAGCTCACGCGCAAGGTTGGCCATAAATTCTCGAAAATCTGCATCAATCAACGGCCCTCCGGCTCCGAACTCCAGAGTCGGTAGGGCGACCAGTTCGAAAGGACGCAATGAGCAAAGCGTTTCAATAAATGGTCCCGCCTCCCAACTTGCGGCCAAACCGCCAGGACGCGATCGCAGATCAAGCGCGTCAACCAAACGAAGCGGAGCTGCTAAAGCATTTGCTTCGTGCGAGTACCCGAGCACCCCGATGCGCGCGACCATTACTGAGCCAACAATTGGTCCAGCCGATCCACGGCAAATTGTGGCAGCCCCGGCATCGTTTGCATTCGTACAAGTTCGTTGCGCATCAACGTTTGGCGAGTCTCGTCAAAACGGTGAAATTGCAACAGATCACCCACAAGGCGCAACACGAGTCCAGGATTTACTTGAAACAGTTCGGCGGCCTCGTCGACAAATGCTGTGTACCCGTGACCAGACAGGTTGTGAAACTGGCTGCGGTTTCGGGTACAGAAGGGAAACCAAACAGCCATCACCCGGCTGCGATTAGTGCGCACATAAAGATCGTTGGCGACTAACGCGCGAAGGCGTTGAATCGTCTGCGAACTGCGCGAACCCGACTGGGCGCGCATCCACCACTCGAGCATCCGTGGCGAGTCATTCCAACGCTCGCGGGTTTTCTCCAAGGCCGCGTCAACAAATGCACCATCGTGATGCGCAAGCTGAATGAGCGCACGAACCGCCACTGTTTTGTTCGGCGAATCAATGCGGCGAATTGCCCGTTCGATTTCGATCGCCTTGCCGGTTTCGAGCAACAGTCCCAAACACACATCGGTCAATGAACGTTTGGCAATATCGAGGGCCAGCCAACTGTCCGCAAGATCATCGCTGTTGCGTTCAAAAGCCTCGCCTAGTTGCGTGCTCATCGCTGCAGCAATCTGCCGGCGAAAATTCAAGAGGCCATTATGAACTCCATCAACATCGATCATCGCCTCGCGATCACCTAAGGCATATTCGTCAGGTGATGCCAAAAGGTGAGCGACAATTGCAGGATCCTCCGCTGGATTCATGAGCACAGCACCAAGCGCAGAAGCCAACAAATCGACCACCGCTCCACTAGTCCTGATATCGCCTCGGCGGATCGCATTGATGCCGCGAATCATGAGTTCTTCCGAAGCCATCCATCTCGCTACTGCATCTGATTCACACCGAACAATGACAGCGAGTTGCTCATCAGGGTGATCGGTGCTGAGATCAATGGGTGCGGTGTAGCCGCGCAACAGGGACGGGATCGATGTTGACTCCGCTTGAAAAGTGAAGCGTTGCGACCTTTCGGTCGGCAATAGTTGGTGCACATGACTGCTGTGAGTCGCTCCCAACTCGCAAACTTCAATCGCCGCGCCATCGGTGCCAAAAAACGCCACATCGACGGGGATGAACACTGCCGGGTCATCACGGAGCGAGTCGGTCCTCCCAATGATGACGGTCACTTCTCCATCGGTATTGCGGTCAATGGTTGCAGTCACGACGGGACGTCCGATGAGTGAGAACCAGCGCGCGACTCCGTCAATGACTTCAGCCTGATGGGGCGCAGCAGAGCGAAGTTCGTTGACAAAATCAAAAACTTCTGCGTATCGCAGATCGAAGCGCGCGATAAATGCCACGAACGCCTCGCGCCAGACTGCATGTCCGACAACACTGCGGAGCATTCGGAAGATCTCCGCACCCTTGAAGTAAGTGGTTCGGGTGTACATCTGCGCCGGGTCAGCCACGTCCGCCTGCAACACGGCGGTGCCTAAGGTGATCTCCTCGGGAAACTGTAAACGACGCAGATCGAGCACAAACTGGATTCGTCCCGAGGCCCCGTAACGCTCTTCGCGAAAATCGTGTTGACCGAGAACCGTCAAACCTTCCTTAAGTGCCAACTGATGCCAATCGGAAACCGTTACCCGATTGCCACGAACTTGATGCAGATACTCGTGCGACACATTCGCAAAAATAGGTACGAGATCGTCGTCGGTATGGCCAGACGGATCGGTGAGCAAAGTGGTCGGCTCGAAAAACATGAGACCGTGATATTCGGTTGCGTCCGGATAACCCGGAATCGCCACGAAGCGAAGTGTGTCAAGGTCGTGCGCGATGCCACCTTGCGCTTCATCCCAAGCCATCACCTCAGGCATGAGTTCGAGAGCATATGCTGAACCACCAATCAACTCTGGCGCCGCCCATACTTCGAGATTGATACGGCGGCCATCGTTGGTCGTGTGCGTAGTACTTCGATGCTCAAGCGTTCCGGCAACGAGAGCAAACAGATACGTCGGCTTGGGGATCGGATCATTGAACGAAGCCCAGTGCCGCCCGTCGTCAAGCGTGCCCTCACCGGTGCAATCACCGTTGGACAGAAGCACCGGGTACATTGCTGGATCGGCCACAAGAGTGACGCTGTACGTCGACCTCGCACTAGGCCTGTCAAGGCAATAGGTAATGCGACGCATTCCCTCTGGCTCACAATTTGTGCTCAACATATTCGGGCGGGCGGTTAACCCTTGCTGCGTCGGTCCACCGGCTGCGACTACTACAACACAAGTGACCTCTGCTGCTCTGAGTCCATCCAATGAAAGTTGCAGCGATACATCGCTCTTGACGAAATCGTTTTCGTCGAGGAGGCGATCATTGATACTGATGAGCAGCAATTCAAGACCTTTTCCGTTGAGCACCAGCGGTGCATCAAGTGGTGCCGCCACATTTCGCCGAACGGCAAGTGTCGAGGTGACCACCGTGCGCAAGACATCAAGTTCAATACGCAACGTCGTATGGTCGACACTCCAATTGCCAAGCAGATCATCAAGCATGATTCAGTTGCGACGCAAAAAGTTGGCCACGACTTCGAGAGTGAAGTCGATCTCTTCAATGGTGTTGTAGTGAGTCGGCCCGAAGCGGACAACCCCCCCTATGTTGGCGAGCCCCAGCCACTCGACCACATCGAGGGCATACGAGTGACCATCCCAGACAAAAATTCCCTCATCGTCGAGGGCCATTGCCATCGCCGCTGGATTCATTCCAGATTTCGAGATCGAAACCGTGGGCACGCGCTTGGCAAACTGACTCGGATCGGTGATGCCATGCACGATGACCTCGTCGAACTCGCCCAGACCATTGATGAGCCGAGTCGACAAGGTTTCCTCGTACGATGCCATCGCCCGCAGCCCAGCATGAACATTGCTCGTACGCTCGGTGTGCTTTTGATTGTCAATCTTGAACTCTGCGCCCATTGTTTTGCCAATCCACTCGAGATACTCGACGGCTCCGAGTGTGCCCGCCTGACCCTCAAGCGACTGGGTGCCTGTCTCAAATCGCCCAGGAAGATCGTTGCTCGACACGCGCAACTTGTAGGGATGAAGTTTCTCAAGCAACTCCTCGCGTGCCCACAGCACACCTTGGTGCGGACCATAAAACTTGTAAGCAGATGCAACCAGAAAGTCGCACCCAAGTTCCTGAACGTCGATCGGCCCATGCGGCGCATACTGCACCGCATCAATATAAGTCAGTCCGCCCGCGGCATGAACACGCCCGCAGATTTCCTTAACATCGTTGATGGTGCCGAGCAGATTGCTGGCGTAGTTGATCGCCGCGAACCGCGTGCGGTCGGTGATCAGCTCGTCGAGTTGCTCGATATTGAGCTGATAGTTCGAGCGATCGAAATCGAGACGCTTGAGCACCAGGCCGCGCTCTTGCGCCAAAATGCACCAAGGCGATGCATTGGCATCGTGCTCCATGCGAGTGATGATAATCTCGTCGCCCTCATTGAACAAAAGCGCGATCGCCCGCGTGATCACAAAAGCAAGTGAGGTCGCATTGGGACCGAACACGACTTCACGAGCCGAGTTGGCGTTGTAGAAGTCGGCCATTGCTTGGTGTGCCGAATCGACCAGCGCTGTTGCCTCGCGAGTGGTCGTGAAGTTGCCACCCATGTTTGCGTTGCAATGCACCAAAGCATGCAACATTCGGTCGATGACTTGCTTGGGCACTTGAGTACCCGCCGGATTGTCGAGATAAATACGGCGGCGTCCGTGATCTTCGACAGCGAGAGCTGGAAAGAGTGCACGAATGTGCTCAATATTCAAACTCACGATGAGCTCCCAGACTTGAACTTTGTGGCAATTAGGCGCATGCCATTGCGCGCTTGCCCGACCATGAAATCGATATCATCCTCGGTCATCGCAGTCGACAAAATCAACATCCCATGAGGAATGATCTGAACTCCGTGATTCAGCAGATAACGATGCAACATGTAGGCCATTTCGGCCTCTTGTCGCCGCAACGGAATTTCGCGATAATTCGAGAACGACTCGTTGCTAAAGATGAACGACACCATCGAGGCGCAGCCATACACCTTGCCAGGTAGTCCAGTCTCAGCAATCGCATGACGCAAGCCAGATCGTGCACGCTCACCCAGTGCATTTAGGCGTATGTACGCGTCTGGTGTCATTTGAACCATGCTGGCTAAACCAGCCGCCATCGTCATCGGATTGGCGTTGTATGTACCACCATGCTCAACCCGCACTGGCTTGATGGTTTGGTCAAAGACTGACATGATTTCGCCAGACCCTCCAGTGGCACCAACGGGCAACCCGCCACCGATCACTTTGCCGAGCGCAGTGATATCGGGGGTCACACCATAGTGACCCTGCGCGCCGTGGTATCCAACACGAAACGAAAACACCTCATCGAAAATCAGCACAATGCCCAATTCGCGAGTGACCTCACGAATCATCTGCAGATACTCGGGTGTGGCTTCAACAAATCCCATTCGTGACACAATCGGATCGATGATGACTGCAGCAAGTTCGCGCGAGTGACGAACAATCAACTCACGTGTAGCATCAACATCATTGAAAGGAAGTACGACGGTGTCGCGCAATACGCTCTCGGTCAGCCCCTCGGTAGCAGCAACGCTGACCGGCTCGGTTGGACTGCCAAAGAACTTCGGCGAAGGTGCCACGCTCACCTCGATTGAATCCGCGTTGCCATGATAAGCCCCCTCGACTTTGGCGATTTTGTCCCGACCGGTGAATGCACGCGCGGCACGCAATGCCATCAGCACACCCTCGGAGCCTGAGTTCGAGAATCGAATTTGCTCAATTCCGGGAACTCGGTCACACAGCAGTTCGGCAAGATCAATCTCGACTTCGGTTGGCATGCCAACTGCGAGGAGTTTTTGCGATTGCTCGGCCAAAGCGGCGAGCACTTCCGGATTCGCGTGCCCGTGTATCAGCGACGACCAGTTATTCACGAAGTCGATGCGTTCAGTCCCGTCAACGTCGACTACCCGACAGCCCTTGCCACGCGATGCGTACAGCGGATACGGATCGAACATAACACCGACGCGGCTGTTGCCACCCGGCATCACCTTGCGGCCACGTTCATACAGTTTCGCCGATACTGAGTTCAGATCTGGGTACATAACATCTCCCGTCGTATTTGAATTCCTATCTCATGAGTCACGACTGAAGCAGTCGTTGACGAAGAACTTTCTTGTCGATCTTTTCCAGTGTTACCCGCGGAAACTCATCGACAATGATTACTTCGACTGGCACCTTAAAATCGGCCAAATTGGTCCGGCAGGCAGCGAGCACCCGCTCGGACAATCCAGCATCCGGTGCAGATACAATAACGAAGGCCACTGGTACTTCATCAAGCATCTTGTGAGGCTTGCCCACAACTGCCACCTCGCGCACTCCCGCAACAGCACTGATAATCCGTTCGACCTCGGCGGCCGAAACATTCTCGGCTCCCACGCGTAACATGTCCTTGCCACGATTATCGAACCTGATATGCCCGTCCTCGAATGGGGTCACGAGATCACCAGTGTCGAACCAGTCGTCAACATCAAATGCCGCCTCAGTGGCCTCAGGATTATGCAAGTACTCGAGGAATAGGGAGACCCCTCGCAGGCCTCGGATCTTCAGCCAGCCACTTTCGCCGAATTCGACCTCGCTGCCATCGTCGCCCAGAATGCGGATCTCGTATCCTGCAACTGGCACGCCCATTGCCATTTGGCGATTAGGTAGTCGATGCTCAGCCATGATGCACAGCGTGATGGTCTCGGTCATTCCGAACCATCCAAGTGTGGGCAAATTCCAAAGCTTCTTGGCGATGCCAACGTCGCAAGCCCCCAAACCCCAAAAACGAAGTTTGTGCGCTGCAGGCATGGGTTGTTCGGCAAGAGCCATGATCATGAATGGAATCGATGACGTCCATGTACAACCATGCTGTATCACTGTCTCCCAATAGCGCGAGGCAGAGAAACGAGGTTGCAGCACGATGGTTCCACCTGACCACAGCGTGCTGAGCATTGAATAGGACAAAGCATTGGTGTGGTAGAGCGGAAGAAAGATCAGCGTCGCGTCGTCTGGACTGAGGTCCAGCAACGAGGCACCCATCTTGGCTCCCCACAGTGCGTTGGCATGTGTCCACACAACGCCCTTCGGGCGCGCCGTGGTTCCCGATGTGAATTGAATGCTGTTGGGAGATAGTGAGTCTGATCGAACCGCTGCCATCGCTGGAGCGGTTGAAGCGATGTCTTCGAAGCGAAGCACTCCTGCGGGTGCTGTCACCGTTGGTGTGGCTCCGAGATCGGTCTTCGTACACGCCACGAGACGAACGATGGGCGAACTTGCGGCACCCGAGAGTGCCGCATCAAGAAGTGCGGGTTGAGTAATGACAGCGACGGCTCTGCTGTACTCGATGAAGTAGGCAAGTTCGTCAGCCGTCGAACGCGTGTTGGTTGTCACGGCAAGCGCACCCATCCACGAGCAGGCGAACCATGACAACAGGAATTCAGGACAGTTGCCCATATGAATGACCACAGGATCACCCGATTTCACCCCGCTAGCAACCAGACCAGCCGCAACCTCCGCCACGTCCTTGGCAAACTCGCTATAGGTCCAGGTAGCCCCGACACCCTCGAACGGTGCCCAAATCAAAAAACGATGATCTGCCCGCAGTCGCGCTTTATTTTCCAACAGCCACGGGACGTCGCGGCCTGTAAAAGGATGCATCTTGGTTGGCTTGAATCTAGTGAGTGCTGGCATGAAGTTCCTCTGATACGGTCCCAAGACCCTTGTACATCGTACAAGGGTCTTGCAAGGGCTACCTTAGGTGAAGGTCAATACCTAACATGCGAATTATTGCGCCAATTTTCTCCGAAAGGCCATAGTCATGGACGGCAAAGTCAAGAAGAAATCAAAACAAGGGAACTTGCCCGCAGTACCCCTGACAAAGATCGCCATCGTGACTGCCGCCAGTCGCTTGATTGATCAGGGTGGCGCCAAGGAGTTCAGCATGCGTTCCTTGGCTAAAGCGATGGGCGTTTATCCTGCGGCGCTGTATTGGCACGTCGGCGAAAGAGAACAACTGTTAGCTGCAGTAGGTAGCCGATGGATGCGCGGCGTTGTACCGCCGGCGATGCCTAACGACTGGGAATCCTGGTTTCGAGATCTCAGTCACCGATACCGGGCCGCGTGTCATCGACATCCAAACATTGCTCGGCTGATTGGCAGTGAGATTTTCAATGGTAACGGTGGCCTCTCTATTGCTGATGGAATTATCGCCCATCTTGTGGCGTCCGGCATTCCAGACAGCGAAATTATCGACTCCTACAACGCTCTCACTGGTTCGGTGGTCGGTTTCATCAGCCTTGAGCTCGCCCAACTCTCCGAGAAAAACAATCCAGATTGGGCGACCAACACCGCCACCCAAATTGCTGGGCTTGATGCTCGTCAATTCCCCCACCTAGTTCATTACATGGATCGATTGACTGATCGTGCCTTTTCATTGCGTTGGACTAGCGGAGTCGAAAAACCCTTAACCGAGTCCTATGAATTTCTCGTCGATCTGCTGATTGACGGTATTAAATCGCGAGCGATCCACCAGCGGGAGAAGTAGTTCGAACTGCTAATCGCCCCCCACGCGCCCGCCCCCCCACCTTCTCGGTAGTTTTTGCGTCTTAGGTAGGTTTGTGAGCGTGAAACAACAGTTTTCCTACCTAGAAGGCTGCGGATGCGCTGGGAATGCGGGGCGGGCCGGGGAACACGGGGCGGGCACGACAATATTTTTGGCGGAAGAGGTGGGATTTGAACCCACGGACGCTTGCACGTCGCACGCTTTCGAGGCGTGTCCCTTAGGCCACTCGGGCACCCTTCCGATATCCGAGGTTATCGGCGTGAGGCGAAGAACTGTTCCAGCAAAGTCGTTGACTCGGCGGCTAAAACTCCATGGGTGACCGGAAAGTTGTGGTTCAGCCGAGGATCAGCCGACACGTTATACAAACTCGCGGTGGCGCCACCCTTGAGATCGGGCGCTCCGTACACCAGCGAACCAATCCGCGCATTCAGTAAAGCTCCCGCACACATCACGCACGGCTCGAGAGTCACGACCAAAGTGCAATCCTGCAAACGCCAACGGCCAAGATGTTTAGCGGCATCTTGTAAAGCCAATACCTCGGCGTGAGCCGTGGGATCCTGATAGTTCTCGCGTTCGTTGTGTCGCGCAGCAATGATTTTTCCCTCATGCAACACAACTGCGCCGACTGGAACATCGTCATGACTCAAAGCGTCGCGCGCTTGCTCAAGCGCGGCCTGCATGGCAACTTCATGTATGTCGTGATCTGACATGGCGGAAGGGGTGGGATTCGAACCCACGGAGGCGTGCACCTCACACGCTTTCCAAGCGTGCCGATTCGGCCGCTCTCGCACCCTTCCATGGTGTGCCATCACACGTTCCTGCCGGATGTGGTGACGGCCAGGCGATCTGCGGCACACGAGCCAATCCGCTGAAGGCTGCTACCTTCCGGTCCTGACCTGATTCACGGGAACCCGTTGCACAGGACCCGACCGTCACCACGCCCGGCAGGTGCCGAGTGCAGCAAAATCAGACTACCTGCCTCGGGCCCGAGCGAGACCAGTCGCCTTTTCTGCTAGTCGGGGAACACCCAAGTCAGCACAGAAATGGGCAAAATCATCTGTCGGGCCGTTCCAATGCCAATCGTCCACCTTGCCGACTGGAACATCATTAATCGTGGTGGCAATGCGGCGAAACAAAAACGCCAAATCACGGTTTTCACTCAGGGCCGCAGCCAATTTGACAGCACCTCGAAGTCCAGGCACATCCCACTGACCAGCCGCGTCGGGAATATTCTCAATATGTCCGTAGCGCGCCACAACCGCCGAGGCTGACTTCGCTCCCCAGCCCGCAAGCCCTGGAAAACCATCGGCGGTATCGCCAACTAACCCAAGATAATCAGCAATGCCCGAGGGTGGAACCCCAAACTTTTCCAACACGGCTGCTTCGTCCACCAAACCATTTTCACCTTTGCCCATCTTGCGCCGATCAATCTGCACCACACGTGTACCTCTAACACATTGACCGAGGTCTTTGTCGGGACTCAAAATCTGCACTTGTGTGACGCGTGGATCTGCGTCAGCAAGAGCGGCGGCCGAGGCCAACGCATCGTCAGCCTCATATTCAATCATCGGCCACACCGTCACGCCCATCGATCGTAACGCCTCTTCCATAATCGGAATCTGCCCGAGAATTTCTGGTTCCATGCCCGCGCTTGTTTTGTAACCATCCCACAAGTCGTTACGAAAACTTTCAATCACATGATCTGAGGCCACAGCAATGTAAGTCGCTCCTTCAGTCAATAACTGCAGTGTCGAATTGAGTACGCCGATCGTCGCCGCATTCGGGGCTGGAGTGGATGAACGCACTGCTTGGCCATAATGCTGGCGATACAACTCATAGGTACCGTCAATTAAATGAACGATCATAAACGCCAGCCTAGAGGAGGCGTCGCGCGAGATTGTTAAGAATGCCGCACCATTTCAATCAGTACTTGCCCATGCAAAATTGCGGCCAAGGTACCGAGGGCAAGGAACGGTCCGAAGGCAATAGCCGTCCGCCGATTCGCTGTGCCGAAAATCATCAACACGGCGCTCACTAACGCAGCGAGGATAAAACCGTACAGCAAGCCGACGAGAGCTAACCCAGGGTTCAGCCAACCTAAATACATGCCGAGCAACGGACTCATTCGCACATCGCCATCACCAAGTCCTCCCCGACTGAGCAGATATAGCACGCTCATCACGCTCACAGAAATGACCCCTCCGAGAGCCGCCGTGTACATCCGCCGTGGTTGATCATCAATGATCGCTGCCGCACTCAACAAAACAGCACCGATAGCCATCACGATGTATGTGACCTCACGTGGTAAGCGGTGAGTGCGCAGATCAATAAAAGTCAAGACCAGCAAACCTGACATCAAGACCCAAAAAGCAGTCACGGTGACGCCACCATCAAAGCGAATTGCCATCATTGCGAACAGGAATGTGGTGATGCATCTGATGAGAAAAACAGACTCACTTGCATGAACAATGCGATCAATAACGTTCGCCAAAAATGCACCGACGGTGAGCCCAACGAGAATCGTGATGAGGATTACCCGCACAAAGAGGTGAGGCTAACGTTGAAGGGTTTGCTACTACTGAGAACAAGGAAAACTCAACAAACTCTTGAGAGTTGCGATTGACACCTGTAAAACCGTCAGTCACACTCCATATCTACACAATAGAACGCAACAAATCCGATCTAGGTCGTACCCTGATGGGAATGGAAAACGAATCTGTTGCCACGGTGCACCTCAAGCCCGAGCGAGATCGCAGCATGAAGCGGTTACATCCTTGGATTCTCAGCGGTGCTATTGCGCGAGTTAAAGGTGACCCTCAGCCTGGCGACACAGTGCGCATCATCGCTGCCGGTGGTGCCGAGTTGGCAACAGCCTCCTATAGTCCATTTTCTACGCTTCGGGCGCGAGTGTGGTCATTTGATCCATCCGTTGAAATCAATGCCGGATTTATCACTGGGCTCATCAACGCCTCGGTCGCCTTGCGTGCAGCACACAGCGAATTCGCACACACTTGTCGTTTGATTTTTAGTGATGCTGATGGATTGCCAGGTTTGGTTGTTGACCGCTACGGTGAAGTTGTAGTGATGCAGATCACCACTGTTGGTATTGAGCGTTGGCGTGATGCTGTGGTCTCAACCTTGATGACAATTGATGGAGTGACATGTGTGTACGAGCGCAGCGATGGCGCTGACCGTGAACGCGAGGGTTTAACTCACCGCATCGGATTGGCAGCTGGAACTTTGCCGTCAACGATTTATGCCGTTGAAGGTAACGAGAAATACCACGTCAATGTTGAAGAAGGACATAAAACGGGTTTCTATATTGATCAACGTGACTCGCGAGCGTTGGCTGGTCGTCTCTCGCGTGGTGCTCGGGTGCTCAATGTGTTTGGTTACACGGGATCATTCAGCATCGTGGCTCAACGCAATGGTGCTGCGTCTGTCACCACAGTGGAATCCTCTGGACCTGCATTAGAAATCGCCCGTCAGAACGGTGAACTCAATGGTGTGGACATCGGTGAACTCATTGAAGGTGATGCCTTTGAAGTACTGCGCCGGATGCGTGATCGTCGAGCCGAATTTGATTTGATCATCCTTGATCCACCGAAGTACGCATCCACCACAGCACACATTGAACGTGCCACGCGTAAATACAAGGACATCAACTTATTGGGAGCAAAATTGCTGGCCACGGGCGGACACTTGATGACGTTTTCCTGTTCGGGTGCGATGACAGCCGACTTATTCCAAAAAGTTGTTGCGGGAGCAGCCTTGGATGCCAAACGCAAGATGCGCATCGTGCAACGCCTCGGTCAACCTATTGATCACCCAGTTCCACTGACTTTCCCCGACAGCGAATATCTCAAGGGATTACTGCTGCAAGCCGACTAAAACACCCTGGTTGGTTTATTCCTGAACGAGTTCGATCAGGGTTCCAAAACTGCCTTTGGGATGAATGAAGGCCACAGTTGTGCCACGACTACCAGGTCGCGGGGCTTTGTCAATCGGCGTTGCTCCAGCAGCAATCATTGACGCCAACGCAACTGCACAGTCAGCCACCCGATAGCCGATGTGATGCAAACCTTCACCGCGCTTTTCGATCGCCTTAGCGACCGGACTATCTGGACGAGTCGGGGTCAGAAGCTGAATGTAACTTTCGGCGACTTTCAACAGCGCCTCTTCAACGCCATCGCTCTCCACAACCTCACGATGATCAACAACTGCCCCGAAAGCACGCTGGTAATAATCAATCGCCGCTTCAAGATCGTTAACGGCAATCGCAATGTGGTCAATTTCGGTGAGAAGCATATTCATAGAGTGCCACGAATCATGAGTTACGGCGGAATCGGTTGATATTCGCTTCGCCAACTTTGGCTCTGAACTCAGGATCGGTGACACCGAGGCCCGCTTCGGGAGCCAAACACAAAACACCCAACTTGCCTTCATGCATGTTGTTATGCACTTGGAAAGCGGCCTCGCCAACTTCGTTGAGAGCAAAGGTCTGGCTGAGCACTGGATGAACCATGCCTTTTGCGATCAATCGGTTGGCCTGCCACGCCTCCTGGTAGTTAGCAAAATGGCTACCTACGAGATTCTTCAGTCGCATCCAAAAATGTCGATTGTCAAATTCCATCATGAAACCACTTGTAGCCGCACACGTCACAATGGTGCCACCGCGCTTCGCAACATAAATTGATGCCGCAAATGTTGAACGGCCAGGATGTTCAAAAACAATGTCAGGGTCTTCACCCACCAGATCACGAATGTCGCCACCCAGTCGACGCCATTCACTTTCATCGTGAGTGTGTTCATCTTTCCAAAACTGGTAGCCCGCCGTCTTGCGGTTGATGATGTGCTGAACACCCATATCGCGCAAGATCTGAGCCTTGTCATCACTACTGACGACACACACTGGAATCCCGCCTCCGTTGAGAACATATTGCGTAGCGTAAGCACCAATGCCACCCGTTGCTCCCCAGATCAACACGACATCGCCTTGCTTCATGGCAGCACCATTGCGACTGACCAACATGCGATAACTCGTGGAGTTACACAATGCATTGACGGCAGCTTCCTCCCACGACAAGTGCGCTGGTTTCGGCATCAGTTGATTGGCCTTGACGATACTCAAATCAGCAAGTCCACCAAAGTTGGTTTCATATCCCCAAATGCGTTGATTGGCCGCCATCATTGAATCGTTGTGCGCGGTGTTGTCTTGATCATCAAGATGATTGCAATGAACAGTGACATGATCGCCGGGCTTCCACATCCGCACCGCCGAACCAACCTTCAGCACCACACCCGAGGCATCACTACCAAGGACTTGATACGGCTGATCGTGGCGTTTGGCCCAATCACTTTCACGCGATAAGCGCTTCATCGGTCCGAAAGTCGAAACGGGCTCAAAAATGCTCGACCACACGGTGTTGAAGTTGATGCTGCTGGCCATGACTGCCACATAGACCTCGTCGGGAGCAAGTTCGGGGGTCGCCACATCGCCCACATGGACACTCTTGCGAGGATCCTTGTTTTCTGAAGCCACTCCCTCCCACATCGTGGCCTCACTCGCCAAAATATGGGCGGCTCGGTAGTTGTCGGGGATACCGAGGGCGGCAATTGTCGCCCCGTCAGCCCCACTAAGAATGGCATCGCGGATTTTTTCCATACAGCGAGGTTACTCAGGAGTAGGTTCAGGGAACACTTTGCCGCCACAATAGAAGGTGACAAGTTGTCATCATCTTTACGAGAAAGAGACACATCATGGCTGGTTCATACATAGTTGCTGGTGCCCGTACCCCGATCGGCAAAATGAGCGGTGCCTTGGCGTCATTCAGTGCCGCCGAACTTGGCAGTTTCGCTATTCGCGCTGCTCTTGAGCGCGCTGGTGTGTCGCCTGCAGAAGTTGATCATGTGATCATGGGTCAGGTGCTGATGGCTGGCCAAGGTCAGGTCCCGAGCCGCCAGGCTGCGGCCAAAGCAGGAATACCGATGAACGTGCCCGCGATCAACATCAATAAAGTTTGCTTGTCAGGTCTGAACTCGATCTATCTCGCTGACCAGATGATCCAAGCCGGTGACGCCGACATCGTGATCGCCGGCGGTATGGAGAGTATGACCAATGCTCCCTACATCGCCTCAGGTGCGCGTGGAGGTTTCCGTTATGGAAATACCGAGTTGAAAGACGCAATCATTGCCGACGGTTTGTGGTGTGCATTTGACTCCTGCCTCATGGGTCTTGGTACCGAGCGTTACACCGGTGGCAAGATTAGTCGTCAGCAACAAGACGAATTGGCAATGAAGAGCAACCAGCGCGCCGCTGCAGCAATTGCCGCGGGTCGCCTTGCCGACGAGATCATTCCAGTCTCCATTGCACAACGCAAAGGTGATCCACTGATTGTTTCCAACGACGAAGGCGTGCGTGCTGACACAACGATGGAAAGCCTCGGCGGACTGAAGCCAGCATTTGATAAAGAGGGCACGATTACGGCAGCAAATGCTTCACAGTTGAGCGATGGTGGCTCGGCGGTTGTGATGATGTCAGAGCGTTTCGTCAAGGATCGTGGCGTCAAGGCCCTCGGCCAAGTTGTCAGTTACGGCATGGTGGCTGGTCCTGACAACGCATCACTTTTGACCCAGCCAAGTCGCGCCATCATGAAGGCGCTGAGCAAAGTGGGGATGTCAGTCAGCGATATCAACTTGTTTGAGCTCAACGAAGCTTTCGCTGCTGTTGGTGTTGCGTCAATCACTGATCTTGGTATCACTGATGACATCGTCAATGTCAACGGTGGAGCCATCGCTCTCGGTCACCCCATCGGTATGAGTGGAAACCGGGTTGCCTTGACGATCTTGCATGAACTGCGTCGTCGTGGCGGCGGCGTTGGTGCTGCAGCATTATGTGGTGGTGGCGGTCAAGGCGACGCCATCATCGTGCGCGCCGTCTGATTGTCAGGAAAGTAGTTCGCGGATTCGTTCTTTCGGACGACCCACGATCGCTTTTTTTGCGGTCACGACGATAGGTCGTTGTAAAAGTTGTTTATGTTTCACCAAGAGGGCCACGACTTGGTCTTGGGTGTGAGCATCAGCCTCAGTCAGGCCCAACTTTTTCCACATACTGTCGCGGCGCACCAAATGAGTGAAGGGATCTTCGAGTTTGGCGATAATTGCCCGCAAAGTGGCTGCGTCCGGGGGAGTTTTGATGTACAAAACGATCTCCGCCTCCACGCCTAATTCCTCAGCAATGCTCACGGCACTGGTACTGCTGTTTCAATGCGGGTTGTGATAAATCGTGACTCTGGAGGTTTTGGCCATATCTGACCGTACATCGGGCTGAATAACTTGACACGCAGGCGTAATATTCGTAACATAACTGTCATATCAGGGCACCGGTCCTGCAACAGGTCTTTTTCCGCCCGCACCTTTTGCAGAATTGGTGCCTTGGTCGTGTCAGGGGCCTGCTTCAGTCATCAATTGTGCGTCGTCCGTTGATGGCCCGACCCAAGGTCAACTCATCGGCATATTCAAGATCGCCGCCCACGGGCAAACCTGATGCCGGGCGGGTCACTCGAATATTGAAAGGCTTCAGTAGGCGACCGAGGTAGGAGGCGGTCACCTCACCCTCGGTGTTGGGGTTTGTGCAGACAATGATTTCGGTGATCTCTTCGCTCGACAAACGCATCACTAATTCACGAATCTTCAACTGCTCGGGACCGATGCCGTCAATCGGATTCATGACGCCAAGGAGGACGTGATACCGCCCACGGAATTCTCCCGTACGTTCAAGAGCGATGATGTCGCTACTTTCTTCAACCACACACAACACTGATGGGTCACGTCGTGGATCAGCACAGATTGGACACAGGACATCCTCGGCAAAATTGAAACACTGCGAACAAAAACGCACCTTTGCCTTCGCTTCGGTAATTGCGCTAGCCAATCGTTCGACATCTTCGGTGGGAAGCTTCAATAAATGAAAAGCAATTCGCTGTGCTGATTTTGGTCCTATTCCTGGCATGCGTCCAAGTTGATCAATCAGAACCTGAACGGGAATGGTGTACGACGCCGCCACGCTTTATTCCTCCTCAGAGAGAAGTTCTGAACCAGGAAACGCATCAGTTAATTCGTTCTTGAGTGATGCTTGAGAAATCGTTGGCAACGCTTTCACTTCGTCGGGATCAATGAAATCTTCTTCGGCGATCAGATCTGGGCGCACAATGGGAGCTGAACGCGCTTCCGCAAGGCGCGTTTCAACAATGACTGAACACACACCACCTGCTGCCTGATGAATCACCCCAAGCATCTGTGGCAAATTATCTGAGACTCGTTTGGCAGACGGATCGTTGTCAACCAAAAGAACCAAGGTGCCATCTCGGTCAATCGGTTTAGCCATCTGGGCAATAGCACGACTCATACCTTTTAATTGTCCAATCACCGCAGTGCTCCATGTCGCTGCCACTTGTTCAGCGGAACCCATGCCACTCACGACAGGAGCAGTATCAACTACAGGAGGTGGCGCGACAACGGGTCGAACCAATGGCCCGCTCGGATCTTGAGCGGCACGACCACCTAAAACCGCCTTACCCGTCACCGGATTCACTGGAGCAGGAGCGAAGGTTGGACGACTTTCCAATTCTTTTTCAAGACGTTCAATCCGCGCTAACAAAGACTCAACACCTGTCTGCAGTTCACGATGAACCAATCGAACTAGGGCAACTTCCAACACCACCCGTGAATCAGGAGCATTGCGCATATCGTTCATTGATATACCCAAACCCTCAATGATCTTGACAATGCGCGGTGTTCCAAGACGGGTCGCTTGACTCGTCAAGACGGTCATTCGACTTTCAGGCAACTGTACTAATTGAGGCGCCATCTGAGTCAGAAAACAATCGCGTAAATGGCGCACGAGATCATTCACAATGGTGCGCGGATCACGACCGAAGTTCACTGTATTGGCAACCGCTGCCAACAAGCGTCCGGCATCATATTGCATGAATGCCTCGACAAACTCATCAACAGGGGTCACTTCATCAAGCACTCCACCAGTGGCCGCCGAAAGTTCTAATGCCGACAATGTGTCACGTGCCGAACCAGCACCCTGACGCAACACGGCATAAATTGCCTCATCGCTAATTTCTATTCCAGCGTCAGCAACTACCCAACGAACGTGGGCCTCTAATTCATCAATGGGTAAAAGATGAAACTGTAAATGTTGTGTCCGACTACGGATTGTCTCGGCAACTTTTTCTGGATCCGTGGTCGCTAAAACAAAGACAACATGTGATGGGGGTTCTTCGAGAGTTTTCAAAAGTGCGGCTGAGGCGTTCTTTGAGAGCATGTGCACTTCATCTAGGATGTACACCTTGTGCCGTCCCGGTGAACCAAGAGATGCGGCGGCAATGATCTCGCGAATATCGTCAACGCTGTTATTACTGGCAGCGTCAAGTTCAATCACATCAAAACTATTTCCCTGCTGAACTGCAAGACATGATCCACATTCACAACATGGTTCGCCCTCAATCGGCTTTTCACAGTTAAGAACTTTGGCCAAAATGCGAGCGGTTGTGGTCTTGCCCGTACCACGCGGTCCAGAGAATAGATAAGCGTGTCCCTCACGCGAATTAATCACCGCGTTCTTGAGTGCGCGCACCACATGTTCTTGGCCTTTGAGTTCACTAAAGCGCTGCGGCCGATATCGACGGTAGAGAGATTGCACGACCATGACTTAAAACTGTAGTGGTGAGGTGTAGAACCGCGTGCCCCGATACGAGGAGTGCCCATATTCCGTGGGTCACGGCGAACTATCTTGAGAAGTAGTCATGTCATCACTCGCCTGCACCCCAACTGAAATCCGTCGTCGCAGGGTGGCCCGCGCTGGCATTTTGGGGGGCTTTGTCGCCCTCAGTTCACTGTTCTTCATGGGAGCCAATCCCGCGCACGCTGAAACAACTTTGGTTTCCTCAACCCCCGCCGACGGCGAGGAGGTCATTGCATCTCCCGTCCAGATCGTCGCCGTTTTTAGCGCCGCTGTCCCAAATAATGCCTTTATGCAGGCAGTATGTAATGGGCAACCAGCATCAATCGGTGTCGTGACGGTGGGCGCAGATGGCGTTTCGCTGATCGCCCCCCTCACCGCTGCCCTGCCAATCGGGACATGCAACGTTTCTTACTCGGTCCCCCAGGCAGATGGCAATGTGGCCACCGGTGGCTTCTCATTCAAAGTTCTTGACCCCTCAAGCGTGGACCCAGGCGATACCAGCGCCGGCGAAAGCACCGATGGACCCGACGATGCCCCGCCTGTGAGTGGACCTCTCGGACTGTTCCGAATGATCGCCTACGCCGCCTTGGCGGCTTTATTTGGCGGAGCAGCGCTGATCGTTTGGATATGGCCTGAAGGATTTGATGATTCAGCCACGCATCGCTATTTCAAAATCACCTGGTCAGTGGCGGCTGTCAGTAGTTACGTTGTCGTGGCCCTGCAGGCTTCACTCACATCAGGCACATCAGTTACCCAAACATTGGTGCCGTTGATTTCATGGGGTGAATTATTTAAAGAAGCGAGCGGCTTGGCCGTGTTGGCGCGTTTGTTCCTCGTGATGGGATGTCTCATGTTCGCCTTTTACCCTGATCGTCTCGTTGATCCCCAATCAAAGAATCTTTCGTTGGGACTCTCAGGCGCCGCCATGGCAACTTTCGCCTTCACTCGCGCCAGCCTTGATTTTTCAATCCTTGGAACTACGGCTGCATTAGTGCACAACCTGTCCATCGCGCTGTGGTTTGGTGGACTTATTTTCCTTGCCCAAACGGTGCTGATTGCCCCCGGTGGTGATGACCTGATGGCAGCCATCAGACATTTCTCTCGGCGCTCACTGCTGATTATTTCAGTCACCGTGATTTCGGGTGTGGTGCATCTGTATCAACTTGATGGCGGCGCAATCCTGACAAGTCGACATGGACGCTTAGTGATTGTGAAGGTCTTCGGCGTCGTTGCGATGGTCTACATCGGTGGCGCAACGCGACAATTCATTTCACGAGGTCTCGCGAAGAAACGCCAACTTGATGGGCGTACCGCAGCAAAACTTCGTCGCTTTGTTCTCACCGAAGCGGCGTTCGGCGTCTTTGTTCTTGCGTTGACTTCATGGTCTGTAGCGACCTTGCCTGATAAAGCGCCACCACCAGGATCTGATCGAACTGATTACGCCTTTGTCAGTGAACGTTCAGGTGGGGGATTTGATGTGCAACTGCACATCACTCCCGCCCTTGTGGGTAGAAACGCCGTGCGAATTGATGTCTATTCCCCCGGCAGTGGCTTAACTGATCTCACGGTGCAATTCACTCCCCCCACGAATAATGTCGCCAGCGTGACACTCAATGTCCCTATTGATGGCGCTGGCTCGGCAAAGTTGCCGTTCAGCGAAGGTGTACCTCTCAATACCCCTGGTCTCTGGACGATCGTCGTGACTGGCAACGGACCTGATGGACCCTTGCCCTCGGTGACTTACTCAGTGTCCATTTTGGCAAATACCTCCGAGGCGCCGGTCAATGAAGATGTGAATGCCACAACATCGACCATTGCTGGGGGAGTTAATTCTCCCGCCACGGTGGTCGTTCCACTCGGAGAAACGACTGTCCCCTCGTCTAGCGGTGTCCGACCAGTCACCGCCACTGTCGTGACAGCAACTCCCTGAGGTCGCGCCGAGTATCGTACACAGGGTGACTAGCAATAACCCAATGCACGACAAACTCGCCGATCTTCTGCAGCGTAAAGAGCAGGCACTTCAACCAGGCGCCCAGCGATCAATTGAGCGCCAGCACGAAAAAGGCAAGATGCTGGCGCGTGAACGACTGGACTCATTACTTGATCCGGGCTCATTCCAAGAACTTGACATGCTGGCGCGTCACCGAGCACAAGCAGCAGGACTTGAGGAGCACCCCTATACCGACGGTGTTGTCACCGGTTGGGGGACTATCAACGGTCGTAAAGTTTTCGTTTTCTCGCAAGACTTCACCGTTTTTGGTGGTGCTCTCGGCGAAGTGTTCGCTGAAAAAATCCACAAACTGATGGACATGGCGTTGCGTGTTGGCGCACCCGTCATTGGTCTCAATGACGGAGCTGGAGCGCGAATTCAAGAAGGCGTCGTTTCGCTCGCGAGTTACGGTGGAATTTTCTATCGCAATGTGCAGTCAAGCGGCGTCATTCCACAGATCTCCGTGATTCTTGGACCATGTGCGGGTGGTGCGGTGTACTCACCCGCCATGACCGACT